>Ga0316189_10000043_pt1 | contig 103983 bp, 87 predicted proteins | sample LowCovwburrow_MG_FD_204930 | JGI IMG/M metagenome (GOLD analysis project Ga0316189, IMG submission 204930) | Coastal sediment microbial communities from Maine, United States - Lowes Cove worm burrow | ecosystem: Environmental > Aquatic > Marine > Coastal > Sediment | place: USA: Maine... | reverse complement strand
CGGGTCGACATCGTCCGCTACGCGCCAGACCGCGTGGCCGCGTTCGAGCTGGCGGAAGTGTCGCGGCGGCGTGCGGCCGAGTTCGCTGCTGCGGGTGTTTTGTGGATCACCATCGAGGGCACGGGCGCGCAGGACGTCGTCCTTGTGCTGTACGAGGTCGAATCCAAACGTGTGCTCGGGCGCCGCGTCGAGATGCCTGTCGAGGGCCGGACCGCTGCCCTCGAGACGCTTGGGAACATCACGGGCAGCATCGTCGCCGAGTCTTTGGCGGGCCCCGTCGACGGCCTGCAAGCACTCGATCCCGCCACCCTCGCTCCCGTGGAGCCCGAGCCCGAGCCCGAGCCCGAGCCCGAGCCCGAGCCCGAGCCTGAACCTGAACCCGAACCCAGGGTCGACGCCCCCGCACCCGCCGAGCCTGAGCCCGAGCCACCGCCGCGTTGGGCCCGGCTGTGGCTGGGTGCCGCGTATGCCGGGCGGTCGTTCGCCGACGATGTGCCTTGGCAGCATGCCGCGGCGTTGAGCGCGACGTGGGCCGTGACCTCCGCTGCGTTTGTCGGGGTGCGGTACGACCTCGTCCTGCCTTCACGACTGACGCGCGGCGGTGTCGTGTTCGAGGTGCGGCCCCACCCGATCTCGCTCGAGGGCGGGTATCGGTGGGCGCTTGGTCCGCGTCAACGGGCCGACGTGGAGCTGGCGGGCGCCGTGTCGGTGGACCCGATTGTGCGACGCTCCGACTCGGCGCTTTCGTCGACCGCGGTCACGGCCGACGAGTCGCGCGTCTTCTCCATGGTTACCGCGGGCGTCGGGCTAGGCTTCGCGCTTTCACCGCAAGCGCGACTGGGCATGCGGGCCGGGGCCCAAGTCGTCACGAGCCGCGCCCAGTACGTCCTGGCGGGCACAGAGCCAGCAGGAACGGTGCTGGATCCTCATCCCGTGCGCTTCGTCGTGCAGGCGGGCGCGCGCTTCGGCGTGTTCGTGCGACCGCGGCCCCAAGAAAAGTGACCTGAAGCACCGTGCGCGCGCCACCGAGTCTTCAGTGCTGGGAACAGCGACAAGGTTGCCCCCCGGGTGGGCTCTCGTGCAGGGAGGCCAAGCCGTGAGCGACTCGGCGGAGACGGTGTCGCTGGAGCAGACTACGGTCGAGCGGGCCGCGGCCGGGGATGCCAAGGCGCAGGCCTGGCTTGCGCGCCGCGTCCTACCCAAGATCCGACGCGTCGCTCGAGCGCTGTCCCGGTCGACCTCGGACGCGGACGACGCCGCGCAGATGAGCCTTCTCGAGGTGCTCAAGAGTGCCAAAACCTACCGCGGCGACGCCGGGCTGGATGCGTGGGCGGGACGAATCGCGGTGCGGACAACGATGCGCCACCTGCGACGGGAGCGTCGCAAATCCGAAGGGGTCGTCGAGCCACCCCCAACGCTGGCGGCTCCGGTCGCGGACGACTCCATGGCGCAGTCGCTTCCCCGCGCGCTCGAGCACTACCTCGACGCGCTACCCTTACCGCAACGCACAGCGGTCGTGCTGCACCACGCCCTCGGCTACGCGCTGCAAGAGATCGCAGCGATGGAGGACGCCAGTCCCAACACGATCAAGAGTCGACTGCGCCTCGGCATGGCCACGATACGCAAGCAGGTCCGACGCGACCGGGTCATCGGCGCCCCGACCGAGGAGGTGCAGCCATGAGCGACGATGACATCGCGGTGTTGGATGCCCTGTCGGAGCTCGGCGAAGCGCCGCGTCCGGGAGAGCGCTCGGACGACGACATCCTCGCTGGGGCGCTTGAGGTTGCGACCGAGGCAGAGCCCACCGACGCGTTGCCGGTCGAGGCGCCAGACGCCGCCAACGCTCGACCCCGTCGTGGCATGGTCCTGGCCTTCGTGGCTGGGGTCGGCCTCGCTGCGGCCGCGGCGATCATCTTGTTGTTTGTGCGTCCACAGTTCGGCGCGAGCTCGACGGAGGATCCTCCGGGATCGATGGCGCCCGACCAGGCCGGTGGAACTGGAGCCGAGGGAACCGCGGTGCCCCGTCACGGCCGTACCGGGGCGCACCGTGCCCTCGGCAACGCAGTGGGGTCGTCCACGGGTGCCTTGCCGTCCTCCACTGGGCCAGCACCGTCGTCGAGCACGGGGTCGGGGGGCGAGCCTGCCGAAACAAGCACGTCGGGTGAGAGCGAAAGCCCGACGCCACGGGCCGCCCGACCCAAGACGGCGGAGGGGCTGCTTTCCCGAGCGCAGACTCAGCTCCGCGACGGCAGCGCCCGGCAGGCTCTGCGGACGTACAAGCGATTGATCGATCGGTTTCCGCGGAGTGGTGAAGCCACCGCTGCACGCGTCTCGATGGGGAGACTCGAGCTGCGGCTGGGCCGGCCGAAGGCAGCCTTGGCGCATTTCGATGCGTACCTCGCAGCGTCCGCGGGAGGGCTTGTTGAAGAGGCCCGCTACGGTCGTATTCGGGCGCTGCGCAAGCTGGGGCGATCGGCACAGGAGCTAGGATCGATCGAGGCGTTCTTGGCCGAGTATGCTGGCAGCGTCTACACTGCCCGCCTGCGCAAGCGCGCCCAGGAGTTGTCGACGTCACCATGAGCGGGGCTCTGTCCATCGCCGTTCGCCGTTGCGCGGTCGCGGTGCCCGTGGTGCTCGGATCGGCGTGCATGCTTTCGCAAGATGTCGTTGGCGGGGGCGGTACCTCGACGGGGGCGCCCACAACGGCCGAGTCCACTTCGAGTTCTGGCGGCGCCTCGACGGGCTCGACCTCCGTGGACTTCCCCGCGCCTCAGGCGTGCGGGGTCACCGATGAGTGCGTGTGCACCTCGTCTCCGTGCGCGTTTGCCTGCGAGGGCTTCCTCGGCGGTGGTTGCGACTTCACGTGCGACGGGGCGTTCGACTGCCGTACCGAGTGCGCGGCAGGAGCGTGCAGGACTGCGTGCGGCGGCGGAGCACGCTGCGAACTCGATTGCGACGGCGGCACGTGCATCGACGAATGCAATGGCGCCGACAGCTGTCAGGCCGATTGCTTGGGTGGGGGCTGCCAGCTCGACTGCACGGGCACCGACGTTTGCGATGTCAGCTGCGTCGGTGGCGGTTGCAGCGTGGAGTGTGCGGGGGCATCGGTTTGCCGGATCCGCGACTGCGAGGAAGGCTGCCAGCTGGACTGCGGCGGCGCGGCGACCTGCGAAAACAGCTGCGGCGAGGCCACCCTTTGCCTGACGACGCCGTAGGCGGCGAGCGCGGGACATCCCGGTCTGCTACGGCACCTGCGTGACGTGCTGCGCGCTGCCGATGTCGAGCGGCACGGCGACCCCACTAAACACGTTGCCCTCGAGAACGGAGAACCAACTCTGGGGCTGGAGAAAGCGTATGCCGACGCGATTGAACGGGAGCTGGCACTCGGGGTCGGCCGCTGGAGGGCCTAGCGGGATGTCTGAGATGACATTGCGGCTGAACAGCGCGCTGCGGAGGAGCTTCCAGGGCGCGCCAGCACCGACGTACGGACCGACAGCACCGCCAGTGGCGACGACGATCGCACCGCCGCCTCGACCGTCGGCGTGAGAGATTTGGTTGTTCTTGACGGAGAGTCCAAAGCCAAGCGTCGGTGGCGGGCTGACGTTGGCCGCGTCGATGAGGATCTGAACGCCAGAGTCGCTGCATGGAGACGCCCACGTGTATTCCTGGTCGATCGTGTTGTTACGAACGTCCGAGAAGAAGCCGAGGGAGACCACCGTTTCTCTGGGCGACGCGCAGATGTGGTGGTCTGGGTCGTCATCAGACGGGATGCAGACGCCTTTCTCGCACGGCGCGTCGTTGCACTCGACCGGGACGCACGGAGTGAGGTGCGCCACGCAGACCGGACTGTGCCCCTTCGCCGAGTAATTGTGGCTCAGGTAGACGCCGTCCGAACTTGTCTGCTCGTTGCTGTCGACCACCGAGTCGGAGAACTGTGCCGCAAACGCGATACGGCCCGCCCCCTTTTTTGGGCTCCCTAGACACGCGGGGTAGTCGTTGTTGATGACGTTGTCGACCACGATGGTCTGCCAATAGGTGCGCGCGACCACAACCTTGCTGCCGGGTCCGGGGACGACGTCCCACGGCGGGGAGATGCCGATGACGGGCGCATCAAACATCTTGTCTGGGTCGACCCATTGGATCTTGCGCGCCTGGCCCAGGCCTTTGCCCTCCACCACAAAGACCCAGTGCTCGTCGTAGAACGTCGGAGCGACCGTGTCGGTGAGCGTGTACTCCTGCGCCTCCACAAACGGCTCTGCTAGGGCGACCGTGTCTGGATCCGCCTCGACGACGGCGTTGGCGGGCTCCGCGAATCCCGAGATGTTCGCGTTGTTATCCATGCCCACCGCCTCGCCATCGCCCGTTTTGGAGATGCAGCGCATGGTGTTGTTGGAGACCAACAGCATTTCTTGGTTGTTGTTGAGGTGGTGAAAGGACGCAGCGCGAAACCCCCTGCGGGAGGTACCGATGTACTCGGTGTTCAGCCCGTCCATCTCGTTGTGACTCAGGTCGAGACGGCGACTTGCGCCGATCTCGGTTGCGATCGTGCCAGAGTTGCCGTCGTCCAGTTCGTACGCACCCGGGAGGAACGTGTTGTTCGTGATGACGGTGTCGACCACGTTGAAGTGTGGCTCGACATCCCCTGCGTTGCTCAGCGTCGTTCGGTTGCCGTCGAACAGGAGCCCATGATGGAAGGTACCAAACGTATTGTCTGAGATGACAAGCTCGGAGATTGGGATGCCATCCAGCGCAACGCCACGCTCCGAGCCCAAGAAGCGGTTGTCGTAGATGACGATGTCCCGCACCGTCCCCATATCGGCGCGGTTTGTCCCCAGTCGCAGCGCAGCACTCCTGGTGATCGCATGGGGATCGCCCGGCCCGTAGGGCAGGTCCTGCGCCCAGTCTCGGGTCGCTTGGAACGTGATGCCCGAGACCGTCGTGCTTCCCGACGGCACATCGTCGCCGTCGAGTTCGTTGCCCCGCAGGGTGAGGAGCGTGCCTCGCCAGTCTTCATCGCGGGCGAAAATCGTATGCCCAGGCGCGCCTCGGAGGCTCACGCCCGCTGGCACCACAATGCCGTACTGTGTGTTCTTCACGACGTCGTCCGGGTCTGCCAGGTCGTATTGCCCCGCGGCGAAGACGACCGTACTCCCTGCGGGCGCAGTCGCGAACCTATCGATGATGCATTGCGTGTCGTCGATCCCGTCATTGGCGATGCACGAACCCGCGGCGGTCGACACGGGAACGGCGAGCGCGACTGGGTCCGGACGAACGTAAAAGCGCTGGTCTTCGACCTGGGTCCACCGAAAGGCATCGTCTGCGCTCACCGCGACCGTGTACTCGCCAACCGCCATGGAATTGGGCAGCTCGGACTCGATCACGTAGTGCGGCGTGGCGGCGTCTGGGTCCGGATCGTGCGTCGAGAGCACCACGTACTCTTCGTGTGGTGCGGTCGTCTTGGTCAGCCGGATCTGCCGCGGGGCGAGGTCACCCGCTGGGCTGTACTGCGCGCCCAGGTTGCGGCCGACGACTTTGATCCGACGCATCTCGGCGATGGACTCGGTCGCGTACGCGTACGAAGGGCTCACCCACAGCGGCCGCACGTCATTAATCAACGCCGGGTTGCTCCATACCGTACCGCCCGCGCCGCGCAGCCGGCGGGAGACCCACAGCGCGTAGGTGTGGTGCTCAACCATCGCCTCAGGAAGCGCGACCGTCAGTGCGTAGGAGGGTGCTCCGCTGAGCATGTCCGAGGCCACGACCTCCGCGGTGCCTGTCGACCCCGTGTTTGTCGAGGGAACGTGCGGCGGGTGGTTTGGGAGCCCGTTGCCATCGAGGGTCTCCGTGCCGTCGAGGATTCGGTACACCACCTGGTCGCCCGGCATGAAGCCATACCCGGCCAAGGTGAGCAACTCGCCCGGTTCGCCGCGAGTCGGGCTTTGGTGAAAGGGCTGTGCGTACAGGTGGATGGGGCTGAGCGCTGACCGTGGTGTGGCTATGTCATCGGACATCGACGGGGCGGAAGGCTCCACGCACGCTGCGGGCGGCACCAGGAGACAGAGCGCGTAGAGGCGAGCAAAGGTTCGAGTTCGAGGGGGCATCGTGATGTGTCCAGTTCCGGCCGTACGGGGGCGCCCACGGTCAGGACGTCGTAGGGTCCCGCCGCGTTCGCCGTGTCGGCGCGCCAGTTGGAGCCGAGCGCCAGACGATGTGACGCCCGCATCGACACTTTTTTGGCACGCACTGCAGCGCGGCAACCGCTGGGGTCGGCGCATCTGCGGGGTTGATGCTCCCCAAGCGCAGCGTCCGCCGATTCAAGGATTGGATACGCAGGATTCGACGCATCCAATACCTCGAGCCGCCATCGGCCCACCGTCATCCCGGTCTCGCGGCCACGATCAGGCCGACAAACGACTCAAAGGGGCTGCAAACACGCAACGCAGCGGTACGATAACGCCGACGTGATGCGGAGCGCCTCACTGCCCTGGTACGACCTCGACGAGGTTCGACCCGCCCATGACCGGCTGTGGTCGGCGGTGGCCAAGCACCTTCGCGCGGCCGGCGTGCCGCACGTTCCAGGGGCGCTCAACCGTGCCCATCGCTACGAGACGGGCTGGACGGAGCCGCGTCTGTTGCTCAGTCAGGCGTGCGGCTACGACACGGTGCTGCAAGCGCCACCGCCAGTTCAGCTCGTCAGCACACCGCACTTTGACTTCGCAGGTTGCGACGGCCCGAACTATCGCTCGTTCGTCGTCGTTCGTGAGCGCGCCGCCGCCCAAGATCTCGAAGGGCTCCGAGGCAGCCGATGCGTGATCAACACAGAGACGTCGCACTCCGGCATGAACGGGCTCCGAGCATTGATCGCGCCGCTGCACGAGGACGGCCGGTTCTTCGCCAGCGTTGCGGTGAGCGGGGCGCATGAGACCAGCGTCGACATGGTGCGCTCCGGAGCGGCCGACGTTGCCGCGGTGGACTGCATCACGCACGGCCTGCTGCGGCGCCATCGACCCCAGGCACTGGTCGGCACACGGGTCATCGCGCAGACCGCTCCAGCGCCCGCGCCTCCGTTTGTCACTGCCGCGTCGACCTCGCACACCGTGGTCGGCGCCCTGCGAGCCGCGCTTGGCTCTGCCATCGAAGGGCTCGAAGCCCCGGGCGCAGCCGCGCTCGGGCTCCGCGGGCTCTCGCACCTGAGCCAGGCAGACTACGAACCCATCGCAGCACTGGCCCGCCAGGCCGACGCGAGTGGCTATCACGAGCTGGGCGGCACCCCGGTTGCTGCAGCGCAGTCGGCTCCTCGCGGCACCGAAGACCAAGAGCAAGCCGAGTCAGCCTGACGCGGCAGGGGGTCGCATTCGGAATCGCGGGAGGCAATCGATCGCGGTGCGCGTTACTGTTTGTGACGATGAAGACCCGCGCTACGACAACCCCGCGACGTGTACTTCCTGCGCTTCTTTACGGGGTGATCGCTGCCGCCGGATGTACGACCGCGCAGCCCGATACGGCGATCGGAGGCGCGGTGGGCCAGCCGCTGAAGAAGAGTCGCACGCCCAAGACAGCGAACCCATCCCGCACGCCGCAGAATCGGCAAGCGTCTCCGCGGCCGGGATCTGCGGGGGCGACCCCAACTCCGCTGCCCGGGCCAGCGGGGGCGACCCCGACTCCGCTGCCGGGGCCCGCGGGGGCGACCCCAACTCCGCTGCCGGGGCCAGCGGGGGCGACCCCGACTCCGCTGCCGGGGCCAGCGGGGGCGACCCCAACTCCGCTGCCCGGGCCAGCGGGGGCGACCCCAACTCCGCTGCCGGGGCCAGCGGGGGCGACCCCAACTCCGCTGCCCGGGCCAGCGGGGGCGACCCCAACTCCGCTGCCGGGGCCAGCGGGGGCGACCCCGACTCCGCTGCCTTGAGCGCGCGTGTCCTGTTCATCCCGGGTCCGGAACCGGGACGTCCAACCTCTGCTGTAGGCGCGCGGGCCACCTTCGGCTTGCGGTGCGGAGGCAAGCCGTGCCGTTGCAAGGCGACCGCGGTTCACCGAGTCGGCTCAGACAACCGCGGTGGCGACGAGCGCGAAGTGGACGGCCGCCGCGAGGATGACGAACACGTGGAAGATCTCGTGGTAGCCAAACACCCGCGGAGACGGGTTGGGCCACTGCAACGCGTACGCGAGCGCGCCCACGGAGTAGAGCAGTCCGCCCGCCGCGAGCAGGCCGACGCCAAGCGCCCCCATGGTCGCGTACAGCTCCGGAACAACAAGAACGCCCACCCAGCTGACGACCAAGTAGATCACCGCGCGCAGCCACTTTGGAGCGCCGCCCCAAAACAAGGTGATGGCGAACCCGATCCCAGCCATCGCGCACAACGTGACGAAGAGGGTTCCTACATCCTGACCGCGGCAAGCGACGAGGCAGAGCGGGGTCCAGGTGCCGACGATGAGGACAAAGATCATCGCGTGGTCGAGCTTGCGCATGCGCGCGTACCAGGGGGGCTTCCAGTGGACACGGTGGTACAGGGCGCTGGTGCCCATGCACGCGGGAACGCTCAGCGCGTAGCCGAGGGCGGGCCATCGGGCTGCGGGGGCGGCGGCCACGACGAGCCACACGCCCGCGAGCACGAACGGGATGAACGCCCACCGATGGAGCACGCCTCGCATGGAGGGGCGGTCGGCAAAGCCGGCGGGTCGGGCACTCACGGCCCCGGAGTGTGACGCAACTAGCTCGCGGTCACCAGCGCGCCACCTAGGGCTCGTCCCAGACGATGGCCCAGCCAAATGCGGGGGCCAGCGCGAGGGTGTCTTTGTCTTGCTGCACCCCAAACATGCCCGCAACAAACCGGAGCGCGTGCTCCGTCTGCGTGACCAAGTCGACAAACTTGACCGGAGCACTGGCCAAGCTCTGCGGAATCCGCCCGATGCCGGGGCCTTGAGTCTGATCGAAGCTCAGCCTTCCTTGTCGCGTATCGGCCTTGTGCCAGCGTTCCGCCCACGACGAGACGTAGGGGCTGGGCCCTAGGGCTTGTGTGTCGTAGTCCACCGTGATGTAGGGGAACAGCGTCAGAATCCACCCCGTAAGCTCGGCTGGCCCGGACCCGCTCTCGTAGCGAAAAAACGATCGCCAAAACGCCTTGTCGACCTCGCCCGCCGCCGTCTTTTGGATCTGCTCGAGCACGGGGACGAGCGCGGTCGCCCACGCCTCGAGCCCGTACTCCGACAAGTGCCGCACGCGGGGGATCATCGACGCCCAGTCCTCGGGAGTCCCGAGCACCGTGAACTCTGGAATGCCGCACCCGACTTGCATGACGTACTCAAAGTAGCCCTGGAACGCATCCATCAGGCAGATGTCGAAGGCGACAGTCTCGGTCGGGGTCGTCGTTGAAAAGCGTGCACTGACCAACCCCTGCAGCTTACCGACATGAGTCCCAACCTGATCCGCAAACGCCTCGAACGCTTCCGGCCACGGGTTGACTTGTCCCAAAAAGAAGTCACGCCGCTCGACGACGAGTTGCTTTTTGCCTTCATGGGCGACGAAGCGTTCTCGCAGCGTCTCGACGTTGTGGTTGACGTGGGCCGCGAAGCCCTGCGCGATGCAAAACCAAACATCGTCAGGGCGAATCACGAGTGGGTGGTGGTCGTAGAACGCATCGTGGGCGGCTTTGACGAACGCGTGCTCCGTGGTGCAGGACACGAGCCGCTTTGCCGGGCAGGCCATGGCCTCGACCCTCTTGGCGAGCAAGCCTGCGATGCTGTCGTCGAGATTCAGCGCCTCGTAGGCCTTGCCACGGGAGACCTCCGAGACAGTGAAGGTTGTCATTGCCTCAGTATCGGATCAGACCTGTGGCTCCGCAATGGCGGTTTCTTGGCCGTGCCTGGGTCGCTTTGACGGTCGCGCACGAACGGAGACCGCGCCGCACGCGTTTGCGGCGGTCTCAGGATCCTGATGGGAACTTCGCGAACTCTCCACTGTCCGGGTCATTGTGGGGGCGCCTCGTCCAGGACGTTTCCTCGGCGAGTCTCGAGCCCTGCGGATTGCGGGCTCAGTCGCTGCCGGCATATTGCTGCTCGTGCGACTTCATAGTCCGGCTCGCGCGCGCTCCCTCGTGCCCCACGGCGCATCTTTGACATCCCGTTTCACCGCGGGCGCGCCTGGGCAACCCGAGCGTCGTCGCGAAGACCATTCGTCCGGACCGAAGGCCCGGTTTGCGTCCGGCGGTGGCCGTCGACGTCAACTACCGCGGCTCGGGAGGCCACGTCCGGCACGTTCGACGCACCGTGGTGCGACGTGACGCCACGGCCCGTAGTGTTGGCGCGGCTTGCCCAGTCGACGAGCGAGGCCGTTGCGGCGCTGATGAGTGCTGGTACGCAGTTCATCACGCCAAGTCGCCAAATCAGGGCCAAATGAGGACGTGGCGTAAGCGGCGTGCGCACGCCGCGTTGGCTCCCAGTGGGACGTGGATTGTGGCTAGCATCGCTGTGGCTAGCATCGCTACTGCTCGCCAGCAGTAGCTGTGGACGGAGCAGCGCGTTTCTCCTGACCGAGGCTGCTGAGGCCGCTGAGGCCGCTGAGACGGCTCCCGAGCTAAACGGGGACCCGATCGTGGATGGCTGCAGCAAGGTTGACTACCTGTTCGTGATCGACAACTCCGAGAGCATGGACGCGTACCACCGACGCGTCGTGCAGAACTTCTCCACCTTCGTGGATGGGGTCTCCCGCTCCCAGGACTCGCTCGAGAGTCTGCACGTCGGCATCGTGACCACGGATGCCTACGTGGGAAACGCTGAGCGGTGCAATGGACTTGGCGATCTCGTGACCCATACGGCGGGCACGCACTCGAGCGAGGAAAACTGCGGGCCCTTTGCCGAAGGCTACCGCTTCATGACCGCCGAGGACGACCTGGCGCAGACGTTCGCCTGCGCCGCCCAGGTTGGCACCGACGGCAGTGGCGACGAGCTGCCCCTCAATGCGTTGGCGTATGCGCTGCACGAAGATCGACTGGCTGCCGACGGCTGCAACGCCGGGTTCTTGCGCGACGATGCTCTTCTCGTCGTCGTCATCGTGACGGACGAAGACGACGATACCGCGGTGGACTTCGCGTACTCGCGCGCGGTCGAGGCCAAGCATGGGTACGAGGACAATATCGTTGTGGTCGCCTTGGTGATCCCGCCCCCGGGCTACAGCGAAGACACACCTCACCGTCACCACAACGTGCTGGCGTTCGCCGAGTCGTTCGAGCACTCGTTTGTGGGCGCCGTCTACGACGAGGACTACGGCCCCACGTTTGAGGCCGCACTCGACATCGTGCAGAACGCGTGCGGCTGAGACACTCGAACTCGGTCCTGGGATCATTCGATCTGGGTGGTGGCGCGCGCCGTCTTCACGAGAGCGCCTAGCCTGCGCAGCTGGGGGGAACGTCGATCATCACGTTGTCTCCAACCCCGCTGTGAGGTCGCAGCGGACGAGCAGGCGCGGCTCAGGCGGAACCAAGGGTTCGTCGGTACAGATGCCCTATCGGCGCGAACCCTAGACGTTCGTAGAGTCGACCCGTTCGGACCGGGTTGATGCCCGACGAGATGCTCAGACACAGCTCGTGCGCCCCACGCTCCACAGCCCAAGACGCCAAGGCTGAGATCAGTCGCTTGCCGGTGGTGGTTCCACGGTAGTGCGGATGCACGAAAACAACGCTGTCGCAAGCGACCTGGAGGTCACAGAAGAGGTAGTCGTCGATATAGGCACCCGCGAGACCGATAACTCGGCTCCCCACGCACGCAACGAACAAGCAACGAATGGGGCTGTTACCGAGGGTCGAGACCACGTACTCGCGGACGCGCTGCTGGCTGAACGGTAGCGACCGGTAGCGGCCCTCTGCGTGCGCCATGCTGCCCAGCTCCACAAGGACTTCGATGTCAGCACGTGCAGCGGGACGCGTCGAAATCTCGGAAGTCACGTCGTGTAGGCCGTCCCGAGGGTGTCGTTATCGGACCCGAGCAGGTCGCGTGCAGTGATCACCGTGAACCCGTGGTCGAGCAACCCGCGCTCGTATTCCCATCGATGGATATTCGCGGGCGGAGCGTCCGGGTTCACCACGGGGGGCCCGCCGTTCAACCGACGTAGCGTTCCAAAAATCGAGCCGCCGACGCAAGTGTTGGCAACGAACCCCATCACGATCACATCGGTAATTCCCGCCGCATCGAGGTGTCCCACAAGATTCAGAGCCGGAACCGCTGGTGCGATGGCTGTGACCCGTCCTGTGTCGTCGCGAACGGTCGCTGCGTGTACGCAGTTGGGGGCGCTCGCACTGCCAGTCCCTGGTTTCATGAAGGGCACGAGCCCAACGTAGTCATGAATCTGGCTCGTCAGCAGGGCATGGGTAGGCCTGGGGCTACCATCGGCCGCCGCGTACATGATGACTTCAAGGATGGGGCGATTCGCCGCACGTGCCGCCGCCAAAACCTCGCGTTGAGCCTCGAACACGAATCGCCCGCCGTAGCGCTCGTACAGCCCAGCGGCCATATCGATGATGAGCACAGCGCTTGTGGCGTTCGCCGCGAGCTCCTCTGGGATGCTACGGCCATGCACAGCGTGGCGCCCGGCGCCAGCCCCTGCGATGGTCTCGCGCGTTCGTGATCCCACCACGGGGATAGGAATCGCGAGCGTCGGGGCGGTCATCGTATCGGCCATGTTGGCGCACGCTCCACGAACATCGAATCCAGTCGACAGGCGAGCCGCGTTGCCCTGGACCGCCCCGTTCATCGCAGCGACGGGTCCGCGCGCACCGACGACGGTGACCGCAAGATTTGTCCACAATTGGGCACCATCGGCGGCAGTGCCTGCGGTCTCGAGGGTGTTGGTGTCATTCGCCGGAGTCAGCGAGAACGCCTCCACGCCTTCGTCGGTTGCGCTCTCGCGGCGACAGGTCTCTATCATGCCAGCGTGGGTTTGTGCCTCCCCCTCGGTGTGCTGACCGTCGGTGTAGGCATCCAGAGCCGCAAGCAAGTTCCCTCTGCGTCCATTACCCATGCTCGTTGCCTAGTACCGCAATCCGATGGCAAGCAGCCTTGTGAAGATTGAACACGCGCGTATCGGGGTCGGTTGAGGCGTCGAGCGCCTGCCTCGCCCACAGATGCTGCGGATCGGCGAACACGCCTGAGCCCAGAACAAACATGACGACCGCGATGAGAACGACGTGACCGGGATGCTGCAGCTGATGGTGCTGTGCAACTTTTGCGGCCTCGCTCGACAGCTCGCAGCGGGCGTCCTCGTCCTCCAGGGCCCGTGCTTTCTCAGGCCAAAGCTCGTTTGAGACGTGGTGAATGCGTTCGGGAAGCGGAAGCTGCTCCGGGCCCTGCAACTGCGCAACCGAGCGTTCGGCAACCCGTTGGCACGCGGTCCGCAGGTGAACATCGTCGTTCCCATGCACGCGCTCGAGATGGCTCAACGCGGCCGCCGCGGTCTGCTCCAATCGCGTCCCTGATTCTGCAAACGTCTCATCGGCCAGAAGACTGGAGGCCCAGGGGAGCCCAGGGTCACGATCGAAGTCACACCCGAGATTCCGCATCAGCTGAAGGTAAATTTGGATGCCGGCATCCGATCGAATGCCGTGCTCGTCTGCACGCGCCACCGCGAGGGCGACCAGTGAGGACAACGCCCCTTGGCCCAGCTGGGCGGAGAGCTGCGGCTCGCTGGAGACGACACGTTTTCTCGCAATACGGGCGGCCCCCCGAAACACCTCGACGGAGAGAACCTGCATCTGGTCGGAGCGAATGCTCAACACACCCGAATGCTACAATACGCCGCGGCCCTGCTGTCGCTGCACTCACAGCTCGCACGTGATGCGTCCCCGGTCTGCATCGCCGAGATCGAGCGGCCCGGCGGAAAGCCCGAGCACTGGCAACGATGGACGCTGTTCGTCGGGGTCGAGGTTGTTCGCGGCCAGGACGGTACGGAGACGATCGAGCGGAGGTGTTGAGAGTCCGCGAGTTTCGCGATGGCCGGGCTCGGCGTACGCCCGCAGCGCTGACTACCCCGCGATACGGTGCGGGCCTTCGGCCAACCCGTCGTAGGAGGTGTCGTCGCGAAGTCCGAGCCACGGATCGTTTCGGGGCGTGCCGAACAGCTCACGGTATACGCGCTCGTTGATCGCATCGAAGTCACCGTCGACCTCGCCGTTGGCGAACCACCCGTGAATCTGAAAGTGGAGCCGCGCTTCGTTGACGAACGTGTCCAGCGCCAAATCCTCGGCCGTCTGCTCGAGCAGAGCGTCGATTCGCTCGCCGTAGTCTGCGTCAGTTTCCGTGGGTCGCTGCGGCCGATCTCGGCGGATCATCGCGATGGCGGTCGGCGACAGAGAGACCGGCGACGCCGCCTCTCGCAGCATCGTGCGGGAAGGCCTCGCGGGCACGGCGCGGCTGTCGACCTCTTTGAGAAGCGGCAGCTCAACACGCATCTTCGAGACCGTGATTGGCTGCGCGGCAACGGCGGGGACGGGCATATCGTCTGTGCGACCGGGCGCACGCCGCATCCACGCCGTCATCGGACCGTAGCCCGCCGACAGCGGCGACACCCGGGCCAAGGCTGCGTCCGCCGCCTTGCGATGATGGCTCCGGACCAGCGGAGTCCTGTCGCCGGGCGTCTCCTGGACAGCTTCAAACAGGGCGACGGCGTCGCGCAGTTGTGAGCGGAACGCGACTGCATCGTACAACCCAGGAAGCACGTCGAGCACTTGCCCGTCCGTGTCCAAGACGTAGTGGGCAGAGTTGCCCGTGGTGGTCGTCCGAAGCGTCCGGCCGTCGCCGAAGTCGATCGTGACCGAGGGCACGGGTCGCTCCGAGGACCAATGGAGCACGAAGCTCTCGTCGAGCCATTGCGCCAGCTCCGGGTCGGTGTACAGCAGCGCGCGAAAGAACCGGCTGTTGGCGCAGCTGAACTCGTCGGTAAGCTCGCCGAGCATTCGCAACGAGAGCACAGGCACCCCCCGCTCAGCGGCCGAGGCGAGGGCTGCGCCGAGATCTGTCTCCCAGTAGAGCCCGGACGTCGCCGCGTCGCGTTGACCAGAGACAGCATCGAGCACCCGGTCCCAGTCCGCATCGGTCCCAGGGCGGTCGAGGTTGGCGCGGGCCTCCAGGAGTCGGGCAAGCCCCTCACGGCCCTGGGCGCGCAGTGTCGCGATCGCTTTGTCCGCGCCGCGCTCCCCTGCGAGCGCGGCCGCGAGCGGATCGCTGTCGGCGTCATCGACCGCAGACTCGCTCACCTGTGGATCGGACGCCTGGTCACAAGCGGACACGGACAAGCAAAGGCCAAGGCAGAGCGCAATTCGAAGCACAACGATAGCTTGAGCGTTCTGCGCCGCCGTGGGGTCACGGCAATGTAACGGCCCAAGCGATGGTGCAAACGGTCCTGCGCCGCCGGTCGATACTGAGCGCCCACGCTACTGGCTCAGCGAGATGTTGCAGACCTCGGCCTGCCACATCTCGATGACGACGTTGTCGTGGATGGTGGTGCCCAATGTGTCGCTTTGCAGCGGGCCTGCGGGGGCGCCGTCCGCCATCACGACGAGGCTCGCACTCCCGGCTTCGTTGTCAAACGAGGCCGTAGAAGAGACTTCGACGTCGCCGCTGGCAACTTTCCAGCTGTCTTGGGCCTGCGTCATGTAGTTGGGGTCGCGCAGCGCCATCGTCACCGTCGTCTCCGTGAGATCAACGTACGCGGCGATTCCATAGGGCTCTTGGTCCTCGAGCGTATACCCCCAGATACTGATGTGTCCGGAGTAGGGCAGCCGCGAAAAGAGCGTCCCGTCCGCCTGAACCGTCGCGGTCGATTCGGTCAAGGTCTCGTCCAGTGTGATGAGGCAAGGCGTCTCGCCAGCCTCGAGGCAGCCGTCGGCGTTGGTCAAACAGTCCGTCGTGTGGGGAGGGATGACGCCCTGTCCGCCGCCGGTCGAGTCTCCATCGCCGGTCGAGTCTCCATCGCCGCTGGAATCGCCGTCGTTGCTGGAGTCGTCGTCGCCCGTCGAATCGCCGCTCCCGCTGGAGTCGCCGTCGCTTGAGGTAGAGCCGTCATCGCAGGCGGTACAAACGACATCCACGCCGACCGTCCGGGTATAGTCGGTATTCTGGGCGTGCAGGCTGAAGTTGACTACGCCTGTGCCAGGCGCCCCACAATAGAAGTCGACGTCTCGAGTGATTGTGCGTTCGGGTTCGCCGAGCACGAGGTGTTCGGTTGACCGTGCCGCCCCGGAAGGGAGCAACTCGGTCCCGCTGACGGCCAGCCAAGGCTCGACATCGACTGGGACGTCGATCGCCAGCTCCCACTCCGTCGCCCACGTCTCACTCTCCGGGACGGACGCAGACCACGTGATCGGTTGCGTTTGACCGACGCAGAGAGGGACAAGCTCGGGCTCTACCGCGAACTCCGCAGTCGGATCCGTTGGGTTCTTGTTGACGCATCCTCCGAACGCCACCAGTCCGACGCTCAGCAGTCCTGAGACCAACCCCCGCCGGAGCGCGACCCCTGACCTGAACGAGGAGGCAAGCTGGGTGTCCAAGGAAGCGACAGTGATTCGGTTCGGCTGATGCATGACGGCCACGGGCCCGGATGAGGGTCTGCGGATGGAGAGGCGCGACCGCCAAAACCGATCAAAGAATCCCCGCAGATGCCGGAATTCGTCCCTCTACGCTCGCTGCGCGTCGGTCACGGTATCCTCGCGCGGACTACGACCTGGCTCGAGAATCGACATCGAGGGCTGCGCTTATTGCGCAGGGAAACTATTTTCGGGGACCTGTCGATTCTTGGTCCGGTGACGCGTCATGGTACCGGCCTCGCCATCGGCGATGTTCGCCGGGCATCACGGTCGACCCACAACGAGGACAACAGCTATGAAGTACTTCATTTTGCTCGCCGGTGACGGTGATGTCGGACCCTGGGACCAGCTGTCCCCTGAGCAGCAGCAGGCGACGATGGAGAAGTTCGCCGCCTTCGACGATGCGTGCGCCAAGCGGCCCGGCGTCGAGGCACTCGGCGGGGAGGCGCTCGAAGACGCCTCGACGGCGACCAGCTTGCGAACGCGGGACGGCGAGCTGACCATCACCGATGGCCCGTTCAGCGAAGCGACCGAGCAGATCGGTGCGTTCTTTCTGCTGAAGGCTCCGGACCTCGATACGATCATCGACCTTTGCCGCACGCTCCCGCCCTATGACATCGAAGTTCGACCCGTCGTTGACATGGGCTGAGCACGACGCGGTCCGACAGCTCTTGGACGACACCTACCGTGCGCAGTGGGGTCGTCTGCTGTCGCTGCTCGTGGCGCGCACGCGCCGACTGGACCTCGCCGAGGACGCGCTCAGCGAGGCCTTTGCGCGGGCGAACGAACGGTGGACTGCGGCCGACATTCCCTCGAACCCCATTGGCTGGCTCTTTTCGACGGCGTCGCGGTGGGCCTTGGGCAGGCTGCGCGCCGAGGCCATGCACGGAAAGAAGGCTCGGTTGCTCGCCGTCGACCAAGCGTGGGAGAGCCCACCGAGCACCGAAGGCTTCGATTCGCTGGGCGACGAGCGACTGGCGGTGATCTTGTTGTGCTGTCACCCCGCGCTGTCCTCCGAATCCCGGGCTCCACTGGCACTGCGTCTGGTGATCGGCACCAAGACGGAGCAGATAGCGCGTCTGTTCGTCGTCTCGCGCGCCACGATGGCGGCACGCATCACCCGAGCAAAGAAGAAGATCCTGCTCGCTGGCATCCCGCTTTCCTCGGCCCCTCAACACGAGCTGCGGGTGCGGCTGCCGGATGTGTGCCGAACCGTCTACCTTGCGTTCACGGCAGGGTACGCCCCCGCCGAAGGGCCGGACTTGCTGCGGACAGACCTCGCGGGCGAAGCGGTCGAGCTGGCGGCTGTCTTGCATCAGCTCGTGCCCGAGGCGCCTGAAGCCCGGGCACTGCTCGGCTTGCTGCTGTTTCAGCATGCGCGCCGCGACGCGCGGTGTCACGAGGGGCGCCTGGTCCCACTCGCGGAACAGGATCGAAGCCTATGGCGCGACGATGAAGTGCAACTTGGTCGTGCGCTCGTCGCCCCGCTGACGCCCACCCAGGGCTACGCCGAAGAACTCCGCCTTCAGTGCAAGGTAGCCCAACAGCATGTGCTCGCGCCCACCGCCGAACAGACGGACTGGCGCGAGATCTCAGACCTCTACGCCCAGCTCGAAACCCTGACTCGCTCGCCGGTCGTTAGGCTCAATCGGGCGGTGGCGGTAGCCGAAGCACTGAGCCCCGAGGCAGGCCTAGCACTGCTCGCCGATCTCGACGTGCTCTTGCCAGACAACCACCGATTGTACGCGGTGCGGGCCGACTTGGCTCGACGCGCGGGCGCCCTGGACCTGGCCCGGGCTTCGTACAGCCACGCGCTCACATTGTGCCGCAACACCGTCGAGCGTGACTACCTCACGCAACGCTTGGCCACGGTGGGTGGCTGACGTGGGGGCGGGTTCGCTACGTCGGAGTCGGCGTGGCCGCAGGTAGCGAGTTGATCCAGTCCTTGACGGCCTGGACCTCATCGGGGGGCAGTGGGTCTCCGTTGCCCATAAACGTGGTGACGGGCATGAGTGCTCGGTCGCCGTCTGGGTCCAGGAGCAACAACTCCACCAAGTAGCTATCGTCGGCATTGCCCGGGATGATCAGGATCCGATCCTTGTGCACCACAGATGGCTGCCCGATAGCAGAGCGAGGGTTACGGAGGTCGGCGGACATAGGATTGGTGTCATCCATCCCGCGGTGACAGCTCACGTTGTAGGTGCAGTTACGAGCGAAGATCGTCTGCACCTTTCGCTCGAGGGCAGGGGGGGACTCGGGGGGCGGGGAAGGCTTGCCCGGGGGGCAGGCAAAAGCATGGGCGTAGCCCACCAAGGAGAGCAGGACGGGGGCTATCACCAAGGCGAGGGGTCTGAACATGGGTGTCTCCGCAGAACCAACGCGGTCGGTCCGCCGCAGGTGCAGTTATTTTCGATGGGGAGGCCGTTCCGCCGCTGGGCGCGTGCCACAGCGGCCTGGTCGTCGGGCGCGCACGCTATCGGTTCTGGCGTGGGGCGCTGCTGAGGGCCATCATGGATTCGGCGCACCACGCCGCGTGGGCGTGGGCAGCGGGGCTGTCGCGGCAAGCGGGAGCACGACCCTCGCGGCCCCTACATTGTGGACTGGCGGCCCCTGTCGTTGTGGACGGCCGCGCTTTCGGCTTCAGGTTCGAGCGGCGCGGCGTGTTCGTCTGGTTTGTCGTGCCCGAGGTCCGACTTCGACACTGCGACCTGCACTGTCGGGAGATCCGGAGTGGGGACGGGCTCGTCGCTCGCGGGAGCGCCGCATGCAGTCAGCAGTCCCAGCATCCCCAGCCTTGCCCGCACCGTCCAGGCGCTCAGGCTCCAGGTCGTCACGGTGCTTGCGCTCAATCCAGTCCCGCGCAGTGCCTGATGAGCGGAGCTCGTCATCAAGCACGAGCGTGATCTCGAGCCCGCATCCCGTCAACCACCTCAGCCCTCGCGCAGCGCCTCGCGCAGGCGCATCAACGAGTGCCCCAGCTTGTTCTTTCCGGACCCATCGCCCCCGTCGCCCCAGTAGGCGTCGTTGCTGGTATGCTCGACGAGCGGCTCATCCCCAGTGCTCAGCAGCAGCTCGGCCAGCTCGGTGTGCTGGGTGAACTTGGCCCGCAATGCCTTGTCCATCACCTGGACCTTGACCGACTCCCAGTCGCGACGCAGCGGCTTTGAACGATCTCTGCCCATCCGGGCCGCGATCATTGGCGTCTTGGCCTTGCGAATCTTCGCCTGGATTCGAGGGTCCTTGAACTTCTGCGCTTGAAAGTAGTGCTCCGAGGTCGGCCAGACCGCGCCGTCGAGCTTGATCGGGTAGGCGGCGAAGTTGGAGAACTCGCCGAACTCGTCGCCCACGGAGTAAAAGCGGATCACGGCCCTTGGTCTAGGCCTTCAGGCCCACCTGTCAAGCAGTGGGATCGATGGCCTTCGTGTCGCTCAGGCGGCCGACGTCCTGCAACTGGGCTCCGCACGGGCGGGGGCGTCTAATACGGGTCGGCCCATGTGAATCCGGGAGCGGGCGAGTGGGCGGCCGCAAACTCGAGATGCAGGATTCGCCGATGCTGCTTTGATCCTGGCTCCGAGTCATTCGACTTGTGAAGCAAGAGCGGCCGCATGAGCAAGGCATCTCCGAGTCGGGCCGAGACGATGCGTGTGTTGCCGTCGGGCGGAGTCGCCGGGGTCGTCCGACCGTCGTCGGCGCTTTCGTGAGAGCCCGGGACGACGAGCAGCGCTCCGTTGTGTTCCGTCGCCGGGTCGAGGTGGAGCCTTACCGTGAGCATCCGCGAGAGGACGCCGAAGTCGCCCTTGATATGAGGCACGCCAGCGCGCATGAAAACCTGGGCGCCTGGGGCCGGATTCGAGGGGCTGCCGACCGCAAGCATCGTGTCGCGGTGCCAGGGGAGCGACCAGGAGCGCCCAGGCGGCTTGTCGAAGTAGATCGCTCGGACGAGCCGCGCCGTACCGCCGAGGAGGTCTTCCAAAGGCGTAGCGGCCCTGGCTAGTTGCTCGGCTCGCCGGGCGCCAGGCCAGAGTCTTCCGAGGTTCCGAGCTGCGTAGACCCGGCCGTGGCTGCGACGCACCCCGCGTGCGCTGGAGTGGGCGTCCAGCGTCGTCAGAACGTCGGCGGCCATCTCGACGGCCACACGCTCCGGAAGAACCGAGCGCACCAGCGCAAACCCGTCACGCCGCAGCGAGTGCAAGACCTTCTCCCGGGTTCAAGTTGTCCAGAGTGACCCACGGGGACTGCTCTCGCCTCGAAGGCATCCTCGATCCTCCCGGGACCAATGCGCCAGCCGCCTCATCCACCGAACTCATGGTGCCTGATTCGATGCGGCGGGGCCCCGAGGTTGGCAAACAAGGTCGTGGGTCGTCACGCGTCCCATTTCTAAGGGGGGCTGCACTGGTGCCTGTCAGATGCGGCACGGAACGCCGCGACAACCCCGAGCGTCGAGCTGTCTCCCACCCCGTGGTTCAGCGTGGCTCGCAGAAGTAGTTCATGTCGGCCGACCCGGCGACGAAGACGTCAGTGCACGCCGTGCCGCACATCTCGATCGTGTCGAAGGGCCCGGCGGGGTTCGTATAGATCCAACCGTCCTCCGTTTCGCAATCGCCTACGTTCGGGATCTCAGCATCGTCGATGTCGACGACGAGCAGCTCGGGGAACTCTGGCACCGGGTCCAGGATGATCGTGCAGTGGACGATGTCGGTGGCAATGGCCTCGAGCGCAGCTTGCAGGTCAAGCTCGTTTTGGGCCGTGTAGTGATCACCTTCATCTGTCGACGTTTCGTCGCAGGCCATGCCGGGCGGCTCATCGTTCGGTCTGCCACCGGCCTCGCCGATCTCGTCCATCTTGCACCACGGGGTGATGCCATCCGGCGCGCCATCGGCTGAATTTGGTGAAGCGTCGGTACTCGGATCGATGGCGACCGCGTAGGTGGGGATTCCCTCATCGTTCCAAAGCGATGCCACGGTCAGGGGCAGGGTCGTGTCGTAGTTCTCGAACAGCTCGAACGAACTCATGGCGGCATCGCCACAGTTGGCGGCGCCATCGCTGATGTAGATGAGCGCCTTGGGCAGAGTGGGATCGAGACCTGCGAGGTAGGCGCCCGACGTGTCCACGGCGTTTTCACCGGGTGTACCTCCCGCAAGCGATGGGTCGTTCGCAGCTGGAATTCCATCGATCACATTCTGGCCGTCGGGGGATACCGGAACTTCTGGCGCGGGCTCGGTGACGCACGCCGATGCGTTGTACGCGGCCACGGCGTCGGCCGACGGGAACAGCATGGCGCCGAAATCGAGGCGGTCGTCGTACGCGTCGATCGTGTTGCTCACCACATTGTGCAGACTCTCCCACCGCGTCAGCTCCGCGGTCTTGGGATCGTCATCGTGATCCCACGTGTTGAGCATGCTGCCCGACTTGTCGAGCACCAGCATCACGTGCGGGGTGGCGGGTGCAGCACTCGCCACGGGCTCCCTGCAAGGAACCGGCTCGACGCTGCCGTCACTGCTGCTGCCCGAGCTGCCGGTGTCGCCTCCATCGGTGTCCGTGCTGGTGGTGTCGTCGGTGCCGTTTGTGTCGCCGTCGCTGGAGGTATCGGCACGCCCGTCGCTGCTCGTGTCTGCGTTTTCGTCGCCCGTGCTCTCGGTGTTTCCGTTGCCACCATCCGGGGTATCGATCGGTCCGATGGTGTACGGCGCTCCACCGCTCGTGCTGCTTCCGCCGTCATCGCTGCCGCCGCCGCCGAGCCCGTCGGTGCCACAACCTGCCGTGAGGAGGGCGAGTGACAGAGCCAAAGGCCGGTGGGGGAGGCGCGGCGTCGGTCGCATCCGCTCAATGGTTGTGCATCGCGCGGCGGGTTTCAACCCCGAGGGGGCGATCCGCAACCACCGTCCACGTGAGGGGATCGCGAACTGGCGGCTACCCGGCAGGCGACGTGTAGACGCTCAGCTGGAGCGTAGGCTGGTTGCAATCGGGATACTCGAAGTCGGCGGTGAGCGCTGGATCCTGGATGTAGGCCCACCCCGCGCGCCCCTGACCCAGCGGGACCATCTCGTCGAGCTCACCCCAGCCCGCGCCGTCGAGCTGAAGCGGCTCCGTCAGCTGCGTCCCACTGGCGTCGATCTCCATCACCCAGAACTCCCAGGGGACGCGCTGGCTGACCTCGCCGTTTTCGCCGTCCTTCTCCGACAGGCGTCGCATCACACCCCACCCCAACAGGTAGCGGTCGGGCGAGAGCACCGAGAGTGTTGAGTACGACAGATACCCCTCGGCATCCGTGACCACCCAGTTGATCCCTCCGTCCATTTCACCGTCACTCCCCCAGTGGCCGAGGCCGATCGCGGTCGGAGGCGTGGTCGGGTAGCCGTCCGGGACGACCTTGTCATCGACACCAACCAACACCCCGAGGTAGCCCCCGTCCGGGGTGGGCACGATGGCCGACGCGCCCCCCTTGCTCTTGATGCCATCCAAATTGAGGTAGTGGAACTCGTTGGCGTCCCCATCCTCCATGCGGAAGACGTACGCACCGAGGCCGCCGGTTTGCGCGTCGTTGTAGTCGGTGCTGCACATCATGGCGTACTTGCCCGTGCTCGGGTTGAAGGCGACGCGATTGAAGGTGGTGTGACCCGTTCCGCAGGCCCAACTCCAGCCACGGTTGGTCATCGTCTCGGTGCCACGATCCATGACAAGGAACGCGTCGGCTTCGTGGCAGGTGTTTGGGCCGTCAGCCCCGCCCACCGTCGCCTTGACGGCGATGCCGTACGTGTCGCCTTCTTCGTCCAGCCGCAGGTAGTTGTTGCCGTACTCCCAGCTGCCGATCGATTTGTGCACGATGTACTTGGTGGGCTCGCTCTGAATGTCACCGTCCGTCCACTCGTACAGCCACATCTCGTCGTTCATGCCGCGGTCGCCACACACGTACGGGTTGGTCATCCAGTCGGCGGCGTTGTGGGTCGCAAGCACGTCTTTGTCGAAGCCTTCGGTCGCGCTGGGGATCCGGCACAGGGCTCCAATCGTGTTGCAGTCATCGCTGACTGCGATCCCATGCATCGAGATGCACTCCGGAAAGTAGCGCTGGTCTACGGGGGCCAGGGTGCCCGCAGCGTCGTCGAGATCGGAGACGATGATCCCACCCGACGACGGATCCTCGTCGGGGTGCATTGCGTTGTCGCCGACGGTGAGCGAGGTGAACATCCGGGCTGACGCACCCGGGTTGCAGGACGCCGAGTACATGCGCCGCGGAACGACAGCGCTGGGGTGGTAGTGGATGGTTCGGATCGTCCACTCCCATTCGCACGCGGTCGGCTCACCACCCGGTAGCTCGTCGACCACGGTGCTGTGCACACCTGGGTCCGAGGGCGGCGTGCCCGTCGTACCTCCCGTCGTGGGTTCTCCGTCGTCGGTGCCCGACTCGTCGGCGTCGGCGTTTCCGCCCGGGCCGCCGTCTCCGTCGTCGCCCGGCGTCGCCGAGTTGGCGGCAGAGTCGGTGCCGGTCGCGGCCGGTTCGGTGTCCGCGCTGGTGTTGGACCCTCCGTCGCCGCACGCGACCGTGAGGGCAAGGACGGGCAAAACAAAGCGGTGCACCATGTCATCAATGGTCGGCGGTGGCAGGGTCGATCACAAGCGGCGGGGTGATGCGTTCTTCGTCACCGCGCCTACCAACCGTTCTGCTCGAAGCTCCCGTCCGGCTTGTCCCTTGTCTTCGGCGGTGGCGGTGGGGACTGGCCCCCCCACAACGCGACGGTGGGTCCGTCGCTTGGCCCCAACGACGGGTGCAGTCTTGGGGGCGCGGTCTGGGGGCAGTGGCCTGCGGCTCTCCTGGCGGAGCGGTGCAAGTTTCAACGCGTGACTCGCCCGGCTGCGTCCTGAGCAATGGCACCGCCGTAGCCGCAGACGAGCGCAATCGACAGGTACCCGAGGCCGATCTGTCTGATGTAGTCGCCGATGCTCTGTCCGGAGAGTGGAAGCAGGATGGCCGCGTCGAGCACCCACTGCATGACCGTCCAGATCAGCGCGGTGCGTAGACCGAGCGCCGCGTAGTCGCGGCCAGCCCGCGCAAACGCCTTGCGCAGCAACCCAATGCCTACCGCGCTGCCAACGACGAGCATGATCGACTTGAACAGGAACAAACCGACCCAAGGCACCCCGTCTCGGCCCATGAGCGGGACGGCGACCGCAAAGGGGATGAGCCATAGGATGAGGCCGTAGCCAACGATGCGTGCGTTCGTCATGCGCCCAACGTGCGGCCTCCAGTAGGGGGAGGGTCAAGCGTTCCGCCTCGATCGGGAGCAGGCAGGCGTGGACCCGCCGCAGTTCGGTATAGTCCGTGCCGAGTAGGATGCGCGCACCGAGCCTATCTCGCACGAGGATTCCGGTTGCCGTCCCGAATCAGGGATCGTCGTCGGGGCTCGCGAGCGTGTTGCTCGCGATGTTCATGAGCGGGTGCGGCCATCGGCCACCGCCGAGCCCCAGCGAAGGCCGCGCGTTTGTCTACACGGCGACCGCGACCATCGGCGCACCCGCTGCGGAGGTATGGAGCGTCATCGTCGACACGTCCGCGTACAGCGACTGGAACCCCTGGCTGATCTCCGCCGAAGGGGCGGTGGACGTGGGGAGCAAGGTGCATGTGGAGGTGGTGCTGGACGGCAAGACGCGTTGGGCCAAGCATGTTGTGCTCGTCGCCGACGAGCCCCATCGCATGTGTTGGCGCGACGCCGGATGGACGACGGCGTTTGTCCGCGCAGAGCGCTGCCGAACGCTTGTGCCTGCATCGGGCGGCACACGGATCGAGCAAGAACTCACGATCTACGGAGCGTTCGCCAAGAGTGCCGACCGCCGCTACGGCGACGCCATGCGGGCTGGAATCGTGGCCGAGACCAACGCGATCAAGCAGCGCGTCGAGCGATGAGCCGACGGGTCGCTTCGGGCCGCGTGCCGTCGAGCAGGAGCGATACCCTAGAGCGCATCAGGTCGGCGGCAAGTGGCGTCGAGGCGTCGCCGCGCTCGGCGTAGCCTTCGAGAAACAACTCGACGGCGCGGACGTACAAAGCGGTCGGTCATGGAGCACCGACTACGGAGTGTCTGCGAGTGCCTCGACCTCGGCTCGGATTGCCTGTGCCTGTGCGACCTCGGGGTGCTCGGGTCCGTACAGCTTCGTCGCCAAGGCCATCCCAAGATCAATCTCGGCCAGCGCCTCATCGATCCGCCCGCGCCCGGCCGCGACGGAGCCGATGGTGAGATGCATGCCGACCAGGGTGGGGTGATTGGGGCCGAGGGCGGCGCGGAGTCTCTCGGCCGTGGCACGCATCGGTTCGAGGCACGGCTTAGGGTCGGTGTCGCAGGCGTAGGCCGCGAGATTGAGATCCGCGACGATGACACCAGGGTGCTCTTGCCCGAGTTTCGAGGCACGGATTTCCCGTGATGCGCGAATCAACTCGATCTCCTCTGCGATCGTCTCGGGCTGGTCGAGGGTAGACAGGGACACCGCCAGCGACTCGTCGATCTCGGCTTGCTCCAACGACTGTGACATTTGCAGGCGCGTGTGCATCATCGTGGCGTGACCGAACCAACCGCGGACCCAAGCGATGCCGTAGGGGGGAGGTCCTGTTCCGATACCGACGAGATGTCGAGCCGCCATGGCTGCACTCTCGTCGTCCTCGATGGCACCGGCCAAAAAGTAGGCTTCCTCGAGCATGGGGCGTGCTTCGTCGAAGCGCCCCATGACGACGAGTATTCCTCCAACCCGGGCTTTGGCGCTCGCGAGGCCGGGCGTGAAGCCGGTGGATTCCAGCGCCTCCAATGCCGCGTACCCCTGCTTGATCGCCTCGTCGAAACGGCCGCGAAGGTGCAGCACGGTCATCTCGTTGAGCTGCGCCTCCGCGGCGTTGACGGTCGCGCGCACCTCGGGTGTCGGGCGCGGGCGGGCACCGAGCGCCAGGTCGTTGAGGCACGGATCCAAGTTGGTCAGCAGCGAAACGTGGTCCACCGCGAAGACCATCAACGAGTTGTCACCCGCCTCGAGCGCGTCGAGCAGAAGCGTGACAGTGGTATTCGAGCTGTCGAGACATTCGGCCCGTGCCTCGCGGACCTCTGGGCTGATCACATGCTCGATGCGCTCGTCACGACAGACGGCCGCTCTCTGCTCGATCCAGGACTGCCCCCAGCCGTCGAGAATCTCGGTAGCCTGCCCGTACGACGTGGAGGCGAAGGATAGCTCAGTGCCCAGCATGCCCTTCTCAAGGGCAGCGCTCCGCTCGGGCCACTGCATCTGCGCGCTGGCTTCGGCCTCGCACTGCTGTGCGACCCGGCTGCGCCACGCCTGGTAGCCACCGTAGACAACAAGGCCGGCCACGATTGGCGCGGCGACGACGAACGCGACCATCCGATTGCGGCGACGGGCACGACCGCGTTCGATCGCGGCCAGCAACGCGGTCATGTTCGGCCATCGGGCCTCGGGGTCGATCGCGAGGCCGCGGTCGAGGACCGCGAACAGCCAGCCCGGGATGCTCTTGCCCTTGGGCGGTGGGCGTCGCTGCCCCTGAGTCACGGAGTCGGCGAGACTCCACATGTCATTACCCGCAAACGGTGCTTCGCCGTACAGGCCCTGCCATAGGGCGACGCAGAAGGCGAACTGATCGGCGCGTTCGTCGACCGCCGCGCCGCTGAACTGCTCCGGGGCCATGAAAGCCGGTGTGCCCATGATCGCGCCCGCATGGGTGAGCTGCGGATCGAAGCTGTCGCCCAAGGAGGCGGACACGCTCGAACCACTGACCTCGATCGCCTTTGCGGCAGCCACGGATGGTCCCTCCGCGGCCCCGCGAAAGGCGAGCCCGAAATCCATGACCAGCACACGTCCATCATCGCCGACCATCACGTTGTCCGGCTTGAAGTCTCGATGCACCAGCCCGCGCTCGTGGGCCGCAGCGAGGCCCTGGCCCGCGGCTTCGAGCGGCTCGATCACCGCGCGCCAATCCGACAGCTCAGGCAATCGCTTGGTCAGGGTCTCGCCCTCGACGAACTCCATCGCGATGTAGACCGAACCTTCGTGCTCGCCCGCATCGAAAACAGACACGACGTTGGGGTGTGCCAGCTGAGCCATCGACCGCGCTTCGCGGACCATGCGAGCGCGACTGTTTGACGAGCCGACGCTCGGTCGAACCAACTTGACCGCTACCTTGCGGTCGAGTTCGGGATCGTAGGCCGCGAGCACCACTCCCATGCCGCCCTCGCCCAGCGTGCCCAGCACCACATAGCGCCCGACCCGATCTCCCGCAGTGAGGGCACGGGGGTGGTCGCGATGGTGGGACAATGAGTCCTCCTGCACCGTCGGATCGACGGCACCCGCCACAGTGTCCTCATTTCCGGTGATCGCTCCCATACGCCAGCAGAGTCGGCGCCCGCTTGCGTGAGCGCGCTCCTCAGCACCTCCCAGTTGCCCGAGGGCCGGAGAGGCTACAAGAAAAGTTTATACCCGAACGTGGCGCTGCGTGCGGATTGAAGCGCACGGGGACGAGTGGAGACATCTGGCGGACTTGGACAAACAGATCCGCGAGGCTGTCGCTCACGGTCGGGCCGCGACCGCAGCTCACTTTGTCGGCGTTGGCACCGTGATGTCCTTCGCGTCGATCGGGATGCGAAGGACTTGCCGATCCGAGTACACGGAGACCTTCAGCTGCGCAGTATCGAGCACCTCCGCGCCCGTCACCTGGAACCCTGCCGCTGCGAGCTGGAGTCCACGTAGAGTCGGTCGAGCTGCAGCATGTTCTCGGCATGGCGGGCGGATGCCATCGCAACCAATTCGGCCGTCGCTTCAGCGACGAGGAACATTGCATCGGGAGCGCAGCACTGGGCGCGCAGGCGGTCCGGAGCGTGCCAGGTGTTGGTGATCGTGGTCACCGCCTCGGCGCCCATGATCGCGTCGTAGGTCGCATGCCAAGTCCGGATGAGAAGCCGCCGCACCGCGTCAACGTCTTCCGCCACAGCCGGCCTGATCGTGTGCATCGTTGTGCCAGTAAAGGTCACGCACCGGTGGGGGCGGTTGCAGCGCGCTTGGGGGCGCGGCCGGGAGCGGGGGTCGGGTGGAGCAGCGGCGGTGCCGACACGCAGCTGCACGACGCGCAGTGCCCTGGCGTCCTCCAAACGTCGAGAACGTCCCAAGTGTCCCCACGGCGGCACGTTGTGCCGTCGGGCCTGACATACTGCGGCACCCGATGCGCGAGCCCAGTACGGATACGGAGGAAACCCGAACCTCCGCGCCGCGACCGGCCGGTGCCGAGTTCGCTGAAGACACTGGAGCCCTTGCGTCCGCGACGGTCGTGCCGCCAGGAACCATGATTGGTCGCTTTTCGGTATTGCGCTTGGTTGGCTCGGGAGGCATGGGTCAGGTGTACGGGGCCTACGATGCCAAGTTGATCGTCGCGTTGCGCTGAAGGTCCTGAGCGTGGCCGACAGCGATGAACACCGTCGGCTCAGCCGCGAGGCGCGGGCCCTGGCTCGCTTGACCCATCCAAACGTTGTGGCCGTGCACGAGGTTGGCGAGCACGACGGCCGCCCGTTCGTCGCGATGGAATTTGTCGATGGTTGCACGCTCGCCGGCTGGTCGGCAGACAACCCTGCTGGGACTCCCGAGAGACTTGCGGAGGCATTGGACCTGCTCATCGCGGCGGGACGCGGGCTCCAGGCCGCTCACTCGGCTGGGCTGGTACACCGCGACGTCAAACCGAAGAACATCCTGGTCGGAAGCGACGGGCGGGTTCGTGTGGTCGACTTTGGGCTCGCGCGCCCGGATGCCGTATCGCAGCACGAAACGTTGCACGGGAGTGCGGAGTCGGACGGAGCGCGGGCGCAGCAACGCACCGAGGACACGGATGCTCCAGCCGTAGCCCTGGCCGCGAGGCGGTTGACCTTGGTCGGCGCGCCCTCCGGATCTCGGAGGATCGCGGCGGGAACCCACTGAGGACCGCGCGCGCGCGTGCCAGCCTCGCGCGCGTTCTTTGGGATGCACCGAAGGGGCGCCAGGAGGCGCGGCGACTCGCCACCGCAGCGCGGCAGACCTTCGAGGCGATCGGGGAGCCGGCGAGACCGGACCTTCTTCGGACCAAGGCCTGGATAGACGCGCGAACCGCCGACTAGACGTACTGGGTGCGCCTCGGGCGACAGGGCCACCCCAGCGCTGAGACGAGCCGACAAGCGTCAGGACGCTTCGCGACGCGAATCACTCGACGACGCAGGCATCAAATGCGGAGGCAGCTCGTCGCGCGCGACCACGTCATCGAACGTCTCGGCACGGCGGATGACGTGGGCATCGGAGCCACGGACCAGCACCGCGGCAGGCCGGGCCATCGCGTTGAAGTTGCTCGCGCTCACCTCCTGATACGCGCCAGTATCCAACAAGGCGAGCACGTCGCCGACTTCGACGTCGGGCACGGGCACGCGACCGAGCAGACGGTCCGCGTAGCAGCTACGCCCGCTGATGTCGGCATGGCGGGTCGGCGTCGCGTTCATCTTGTTGGCCCACTGGTACTCGTGCAGGTGGTGCTCGAGGCGCCCGCCCGCCAGCCAGAACTCGGACGTGTCGACGACGACGTGCGCGAAGGGCAGGGGGTCGTCCATGGTCTTGGTGGCGCACACCGAAGTGAGATGCACACCCGCGTTGCCGTGGATCGAACGACCCGGCTCGAGCTGCAGCGTGATGCCCTGGGGATCGATGCCTTCGTGCTCGAGCGACGTGCGAAGCACGTGGGTCGCAACCGCGGCGTAGTCTTCGATGCTGGGCGCCGCTTTGGTGTTGGGCTTTTGGGAGGCGAGCGATAGCAGGGGCTTGAGCAGTCGGTAGCGCAGCGAGCTGCCCAGCGGTCGCAGGCTCCACGACAGCGCGTACAACAGCCCAAACTGGTAGGGCGCCAGGTAGTCGGTCGCGGCGTTGTGCGGGTCGCGGGGCATCGCAAAACCACCGCCGATGTCGATCTCCTGAGGCACGTAGCCATCGAGGGCTCGACACACGCGCCCGATTTCTTGCCCGTAGGCCCGCATCTGCGCCTCCCAGTACGCGGTCGAGGGATGGTGCCGACCGTGGTGCTGATGAAAGCCAACCAACTTCACCGACGGCAGTGCAAGCACTCGCCGCCCCGCCTCGACGGCTTCGTCGAACGACAACCCGCCCTTGTAGGCCAATGCGACCAGGTCGGTCGGGACGGGCCCTTCGGGGACAAAATCGCTGCGTCGGTGAAACTGCGTGACCGCCGGTCGTAGGCGGATCGCCACCCGAGTCTCGGTGTTCAGCGACGGAGCGAGTTGCTCGAGAATCTCCACATCGCGAAGGCTGTCGATCGTCAGCCGAGCACCGACCTCGACCGTCCTGGCGATGTGGTCGGGGGCCTTGGGCACGCCGTTGACCGAGATCTCGGCCGGCTTCATCCCCGCGCGAAGCGCAATCTCGAGCTCGCCCGCGGAGTAGACGTCGGCGCCACATCCTTCCTCGGCCAAGACCCGCTGCACGGCTTGCGTCCAGTTGGCCTTGACCGCGGGCATCACCTTAACCGGCCCACAGTCCCAGCCCTTTTCGAACGCCTCTCGAAACCGCCCCACGTTGCGGCGAATCTGGTCTTCGGAGAACACAAACAGGGGAGACCCAAAGCGCTTCACCAGGTCGACGGTGTCGACATCTTCAACAAAGAGGTGACCGTTGCGTTCGGAGAGGCAGGCGTCGATGGCGTTCATGGCGTGGTTCTTTGTCGTGCAAGGAGGGCGTCGAGCAGCGCTCCGAGGCGTCGTGCGAGATCGTCGAGATCCGGAGCGGAGCGAGTGAGGGTGACCAGCTCATGGCCCCGCACGAACTCGATAAGGGTGCGCGCGTCATCGTCGGGCGAGGGCGAGCCCAGTGCCGCCAACAGAGCGGCGAGCTCGGCTCGGGGGCGCGCTTCCCAAGCCTCGAATGCTTCGGCGAGCGCCTGGTCGCGGCCCGCCGCCAAGATCAGCTCGTACTCGGCCAGGACCCGCGTGCGGTCGGCGAACTCTTGCTCAACCATCGCCACCATCAGCTGCACAAGATCGTCTGCACAGCCGACCGGATGCTGCTCGAGCAAGCCCTCCATGAAGCGGGTGTTGATCTCGAGAAAGTGGGTGAAGGCGCCGCGAATCAGTGCCGTCCGCGAGTCGAACCAATAGGAGACCGAGCCCAGCGGAACGCTGGCCTCAGCGGCGACCCGACGCGCTCGTACGGCATCCACCCCCCCGTCCGCGATCACCCGGAGGGTCGCGTCCAAGATGGCGAACTTTCGCTCGTCACGGGATGCCATTGCGGTACTGTGACCGAAGTTGTACATATGTACAACTTATTAAAGCGAAGCCGAGAGTCGAATAGCGCGCGATAGACGCGGCATGATGGAGAGCTGCGCTAGAGTGCCGCGCTGGCCGAGCCGTCGGGCTTGTGTGTTCCAGCAAGCATTGCGACCTTGGGGACGGACTCGAGTTGACGGTGCCAGCCCGGACCGTCGCCGTCGCGCGGGTCACCGCGTAGAACCACACGGGGCCGCCGTTTGGGCTGTCAGCCCGATCGGTTCGCGCAAATCTCGAAGGGCACCGAACTCCGCTGCTGCCAGACCGCAAAGACGTGGCCCTGGGCGTCCAGGCCCAAGTGCGGTTCGGTCGCACCGACAACGACCCCCTGAGTCGAGGGCTCACTCGACCGCGCCCACTCGTTCGCCGCGGCATCGTAGTGCCGGGCCTCGAGCGCGTCCGAGGTGTTCCAGATCACCGTCGCGTTGCCGCACCCGTCGATCGCGACCTGGGGAGAGGACTCGCGTTCGACCTCCACGGCGGTGCCAAGCACTCGAGGCTGCGTCCATGTGTGGGTCGCGGCGTCGTAGTGGCTGGCGAGGATGCGCGAGTTGTCATCACCATCCTGGCGCCAGACAGCGATCGAGTTCCCTGAGCAGGCGGCGGCGATGGCCAGCGCCCGGGGGCGGCCGGGTTCTGCGGCGATGGTCTGCGGCTCGGTCCACTGTTCGCGTTCGCCTTTGTGCCGGGCCATGACAAGGCGGTGTCGACTCCCGCTGCCATCCTCCCACGCGGCGAGCGTGTCTCCACTTTCGAGAGACACAACCTGGGGCCCGGTTGCTGCAGGGGCATCGACCGCTGCGTCCAAGCGTTCCGGGACACTCCACCGCTGCGTCGCGTCGACGTAGCGACTCGCCATGATGATCGACTGGGCAACGACGCCCTGCTCCCATACGGCGATGACGTCGCCGTTTGCCCCGACCGAAATCTCGAGCGAGGAGATCACTTGCTCCGTGGTCGAGACTTCGACGACGGGTGCCCACTGGACGTCTCGGCTGGAAAAACGACGCGCGCGAATCGACGTCGCGGGGCCGCCGCTCATCCACACAGCCACGGCATTGCCGTGCGCGTCCACAACCACCCTCGGCTCCCATTGCTCACCGTCCGCGCTGATCGCAGTTGGCGATCGCCACTTGAGAGCTTGGTGGTCGTAGGCGCTGGCAACGACGACGGAAGTGCCGTGGGCCTGCTGTCTCCAGACGGCAAGACCCTGGCCTTGATCCGAGATGGCAACGTGCGGCTCCAACAGCTCACCGCCCGAGGGCAGGTCGAGCTCCTGTTCGGAGCGCCACGCATCGGTCGCCGGGTCGTACAGCCGCGCGAAGATGCCGTCTTGTTCCCAAACGGCAATTGCGGCGCCACTGGCCGCCACGGCCAGCTGGGGGGCAAAGGCGTGTTCATGGTGCTCGCTGACCCGGACCGGGCTCCCCCAGTCCTTGCGCTGGCACTGCCCCTGGCTAGGGGCGCATGTTGCCCCGTGCTGCGCCTCCCGGAGTTCGAGCTCTGGCTCTGAAGCTGGAGGCGCCGTCGGGCGGGGAGCGCAGCCGCTGGCAAGCCATACCGCGTGGGCAACTCCCCAGCTCCAGCCCGTCATCTTACCCAAGATAAGTCAGCCCCCAAGTCCACACGCCCATTGCCGGGCGGAGACTAACTCAACTCTGCCGTATGGCGCTGGCGCCGAGTTGGCGTCGTCGGCACGGTTTGAGCGGCGCGATTCGACCGCAGTGAACGACTGTTGCTTCGTCCACGCCAGGGCAAACGTGGCTACGGTGGGAGTCGCGTCGTCTGTTTGCCGGACGTGTGCGGGGGAATCCCGCGACGTGGGATGCTTTTGGGCGGGTTTCCACCCGTTGTTGCGAGGCCCTGCATCGGCCACAGTATTTACGTGGATAGGCGTTTGTTGGTCGGCGTGTTCTTGGTCGTTGGGTGTGGGCGCGGCCCGTTCTATGAGTTCCCGGATTCGGTGGTCGAGCGCTGCAGTGCGGTCGACTTCTTGTTCGTGATCGACAACTCCGAAAGCATGCAGCGGCATCAGGACAACCTTCGGGCGAACTTCGGGCCGTTCATCGATGGGATCAACGAGTCACTGGCCGATGTCGACGACTATCACGTCGGGGTGGTGACTACGGACGCCTACCGAGACAACGCCGAGGGGTGTCGAGAACTCGGCGCGCTGGTGACATCCGTGGACGACGTGGGCGCGTCGAGGCGATCGTGCGGCCCCTACGTCGAGGGCGGTGGGTACATGACGCAAGACGACGACCTGACCGAAGCGTTCAACTGCGCCGCGGATGTCGGGACGGACGGCTCGCGCAACGAGGAGCCGATGCGTGCGCTGGGCGGCGCCATCGCCGGGCAATCCTCGCCCTGGTATCGCGACTGCAATGACGGATTCTTGCGCGACGATGCCTTGCTCGTCTCGGTGATTATCACCGACGAGGCCGACGGCGAGCTGGAGTCCGGGCGTGAAGAGCCGCAGCCCGAGAGCTGGTTCAACACGGTGGTGCGCGCCAAAGGAACCGAGAGCAATGCAGTCGTTGTGTCATTGCTCAACGGGGTGACGCCGGAGTGCCCAATCACCGACGAGGCGTTCGACGGAGCAAAGATCGCAGACTTCACCCACCGCTTCACCCACGGCTTTGTGGGCGGCATTTGTCAGCCCGATTACGGGGCCGTGTTCGCGCGGGCCGTCGACGAGATCGACGCGGCGTGCACGACCTACACCGCGCAAACGATGGGTGACGGCTGAGAAACCGAGAGCTCCGCCTGCTTGCCGCGTGACGGGCTACCACCCGTCGACGCGATAGACGGCCTTGTCCTGCGTTGCGTACAGCGTGGGTCCGATCCCCGTGAACCGGGCCGTCGTCAGAGGCGTGCCATCGGCCGTGACCAACTCGCCCTCCGAGCGCGTGCGGGCTCGGTCGTCGGATTCCAGGGCGAGCACCGTCGCCTTGTTGCGCAGCTTGTAGTCCCCCGCCATAAGGACACGCCGGCCGTGCACGGCCATGGCGCTGGCCCCCGCGGTTCCATACGCCCACGTGTGGTAGCCGCGGGTGCTGAGCTCAACGATCGGAAACTCGGTGTAAAAGCAGGTCCAGACCTTGCTGTCACCCGCCACGTTCATCGCGTATGTGTCACAGATAGTGTCTGTGCCGGCCGCCTCGGCGTCGTAGCGGAACTCGATGGTCCCGTCCCCAGCGAAGCGCACGATACCCGGCGCCCCGATGGGCTCGGGTCCGGGCGACGCCCATCCGTAGTTTCCGAAGACGCCTTCGTCAAAGTAGGAGACCCATATTTGACCGCCGGACGTGGTCCGCAGATCTTGGATCCCGTCGCCGAGCGTGATGCTCGCTCGAACATCGCCCTCCCAGCTGCAGAGACTGCCATTGGTCTCGGGCCCTGCCCCTCGCCAGTAGCAACGCGCCCCAGCGAGCAAGAACCCGTCGTCCAGTGGCTGAACGAAGTGCGGAATCGTTGAGAGCCCAGCAACCACTGTGTGTCGGACAGTGCCCTGCGCCCACTGTCCAACGTACAGGTCTGTAGGCGCGGCGTGGCGACTCTTGGGAAACACAGCGCCACGCTTGGAGCGGGCCAACGGCTCGCTCGACTTGCGCGCGACGCAAAGGACCGAACCGTCGGTTCCAACTCCGGTGGCCAAAATCTCGGCGCCGTCGGGCACAAGGGCGCTCAGATGCACAACCGGTTGGGCGATGAGTTCCATCGTAGTCTCGTCTTGCAGTTCGCTGCCGCCGCCCGCGTCGTGGTCCGATTGAAGGCAGCCCGACCGCCCCGCCGGACTATGAGACAGTTGCTGGCACGCGTCGAGCGGTTCGTGGCATGCAACCCACCGAGTCAAGTGCCGTCCTCGTTGCGCTGCGGGAGCTGGAAGAAGCGGACCTCACCGATCGCAAGGGAGACACGGTACTGCCGGCCTTCGCACCGGGTCTCGACGCTGCCCGCCTCCAGCGACTCGAAGAGCAGCTCGGCTCGCGACTCCCGGACGATTTCCGCAGTCTCGCTGCTGCATGCGCGCGAATCGATGGTCTCAGCATCGAAGTTGACCTCGAGGACTTTGTCTCGCGTGTGGGTCAGCCCGAGATGATCCATCCGGCGTGGCCTTTTGCGCACGAGGGCTGCGGGAACTTCTGGATCGCAGACCTGACGCCTGGCGTCGGCTCCACGGGTGGAACGCGCACGTTCTACCTTTCGCACGACCCGCCCGTCCTTGTGTACCAAGGGGCGGGGGCAGCGGCCTTCTTGCGTGAGCTTGTCCGGCTCCACCAGACCCCATATCAATCGGCTATTGCGGACGTCCTCGAGGATTGCTTGCACGAGGTGTGGGAGAAGAACCCGGGCGTCGTGTCGTGGCAGAGCGCGATGGGATCCGACGACGCAGAGCTTTCCACCTTCGCGGCGACGTTGGGAGAGGACTATGAGTTCACAGATCTGCGGAGTGCGGACGTGGGGATGGGGTTGTCGTGGGGCCGCTACGGTCCTGATACGATCGTTCGAAGGCACACGGCTGCCCCGATCTTCGCGTGCGCTGCACCGCGTCGCCGACCGGGCCTTCTTCGCCGCTTGTTTGGCTGAGTCGACGTGAGCGCACAGCGCCGACCTGGACGGCGTTGACCGCGGCGGCAGCGACAGCCCCCGCTTTTTTCCGCGTCACTCCCGCGGCCGAGGCTGCTCGTGTGCGATACTGCCCGCCCGCACCGTGACCGATTTCCTCAACGATGATGGCAGCCAGGTGAGCGTGGCGGAGAGCCTCGCCCGTTTTCCGGACGAGAACCCAAACCCCATCTTGCGCGTCTCCGGGGAGGGCACGCTGCTGTATGCCAATGCCGGGAGTGCGTCGCTGCTCACTCACTGGAAGGTTCGGCGCGGGGATGCCGTGCCGGGTGCGCTGCGAGCCGCGGTCACGAGAGCACTCCAAGCCGGCCGGCCCGAGGAGTTTGAGCTGGCGGTCGGCGAACAAGACTTCTGCCTCATGGTGACGCCGGTTGCGGGGACCGGGTACGTCAACCTGTACGGGCGCGACCTGACCGAGCAGAACCAACGGGAGCGCGAGGTTCGCGACCTCGCCCGCTTCCCGGACGAAAACCCCAACCCGGTACTTCGCGTCGACGATGACGGGACCGTTCGGTACGCAAACGGACCTGCGCGGGCCGTACTCCGCCACTGGAAGATCGCAGTCGGTGCTCCAATCCCGGCCGCGATTCGCGAAACTGCATTGGTACCCGGGGCACGCGCCCGCGACCGGTTGATCGAAGTGACCGTGGGCACCGCCGAGTACGTACTGCAGTTCGCTGCGGTGACGGGATCGGGCTACTTCAACGTCTACGGGCGCGACGTCACGACTCAAAAGCTGGCCGAGCGCGAGCTCATTCGAGCTCGAGACGCCGCCCTGGAGGCCAACCGCGCCAAGAGTGCCTTCCTCGCGAACATGAGCCACGAGCTGCGCACGCCGATGAACGCCATCATCGGCTACAGCGAGATGGTGGTCGAAGACCTGACCGACGGTGGGCACACCGCGTTCACAGGCGATATCGAGAAGATCAACAGCGCCGGCCGCCACCTGCTGGGCTTGATCAACGACATGCTCGACTTGTCAAAGATCGAAGCGGGCGGGATGGATCTCTACCTCGAGGACTTTGTGCTCGGCGATCTGTTGCGCGAGGTCGAGGGAACGATGCACCCATTGGTGGCGCGCGCCGGAAACACTCTGGTGCTGGAGTGTCCGTCGACCCTGCCGATCGTTCACGCGGACCTGACCAAGACCCGACAGATCCTGCTGAACCTCCTCGGGAACGCCTGCAAGTTCACCAAGGATGGCACCATCACCGTGAGGGTCGAGCAGGCCGCTGACGCCAAGCTCCGCATTGCCGTTGTCGACACCGGCATCGGGATGACGGGCGAGCAGGCCGCCAAGATCTTCGACGCGTTCACCCAGGCGGACGGCTCCACCACCCGTCGCTTCGGTGGGACCGGCCTCGGACTGACCATCGCCCAGCGCTTCGCAGGGATGATGGGTGGGGAGATCCGAGTCCAGAGCGAGCCCGGCCGCGGGACCGCGTTCACACTGGTCATGCCGCTGCGCGCGAGGCTTATCCAGCAGCCCAATCCGCGGCGACCCACTGGGACGTTCGCGGCGATGGGCCAGGACGACGACGATGGGCAACGGTGCGTGCTCGTCGTCGACGACGACCCCGTGGTCCGCGAGATCGTCGGCACGACGCTGCGCAACGCCGGATTCAGGGTTGTCACGGCCGACTCCGGCGAGAAGGGACTGGCGCTGGCGCGTTCGGAGCAGCCCTTCGCGATTACCCTCGACGTGGTGATGACGGGCATGGATGGCTGGCACGTCCTCACCCAGCTCAAAGCCGATCCGTCGACCCAAGACATTCCGGTCGTGCTGGCCACGGTCAGCGGTGATCGCAGCCTGGGCTACGCGCTGGGTGCCGCCGACTTCATGACCAAGCCGTTGGACCGCGATCGGCTCGTCGGCCTGATGCGTCGGTTTCGCACCGAGGGCACCGAGGGCGCCGTGGGCTACGTGCTCATTGTCGAAGACGACGCCAGTACCCGTGAGCTTGCCAGCCGCGCAATGAGCCGCGCGGGGTGGAAGACCCGTACCGCCGACAACGGAGCGACCGGGTTGCAAGTGCTCGAGGAGGGCGTGCCCAGCGTCATCATCTTGGACCTCATGATGCCGGTCATGGACGGGTTCCGTTTCTTGGAGCATTTGCGATCTGACGCCCGCTTCGTCGATGTCCCGGTCATTGTGACGACGGCCAAGAACCTCTCCGGCGAGGAGCGGGCGGTGCTCAAGGGCAGCGTCGAGGATCTGCTGGAGAAGGGCGCCTTCTCGGCAGAGTCGCTCCTGCGCCGGGTCGAATCGTTGGCGCACCCGGCGTGAGTGGCCGAGCACAGCTCGCCAACGGACGGGGTGTACGGCTTCGGTGTTTGCAGCGCTGGCGGCGCGCGAGGCGGGTGTCGTGGTGGCGATGCGTGTTTTATCCGCAAGGGCAGAACCCTGCGGTGCCCACGTGCATCACCGTTCGGGCGTCAGCGGCCCGGAGCCCCCGTACTCAGCCCGCATCGCGTCGGGGATCTCCCGCGCGATGGTGAGGTCGAGCAGGACGTCCACCGCTGCCGTGGCGGTGCGCATGTAGTCGCCGTCGTAGTCGACCTCGAACAACCCGAAGCGTGGCCCAAAACCCTCCGCCCACTCGTAGTTGTCGAACAGGCTCCAGTGGTAGTAGCCGCGCACGTCATAGCCTTCGTCGCGTGCGCGTTCGATCTGTTCCAGCGCGCGCACGATGATCTCCGCACGCCGAGCGCCCACGTGGGTGGCAATGCCAGACTCGGTGACCGTCATCGGCAGGTTGGGCCAGCGGGTGCCGAAGGTCACCAAACGGTCGTACAGCGCGGTTGGATCATGTTCGTACCCCATCTCAGGGACGAGGTAGGTCTCGTCCTTCGGTGGCAGGCAAGCGCCGAAGTCGAACCCGCCGTAGCACGGTGTCACCTCGACGAGCGGGAGCAGGGTCGATGCTCCGGTCACCCCAGCGCGGAGGTAGTACTGCACCCCAAGCCAATCGATCGTGCCCGCCCAGTCCGGGTGATCCTCGTCGGGCGTTCCGTCGAGGTTCGCGTCGAAGGCCCCACTCACCGCCGCCTCGACGAAGAGGTCGTGATAGACGTAATCGATGCGGCCCACGGCGGCCAAGTCGTCCGGGTGGTCGCTGATCTCGTTGTCCCGCGCGGGCACCCACTCGATGGCGCCCTTGGTCAGGCCGACCACCGCTGGCATGCCATCACCGTCCGCATCCGTCGTATCGGAGGCCTTGAGCGCCTTGTAGGCGGCAGCGTGGCCCGCCACGAAGTTGCGGACGGCGTTGATAAACACGCCCTCGGGATCGGTGAGCAGATCGTTCTTTCCGGGAGGGAACACGCCCAGTCCGTAACCCGCCAACATGTAGTTGACGGGTTCGTTGATCGTAACCCACTCATCGACGCGGTCGCCGTAGCGCGCCGCGAGCAACCCCGCATGCTGTCCGAGCTCCTCGGCAATGAGCGGCCCGCCCTCGGCGTGGCCCCACCCGCAGAGGTTGTCGTCGGAGGGGCCGTCGACGCACTCAAGGTCACGCGGATCATCGACCCACGTCGGGTTGGAAAAGTGGTGGACGGTAATCATCGGGCGGATGCCCGCCGCCAACAGTGCATCGATGAACGCGTCGTAGTGCGCCAGGGCGGTTTCGTCGATCACATCGCGTTGCGGCTCGATGCGCGCCCACTCGATGCTGAAGCGATAAGCGTCGAGACCCGCCGCTTCGAGCAGCGCCACATCGGCGATCGCCATGGTGTAGCCCCGCGCCGCCTCGTCGATGAAGTCGCCGTTGCCCAGGCCGTCGGGTTCATCGGCGGACCAAACGTACCAATCGACGGTGGGGTTCTCGTCTTCGATCTGCGTCGCAGCACTCGCGGCCCCAAACCGGAACCCGCCGATCCCCTCATCGCCGACGAGCGGGCCGATGCCCGGGAACGGCGGCAGTGGTTCGCCGCCGGAAGATCCATCTGCCCCCTCGCTGGTCGCCGCCGTGCCTGAGCCCGTGTTGGACGACGTGCCCGTTGAATCCGCGGATGACGTGGAGTCGCCACACGCACCGAGCAAGATGACCGCGACACCACAGAGCACATTCCCTCGTCGTGTCGCCATCACGAGGGCGTTGTAACACGCAGCGTGTCGACGCTATTGGATCACTGCGTGTGCACCCGCGCGATCTGTTTGAGTCACACCGCGTGCGTGACGAAGCCGCGCGCAAGCGCGGCCACACCGCGAGCAAGATTTCGAACTCGGCCGGATCTCGTGGCCGGACCGCGACCGCCCTCGGCGCACTGTCTTAGTGTCCAGCGCGAGCGCGTCGCCACCGTCGGGCGCTGCGAACGGCCGCGGTTGGACCGCCCCCAGCACACCTGGGCGCTGCCAGTACACGCCACACTCTCGGAACCCTACACTGGGGGCAGGTGGACAGCTCCCTGTTGATCGCGTTCAGCACGCTCTTGCTGACGGTCGGCCTCGCGGTCATGCGCCCCAAGGTGCGCGGGTTTCAGTTCTCGCCGGGCAGCGCTGCCGTGCTCGGCGTGCTCGTGCTGCTCGGTAGCGACCTCCTGCAGGCTCACGACCTGGTCGAAGCCGCACGACTCCAGTGGCGCCCGCTGCTGACCCTCACCTGCATCATGCTGATGACGGGAGTCGTGCAAGAGGTGGGCGCGTTCGACCGCCTAGCCGGACGCATCGAACGTCGGGCCCGCTCGAGCAGCGCCACCCGCACCTTCACGGTCGTCTTTGTGCTGAGCGTGGTGACGCCTTCGCTCCTCAACAACGACGCGGCCATCCTGATCCTCACCCCCCTCGTCGTCGCACTCACGAGAAGGGTCTTCCCCGGAAATCCGGAGCTGACGGTCGCGTTTGCCTTCGCCGTGTTCCTCGCGCCCGGCGTCGCACCGTTCATCGTGTCCAATCCGATGAACATGATCGTCGCCGAGTTCACGGGCCTTGGCTTCAATGCGTACGCGGTGGTGATGCTGCCGATCTCAATCGCCGGGGCGGCGCTTACTTACCTCGTCCTTCGGTGGGTCTACCGCGACCAACTCCACTCGGCCAAGCCAGCCGACACCGGGCCAGTCGCTACGATCGAAAGACACCCGGCCGAGCGACCGGCGGTCGTACTCCTCGTCGCGATTTTTCTGGCCTACCCAGTCGCCGCGACACTCGGTGCCGAGATCTGGTCGGTTGCGTTGCTGGGGGCGTTCGCCTCGTTGGTCCTGACGCGCGTGTATCGCGTCGCGCCATTGCCCAAGATCGCGGGCCACGTCTCCGTCGATATTCTCGCCTTCCTGTGGGGGATCTTCCTCGTCGTCCAAGGCTTGCGGACCGTGGGCGCTGTCGACTGGCTCGCGTCTTTTTACGGCGTCGGCTCGCTGGGTGGAGGCGAGCAACTCGCGAGGATCGGCGTCACGTCGGCCGTCGGATCCGCTGTCATCGACAACCATCCGATGTCGATTCTGAACATGATGGCGATCGGATCGGGAGAGGACCCGAAGCTGCTATTGGCGTCTCTGGTCGGTGGCGACATTGGCCCGAGACTGCTGCCGATCGGTTCACTGGCGGGCCTGCTCTGGATCGATCTGCTGCGACGAAGCGGAATCCAGATCGGCGTGTGGCAGTTCTTCCGTCTGGGTACGATCGTCTTGATCCCAACGTTGGCGGTCTCGCTGCTCATGTTGTGGGCCCTGTGATCTCCGATCACAGGGAGCGCCCACGGGCCGAGGATGCGGCGTTGGCGCAGTTCCTCGACGACGGATCCTGTGGGGGTTTCGCCCCACCTCCGCCAGACTGCGCTCTCGGCGGCGCGTACGGACGCATTCTAGGCCGCAACGCGCCTTCCACTTGAGCTGAACAGGTGCGACACTCCTTGTAGCCTTATGCGACTCGGACGTTCCCCTTCAGCGGCTTGTCTTTTTGGTCTGCTTCTCACCGTCGGCTGCGGCGATGACGGTGGCGCGACGTCGGACTCAGGAGCGGGCAGCAGTACGGGAGCCGCCACGCCAACGACGGTGACGCCAGACCCGACGACGCCGATGGATGGCCCCGACGACGGCGCTGTGACGGGCGATTCTTCGACGGGAACGCCCACCGCGGACTCGACCGGCAGTGCTGACAGCTCGAGCGGCGGCAGCACCGACGGCGGCAGCACCGACGGTGGCAGCACGGACGGTGGCAGCACGGACGGCGGCAGCACAGACGGCGGCAGCACGGACGGCGGCAGCACGGACGGCGGCAGCACCGATGGCGGGAGCACGGACGGTGGCAGCACCGATGGCGGGAGCACCGATGGCGGCAGCACGGACGGCGGCAGCACCGACGGCGGCATGGGCTGCGGAATGTGCACGGCGGACGAAGAGGTTTGCAGCGACGCTCTCGGCGAGTGTGTGAGCTTGTTCGCCTGCGAGGCGTTTTCCCCCACGCTCGACCTCATCAACCAAAGTAACTACAGCATCGTCTCGTCCGTCGGCCTGAGCGACGCTGGTGGTGTGCTCACCCTCGACGTCGGCTGCACCGGGCTTGCCTACGACCCAGTGGGCGGCGATCTGTACATTGTCGTGAAGGACGATCTCGGCACACGTCACTTGGGCACCGTCGACACGGCGACGGGCGACGTCACGGTGATCGGGGCTCTCAGCGATGTCGTGGCGAGCATTGCGTTTGACGCGGGAGGCACGCTCTACGGTCTGACCGGCCAGGGCGCGGCAACCTCGAACGCGGTCTTCAGCATCAACACCGCGGACGCTACGATGACCCTCGAACTGGACGTCGCCGACGACCCCCTGAATACCGATGGCGAGACGCTTGCCTACGATCCCGCAGACGGCCTGCTGTACCGGTGGTCTGGCAACGGCGATCCGAAGCTGTACTCCAGTGTTGACATCGGCGGCCTGACCGAAACTGTCTTGGCGCCGAGCTTTGTTCCCTCTGGCGAGGTTGTCTCCGGGACCGTCATCCCAGGCGGTGCGCTCGCAGGTCGCAAGCTCATCACCACGCGCGATCAAGAGGCAATCTCCATCCAGGACGACGGCACCTACACCAACGAAGGCGCGTTCGTGGCGGGGAACGGCTACTACAAGGGCCTAGCGTTCGCGCCCGCGAACTGAGTTGAGCCGTCCGTGCTGGCGCCCACAAAAGGGCGCCGCACCGTAGTTCTGGCGAGGCCCCTTGGGACGCGCAAATTCGATCCCGCCAGTTTTCCTCGCGCTGTACCTCATCACTGTCGCGGTCGCGGCAATGGTGGTGCCCAACTTGTGGGCCGTTGCGGCGCTGATCGCATTGCAGCTCGCGCTGGGGCGGGTGGTGGGTGTCGAGTGGCAGCGGCAGCGTCGCGCCGTCCGCAAACTGACAACCTTCTTCTTCTTCCTCGCGGTTGTCTGGGTGTTCTTCCCAGGCAAGGTGGCCCCTGAAGCGCTCCACCCGGTCTCGCTCGGGCCATTGACCGTTTCGGTCTATCCCGCGGGGTTGTTGGCGGCGACCACGATGGTGCTGAGGATCTTGACCGTCGTGTTTGCGTCGATCGCCGTCCGAAGTGCGGGCGAGCCACGCGCATTCGTGGCCGGACTCCGCAAACTAGGCCTGCCCGATCTTCCCGCAATCGCACTGGACGCCACGCTGGGCATGCTCGAGGGGTTCTCGAGCAACGGAGGCGGCGGCGGCGGAAGAGGAGGCGGCGGAGGCGGCGGCGGCGGCGGCGGAGGCGGAGGCGGAGGCGGCGGCGGAGGCGGAGGCGGCGGCGGTGGAGGCGGCGGTGGAGGCAGTCCCGCAGGGCCGTCGACTCGGCTGGAGAAGCTCAAGGTCTATTTCGCTGCGGTTCGCCGCGCGGACTCTTCGTTGCTGGCCGATCGGCTCCATCGCCAGCTGGACGCGGCTCAGAAGAAGGTCGCCGCCGACTACCCGACGATGAGCAAAGAGCGGACCCATGACGTCGCCGTGATCGCGGGCGTGTCGTCCGCGATGCTCAGCCTGAAGATGTTCAAGACGCTTCCGGGCATGCCGTTTGCGCCAGGCCACAAGAACGCGGTCTTGCTCCCGCTGTACATCGTCGCCGCCCAGCTCACGCGCAGCCGTTTCGGAGCCACGACGTGCGGTTTTGTCATGGGCACAGGCTCGGTGCTCACCGGCGACGGGCGCTACGGGGTGTTCGAGCTCATCAAGCACGTCGTGCCTGGGATGCTTGTCGATCTGCTGTACCCCATCGTGCGGCGGATCTCGGCGACGAGCATTCCGCTGTACTGCGCGTTTGGCGTCGTGCTTGCGGCGGGTCGTTTCGCCACCGAAGTCGGCGTGGCGGTAGCGCTGGCCGTTCCTGGTTCGTTCTACGCCTACCTGGGCACGGCCGCCATAACGCACCTTGTGGCGGGCGCGCTGTCAGGCTTCGTGACCTCAGCCGCACTACGTTCGGTCGAACGGATCCGGTCGGATGTGGCACAGTCGGCCGCGGAACCGCCATGAGCAAAGATTTTATCGTCGGAGACGGGCGAACCCACATCGACAACCCGCTGCGCGGCGAGTCGTTGGTCGCCCCAAAATTGGTTGCCTCCACAGACATCGCCGAAGAGGTCGCGATGCTGCCCAATGTCCAGGTGATTGGGCTCGGCGGCGCCAGCGTTTTTGATCGCGGGAGCGCGGTCGTCTTTCCGCTTGTTGACGCCATTGTCCAAGCGCGCAAGGAGCACGAGTTTCTTGTCGGCGTAGGCGGAGGGGCTCGTCTGCGTCACGTGTACCAGGTGTCGTTGGATCTGGGTCTTCCCACGGGCGGGCTCGCCCAGCTGGCGGGCGCGTGCGAGGAACAAAACGCGATCCTCCTGCAGACGCTGCTCGCCCAGCACAAAGGGGTCACGCTGGTACGCGATCACTTTGCCGACATTCCCCTGTTCTTGTCTCAGGGGACGATCCCAATCACGATCAGTGTTCCGCCGTACCACCACTGGGAGCCGCCCAGTCGCACGGGCCGTCTGCCCGAGAACGGCTCGGACCTGGGGTTGTACATGACGGCGGAGGCGCTCGGTGCCAAGTCGTGCATCTTCGTCAAGGACCAGCGCGGGCTGTATTCCGATGACCCGGTGACCAACCCCGAGGCCGAGTTCATCGAGCACATCACGACGGGTGCGCTGATGGAGCGCAACCTGCCAAGCTTGATCGTCGATCGCACGCTCGTAGAAACGCTGCACCACGCACGCTTCGTCAAGCGCGTTCAGATCATCAACGGCCTGGAGCCCGAGACGCTGGGCGCAGCCTTGCGCGGCGAGCATGTCGGGACGATCATCGAAAAGGGAGACGCCTGATGACCACCATCATCCCCGGCCGCGGCACGGAGCGGACCGACATCGACACCGCATTCCGTTCTATCTCGTTCACCTCCGCTGCCGCCGAGGCAGTCGCAGCGGGGCGCGAAGTCATCCGGATCCTCCCCGAGGCCAACGTCCTGAAGATCGGCGGCCAGTCGATGATGGACCGCGGGCACGCAGCACTCGCGCCGCTCTTGAAGGAGATCGTCGAGGCTCACGCCAAGCACGAACTCATCGTGGGCGTCGGTGGCGGCACGCGGGCGCGGCACATCTACTCGATCGCGTTGGAGCTGGGCATGCCCACCTCGGTCATGGCCAAGCTGGGCGTGGCGGTGCCAATGCAAAACGGCCGGATGCTGCAGATGCTCCTGGCCAAAGAGGGCGGCATCCTCATCGACTACGACGACTTCGCCAAGCTGCCGCTGTACCTGCGTCTCCGCTGCATCCCGATCTTCCCTGGGATGCCGCCCTTCGAGTACTGGGAGAAGCCAGCCGCAAAGGGCCGGATCCCCAGCAACCGGACCGACGCCGGGGTTTATCTGACGGCGGAGGCTCTCGGCGCACGCAGCTGCATCTACGTCAAAGACGAGCGCGGGCTGTACACCGACGACCCCAAGACGGCGAAGCACGCGACGTTCATCCCGAAGATCTCAACCGCGGAGCTACGGGAGCGGAAGCTGGTCGATAGCGTGCTCGAGCCAGTTATCTTTGACTACCTGGAAAACGCGCAGCACGTGCGGCAGGTGCAGGTCATCAACGGGCTGGAACCCGGCAACCTGACGCGTGCGCTCGAAGGAGAGCACGTCGGGACGATCATCCACGCATGACGCTGGGCCAGCCCATGCGCCGCTTGCTTGCGCTGGTGCATTTGCTGGCTTGGTTGCTGTGGGCAGCACCGTGTCTTGCGGCCCCACCTCCCGCAGATGATGTGTCCGCGGGGGGCGACGAGCATCCCGTCCGCGTGCTCGCAGCTTCGAGCCTCACGGATGTGGTCACGGAGCTCGGTCGGCGCTACGAGAGCATTGGGGAACAACGGGCGCCCGTGTTCGCCTTTTCTGGCAGTAGCCAGCTTGTTCGCCAGGTCAACCACGGCGACCCCGCCGAAATCGTGGTGACCGCCGACGAAGCCTGGATGGGCTTTTTGGTGTCGCGAGGCCATGTCGCTCCACAAAGCGTCTACCGGATCGCGCGCAATCGGTTGGTTGTGGTCACCCCCGCGGGGCGCGGTGACCGGATAGCTAAGCCCGGCGACCTCACCCGTGACGACATCAAGACCATCGCCGTGACGGCCGAGCAGGTGCCCGCGGGTCGGCGCGCTCGCGAGGCACTTGCGCACTTTGGCCTCGCAGAGACCTTGGCGCCAAAGTTCGTGATCGGGCGCAACGTCCGGGGCACGCTGGCGCTTGTGAACAACAACGAGGTCGACGCGGCGGTGGTCTACCTCACCGATGCGCTCGCCGCCCCATCCGTCGATGTCCAGCTGACCTTCCCCGCGGAGTCCCACGCAGACATCGTGTACCCCGTGGGGCTTACGGCGCGTGGTGAAGACTCGCCGGAGGCGGCCGCGTTCTTGGAGTTCCTCCGTGGTCCACAGGGCGAGGCGGTCTTGCGCGAAGCTGGGTTTGAGCCGATCGACAGCCAGCCCACTGGCAAGCGCACCGCGCCGTCCTGGCGTCGCGACGCCGACGTCTCGCAGGGCGGAACGGCGCCGGTCTGGCTGAGTCTGTGGGTGGCCGCGGTCAGCTTGCTGGTCATCGCGGTTCCTGCCATCTGCTTGGGTTGGCTCCTCGCTCGGCGCGAGTTCGTGGGCAAGACGGTGCTCTCGACCGCGTTGATGACCCCGTTGGTGCTGCCGCCCGTCGTGGTGGGTTTCCTGCTGCTCGAGCTACTCGGCCGCAACGGCCCGTTCGCGGGTCTGTTTGACGCGCTGGGGATCCAGCTCGCGTTCACGCGGTGGGGAGCCGTCGTTGCGGCCGCCGTCGTCGGGCTGCCTCTGCTGGTGCTGATGAGTCGGCTGGCGATCGAATCGGTCGACCGGCACTACGACGAGGTGGCGCAGACGCTCGGCTTGAGCCCGTTCAGAGCATTTTTGCGGGTCAGCCTCCCGATGGCGGCACCCGGGTTGTTGGCTGGGGGCGTTCTTGCCTTCGCGCGCGCCTTGGGTGAGTTTGGCGCTACGGTCGTGCTCGCGACCGACGTTCCCGGGCAAACACGCACGCTTGCGATGGCGATCTTCGCCCTGTACGAGCAACCCGGGCTCGAGTCCGAAGCGCACGAGTTGGTCTGGGTCTCAATCTTCTTGTGCGCGGTGTCGCTGGTCGCGTTTGAACGACTGAGCAAGCTGCAAAAGGCGCGTCTGGCGGGCATGTGATGTCGGACCCCGCGATCAGTGTTCGGATCCAACACCGGTTCGGACCCGGGTTCGCTCTGGACGTGGACCTGAGCACGGCGACCAAGCGGCTCGCGTTGTTCGGGCCTTCGGGTGCGGGCAAATCCTCCATCTTGCTTGCCGTCGCGGGTTTGTTTACCCCGGATGCGGGACGAGTCGCGCTCGGAACTCGCGTGCTCTTGGATACCGACGCGCGCCAGAACATCGAGCCCCAGCGTCGCAAGATAGGCTACGTGCCGCAGCAGTCGTGGCTGTTTCCGTTGCTGACCGTGCGTCAAAATCTCTGTTTTGGCCGGCCGGCGTCACCCCGACTGGAGCTTGAGGAGGTGGCCGAGGCGCTCGGGGTGTCGGCGCTGTTGGATCGACGACCGCGTCTGCTTTCGGGCGGCGAGCGGCAGCGAGTCGCGCTCGGTCGGGCCATCCTCAGCGAACCATCCGCGCTGCTGTGCGATGAGCCGTTTTCCGCACTCGACCTGCGGCGTCGGGATGCCCTGCTCGAGCGGGTCGAGCAGTGGCGTGAACGACTGGACATCCCGCTGATTCTTGTCACCCACCAGGCCGAAGAGGTCGACGCAATGGCCGACGATGTCGCAGTCATTCGTGACGGCAAGGTTGCAGCGGCGGGTCCAGCCAGCGACCTGCGAGAGCACCTCCTGCGCTAAAGGGCGGGAGCGCTTGTGGCCGTAGCCCGCCGTCGGCTACAAGAGGTCGTGTCTCGCCTACTCGGCCTTCTGCTCGGCGCAGCTGTGGTGCTGGGGTGCTCTGCTGACGCACCCAAGCCCGAAAGGGCGACGCCCCAGCCGGCCAGTGCTCCGTCGGCGACCCAAGAACCTGCTACCCCAGTGCTCGAGCTCGAGCTCGAGCCGGTGAAGCTGTACGTCGACGACACGCTCATGGCGACGGTCACGGCCAGTGAAATCGCCAAGCGTCCCCGGCTGGAGGATCTTCTCCCCGAGGGGCCAGCCGCTGCCGCGTGGACGAAGCTGTCTTCTCGCGCTTCGGGTCGGCGGCGTCAAACGATCTCGAATCCACTCAAGCGGTTCGGTGACAAGGCCATTGGGCTGTTCCCGCATGCCGAGACCGGCACGGCGGCGGTTGGGATGTTCGTGCGCGCTCCCGATGACCGCACGACACCCGACAAGGTCCTGGACGGCGTCTTCGAGATCAGAATCTCCACCAAGGTTCCGGTCGACCGCGTCGCTGCCAAGAGCCTCACCGTAGTTGTCGCCGGGAAGAGCACGGTGGTTGCCGCCGACGACAGGCCGTTTGCGAAGCTGAAGGTCGTTGACCCGCCGCTACGCGACGAAAAGCGAAAAAAGGGCAGCAGCGGCAGCGACGGCTGGGCGCTGGCCGACGTGGTTGCGTTGTACGTGGACGACATCGGCAAGGTTGCCTCCGTGACGCTGACGACCGCACAAGACGAGACGGTAGACGTTCCAGGCGCATCACTGCGTAGCACCGACGACGTGCTGTGGTTCAAGCGTAATCGCGCCGGAATGTTCCGGTTCAAGTGGTTCCGCCTGACGCCCGAGCCGCAGGAACTCACCAACGCGCGCGCCGTCGTACGGATCGACGTCACGCTCACCCCGGGCAGCTAGCCACCAGAGGTTGCGGCGCCGGACAGCGCCGCACTCGCGACCGACTTTCGCTACTGGCGCCGAGTGCGGTCAGGTGGGCGGCATGCCCATGCCGCCATTATCGACCGGCGTGCCTGCGTAGCATCCGATGATGTACGGGAAGCCGGCTGTCGCATGGTAGGCGTACGTGCCGTCGGGCAGGACTCGACCGTTGCATTTGTCGAGCACCGTGTCATCGCCTGACGGCAAGTAGGAGTAGGCGTCCCAGGCATAGGTTCCGGGGTTGCCGGTGAGCACCCAGCCGGACTGGTATTGCACCACCTCGGAGCAGGCATCGTCGGTGCAGCCGAGCGGTCCGTAGATCGGGTAGCCGTCGAATGCGTACGCAATGATGGGGGACGGCTCACCTGCGGGCGTCTCGCCGCGGAGGCACTCCACGACCAGCGCGTGGTTGTGGTAGTCGCCCATTCCCGCGGTGTGCCCGAGGCAGTCGTCGAGGATGTCATTGTAGATCGGGTCGCCGTACGGATCGGGGAACGCACCCTCGTTCGGGCCGTAGATCGGCACGCCGTTGACGGCGACGGCAGCCGGGCCGAGCAGCGGGATATTCGTTGCGACGCCCGTGTGCTCGGGATGAAGCGGCACCTGCCACGCATGGTCCTGAGCCTGCAGCGCGTTTGGTGTGGTTTGCACAAACTCGTACGCTGGGATCCCGTTGGCCTCGACGGTCATCATGTCGTTGGTACATGTGACGCTCAGCTCCGGGTCGGGATAGGCCGAGTTGGCGGGGTGGGGGGTTAGCGCAGGGAACTCCTCATCGGGGCAGTCGTCGATTGGGCCGTCATCACCGTCGTCGTCGGTAGCACCGTCGTCGGCCCCGTCGCCCGTTGGATCGTCATCGCCGCCTTCGCCGTCAGCCGCATCGTCGCCGTCATCGGCCCCGTCGTCGGCACTGTCGTCGGCACTGTCATCACCCGGACCGTCGTCATCGGCCCCGTCCTCCACGCCAGTTCCGCCCCCATCCGCCCCGGAATCGTCCGAAGACTTATCGCACGCAACGAACGCGAATACGGATACGTACGCGATAGCAAGAACACGTGACTTCATGGCGCGCACGCTGTGCAATGGGTGTGCCACGCGTTGGGTCGAACGACATCGCCTTCGTCCCGAACCTCAGCCCTGAGACGTCTGCGAGATCTGCAGACATGCCTCTGCGGATCCAGCAGGACAGGTGGTGGTCAGACCTACTCCACCGTAGGCTTTCGGGGCGCTCTCGATCACGAGCTTCTTGTTTGCGCAGACGTGCTCAGACCCGGAGCCGGCCTCGTAGATGCGAACCTCGCCCCGCTCGAACACGAGCCACTGAGACGGCGGTGATTTGAACAGGCGCGGCGCGACAACGAAGTAGCCACTCGCGCCGCCCACGAAACCTGCAAGCGCGGGAACACGGGGTGCGATGCCCGTGTCCTGCGGGGTCACTTCTGGGCCCAGCCAGACCGCGGGGATGCCCCAAGTGTACGCACACAACCTGCATGCCTTGTGTCGGTCTCGCAACGCGCGCTTGAGCGGCCCCAAGCGCGGCCCGCAATTCCTGCGCGCCGACCACCACAAACCCGCGTCCGATTGCGTCCGCAGGGCATCCCGTGCGCTCTACGGAAGCGTTGATGCGTTGGATCGTTGGCGTTGATCTTCACGGCCACAGCCTCGGAGCCCTGCAGTTTTCTCGCTGGGTGAACCGGCACAGCAGCACTGCGGAGGGAGAGCTGTGGGAGGCGGTGCACGTGCTCGAAAACCGAGACCTGGCGTGGCAGCGGGCCCACGTCTCGGTGGCAGAGATTGAGCGAATGGCACGCGAGGCGGTGGCGACCGCCGTTGCGCCCATGGACCCGGAGCCGGATGAGATAACGCTTGCATACGACAATACGGTCACGCACGGACTCGAAGAGCGGGTGGGTCCGGCCGTCGACACGGTGCTCGTCGTCGGGCGACGTGCCACCCGCGAGGGCGAAGGCCACATCCGCCTGGGTCGTGTGACACGCCGGCTGGCCCGCTCGCTCGCGGCGCCTTTGGTGGTCGTGCCGCTCGATCTTCCCGACACCCTTCCGCCCGGACCCGTCCTGTTGGCCACAAGTCTCACAGACGACAGCGCCGGAGCTGCGGTGTTCGCCCAACGGCTGCGTCAGCGACTGGGGCGCGAGGTCGTCGCCGTTCACGTTGTGGCCGGGGTCTCTGATGCACCGCCCCACTACGTGCCCGCGGACGTTCGCGCGCAGCGACGAACGCAGGTACAGACCGAGTGCGAGCACAACCTCGAGATCTGGCTCCGACAGCACCACCTGGGGGAGACAGCCAAGATCGCGGCCGCAGGGAACGTGGTCGAGCAACTGGGTAAGATAGCGGCCGAGCGCGACGCCTGCATGGTCGTCGTGGGGTCTCGCCAGCTTTCCCTGCCCGCGCGCGTCTTTCGATCGAGCGTCGCATCGGAGCTCGCCAGCGTATCCCCGGTGCCCGTGGCAATTGTCCCTGCGGACCTCGGCAGCTGATTCTGACGCGGGAGTCCCGACCGCTGCCGACCCCGGCCTGCGCGGGCTGCAGGCCATCGACGCACGCCGAGCCCAGCACAGACGCCGTCAAACGACGGTGCCGAGTCCGGTCAGCCAATCCAAAACGGTCTCGAGCTCTTCATTGGACAGCTCGCTCTCGGCGAAACCGGGCATCGAGTAGAGGTTGGGATTCCGGATGAACTTGGCCGCCTGGAGCCGGGACATTCCCGCTTCCTCCCAGCCGCGCGTATCGGGCCCCAAGTGGCACTCGCCGCACAGTCGCTGCACGACCTCGGGCGGGGTCTCCGGCGTAGCTTCGGAGGGCGTGGGTGGTGCCTCCCCAGCGGGAGATTCGTCCGCCTTCAGGGGCGCCTGTGGGCCGGGCGCTGCGTTGTAGGCGCAAGCGGAGATAAGAAGCAGCACGGGCGCAAGACGGCTGAGAGAGATGGAAGCGGTTCGAAACATATGGGGCTCGGGTGGACAACGCGCTCACGCCCCGGGAGGTGCAGATTTTCTTTGCGAGGGTCGCGGCGGCTGGCGAAAAGCGGTCACCGTGGCCTCCGCGGCGTCGACAGTCGCACCGTCGCCGCACGCACGAGGTGCTTGCTCGATCCGGGCAACTTCAGTGTTGCTCAGCCTATAGACGGTCTCGATTGTACGGTGGTGGATCCTGTGTGGCCCGCGGCGGGACGCATTATGTCCGCGGCGGTTGGCCTGGATTCGTTTCGTCGGAATCGGCCGGCCGGCCGCCGGGTGGCTCAAAATGGGAACGTCGCGCGATGCCCTGACAGAGACGTCGGCTCCCGAGAGCTTGGAGGTTGGCGCTGTCTTCATTGTGAGGCTAGCTGGTGGCAGGTCGACTCTTTTGAATGTTGCGACATCGTCCGGGTGGCGAAGTTAAATGTTCGATCGGTGCAGTGAATAGTGAGGAATTCGTCGCGGGGCGCCCGTGCAAGGAGGGGCTGGGAGACCGCCCAGCCCGTCGTCCGCGAGGCACCGTGTTTCACTTTGTCGCAAATCTACGCAAGAGTACGTTCTACCGCGGGCGTGGGAACGACAGGTTCGGCGCCTACTTACTCTCTGTGGATTACATGCGCTCGCGCCAGGCGCTGGCGCGCCGAGTTCTCACCGAAGGTCGAGTTCTCTGCGCAGACAATGGAAACGTAGACCTCATTCGGGCGCTAGTGGCGGAGTTTCGCGGTCGTGCCGATGCGCTGACCGAGCGCGTGCGCGCCGCTGAGAAACAGCTGGGTCGGCGCGTCCGACCCGGCGAACTCACGGGACCGCTCCAGTCCGAGTTTCGGGCGCTGGCGCACGCATTGCGCGAGGCCTCGGTGGCGAGGACGGGCGAGGCGCACGCACGCTCGGCCGTCGCCGCCCAGGCGTTGATGTCCCCGAGCTACGCGGTGGGCATGGAGGACCTGACGATGGCGGCGATGATCGCCCTCGGCGTGGAGTCCGAGTACAGCAGCCTCCCCACCGAGTTTTACGCAGGGTGTGTTGAACGAGCAGCAGGGTTCTATCGCGCGACCCAAGACGGGGCTTTTGGAGAAGCGCCGAAAGTCGTCTTGGCCGGAATGCACGCCGTCGACCTGGACACCGCCCGCCTAGCGGGTGCAGAGGCGGCGGCGGTTGGGGCCGCTGGAATCGCTTCTGGTGTGGCGGGGGCGTTGATGGACCGCAGCTGGGTTGATTTTCGCGTCGACGATGGCGCGGTGATCGAGTTTGAACGCAACGTCCCGCGCCCGTATGTCCGGGTGGCCGAGATCTGTGCCGGGATGCACGAGGGGTTTGTGGCGCAGTCTGGTCGCAGGCCGGCATTTCATGCGCTGGGCCTCGGGACGCCGATCTTGTTGCCCCTGCTGGCCCGCCTCGGTGACGGGACAACGTTTACCGCGGTCGACAGCACGGCCCCACTGGTGGACGCGTGGACTTCGCCCACGATCAGTCTGTACGTCCGCGACCCGGCGCCGTTGAAGCTCAAGGCACATCGGATCTTGGAGCATTGGCTGGACGATGACGGCCTGGCCTGGGCCTGTCCGTGTCCCTACTGCCAGGGGTTCGCGCGCAGGTTCCCGCCCGATATCGCGGCAGCCCGCGCGCACTGGGTTGCGACCGGGCGGCCCCGGCTGAGCCGAGCCGACATTCATCGCACGAGCGTGTACCCGCAGTGGGTCCCGTTGCTCGGGTACGCGAACAATGGCGCGCTTCGCTCGGACGCGGCGATGGCCCGCGTCGGTCACAACCACTGGGTCATTCAGCGACTCGAGCACGAGATTCGGCAACAGTCGTCCGAACCGGCTCGGCTGGAGGAGTGGGTCGAGTCTGTGGTCGAGCAGTACCTCGCGTCGTACGCCCACACATCGTGGAAACGAGCGGTGAGCGTCGCGTGGGAGATCACGAATCGATCAGCGAAGAGAACGTCCGCGGCGAGTCCATCGCCGCTCTTTTGAACAACGGAGTGATGAATGAAGCCAGAAACACACAATAGACCCGGTTGGCGAGCGAGAGGCATCGCCATCAAACGCATGCACGAGTTCAATACTCAGGCGGTTTCGACCGCGTCCAAGCTTGTTGGTGGCGAGCTTGAGCGAGGCACGCCTCCAGAGGTGATCGTCGCCAACTGGACTCAGGTGCGGGCCGATGTCCCGGTCAAGGGCCTCACCCGAGTCGCGGGGACTGTCGCGCGATCAATCTCCTCGTTGGGCTATGGGCACCTGCTCAAGGCGCACCAAAAGGGTGCGTCGCGCCCCCGCCAAGCGCCCGCGTCAAACGCGGACATCAACGCTCTTCTGCTCGAGTTGGAGCACTACGACCTTGCGCTGAGAGCCACCCGCACAGCGGCTCGGGCGGGGGACGTCGATGCGCTGCAAACCACTCAGATGGAGGTCATCCGGCGTCTTCAGGGGCCGCTGCGTCGACTCGTTGGCACCACCGCGAGCATTCCGTCGACGACACAGATGAAGTCTCTGCACGCCGCCACGCTATGTGCGTTTGTCGCACGTCGGTGCGCGTGGCTTGCGGGAGCTATCACGGTGCTGCAAGCGCGGCTCTCGACTCCCACGACCGCACACACGACGCCAGACCTGGCTGCTCGACGTGTTCGTCTTCGTCGGCGGTACATGCAGCCCGACCGTGCGATGAGATCGTTTCGCGGGCTGTCAGCGGGAACCGCGATCAGCATCGTCGGACGCATCGAAAAGATCGACTGGCTGGAGCGTCCTAAGGTGCCAGCCACCGACATCGTCTTGGCAGGGAGCAAGGGTGGCATCGTGCGATTCCCTTATCGCTCGCTGCCGAACGTTGGGGTGGTGGCGGGCGCCGCCTTGTGGGCGCGTGGCATCATCAAACCCAGCGCGGACGCTCCCGTTCTCGAGATCGAGCAGGAGGGACCGACGACGCACGACCATGAAGTCTGGGAGGACTGGCTGGCCCAGGAAACGCGGACTTCGTTCGACCTTTACCCGGCGAGCGCGTTCGCAGAGTGGGAGCTCCCTTCCCAGTCGGACGTGTTTGGCCGCAACGACCTTTTGGCTCGCTGGCGGGCCGGAGCACCACAAAGGAACTGACCCATGCCCGAATGTGATGAAATACGGAGTCTTCTCGAGGAAGCTTCCGGAGAACTCGTCGACGCTGACGAAGCGATCGCCGCCCTGACCGAGACAGAAGAGACCCTCCAAACCGAGTTGGAGGCGTTGGTGAGCAGAGGCGACACCATTGTCGGGAGGATCGCAGAGCTTCGTACCAGCATTGCCGAAGCCGAGGCGCTTGTGACGACCCGGAACGAGGAGATCGAGGAATCACGCACGCGACTCGAGGAGATCGAGCCACAGGTGACCCAACTCGAGGACGAAGTCGACCGGCAGGCGGGCGAGGTCAGCCGGCTGTACGGCGAGATCTACGACGCGACCTCAGACAAAGACAACGCGGAGAACGCCCTCGACGAGGTTCTAGACCAGATCGATGCTGCGACCACCGACGCGGAGAGAGAGCGACTTGAGGGCCAGGCGGAGGTTCATCGAGACCGCTTGGAGGATGCGCGTGGTCGCCTGCAGACGTTGGAGCCAGAGTACGAGGAGAAGGAGGATCGCTTTGTTGAGCTCGACGACGCGCTTCGCCCACTCGTCGAGCTCAGGGACTCGCTCGAGGCCGCGGTGAGTGTCGGAGAGTCCTCGGTGGCGAGCAGTGAGGCGAACATCGAGGACTTCAACGCCTCCATTACAGAGCTGGACGCCGAGCACGAGCAAGTGCAGAGCCGCAGAATCGATGTCGAAGACTCGCTGTCCACACTCTCCGAAGAGCTACTCGACCAGCGCGATATCAAGGCGATGAGAGAGTCCGAGATCGTCGACCGTTCACACGATCTCGTGCAGCACGGCTGCAGCTAGCCCTCCCGGGTTGGATCTCGACGCCCGGTTCGCCGTCGGCCGGGCGTCCGTGGTGCACAACGTCGGCGCGATATTACATTCGATATTACTGCGGCTATTTCGATTGATGCTGCAGTTGATATTACGCGGTTGTTACAGTCTGCGACGCTTGACTGGCCCCAGGCGCGGGGCTACGAGAAAAGAGTGAGCTGTCGCTATGCGTTGATCCGTGGAGCATCGGTGGTCGCAACCATTGCGCTGCTGCCTGGGTGTTTCTCAGATCCAAAGGACGCAACGATCGACGACGGAGGGAGCGAGGCGGGAGCGGCGAGCGAGACCGAGTCAACCAGCGCAGGTGAGAGCGGGTCGGCCGATGCAGGAGAACCGAGCGGCGCAACCGAGTCGACCGGTACGACTGGTACGACCGGTACGACCGAGACCACCGAAGACGACGGCCCCGCCCCCGCGGTCTGCGGCGACGGTGTCGTTAGCGGTGATGAAGTCTGCGACGACGGGAACGACGACAACGCCGACGGCTGTCTCGAAACGTGCACCATCCCTGAGAGCTGCCTCGACATCCTCGCGGACGCTCCTGGCGAGCGCTCGGGTGAGTTTGTGCTCCAATCCGGGGCCCAGATGTACACCGCCTGGTGCGACATGGAGACCGACGGGGGCGGGTGGACGTTGGCGTTCAACCAGTCGGCCGACGCCTTCAACGGCAACGAAGACGGTGTGCTCGACAACGCTTGCCATGACGTGAACTGCATCAACCGAGCCTACTCGACGCTCCCCGTCACAGACCTGCTGATCGATGTCTCCGATGCCGACATCTCGGGGACGCGCAGTGATGTTCAAACCCGCATCGATGGTCTCGAGGACTCGACGCAGGGGCACACGCTGCGCGAGCTCTTCACCACGGAGGGTCCTTGGTTCGCTGAGGCTGAAGACAACAGCAACGTGTCTGTAGTCTGGAACAACGGGGAGAGCTGCGACGACCCCGGAACCTGGGCCGAGTATCAGTCCATCATCTGCTCGGATATGGTGCTGACGTTCAACGACCCCGCGGGCTGCGGTCAGGAGTTCGACTTCCACATGGGCGCATCGTGGAGCCACGAGATGGCCCATTCCAACTGTGCGGGCTGGCCTCAAGGTTTGGGGGCCAACAGTTTTTGGCCCAACAACTTCCGCGTTTGGGTTCGCTGAGCAAACGGACGGCGCGCCTGAAGGCCGCCGTCGCTACCCACCCACCAGCTCGTAGAATCCAGCGTTGCGCGGCGGTGGGACGGCTTGCTGTCGGATGAGCACCGTGCGGGCTGCCCAGACGTCCTTGAAGATTCGGTACTCCAGCGCCGTTCGGTCGAGGTACTTCACGCCCGCCGATCCACCCGTTCCCGTCCGATGACCAATCACGCGCTCGACCATGCGCGCGTGTCGCTGGCGGAAGACCACAAACGACTGCTCCAACGTGACGACCGCGTCGAGCACCTCGCGCGGCCACGCCAGCAACGCGAGCTCGCGGTGGCTCTCGATGTACACGAGCGCGGCGCGCACACGCATTGTCCGTTGTGCGAGCACGGGGTCCTCGATGTCGCGCGCGCGGATGAAGGCCTCGGCGTCGCGTGCCTCGGCGTCGAATCGCGCCTCGAGCCGGCTGGCCTCCTCAGCGGAACTCGCGATGGCCGCCGCCCGTTCCAGGTCGAGCTTGCCCTCGGCGCGATGGGCTGCGCAGTACCGCTGCACGAATGCCTCGACGAGCTCCGTGTCTTGATGGTCCCCGGGTGAGGAGCCCTCCACGGGCGTGCGGTACAGCCACTCGACCAGCGCCTGCAGCAGCGTTCCCTTGCTCTCTCGCTCGGCCTGCCGTGCGACGACCCGCGCGGAAGCGGAACTCTCGCTCCCGTCGGCATTGCGCAGTGCCCCCAAGTAGCCGCTCTTGCCGATGGGGATTCGGTCTTCTTCAGGCAGGCCCAGGACAATCTCGATCTCCCGGAGCTGTGCGGACTGAAATCCGCTTGCGGGGCTGAGCTTTCGGCGGAAGCCGAGATAGTCCCGCGTGGTCATGGTCTCCATGAGCGCGAAGTGGTCGGTCATGTGGTCAAGCAATGCGGCTGCGCGGCCGAGTCCGCGCACCGCCTGTGCCATGGCCGTCTCGGGGACGTCGGGCTGCGCAAACACATCGCGCACCGAGACCAGCTCGCGCAACGCCAGCTTCATCCATATCTCGTCGATTTGATGGATGCCGATGAACATGACCTCGTCGTTGCTGAGGTCGTCCTCGCTGTCACCAACCCCCCGCTGCAGCGCAAGGAGCTGCTCGACCTTAATGTAGTCCCAGTACGTTGTCGCGGCCGCTGACACCCCTCGTGGGTCTCATGAAACGGACTCGACCGTGCCGAATCCTGTGCGCGCCATGCCTGCGCACAGTGCAATATCTGCGGCGTCAGACCACCGGGAGACACGTCCTGGGTCGCATGGGCGCGCGCAGTGTCGAACTGTCTCCCGCGCGTGAGTCCGTCGCGGGTACCGAATCCGCAGTAACGTGTCGGGGTGCTCTTGTCCGAGGCGAATCGATGAAGCTCCTCGTTCTCCGCTCCAGCTCTGAGCCCAGCTGTCTCGAGCCTGACGAGGCCTATCTCTTTCGCGTCGCAGGCGGGTACCAGTCCATGTACGGCGACCACGGAGAGGAGGCCGAAGCGCTCGTGTGCACGGCGGGGGTGAGCTACGCCTTCCGAAAGGAGGAGGCCCACGAGTGGATCGAGGGCAAGGGAAGGAGCAACCTCCGCGGCTGGCGGGAGTTTCACAGGGTCTGCAGGAGCTTGAGCCTCCCCGTCGCGGCCGACACGGCTGTGGAGGAGCTGCTCGAGATCCAAGACCGAATGGAGAGGGGCAAGCCGTTCAAGCAGATGCTTCGCTCCTTCCGCGCAAAGTTCAAAACGCAGCGGCGCACGCTCACGCCCCGACAGCGGGGGCACTACCGCTTCGTGAAGACTGCGGCGCCGTGAGAGACCCGTCGCCTCGCAGCGAAAAAAGAGCCAAGACCGTGGCACGTTTCCCGAGCGGCCGGCGCTAGAGACTGTGGAGACCCCACAGTATGCCCACGACCCCACGCCGGACCTTCCTGCGCGCTGCCTCTGCGCTCGCGGGCTCGCTTGCTCTCGGCTGCCGCGCCACAAGCGCCGCGCCGCAACGACCTCGTCCTGCTGACCCGGCGACGAACGATGCGGTCCCGTTCATTGCAGCGGTCACCGCGGGGGACCTGCCGCAGGTTCGGGCGATGCTGAGCGAACGACCCACAGTGGTCAATGCGGTGGACGAGGCGGGGCGCTCGGCACTTGTGCTCGCATACCTCAGCGGGCACGAGACGGTCGCCCAGGCGCTGCTGGAGCACAGCCCGGAGCTGGGGTTGGTCGAGGCCGTCATGATCCCGGACTGGACACGCGCTGAGGCTGCGTGGCGTGACGATCCCCTGGCGCTCGATGCGTGGCACCCGGTAGGCGGGACCCCGTTGTATGCCGCTGCACGACGCGGTGTGGCAGGGCTCGGACGCCTTCAGGATTGGGGCGCCGACCCCAACGGGAATCCCCGAGGAAGCGTGGGCGTGACGCCGCTGTACGGTGCACTGCAGTGCGCCGAGTTTGTCCGCGCTTGGAAGACGACCATCACGACGGTCAGCAGTGGCGCCGATGTGAACGCACCGCAGCGCAATGGCGACTCTCCCTTGCATCTGGCCGCACGGCGCGGCGAGCCGGAGCTGATCGTGTTCCTGCTGCGGCGCGGGGCCGACCCCACCGCCTTGGACAGTCGCGGACGCACACCTTTGGAACACGCACTGCGTGCCGACAATGCAAAGGCTGCCGCCATCTTGCGCAGCCCCGCAGCAGTGCCCCGTGACGACGACAGTCTTCGGCTCACCTACGACGCCAGTGGTGGCCGTGTGGCGTGGCCGGATACCTCCGACATTCCTGTCGAGCTGCAAACCCTGGTGACCGGCGCCTCGCACGGTCGCTTGTCCACGGTTCGCGCAAAGGTCCAGGAGGACGCGCGACTCGTGTTTTCGACCTCCGCGCAGGGGGAGGTGGCGGTCGAGGCGTGTGGGCACGTTGGCAATCGCGAGATCCTGGCGTTTCACTTGGACCGCGGCGCGCCGATGTCCGTATGCACGTCGATCGCCGCGGGGGCGCTCGACCGCACGCGCGCGCTGCTGGCCGAGAACCCAGGCAGCGTGCATGAGCGGGGGCCGCACGACTATGCTGCGATGTGGTACCCGGCGATCGGAGGTGGCAACGTCGAGGCCGCCGAGATCCTCCTCGACCACGGCTGCCCAGTCGACCAAGAGTCCTTCGGCACCACAGGGCTGCACTGGGCAGTCCTGGGTGGACACCGCGATCTGGTGGCGTACCTTGTCGACAACGGCGCCGACGTCAACGCTGTGGGTCGCGTATTCAAGACAACGGGGCAAACCCCCCTCGCCTTTGCCGAAAAGGCGGGGCGTACCAAGATTGCCGGCATCCTCAAGGACGCCGGAGCCACTTGACGAGAGCACACGCTTGGCAGCCGTCGCCCCATCCGTCCCCGACCAAGCCGTCGCATTCGAGCGCGCCTACGCACGCCTGCGTGGGATCGCGGCGAACCTGCTTGCCCGCGAGCGGCCCGATCACACGCTGCAGCCGACCGCGTTGGTGCATGAGGCATGGCTGCGTTTGGGTGCGTATCGCGAGCGCGAGGCACTGGGCCCGGGGGAGCTTGAGCTTCTCGCCAGCCAGGTCATGCGCCGCGTCTTGACAGACCACGCGCGTGCGCGAGGCCGCCACAAGCGAGACGCGGGCCGACGCGACCAGAGCCGAGCGGTGGAATCCATCCCCGATGAGGCCGCAATGCTCGTTGTCGAAGTCGACCGCGCACTGACCGACCTCCTCGCGTTCGACCCTCAGAGCGCCCAGATCGTCGAGCTACGATTCTTTGGTGGGCACACCCTCGAAGAGATCGCTGCCCTTACGCACCACTCACTCCGGACGGTCAATCGGCGCTGGCGACTCGCGCGGGCGTGGCTCCAAGCCGAGATCTCCGGAGTCATCGATCCCGACGACGCCGGGTCCCCCCCGCGCACCCCCACAACCAGGAGTGGGTCGTGAACCCCGTACACAGAACCGTCGAGGACAAGTCCGCATGGTGGCGGTTGGTGCAGCGGGCGTTCGATGCCACGGTCGATCTCGACGGGCCGAGCCGCGACGCCGTGCTCGCGGAGGTCGTCGCGGGCGATCGCCAGCTGGAGTCGCAAGTCCTCACACTCTTGGAGCATGCACGCGCTGAGGAAACGGCACTCGACCGCGGAGCGCTGACGTTGCTCGAGGCTGCGGCCATCACGGCGCCCGATGGCGCTCGGACGACGGGGCGCGCCGATGATGCGGTGGATCTGACGGGCACGGTCGCCGCGGGGTACACCATCACCCAACGGATTTCCTCGGGAGGCATGGGGGATGTGTGGCTCGGACAACGCGAGTTCGGCGGTGCCCGTCGGCGGGTTGCGATCAAGATCCTCAAGCGTGGTCTCGACACGGACGGCCTGCTCCGCCGTTTCCGACTCGAGACGGAGACGCTCGCGGCGCTGCATCACCCCGGGATCGTCGCGTTCCTCGACGCTGGCGCGCTCGCGGACGGGCGGCCTTTCTTTGTGATGGAGTATGTGGACGGCGAGACGATCGATCGATTCGCCCAGGCGAACGCCCTGTCCCTTGAAGCACGCCTGAGCCTGTTCTTGGAGACGTGCGCAGCAGTGAGATTTGCGCACGCCAACCTCGTCTTGCACCGCGACCTCAAGCCATCGAACATCATCGTCGCCGCCAACGGGAGGGCAAAGCTGCTGGACTTTGGCGTCGCCAAGGTCCTGGACCCGCAGGGCGCCACAACCCATGAGACCCAAACCCCGCTACCTCTTACGCCGCGCTACGCCGCGCCCGAGCAAGCACGCGGCGACCGAGCGTCCGTTGCGACCGATGTCTGGGGCCTCGGTCTGGTGCTGTACGAGCTGCTCGTGGGCGTCTCGGCGTTTCCAGACCGCACCCTGGGCGACGTCTTGGTACCCGTCGCCGACGCGCAGGTGCCTATCGCTCCCAGTGCGGTCTCGACACTACGGGACGCAGCCGTCGTCCCCGTGGGGCGCAAGGCGTTGCGTGGAGATCTCGATGCTGTGGTGCTGCGGGCGCTTCGTGAGGCACCAGGCGAGCGCTATCCGTCCGTCGAAGCGTTGCAAGCCGACGTCCAGCGCGTGCTCGACGGCGTGCCTGTCCAAGCGCGGCGGGCGGGGTTCGCCGAACGAGCAACCCGCGTGGCTCGGCGCCATCGCTGGGCGACCTTGGCGTCGTTCACGTTGTTGGCCGTGGTGGCTGCTGGGCTCATCGGGTTGTGGACGGGGAAACGCGAGGCCGAACGTCACGCGGGCCGGGGCTGGGGTGCACACGCGCAGGCCGCTGTCGCGTCGAACTTTCTCGAGGAGTTGCTTGCCGCTGGCGGAGATGCAGCAGCCTTGCCGCCGGGCGAGCTGCAAGCCCGCCTCGAAGCGCTCGATGGCAAGCCTGAAGCCGAGGCCAGGGTACGCATCGCTCTGGGCCGCGCCGCGGTGCGTGCAGGCCGACTCGACGACGGCCGAGCGCACCTCACTCGGGCGCTAGAGCTCGCAGAGACTCACCGTGCTGCTGGGTCCCGCGGCACCGCGCGTGCCCTGCTCGCACTCGGCCGCCTCGAAGCACTCGCGGGCAATGGCGCGCTGGCGAAGACGCGGCTGCAAGAGGTGATCGCGCTGTGCGACCGCCAGAAAAATCCGGACGCTCGGGTTGAATCCGAGGCACATCGGTTGCTCACCGAACTCGACCCCGAGTAGGCGGCCACGCACCACGGGTTTTGTCGGATACGGTCACGGACTTTCCGAAGGTGCTGCGTAGCCGCTTTGGTTGAGCCACTCTCGATAGGCGTCGCGCGCTTCGGGGTCAAAGCGCGCGGTGAGCAGCCGGGCTTGCCGAATTCTGTCGAAGCGGAACAACCGCGTCTTGCCCAGGCCCCGGTCGACTGCGAGGAGATACCAGACGGGGACTTCCACGAGGAGCCCGTGTACCTCAGCGCTGCGTCGCGTTTGACGGCCACGGCGATCGGTATACGAAAAGCTCAGACACCGACCCTGGGCGAATGCTTGCTCGACGAGCCGAGAGAGTCCCGCCTGCGTCGGACCCAGGCTTTCTCTGACCGCCTGCGCGGCAGGTCGCCCGACGACAACGCGGCTCAACATGCGGCGCAGCGAGCTTCGTCGCGCTTGCGGGAGCGTCGCCAGTAGTTTGTTGAGCGCCGACCGTGCACTTGCCCCCCAAAGGACGGATGCCACGCTCTCGCTCAACCGGGCCGCGATCCAAAGTCCGATGATCTCGTCGAAGGAGAACTTGACGGCCATCAAGCCGCTCTCTCGATCGAGGCGCACCCCGCCGCCCGGGCCGGTGTCGGCCTCGATCCGCCAGCCCTGCTCGCGAAGTGTTGAGAGGTCGCGAAAGAGCGTTCTGCGGCTGACCTGAAGCGCTTGGGCAAGCGATGCCACCGTCGTCTCTTGGCGTGCCTTGAGCAACGCGGAGAGCTCTAGCAATCGGTCCGCGCGCGACATTGGTGACATAATCTGTCACCCTTTCGGCATACACAAGCATGGTGAGCAAGGAACAGATTCGCCTGTATCACCACCCCCTCAGCCGAGCCGCCACGGTGCTCTGGATGCTCGAGGAGCTTGGCCAGTCGTATGCGCTCGAGTACACCGACGTTCAATCCGGTGCCGGGCAGACCTCGAGCTTTCTCGCCCTCAATCCCATGGGAAAGCTACCTGTCTTGGTCGATGGCGACACGGTGGTGACCGAGTCGGCGGCGATCGGTCTGTACCTCGCAGATCGCTATGGGCTCGGCAGCCTCGCACCTCAGTTCGATGACCCTGCCCGAGGCACGTACCTGCGGTGGAGTCTGTTCGCCCCCTCGGTGATGGAGACGGCCGTCCACGCAAAGGTGGCCAAGTGGGAGTACCGACCCGCTCAAGCGGGCTGGGGAAAATACGAGTCGATGCTCGCGGCCACCGAGAGCGCGATCGGGGAGGGGCCCTGGCTGCTGGGGGATCGCTTCACTATGGCCGATGTCATCTTCGGCGGGACGTTGCGCAGCTTGCTGCGCTTCGGTCTGCTCGAGGCCCGACCTGCGCTGACGGCCTATGCGTCCCGCCTGTCCGAGCGCCCCGCAGCCCGAGCGGCCGAAGCGAAGAACGCCGCCGTGGTAGCGGAGCGCGGTCTCGAGCCCTAGCCGGGCAGGGCGCGTGTCCACAACGTGTTGGACGTGACCTCGGCGATCTGCCCGGTCTGCGCATCGCGGAGGTAGACCGCCTCGGTGCGCGGGTCTCCGTGTGCGCTGATCCGCACCGCATCGTGCACCGTGCCCGAGAGTTTGCGAACCTGCAGCTCCCGACCCGCAAGTCCAGCGAGCCACTCACCCGCGAGGTCAACTCTCCACAGCTTGGGATGCAGAATCGGCCGACGGTCGGTGAGCAGCAGGGTATCGGGGTCCAAGCAGTAGACCTCGTCGCACCAGTCGTCGTCGTCGGCCATCGCAAGCATGACGGCGCCGCCGAGGTGGGTCATCGCTGCGACTTGCGCGTCGTCAGGAGGGGCGTCGGGCATGCCCTGCTCGATCACGCGACAGCCCGGCAATGAGAAGCCCACCAGGCCACCCCCGTCGTTGGCGAAGATTTCCTGTCCGCTGGGGTGCACGACCACGTCGTTGATCGCCCTGGAGTCCCACCCCTCGAGTTCGACCTGGCGCGGAGCGGTGACGAGCTGCCCGTCGACCAGACGGTGGAAGGTCACCGAGACGAAGCTGTCGCCGGCCATGTGGGACAAGACGATCGTTCCCGATCCGGGATGCAGCACGAAGCTAGGCTCGTGCCACGACGGCGGGTCCGTGGGTGCGAGGTGCGTTGGAAAGGGCGGGACCGCGGCGCAGCTCAGCCGCTCGAGCGACTCGCCGTCGAGGACCTGCAGGCGGTGTCGTCCGTCTGCATCGACGTCGGCGAGCCACAGGCGACCCTCGTGATCAAACAGCATGGCCACCCCAAATTTGGGCGCGAGTGGCCGTGCGACCTCGACCCTCACGCCGTTGCTGTCGCGGATCTGAAGCGACCGATCTGTCCGCACGGCGAGGCTTGTTCCATCCGGCGATACGGCGTGCGGGAGTCTCGCCTGCGGCACGGGCACTGCGCCGACGACCTCGCAGGTGCGCGGATCGATGATCCGAATGCGCTCGGCCTCCAGCAGCGCTATCCACCGACCGTCTGCGGAGAACCGCGCCTGGCCTGCAGCGCCCGCAAGACTACCCACGCGCTCGTAGCCACCGACGTACGCCGAGGCGCGCTCGAACCGAAGCACGCGTTCTCCCGCCCACGCTGAAGGCTCCGCCCCGTCGAAGACTTGGTGAAGTGCATCGTGAAAGCCAACCGTGTCTTGGATACACGCGACCAAGCGGCTCGAGAGCTTTTCGACCCACGCCCCGAGCAGTGCCTCCGTCGAGCTCGGCAGGCGGCGGCTGCCTGGCGCTCGCATGCGTGGCGTCAGCGGTGGTGTTTGGTCCGGCCGCGGACTCTTCATGGCGACCTGCTGGATCGGATAGAACGTCGCCTCCGCGCCGCTCGCGGCTACGCCGACTTCGACGTTGACCCAGGGCATGCCTCGCGGCACCTCGACCTTGAGGTGCACCACGCGTCCGTCGTCGCGGTGCCGACTCCAGCTGGGTCGAGCACCCTTCTTGCGGGTGGTGAAGCCAGCCGCAGCCAACAACGAGCCCCACGACGTTCGCACGGCTTCGTAAACGTCTTTGGTCTTCAACATGGCGCGGTGTCCTTGGGGCGAGTGCCGCAGAATACCCGCTCGGCGGGGTGGCGACATTGTTCCGAACGCTGTCCGCATTGGCGGCCACCCGACTTGCCTGAGTTGCCGAGTCCATTGACGGATGGAGGACATGAGGCGGTCGCACCTTCTTTGGATCGGCGCGCATTCGCACAAGGACCATTGTGGGCCACCGTCCGGGGCGGACTTTGCACATTCAGGTTCGCTCGGTTGAATCCTCTTCGACTGGTGCTCTTCGCCTGCACAGTTGGAGCACGATTCCCGCTGCGCAACGCGAAAGGTACAATCGCGGCGACTCGCTGTCGCAGTCGGGTCATCGCGCTCGGATGGGTCTCACCAACGACGAGGGGGCAACGGATCGTATGGTCGCGAGAGTCGTGGTGTTTGCTGCGACCCTTGTCGCAGCGATGCCAGGCCGAGCCGCTGCGAGCCCGCCGTCGGACGTTGCACAGGAGTCGGTCGATACCGACCCCGAGGACCCGACCACGACCGAAACGTCTTCCGCGCAGGCTGGGGACGACAAGCCCCCCGAATCTACGGAGCCCTCCGCACCCGCGGCCTCACCATCGAACGAGAGAGAAGCAGACGAGGTATCTGCGGCCGAATCCGCCATCGATCCGGAGTCGCCCGAGGAGGCGGGACCCACGGATCCCGACCCCGTATCCACGGAGCCCGACCCCGCCGCGGAGACGACCGATCCTGATGCGTTGGGCAGCGTCGACGAGTTCGGACTCGAACAGCTACTCGCCGAGCCTGTTGTCGCGGGTGCATCACGGTCGGCAGAATCCAGCGCCGAGGCTCCCGCAACGGTTGAGGTCATCACCGCAACGCAGCTGCGCGTGTTTGGCGTTCGCACCCTGGACGAAGCATTCAACTATCTGAGTCTTGGAATGCACGCAGATGCGACTGGCGCGACGGCGGAGACGGGCGCTCGCTCGGTCACCCTCACCGCGGACTTCGGCAACCACATTCTGCTGCTCATCGACGGCCACGTCGCGAACAGCCCGGGGTCGGGCACGACGTGGTTCGACCGACTCGCAGGGATTCCGATCGAGAGCATCGACCGCATCGAAATCATCTACGGCCCCGGATCGGTGCTGTACGGCACGAACGCAATGCTTGCGGTCGTCAACGTCGTGATGCGAGAGGGGCACGATGTCGAGGGGGCGCGCTTTACCTTCGAGGGGGCGTGGTCGCCCGACCAGAATCGCTACGGGAACTTCGGTTCGCTGCACAAGGACAGAGTCGGTCATCGCGAGCGGATCGGTGGACGGTATGGCCACGGCTTCGACCTCGGGCAATACAAGGCCGACATCCTCCTGCACGCCGAGTACGTGAACGACCAGCTGCCCGCATTCGAGCTTGGGCCGCAGTACGATCCAAACGCCCGCGGGTTGTTTGACTTCGGGGAGACGGGCTCGGGAGACCCGACGGTGTGGGGAGGGTACGCAGGGGCTCAGGCATACGGTCCGTACGGGTACGCGAGGCTCCGGATCGAGGGATTCACCGTCAGTGCACGCGGCTCTTGGATCTCGCTCAGTCAGCCCAACGCCGCGGTCGACTTCGGTGAGGGCGGCGCGCGCTCGGGAACCACCAGCTCGTACGTTGACACGCGTTACGACTACATCGTGTCCAAGCGAGTCAGCGGGCTGGCCCGTTTGTATATGGACCACCTCGTGTTCCGTCAGCGGCTCGCGTTCCCGGGGCAGCTCTTTTGCGGCAGCGCGACCGCTCCCTGCAGCTTGTCCATCGACTCCGAGGAGGTGCGTGGTGGTCTCGAGAATCAATGGACGGTCGACTGGTTTGCAAACGCGAACTACCAGACGATGGTCGGATTTGACGCTCGGGTTCTGAGCGCCCGGACCAATGCGCGACTCGACGACAATATCGGCAGTACCGCCGAGTTTCCCCAGACCTTCGACCCGACCGTCGACGGTGCGATCGGGGTCTACGCGCAGCAACTGATGCGCGTGCACAAGAGGGTCGCGTTCAACGCGGGCGGACGCTACGACTACTTTGCGGGTAGCCATGCCGTGTCACCGCGCGGTGCTGCGATCTTCTCACCGTGGCGCGGAGGGACGCTCAAGCTGCTCTACTCGCAGGCCTACCGCGCTCCATCGCTGTTGGAGCGTAGCGATGACCCCAATCTAGACCCCGAGATCGTGCGCTCGGTGGAGCTGTCGCTGGGGCAGAGTTTGGGCACGCACCGAATCACGGTAGCGGCGTTTGGGAGTCGCTGGGACGACCTGGTGCAGCGGGCGTTTGTGACCGATCCGGACAACCCCGGCCCGACGCAGATTGAGCATCGCAACGCCGACAACAACCTCCTGAGCGCGGGCGGCAATGTCGGCTACTCGGGGGCGTCCGGGGCGCTCACGTACGGACTCAACGCCGGATACGCCTGGACGCGGATCCGCCTCGACGAAGTCGAGAGCGACGGCAGTGGACTCACCGATGAAGAACTCGTGAACCGCGGGTTCTCCCGTTTGGCCGCCGACCGTTTTGGTCGCAACCAGCCGCTGACCGCAGCTCCGGAGTTCACGGGCAACCTCCGTCTTGCGTATGCGTTTGGTGAGCTGCGCCCCACGCTCGGGTGGGCGAGCTACATCCATGGCCCTCGGCTGGTCACCGATGTCTATTCGGACCCGACGTTGGTCGCGTTGCTCGAGGATGGAGCCGACGACTCGGTGCCGCTTCGGTTCAGCACGCGGCTGGTGGTGTCGCACGAGGTCGCGCGGTATCGCTGGGGCAACGTGTCGTACCAGCTCACCGCCGAGGCGGTGTCGAACACAGCCGCGCCGCACGCGATCGGCCCGTTCAACGCCTACACACTTGATGACAACGCGACCCGTGTCATGGAGACCAGCTCGGTGCCACGGATGACGGCATTTGGTTCCGTTTCGATAGGCTTTGGCAGGGGTCCTGCAGGGCAAGGAGGTCGCGTTGGCGGTTGAGGCTCGAGGCACGGCGACGCTCCTGGCAGCCCTGGGATTTGCCAGTGGCTGTCTCGCGGTTGAACCGAGTCCCCCGGACGACACGGGGCCGCTGCTGGGCGAAACCGCGGCCGCCGAAGACACGGCCGACAGTGGCGACGGCAGTGGAGCGAGCAGCACCGTCGGTGCCCCCAGCCGTGACACCAGCCCCACTGGCGCGGAGGGCGGCGCGACAAGCGGAGGCGTTACCCCCGTGAGCGTGGCTTGCGCTGAGGACTTGGAGTGTCTCGCGCCTGAGATTTGCTGCGCGGAGATGACGGGCTCGCAATGCGCCGAAGCGTGCGCCGACGGCCAGGCAGCGGTGCGGTGCGATGGTCCGGAGGATTGTGACGGCAAAACTTGCTGTTGGGGTCTAACCGGGGGCGCCCAATGCCAAGACGATGCCGCGGCGTGCGAAGGGCTCACCCCCGATGTTGCTTGTCACACGGGCGATGATTGCCCCAGTCAGAATGCCACCTGCTCGCCCCACGTCTTTGTGTCGTGGATCAACTTGTGTGGTTGACGCCTGATTCTTGAGGAGACCCACCCTGAGCACCTGGTCAAGACGACGCTGGACGACTGCACTGGGCATTGCCGCCCTGAGCAGCGCGCTCCCGCGCGTCGCGTCGGCCCGCGCGAGCAGCGTGGTGGTACCCATCGACCTGCAAGCCAAGCTGCTCGGCAAAGTGGCGACCTTCGACCGCAACATGGCGGCGCGGAGCACGGGCGCGGTGCGCGTCATCGTGGCGCAAATGCCCGGCCACGCAGGATCAAGTCAAACCGCTGCCCGGCTTGAGCACTCGCTGCGTGTCCTGAACAACATCGGTACGCTCCCGGTCCAGGTCGACGTTGTGTCCTATTCGGATGCCGCAAGTCTTGCCGCCCGCTGTCGGCAAGATGCCGCCAGTGTTTTGTATCTGACACCAGGGATCCCCGACGGTGGTGCGGAGCTTCCCCGGGCGCTCGATGCGATGTCGATTCTCACGGTGTCCGCCGTGCCCGCACACGTGTTCCAAGGGTCTGTGCTCGCGTTCGACCTCGCCGAAGGCAGGCCGGAGATCCTGGTGCATCTGGCCCGCGCGCGTGCGCAGCGGGTCGACTTCAAAGCGTCGTTCCTCAAGCTCGCGACAATCGTGGATCGCTGACGGCTCTCGCGCCGCTCAGTCCGCGTGGGATGCTGTCTTCGGTGCTGTCTTCGGTGCTGTCTCCGAGTGCTCGCTCGTCGAGACCGGTTGCGGTGTGTTGACCAGACTCAGGCGAAACGTGGCCCCCTCGTGCTCGCCCGCGCTCTTGGCATCGAGCTCGCCACCCATCTCTGCCGCGGCATTCGCAGACGCATGCAGCCCGAAGCCATGCCCGTCCTTGCGGGTTGTGAATCCCGCTTCGAACACGCGCCCGATGTTGCTAGCGGAGATCCCCATTCCCGTGTCGCGGACCATGATCTCCGCCTTGGATTCGTCGAGCCGCCGGATGACGACCGTGATCGTGCGTTCTTTGGACTCCTGCACGATCGCGTGCTTCGCATTGGTGAGCAGGTTGACGAGGATCTGGAGCACCTTGTGCCGATCGACGGGGAAGGGGTCCGTCGGCGCAAACTCGCGCACGACCTCGATACCGTGACGCTGGATCGTATCGCCGACGAGCTCGAGCGCGGCGTCGACCAAGCCGTCGAGCGCAACCGTCTCGATCACGTTGCTCCCCCCACGGGCTGTGTCCTGCTGCTGAGCAATGATGGCCTGTACATGCTCGAGGCGGGAGAGCAGCGCGTCGACCTCGGTTCGGATCGTCGTGACAAGGCCCTCATGGCGAGCCCCCATCTTGTCCAGGTATTGAAGCGCAAGCGCCTGGGTCTCCGCGTCCGACGCCTCTTCGCTCAGCATCTTGAGCGCTCCGCGGACACGATCCATCTCGAAACGTTCGCCCGTCTCTCCCACCAATGAGGCGGACACCAAGACGCTTGTGAGCGCATTGCCGACGTTGTGAAGCACCCCGACGGCCATTTCTGCCATGCCCGCGCGGCGCGACGCATCAACCAGCGCCCGCGACGAACGAGCGATCTCCTCGTTTGCACTTGTCAGCGCCTGGTCGCGCTTGTCGATGCGCTCGATCATCTCGTTGAAGACCTCAACGAAGTCGCGAACCTCTCCGCTTCCGCTGACACCCGCCCGCACAGTGTAGTCGCCTGCATCGGCGATCTTCCGGGCGGTTGTGGTGAGTTTGGTAACCGGGCCCGCGACCACAGCGCCCAGTCGGAACGCCAAGACCAACGTCAGCATCACTGCGAGGCCGAGGACGATGAGAGAGGTCATCGCCCGCGAGTAAAGCGCTGCGTACAGTTGGTCCCGTCCCGCGACGATCTCCAGGCTCCCGATCGCTTTGCCCTGGCTGAGCACGTCGACACTACGCTGCAGCGTGTCAGCGGCCGCGGTCTCCGTTCTGCCCGCGCGCAGGTAGGTGGCCAGCTCGGTCCCGTCGGGACGCAACAGCTTTGCGCTCTGCACGTGGGGAGCCGCTTTCAGCGCCGCGAGCGTTTCGGTTGCCGCTTCAGGGTCGTCGAAGGCCACCGCGGCCTCGCTGCCGGTCGCGACGATCTCAGCCTCCGTCGCGAGCCGTTCGACGACCTGCTGCTCGTAGCTGCGCAGCTCGCTCCATGACATGACACCGAACGTGACGATGAGCGTCGCGATCGTGACCGTAGTCATCAGAACCGCAATCTGCGTCCGCAGCGACGCGCGGCTCCAACGATCCTGCCCCCTCGACACCATTGACGGCAGTGTCGCACGTACAATGGGCGAGCGCGCCCCTTGGTGCGGTGATTGCGAGAGAGTCGTGTGTTTGCGAGTCGTCCGTCACTGCCCCGAACGGCGTCCGTGACCGTCCAACTGTGCGGAGCCGTTGATGGCACCTTGGACACCCATGCAGGGGCTCCCCGTCCGACAAAAGAGTGAGACAATCTGCCGCGCATGGTTGATGCACTCGACAAGACTGCCGACGCGAGGCGGGTGTTGGTCGTCGACGACAACACGCATATTCACGATGATTTTCGGAAGATTCTAGCGGCGGAGGTCGAACCCGACGCGGAGCTCGCGACATTGGCAACGCGCCTCTTCGGCGACGCGGGGACGACCAACCGGCGCGGCGCGTTCGACGTTGATTCCGCATCGCAAGGACGCGAAGGGCTCAAGTGCGTCACCGCTGCTATGAGTGAGTCGCGACCCTACTCGATCGCGTTCATCGACATGCGTATGCCGCCCGGGTGGAATGGGGTGGAGACGGCAGCTGAAGTCTGGAAGGCGGACCCCGACATCCAGCTGGTGATCTGCACCGCGTACTCCGACTTCTCGTGGGCCGAGGTTGTCGCGACGCTTGGAGAGACCGACAAACTACATCTGCTGCGAAAGCCGTTTCAGCCCATCCAGGTCCGCAAACTCGCGACGGTGCTTGCCCAAAAATGGGCGCGTCTCGCCAAACAACGCCGATGAAGCGGCACCGCAGCCTGCAGTCGCCACCCGACGGCGACGTTTGGGCACCCCCACGTAGGCCGACCGTGGTCGTCGTCAACGGACGGTGAGCACGGGCGCCAGGGCGCTTCGAGTCAGCCGCTCGGCGGTGCTTCCAAGCGGGTACTCGGCCTCGTCGTGCAGCCCGTGGGTTCCTACCACGACCAAGACGGCCCCCCGCTTCCGACACTGGTCCCCCAGTGCCGTCCGCACGTCACCCTGCACGGCGACGGCATGCTCGATCCCTCCGTCCGCCCACTGCTCGAGGTGACGCTCGATCCGGGTCCGCAGCTCGGGGTCGGCTTCGAACGGGGTCTGGATGCCGCGGTCGTACAGCGAGGGATGTCGCGGTACGTCGACGACGTGCACCAATGTCAGTGGAGACTCGGGGGAGGCGAGGGCCTTGGCGACCTCGAGGGCCCGCCTGGAGTTATCTGAGAAATCGACGGCGACCAGAACCGGTCCGGCTTCGAGCGGCCAGTGACCAAGGCCACGGCGCCGACAGGTCAGAACAGAGCAGGGTGCATCGCGCACAATCGCCTCCGCCACGCTCTCGGTGACGATGCCTCCGCCATGCGTCGCCATCACGACCAGGTCCGGGCGATGCTCGCGAATCTCGGTGATGATCCCCTCGTACGCCAGCGCCTCCGCGCCCGCACGGTGGACCAACTCAAACCCTGTCCGCGGCCGGCCGGCATTCACCAGCGCCGCAACATGTGCGTCGATCCGTTTGCGCTTGGTGGCAACCGCGGCCTCGTCATGGCCGACCCGTTCGACGTGGAACGCAGTCAGCTGCGATCCGTGGGTCATGGCAAGGCCCACGGCGCGCTCCAGGGCCTCGTCGGACGCAAGCGAAAAATCCGTCGGGTGAAGGATTCGGTCCAGTCGCATAGCCACGTCGTAGCCGGGCCAAGGACCTGCGAGCGCGCATTGCCTGCGCGGTGGTGTGCCGACTCTTGTCGCGGTCTGCGTCCGGCCTGCTTCCGCGCTCTCGTCGGTGGGTGAGAGGCCGGGCGCGCCTGGGCGCCCGTGTGGGCTCAGGCCGGAGGCAGGTCCGTGTAAATTCCGACCCGCCCGATCCGGTCGCTGTGGGTCTCGAACGTGACCCAATACGCTCCAACGCGGCGAATCTCAGTCGGGACGGATCCGGCCAGCGTCCAGCCCGCGCCCTTCTTGCTCATCGCCTCGGACGCGGTGCCAGGGAGCGTGCGTAGGAACCCTGCGAGGCCGCCGTCGACCTGGACCTTGGGACCCTTCGCCGCGAACGACTTCACCAGCGCATCGACGGTAGCGACGACGGTCGGATTGCTTCCCACCGTGCCCACATCGCCCACGACGCTTTCGCCTTCGCTGCGGAACGCGAGCGTCGAGATCGCAGGGGTGCGAAACGCGGCTGCGAGATCTTTGCCCCCGTGGAGGTCGACCGTGAGGCCCACGAATACGGACTCTCCTGCGCCGATCTGCCCAGAGCTTCCGCCCGGCCAGCCATTGGCAACTTCGCACCAGGCCGACAGCGCCTCCGAAGGGCAACCTGCCGCGCGGCCGATCTCAGTCATCCACTGCTCGGCGGTTCGAGGTGTGTCCGAGACCATGAAAGACTCGAGCTTTGCCGGGCCTTTGGCTGCACGGTTGCCCTCGGCAGCAGTGGGTGCCGCGGTCGACGGCTTCGGCGTTGCGCTCGCGGTCTCCGCGGCGGTGTCGCTCGCGGGTTCTGATGCGTCGCCGTCGCGCGTGACCAGATAGATCCCGCCCCCCAACATCATGGGGAACCATGCGACGACTGGAATCAGGAAGAGCGTGTGCTGCAGCCATCCGCCCTTGCTCTGCTCTCTTTCGCCGTCGTCGTCGTCGCCTGCCAGACTTGCCAGACCAACCAGCAGGACGGGCACCGAGGCGGCGACCAGGCTCCAACCGACATAGGGTGCGTTGCCCAGACGGGTGTCGTCGAAGAACAACGACATGACCGCTGCCGAAATCGCAAGGAGAATAGGGACGGCGATGCCGAGCCCGCGCCAGACGATCACCATGCGCAGACGCCCCGACGGTGACTGGAACGCAGCGGCTCAGCGCGAGATGGCGATAGAGTGAAAGCGGGCACTGACAGTCGAAGACGGTCGCTCCGCCACGGGGTTGCACTCGGGCCCGAGGGGGCGACCTCTCCAGGGGGGGCAGGCGCGGTGCACCCGCGTGTCGTGCCGGTCCTCAAGTCCTGATGCTCGATGCGCGGCAACGATGGTCTCGGCTCCTCAAGGCTCAGACAAGAACGCGAACCTCTCGATCGCCTGAGCGCCTTCGCGGTTACGGTCGCGCCACAAAGCGACATCCGTGCCTCGAACCGCGGCGGGTCCTCTCAGGTCTCCACAGAACGGCCGTTCTGCGCAGCCAACGCCGGGATACGGGGCCTCTGTGGCACCGCTGGCTGATCGAGCGGAACTCCGCCAAACTTCCGGCCCAGAAGGGGACGAGGTTACTGTGATCGGGAGAATTCAGACGCTGGCAGTGATCCTGGCTGCCTCCTCCGTTCAGTTGGGCTGCCGAAAGGGCAACCCTGACTTCGGTCTCGCTGCCACGGGCACGGGCAACGCGAGCACGACTGTGGGGGCCGATGATGCGCGCGCCACCTCAGGCGGGATGGAAGCCACGGATGGCAGTGGCGTGATGTCCAGCGGGGGTGTTGATCCGGCGTGTGGGCGGGGAGAGTTGTTGTGCGAGGGCGCGTGTGTGAACCCCGAGCTGAACGTCGACCACTGCGATGGGTGCGGCAACGCCTGCTTGAGCGCACAGGTCTGTTTTCACGGAGAGTGCACGTTCGACTGCCAAGTCGATGAGACGCCGTGCGGCACCGTGTGTACCGACACCTCCGCAGACCTCGACCACTGCGGCCAGTGTGGCCTGGCCTGCGAGACACCGTTTTGTGTCGACGGTGCCTGCCTGGACGCTTGCCCCGACGCACAGCCGGAGGCGTGTGGAGAGACGTGTGCGGATCTGCAGTCGGACGCTGACCACTGTGGCGCATGTGATGCCGCGTGTCCGGAGTTCGCGGCCTGCGTTGATGGAGCGTGCGAGCTCGAGTGCCCAGCCGCGCTGACGCGGTGCGCGGCGCTGTGCACCGATACCAGCATCGACCCAGACAACTGTGGTGCGTGTGGTGCTGCATGCGACGCTGCCTTGCTGTGTGGTGCCGGGGAATGTGTGGATAGCTGCCAGGCGCCGGCTGTTCAATGCGGTGCATCGTGCGTGGACACCGATGTGAGCCAGGGCCACTGCGGCGGATGTGATCAGCCGTGCCTCGCGATGCAGTTCTGCGAGGGCGGGAGCTGTACGTGCCCCGAAGGGCAAATGGCGTGCGGGGCAGCCTGCGTCAACATCAACACAAGCGTGCAGAACTGTGGCGGGTGTGGCGTGGTCTGCCCGCCGATGAGTTCGTGCGAAGAAGGGGAGTGTGTAGGCTGCGAAGCTGGGCAGACCCAGTGTGGCGGAAGCTGCACCGACACGGAGACGGACCCGTCGCACTGCGGGGGATGCAGCCAGAAGTGCCCGATGTCAGCCGGGTGCGCGTTGGGTAGCTGCGTCTGTCCAGACGGAGAAACGCAATGCGGTAACAAGTGCGTCGACCTTCAAGGTGACAACCAGCACTGCGGAAAGTGCGGCGAGAACTGCACCATGGGCACGAGCTGTGAGGTCGGACAGTGCGTCTGACTCGAGCGCTCTTCGTCGCTGCGATGTGCGTGGCAACGTCCGCCTCGCCGCGGTCCGCTGCTGCAGCACCAGCCGCGGACTCGCAAGACCGAGCGCGTGTGGGGGTGCTCCCGCTGGTCGTTGCAGGCGACGCCGCGCCGGAGGTTGGCAACGCGCGGGAACGGCTTGGCATCGCGGTCAACGAGGCGCTTGCACACGCCAGCTACGACACGGTCCTCCTCAACGCCGACCAGGCCGGTGATAGCGAGCGCCCGTATTGCGCGGATCCGGTGTGCTGGCAGCGATTGGCCAGCGAACACGAGGTGACCCACTTCTTGGTGGTCGTCGTGCACTTCACCGATCCCGACTACCGGATCCAGGCGCGGTTGGTGGACGGCCGAAACGGAGAGCCGGCGGGTAGCCGCGAGCTCTCTTGCGACCTGTGCGGTCTCACGGAGTTGGCCGAGCGTGTTCGCGATGTCGCGGCAACCATACGACGCGAGGTCGAGGCGACGATGGTCCCTGCACCGACGCTGGCGATCACCAGCGCACCCAACGGTGCCAGTGTGCTTGTGGATGGTGAGCCAGTCGGAGTCACCCCCCTGGAGCTTGTTTCCGTTGCGGGCGCACACCGCGTCGAGATCGTCCACAACGGCTACGTGACCCACAGCATGGACGTGGACCTGGTCGATGGCGTCCGGCGCGAGATCTCAGCGAGTTTGCGTCCTGTGCCCGTCGCGGTCGTGGAGCAGGCACCATGGGACAGGCGATCGAAGGCGTTGATCGGCGGCGGCACGGCGGTCGCGGTGGCAGGCCTAGGCGCAGTCATCGGCGGGCTCGTTTTGATCGGGATCGACGACCAGCCCATCAACGGCGACTGCAGTGGCGACAACGTTGATGAGGAGGGGCGCTGCCGGTTCCTGCATGACACTCGGCCGGCTGGCATTGGTGTCACCGCGGGTGGTGCGGTGCTCCTTGGAGCGGGCGTAGCGCTTGCGGTCGTGGGCGTCCGTCGACACCGGACTCAGCGCGGTGGCGTGCAGCCCGTGGCGTGGCGGCACGGCATCGGTATCGCCGGCCGGTTCTGAGCGGTGCCCTCACTCGGACTTTTCGGCGACCTTTGCCAGTCGAGCTGCCGCCGAAGGGTGGTTTAGTTTTCCGGCGGCCTCGTATTGCTTTGCCGCGTCAGCGTAGCGATACGCTTTGTAGTAGGCATCGCCGAGATCGATCCGGTACTTCGCATTTCGCGGTGCGCGGCGTGTCGCCTTGTGCCCGTGTCGGGCGGCTTGGGCGTAGTTCCCGCGATGAAATGCGACGCGGCTGAGCCCATGGTGGGCGGCGGCGAAGCGATCGTCGGCGGCCAGCGCCCGCTCAAAACCCTCTGCGGCTTCGGCCATCGCACCACGGGTGAATGCTGCATTTGCACGATCGGTTTCTGCCCGCGCGGCTGCAGTATCGCGCTGCGGCGGCTCGGCGACGGCAGGCGCATTCTCGTCGATGTCTGCGGCCGCGCTGGCGTCTGCGTTGGCGTCGGCGTCCGCGTCTCCAACGGTGGTGTCGTCCGTCGCCTCCTTTTCAATCGCTGCGGAGCGCGGCGTCGACGCGGGCGCGCGCGACTTGGTGGCGTTCGACTTGAGCGCGGCCGGGACCTCAGGATCCTCGATGAGGAGATGGTGAAGACGGTCCGACGTTGATGCGCGGATCTCATCGTCCTGCGACAGTGCAAGAAGCTTGTCCGCCCGAGTCTGGGCGTCGTCCTCTGCCAGAACGGCGAGAGGCTCTACGGCTTTGAGCTCCCGCGTTGAGAAATCCTGCGCACCCGCCCTCGATCTCAGGTCGGACAGTTCTCCCAGACTCAGCGACGCGCGCTCAGCGGCCTGCTCGAGCGAAGGCACGAACACCAGGGCCTCGGCGTAGTAGTCGATTGCAAACGCGCGACCGCCTTGTCGTTCCCAGTACTTGTCGCCCAGTCGCGTGAGGGTTGCGGCGAACTCTCCGCGTAGCTCGTCTGCGCGTGCATCCGCCGGGTCGGACACGCTGCCGGTGAGGGCCTCAAGCTCAATGATCACACTGTAGGCGGTGGCGACTTTCGGGGCGTCCGGTGGCGGGTACAAGAAGAAGCTTTTGGCCGCAGCGGCCCGTGCTCGGTCGGTCAATGCGTCGACTGTAGACAGATCGTCCGCCGTCGCTTCGTCGCCGAACTGGAGGGCCACGCCGCCCATCGTCAGCGCAACCAAGGCCCCTGCGAGCGCGGGCACGAACCATCGTCGCTGGGGGATCACACCGTCCCCGCTCGGCATCGCGCTCACCAGTGCCGCCCGTCGCTCGGGGTCGACATCCGGGAGCTCCAGGTCGTCCCAGGTCGACTCCAGCTTCGCCTCGACCTGTGCTTCACAGAGCGCGGCCTCGAGGTCGGTGGCGTCGCTGTAGCGGTCGTCGGGGTCTTTGGCCAAGCATCGCGTGATCACGCGCTCGACCGATGCAGGGATATCGGCTGCGATGGCGCGAAGCGATGGCGCCGCTTCGTCGACATGGGCCAGCAGCACCCGATCCAGGTCCTCGTAGTAAAATGGAGGTCGCCCCGTCAGGAGCTGAAAAGCGGTGCAACCCAATGAGTACAGGTCGACCCGGTGGTCGTATGGGAGCTTCGCGAGGAGCTCTGGCGCGATGTAGTACGGAGTCCCCGCGACGACGCCCACACCCGCCTTGGCATCCGAGCGCATCGCAGCGACTCCCCAATCCAGCATGCGCACCGAGTCGGCTCGCCCGCGGTGGCTGACCAGCATGATGTTCCCCGGCTTGACGTCTCGATGAATGATGCCCGCGGCGTGCGCGGCGGCCAGCCCCTTGCAGACCTGCCGAAGAATGCCGATGGCGCGCGATGGCGACATTGGGCCCTCTCGCAGTACAGCGTCGAGCTCGGTGCCATCCAACAGTGGCATCGTGAACCAGACGCGTCCGTCGGCAAGTTCGCCCAGGTCTCGCACGTCCACGATGTACTCCGACCCGATTCGGCCCGCGTTCCTCGCCTCCTTGCGAAACATCTCCGCCAGCTCCCGCGACCCACTCGCATCGGGACGAAGGATCTTCAGCGCGACCTCTCGCTCGAGATCGACATGGACAGCGCGATACACCACGCCCATCGCTCCGTCGCCAAGCCAGCCGGCGATGCGGTACGGAGTCCCGGGAAGCCGCACTCCTGGCCCCAGTCGGAGCACGTCCACGGGCGGCCGAAAGACGACGGGCGCCTCCCCATCGGTTGAGGACTGCGTGCTGAGATGCGGCGCGATCCCCAGCCGCGTGCCCGCTTTGGCGTCTTTGGGCGTGTCGAGATCGAGCCAGGTCTCCTGCGCCTTCACGGCGCCACTATCGCACGCGAAAACGCGCATGGTCCACTCTGGGCCGCTAGGCCAGAGGCGATTCGCAGCCTGGTCCAGAACAAGGTTCCCCCGCCCCGCTTAGGCGCCGCAATCCGTGCCGCGGCAGGCGGGGGCGGGCGTGCTCGCGTGCTACCGAGCCGCCGCTGGCCTCGTCGGCCACTCAGCTGCGACTGGGAAATAGTCCGGTCAGCGCGATGATGAAGTTTACGGTTACGAAGGGCTGCATATTGTCGTGCGGTTGGCCGCCGCCCGTGTTGGCGATCATGGCGGGGTTCATGACAACGTCGGCTGCGCCCTGCGTGTAGTTGCCGTCCTGGGTGAGCAGTGCATTGGTGGGTTGTCGGAAGTCGGCTGGCGTGTCGGCTGCGTTCACGGGATGGTTGTGTGCGGGCATTTGCGCCGTGGTGAGCGTGACCGACTGCTCGCCACCTCTCGAGCCCAGCGAGCGGTGGGTCAGCCCAGGCCCAGTCCCCATGTGGATAGGGGCGCGGCCCCGCAAGTCTGGCAGCCCGAAGGTGGAGACTCCGTCGCCCCCGTACGTCGTCCCGATGATGGAGAACAATGCGGTGTTCTGAGGTATGGAGAGCAGCTGGCCGTCGCACAAGGCCCAGCCGCGCGGGGCGAAGTTTCCACCAAAGATGAGGATCGATCCGATGAACGGTTCCATGCTCAAAGTCTCCCCAGCGGGCCGGCGAGCGACAAGCGATGCACCGACTATCGAGGCCGCTCCGCTGGCCTTTTGTGGGCCGTGCGGCGGCGAGACAGCACCGATTATGATCGGAGCCGGCGAAGTCCTGGACGTTTGCGGGCCGTTGTTGTTCGGCACAGACGCAAGCGATCCGAGCAGCCCGCACGATGCGACCGAGCTCCCCGTTGCGGGCGCGCGATGGTCGAGTCAGCGTGGTCGCTGTCGCGCGACGATGTATTGGGATGTAGTGGGGATGTAGTCGGGATGTAAACGCGACCGCAACGATGCGTGAGTCTCTGCATCCAACCGACTCGTGCGCGTCCAAACCGACGACCATGCAGACTCGTCTCTTCGCCCCGCTGGCCCTCGTTGTCGCTGCCGCATGCACGGCCCCGTCCGCTGAGCCCGAAGCCCGGCCCGCAGACGATGGCGTCGGTGTCGTGCGTGATGGGCCCGTTGCCGCGGGTCCCGCCGCATCGACAGCGCCGATCGGCATTCCCGTACAGGACGGCAGTGATGTCGAGGTCGACCGGGCTCCCGTCGTCATTGCGCAGCTTCCCGCTAGCGTGCCGCCGACTGTCGACCCACTCTTGGCGATCCCCGTGCTGCCTGCCGCGACGGTCGAGCCCCCACCATCTGTGACTCCTGAGCCCGTGGCGTCTGCGGCTCCTGAGCCAGCCCCGGACCCACCCAAGCTCGTCGCTCGGCCGAGTCCGCCGCCGCCTCCGTCGCCCGCACCCCCGCCCTCCAAGGCCGAGGCGCCGCCTGCCGCCAAGGGCAAGCCGTCGGTGGCGGAGCCCAAGCCGTCGGTGGAGGAGCCCAAGCCATCAGTCCGTCCCACCCCCAGCGAACCCACGGCCGCGGGTGGCCAGACACAGTCCGCCCGCGAGTCTTTGGAGTCACGACAGCGTCGGGTCCTCGCGCTTGTCCAATCCGGTGCGAAAGATGCGGCGCTACGGGCCGAGGTCGACAAACTCTTGGACTACCGCTGGCTCGCCGCGTCGTCCCTGGGCAGCGCAAAGTTCTACGCCGAACGCTGCGCCCCGCGTTGCGACGAGTTTGAAGACGCGTTGACCGAGCTGATCCGCCGCAACTACCTGGCACGGGTCCGCGATTCGGAGCGCGGGAAGGTGGCCTACACAGGCCAAGAGCTTCGAAAAAACGGAACCCTCGCCAAGATCGATACCACCGTGAGCTTCAAGGACGGCCGAGGCGTTCGCCAGTCGATAGCTGTCGACTACGTGATGCATCAAACGGCGGCAGGCTGGAAGGTCCGCGACATCATCACCGATGGGGTCGGCTTGGCGAAGACCTACCGATACGACATCAAGAAGATGCTCGCCGAAGGGGGCATCGACCTGGTGATCGAACGGCTGCGCAAGAAGATTGCCGAGCAGGGCCGGCAAACGTAGCGGGCCCCCTGGAGAGAAGCCGCATCGCCAACAAAGCGATGGGCGTCGGGCGAGACGCTACTCGGTCGCAGACTTCGCTCTAGGAGACTGCGGCCACGTTTCTTTTTGGGCTTCGGTGAGGTGTTCGCGGAGCGCATGTCGTTCTCAATCCCAATGAGCCAACAAGACACTGAAACCGGTGCTGGACGCCGCAGCTTTCTCTCTCGCGCCGCGACGATGTCGGTCGCTGCGGGGGCAGCCGTCGCTGCGTCGACGCTGACCTCGAGTACTGCGCAGGCGGGCAAAGGAAGCTGCAAGGACATAGACAAAAAAATGGCGCAGGGTCTTCGCGCAGGCAAAGCGCAACGGGAGGTCGAACGGAAGGCCCGCGACGCAACCAACGCAGCCCACGATGCTCTGACCGATCTCGCGGCGCGCCCGTCGGCGAAGGAGATCAAGCTCGCCCAGGCGAAGCTAGAAAAGGCGACGGCCAACATCGAGAACTATCTGCGCTGGAACAGAGACGGCAAAGCCAACTTCATCATGGTTCACGCCGACAACGACGGCCGCTAGTCCCCGAATCGCGAAGAATCGACGATGCAACGGCCCTCCAATGTCAATCCGTTTCCCTTGGCCTTATCGGCGATGGGATTTTCATGTGTTGCTCCCAACTGCCAGCGCGTCGTCGACTTCGCGGGCACCCATCGGGTCGGCCCGCTCAGGGCCGCGTTCCAAACCGCGCTGTCCAGTGTGCAGCCGGCCCGATTCCCGCTCGCGCGCGAGCGCATCGGGATCGAGTTCGAGTTCGAGCCCGTCGAGTACCGCGAGACGCTCCAACACCTTCGCCAGGCCGGTCCGTTGGACGCGGACTTTCGCGTTCCCGCGCAGAGGCGCCAAGCGATCGAGGCGAAGATCGAGTCCGCGCTGGATCTCATCGAGCGAGTCGATCCGGATTTTGCGGCTGGCCTCAAGACCGCAGTTGGGGCGTTCCTGATCAGCGCCGCCCCGATCGGCGGCGGCGGGGTTTCCGATGTCCTGGGCGCCATCTGGCTGGCGCCGCACGAACGGTGGACTGTGTTCGACTACGCCGAACTCATCGTGCATGAACATGTGCACCAGTGCCTGTTCTTGGACGACATGGTTCGCAAGGTCTTCACGGAGCCCCTGGCTGTCATGCAACGCCCCGATGCACTCGCAGTCAGCGCGGTGCTGCAGCAACGGCGGGACTTCGACAAGGCGTTTCACTCCGCGTTTGTGGCTCACGCGCTCGTGCGATTCAACGAGAGCCTCGGACTCCGCTTCCAAGCGCGCACCTATCTCGGTCCGCTTCTTCGGACACTGCCCGAGCTGTGCGCCCGGCCGCACCTGCTCACCCCGCGTGGGCAAGAGCTGCTCGATCAGCTCGTCACCGACACGGCCGGCCTCACGAGTCACTACGAGGTGATCGCCCATGCTTAGCTATATCCGGCGACCCACGGTGCTCAATAACGCCGGCCTTGTTGCGCGCTGCCTTGGAGGGCATGCCCCGAGCGACGATCTCGACGCACTTCACGCCGCGTACCACCGCGGGCTCAGCGCGGCGCAGCGCTACCGCGTCGATTACGATCCCAACCGCGCCGAACCGCTCACGACGCGTCGACTCGGCGACCGTGGTCTCGAGCACCAGCTATTTGGGCGCAGCTGGAGTCCCGAGATGGAATGCTCCGTTGCAGATCTTGCGACGATGCCTCGGGCGCGCAGGGAGGTCGACGCCTACGACGACGACTTCGCACTTGCCGTTCGGCTGCTGATCGGCAGCTTCGTGTTCTCCCGCTTACCGGGCTACGGCGGAGGCAGCGTAGGGGATGCCGCGGGGGTGGTTTGGATCAACCCAGCGTCGGACCCAGGCGGGCAAGACCTCAGCGAAAAGATCATCCACGAGACCACGCACCAGTGCCTGTTCCTGCATGAGATGGTGCATGGGCTGTTCGACGAACCAGAGCGGTGGCGGCGGTGCCTGGTGGTCAGTGCGATTCTTGGCATCCCTCGCGGCTACGCGCGATCGCTGCACTCGGCTGCGGTGGCGGCGGTACTCGCTGATTTTGCCCTGTACCGCGGCCGCATCTCCCGCGCGCGCACGCTGGTCGATGGGCTCGCGCGAACGAATCGGGATTTGGTCGCAGTCGACAACCGTGAACGTTGCCTCAGCGGGGCCGGACCCGCAGTTTTGGACGAGCTGGTCGAGGTCTGTGCGCGACTGCAAGAGGCCTTGCGCGACCACTCGACGAACTAGCCAGCCAGCATTGCGGAGGCCGGAGAGTTTTCACGGTTCGCGGGTGCCGAACCTGAACGTGCAGCGTGTTTCGCTGCCCGACGCATATCGAACACTGCGGAGCGGCTCGCCGATGACCTCAGACAGGAACTCCGCCTCGAGTTTGCACGGTTGTCGTGTGGCGGCGACCGCCGACGGAAACGGGCAGTGGGAGACGGTGACGCGGGTCTCTCTGGCTGTGTCCTCGATGTCCGGCATGAAGGCATTACGCTCCATCACGTCATGAAGGACGGTCAGCCGGGTGCGCTTGAGCGGGCTCCGGGCCCGGCTGCGACGCCCAAGCTCCGCGCTGTACTCTTGTTTGCGTCGCGTCCACAGCGTCTGGAAGAACGCCTCCACCAGCGACGTCTGGCCCTTTGTGTGCAAGAACGCCAGCAACTCCGTCAGGGCGGCGCCATCGGAGGTCGGAAATAGGTTGTTGCTTCGTGCGGTGGCGCGAAATGCTAGCGCGGGCCGGCCACGTCCCGACGCAGCCGCGGTGGTGCGTTCGACCAGTCCAAGTGCCTCGAGGCGAAGGAGATGTGCTCGCACCGCCGTCTTGGACAGGTCGACCGCTTCCATCGTCTCAGCAACGGTAAGCACGCCCGCCCGCTTGATGGCGGCCAGCACTTTGCGCCGCGTCTGCGACTCGAGTCCGTCGACGGGACCCGCGAACTCGTCCTGGCCGTTCGGGGCGGTCATGCCAGCCGCAGCGCTCATGGGTCGCCGAGCGTGGGTAGTTCTTCTGGAAGGTCGGCGGTCGTCACGATTCCCCAGTCGAAGATCGCGCTGAGGCGGCGGCAGCGATCTGGCTCGGCGTCGGCGTCACAGGCGTGGTGCGCAGCTTTGAGGTCTTTGACCCGTACGCCCTGATCCGGCGGGAACCGCAGTGCATCCGACGCAAACGCATCCTCGTATTTTAAGCTCGGGGACTCATCGCGATGGCAGATGCTGCAGGTGGTCCCGCCGTCGTCGTCGGCGACTTGCTCGAGCGCGGCGCTGACCGATGTCGATGACTCGATCGGGAACTCGAGCTCCGCCTTGATCGACTTGGTGGTGTCGGGGACCCGCTCGCCGAACTCCAGGAGCGTGTTACCCGGGTCTCCAGCGATCGCAACCGACATGATGAGAGACCCGTATTGGATGAACGCGCGGGGGCTCTCCTTGCCCAGTGCCGGTTGCAGGCTCTGAACGCTAAAGGTGAGTGAGAGGGGGAGCGGCCGTTGAAGCCGCTCTACGAAACAATCCAACGTGACGGGTTGCGGCAGCGCGTTGATGAACTCGACGGCCTCGCCAATCGTCTCGGGCGCGCCGACAGCGACGGTGGGCTCCGCACAACTGCTGATCGGCGGGTCTTCGCCTGTGCCACGGAGGGGGTCACCGCCTGTGGATTCGTCGGATTCCGAAGACTCCGAGGTGGTGGTACCGAGTTGCTCTTCGTGAGCTTCACCGTCGGAAGCGCAGGCCGCAGCCAGCAAGCTCGCGATCAGCAGCGGTCCGGATCGAAAGCCCACTCGGTCCTTTTAGACTACGAAAGTAGACTAAACAACCGTAGCATCGGTTTCTGGCGTCGCCGGATGCCCGCAGATTGTGCGCTCACGCGTGTGCTGGCAGGTGTGACCCGCTACCCAGGTTGAAGGGAAACCACGGTCTCTGTCGCAGCGGCGTCGGTTGCCCCCTCTACGTCGGCCACGCACTGCACGACGAGCTGAACACGATCGTTGTGGACGGCAGCGTTCGGGTCTTCGAATCCGCGCTCAGCGAGGGCCGCCGCGAGGTCGATATCATCAACCATCCACGTGTGCGTCGCGCGCTTGCCTGGCCCCATATCGAGGGGGAACTTGATGTACGTGCCACCGAAGCTAACGCTCAGGGGGTTTGGTTCGAGCTCTGGATCCTGATCCCTGGCGACCACGATGTCGTCTCCATCGATGCGCACGATGATCCGGTACTTGGTCGCGGTCAGTACCAACGGCTCATTGGCCGTGACCACGACGGTGCCCTTGAGCACGCTATCGGTCACGGGGAAGTGACACCCGTCGGCGGGCATGCCTTCGATGACCGTCGTTTCGATCCCGAGGGGTGCCTGCTCGGCCAATGCGACCTCGACCTCGGCGCTGGGGTCGAAGGGAGAGCCCTTGACGTCCGCAATGCAGTTGACGATGAGCTTCACCGAGTCGTGCCCCACCGCGGCGTTTGGGTCCCATTCCTGATTTCGCAGGTACCGGGCGATCTCGACGTCGTCGATCTGCCAGGCATGGTCGAAGACATCACCGGCCTTCATCTTCCGCTCCTCCTTGTCTTTTGCACTGGCGACGATGACATCACCCCATTCGTCGTCGTCGAGCGTGCGCAGGATGACCTCGTACTTGGTGGCGATCATCACGCAGTCCTGCTCTGCCGTGACGCGCATCGAGCCGGTAACGGTGGTGGCGCTCACCGGAATGCTGCCCGCCGCTGGAGCGAGCCCTTCGACCTCGGTGACCTCGACCGAAGCCGTGCTCTTTCCACCCGCGAATTTCTTTATCTTGTCTAGGAATCCCATCGTCCGGCCCTTACTGAGGTTGAGTCTTTGCGTCGCGAGCGGACATTTCGATCACGAGTATTTTCGACTTTCTGCTCTGTGCGAACGAGCCCTGTGCTGCCGCCGCATGGTAGGAAACCTCCATGCAACGCATGCTCCGGAGCGAGGACATCGGTGTCGCCGGGAAAATCAACAGGTTTCGCGGATACCTCAAGATCGAAGACGACGTCGCCGTGTTCCAGATCGAGTATCTGGAATCGAGCGGTGCGGCGATCAACTTCCACCGCGTGCTCGGATCCATGCGGCGGCTTGCGGTTCGCCATGACGTGTCGCAGATCAGAGTAGAGGCAGCCATCGCGAACATGAAGCTGCTCATGATGCTCTCGCGAAAGCTCGGCGCGCCAACCCCGGGCAGCGACTCGACGTTCATGGATACCTGGACCTTCGATGTCTAGAGCGGCCCGCGGGTGCGCGAGGACCGAGTCGGGGCGGGCAGGGCGATGAAGCCCGACGAGGCCGCCTCCACCGCAAGCCTCCTCGAGACCTTCGACGCCACATGCGAGGGGATTGGCGTGACGTCTGCGACGTTCAGCATCAACCTGTACGCGGCTGCGGCACCCAGTGAGATCGGCCAGCCGATCGTCGATATCTTTGCGCGCTACCGCGAGCTCGTTGGCGAGGACAAGCTCAGGTTTTACGCCACCGGGACGATGTCCAAGCACAAGCCGGTCACCAAGCGTGCGTTGGGCATGCCCGCGGCCTGGATGAAACCGGGGGCCGCCCTGGGCGACCTCGTATCCGTGGAGTACCACGATGGCGCGAATTTCAATGATGCACCCAAGCATCTATGGGCCGTGCACGGCACCGAGCAAGTCGACGGAGAGCGGCTCACCGACCCCACGCTCATCCGTATGTCGTTCCCCGCGCGGTCGGCCCTCGACGATCCCAACGCGATGATCGCTTGGATGACCGAGCTTTGGGGCATGGCCCAGTTCCGCTTCGGCCACGCCGGTTTTGCTTTCGAGTGCAGCCGGTACATGGCCGAGACCGCCCACGAGTACGCATTTTCGCAGTCGATGCGGCATCCGGGCATCGACATCGCGCACACGGTCAACGACGTGATCATGATGGGTGAGGACGCGATCCGAGGCATCGGGTGGTTGACCATGCTCGACGACGCGACGGCAGAGAAGCTCGGGGGTCGCGAGGGGCTGGCCAAAAGACTCGGCGACGAAGCGGTCGTGTCGGTCCCGAGGGGCGTGATGCTTCGGGCCGGTGAGGCCCCGCAGTTCGGCGACGTCGAGCGCTGGGCTGACCTGTCTCGGTACCGTGCGGTCTACGCCGCGGTGCAGAGTCTGATGACCGATACGAGCGAGGTCCCGTGCCTCGACATCGGCGGAGACTTCGAGGCGCGGACCGAGGCCTGGTTGACCCGATTCGGCGCGTGATGATTTGTTCGCCGACGGCCTAGGTTAGGGCGGCTTCCTGCTTAGCGACGAGCGCAACGGCGGCCGTCTCCACGCGGGCGACGAAGCCCAGGAGCATCTGCAACTCGTCGCGGGTCAGGGCGGTCGCGAACGCCTCATCCAACAGCGCGACAGCGTGCGGCACGTACGCGTCGATCGTGGACTCCCCCAGTGGCGTGAGCGCGATTTGCTGGGCCCTGCGGTCGGCGGGATCGGCCCGACGCTCGACCAAGCCACCGGCTTCGGCGCGATCGATAAGTCGCGACATGTGGCTGGTGCTCTTGAGCATCTGGATGCTGATGTCCTTGGCACGCATGGCGCCGCCGGGGGCCATTCGGATGCACAACAAAACCCGGAGTACGGACTCGTCGTGGGGGGAGTGCTGCTGCGCGTCCAGATCGAAGGCCCGCGTCAGGGTGCGATGGATGTTCTCCAGTGCGAGGGGCAGCGCGAGGCGCTCCATGAGCGCGGCGTACGCGGGGGCAATCGGCAACGGGCCGTCGGGTGGTGGCGCGCTCATACCGCGTACAATAATCCCGTTGACAATAGTTGTCTATGGGACTAAGGCAGGTTTGCCCACGAGGGATAGTCCCGTAGGGGACTAGTTGAACAAGAGCATCGGCGCCGGACGACGGCGCTCCTCGACCCCGGGTCAACTCCAAGGCAACGGAAACACAATGGAAATCTTCAATCTCGTCGTTCTCGCACTCTCCGGCCTCCTGCTCACCTTCGCCGGAGGCACCCGACTTGTTCGGCCCGTCAAATCCCTCTGCCTCAACGGCTTCAAGGGCAAGTACGGCGAAGGCGTCGACAAAGACCCCGACATCCTCAGCGAGATGAGGGGAGCCGGCACATTCACCATGCTGTTGGGGCTCACCATCCTGGCGGGCACCGTGATGCCCCAGATCCGACCCACCTCGTTCGTGGTCGGGATCATCATGTTCTTGGGCTACGCGGTGGGTCGGTCGGTCAGCATGGCCATCGAGGGCAAGCCCGACGAGGCCACGGTGAAGGGTCTCTACTCCGAAATCCTCTTCGCGGCGCTGCACATCGTCTGCTTCGTGACGCTGTCGACCTGATGCCGTGCATCCGGCAGCGGCGCACCGACCGAGTGCTCCAAAGGGGGTATCGCGCGGCCGTCCGGGGTACGGTTCGGCGAGCCATGGAGTTCTCCGGCGACCAAGAGGCCGCGCAAGCCTGGTGCGGCGGGCACGGCGAGGCGGGCGAGTATCTGATCCGTCGGCACTACGACGGCGTCGTGCGGTTCTTCGCCACCAAGACACGGGGCGACACCAGCGATCTGGTGCAGGCAACGTTCCTCCGTGCGGCCGAGGCTCGACCGCGGCTTCGCAGCAGCGGTAGCTTTCGGGCCTTCCTCTACGGGATCGCGCGCAACCTTCTGTACGAGACCATCCGTGAGCGACAGCGGCGCGACAAGCATTTCGAATTCGACGCCGCGGTGACCTCCGCGGTCGATCTCAATGGCGGCCCGTCCACCCTCGCTCGGGTACGGCAGGAGCAGCAGACGATTCTCGATGCGGTGCAGTCGTTACCCATGGAGCTGCAGGTCTTGCTCGAGCTGACGTACTGGGAGGAGCTTCGCGGCCCAGAGCTGGTCGAGGCGCTCGACGTGCCGATCGGAACCATCAAGAGCCGTCTGCATCGCGCTCGCCGGTTACTGCGCGAGGAGCTGGAGCGAGTGGCGGGGGACAAAGGGCTGTCCGAACCGCTACAGCAGCTGTCGACGGAGTGGATCAAGGTCGGCGCGGGGTTGTAGCCCCGGTCGGGGCGCGATGGTCACTCGCCCACTTTCGAAACTCCCGAAAGCGGTTTGATGTGGAGCGAGGATCGCCTGCGAAGCTGGCGTCCGCTCGGGCGATGTACTCCCGCGCGAGGTCATGGTCGTCACGCTCGGCCTCGACCCGCGCTCGCAGATAGAAGGCATAGGCGAGGTCGGCGGGGGCGAAGTCCAGTGCCTTGGCGCGACGCTCGATATAGGCCAACCGCTCGGCTGCGCGGTCGAGTCGACCCGCATACAGGCTGATCTTGGCATCGAGGCGCACCTGCGACAGTCGCAGGGTGCTTGTTTCGGGGAGATCGATGACGGCCCAGGCGCGCTCAACATCCGCCATGGCTGCGTCACCGTCTCCGAGCTTGGCGTGGCATTCGCCGCGGTTGAGGAACGCGATCCCGCGCGTGACGGAGGAGCCCGTTTGGTACTTCCCAAGATCGACGGCCGCGTCGAAATGCGGCAGCGCGGCAACGCAGTCGCCAGACTCCGAGAGCGTGGCCCCGAACTGTGCATGCAGGCTCGCCTCGGCGTCGGTGCTGTGCAGCGCTTGAGCCACATCAAGGCCTTCGTCAAGCAGCTCCAGCGCACGCTCGAACCTGCCGAGGTCTGTGCTGGCACCCGCGGCGTACAGATACGGGGCAATGCGGATGCGGGCGCGATGCTTGCCATGGCGACCGACCTTGAGCCCGCGCTCGCCCAGCGCGATCGTCCGCTCAAGATCGTCGGCGATCATCGAGAGCTTCATCCCGATGCTGAGGCGGAGCAGCAGCGAGGGATGATCCTCACCGAGATTGGTGCCGAGGATATCGAGGCATTGGTCCAGCCCTTCCAGCGCCAAAGTCATCTGCCCCAGTGCAGCGTGGGCTTGAGCCTTGTCGCAATGAGAGGCACCCGCCGAAGCTTCGTGGCCATGTTCGATGAACGCAGCGATCGCGGCGTCGTAGTGACCAATGGCCTCGGCATGGCGCCCCGTTCGCACGGCCCCGTGCGCTTGCGCCTCCGCCAGCAGTGCGTCGGTCAGCGGGTTGACAGAACCCGAGGCGGCGAGCCGAGTCGCGTGCTCAAGCGTGGACTCCCAGGGCCCGGCCGGGGTCGCAGTGGCGTCCGCGTAGCTGAGCTGAATCCAAGCCCGGACCATCAAGTCGACGTTTTGCGCCGCCTCTGCGCTCGCCAGCGCCCGCTGTGCCCAGCTGCTTCTCACCGCGTTGTCGTCGGTGTCGTGCATCGACATCGTGAGCGCCGCGGTCGCAGCCAGACGGTGGAGTCCCGCCGTCTCCGCTCGCTCGTAGGCCGGGGTGAGCCGCGCCGCCGCGCTCTCGTAGTCGAACAGGCTGCGGGCGATGCTACCGGCCTGGATCTCGAGCAAGAGCTCTCGGTCGGGGACCGAGCCGACCAGAGTCTGGTCGGGAGCCGCGCAGTCGTGCGGGCGATGCAGGGCTTGGAGCGCTAGGCCGGCGTGATCGAGGGTTTCGCTGTCACGCGCGATGAGCTCATCGGTGAAGGAGCCCAAGCCCTCTGCGACCAACTCGAGACACTCGAGACGCTGCGTTCCAGAGGCGATGAGCTTTGGATCGGCGGCATGCACAAGTCCGCACGCGGCCACCCTCGCGTCGCTCCATGACTCGACGAGGTTGTCCATGCGCCGCAAGAGGTTCTCTGCGCCTCGGGTGCCCGCGTCCGCAAGCCTTGCCTCCAGAGCACCGCGATCGGTTGTCCAGGCGTGCGTCGCATCCACCCGAGCCGGGGCGCAGTCCGAAATCTCTCGTTCCGAGACGTATGCCGTCGCGCCGACCAATGCGGCCGTCGCAAGCGCATAGGCCGGCCACCACCGGCGTGTGCGAGGTTTGGGGTCGAGTGCCTCGAGCAAGGCGTCCATCGACGGCCAACGGTCGGCAGGAGATTCCGCCAGTCCGCGTTCGAGCGCGGCTCGGCATTCGTGCGGCAAGCCAGCGGTTCGCGGCGGCCTCCCCGGCGGATCCAAGGCGAGGCGCAACGCGACGCAAAATGAGTACTGATCGGTTCGCGCATCCACCTGCACGCCCTCCCGCTGCTCGGGGGCCATGAAGCTTGGGGTTCCCGCCGTCGGGTGTTCGTCCGCGCCATCACCCACGCGTGCGATGCCGAAGTCGACGACGCGCACACGCCCGTCACTACCCACGATCGCGTTGTCTGGCTTGAAGTCGCGGTGCACCACCCCCACCGCGTGTGCGGCGGCCAGGCCACGGCCTGCTTGCCCGTACATGCCCACGACAGCACGCGAGTCCGCCTCCGGGTGGGTCTCGAGCCAGGTCCGCAGCGTCGGGCCATCGATCAGCTCCATGGCGACGTACCCACCACGTTCGTCCTCGCCGACGTCGTATACCGCCACGACGTTGGGGTGCTTCAGCTTGGCGACCGCGCGCGCTTCGTGCTGGAGCCGCCGTCCGCCTTCGTCGGCATCGAGCAGTAGTTTGAGGGCGACGGTCCGCTCGAGTCGGGGGTCCCACGCTCGGTAGACCGCCCCCATACCGCCCGAGCCCAGTCGTCCCTGCACGACGTAAGGACCAATGCGAATGGTCGTGTCGACGTCGAGGACCGAGCGGAGTACCGACGCCAGTCCCACCGCGCGTTCGACCCCTTGGGGAGGCGCGGGTGCCGCCTGCCGCAGGTCGCGCGTCTGGTCGGACTCGGGCACGCGACGCAGGGTCGTCTCGATGCCGTCGGGTGGTCAAGCCAACGAAATGACTAGAGCGAGAACCTTTTGCAGGCCCCGATCACTACGAAGACGATGGCTCTGCGACTTGCTTCTCACTACATCGATACCACTGGCGCCCAGGCCTTCCCGGGCACGTTCCGTGCGGCGGGTGCGTTCGAAGGGGCGGCAGCGCGGGTGACGTTGGCCGATGGTCGGGTCGCGCTCGTCGATGCGCGCGGCCAGTGGCTGGGCGACACCCATGACTTCATCGAGCCGTTTTTCGAGGGGATAGCGCGCGCAAACAACGGCGGGTCGCGCGTCCGCGGTTCGGTCAGCGGTGGCCTGTGGACGCTCATCGACATGCACGGCACGGCGCGGACTTCTCCGATGGCGTGCGACGCAATGCTCAACCCGCACAACGATCGCGCGACCTTCCTCAGCGATGGCCGATGGGGGGTCATGAACGCCGAGGGGCAGGTCATCGTGCCGCCGACCTACACGTTCATGGGCGTGTATTGCGAAGGACTCGCCATCGCGGCCACACCTGCGGGCGACGTGTATCTTGATGGGAGCGGCAACGTTGCGCTCCCCGGGCCCTACGAAGAGGCCACCGACTTCATCGATGGTCTCGCGCGGGTGAAGGTGCACGGGCGCTGGGGGATCATCGGTCGCGGTGGCGCGTTTGTGCATCCGCCCCAGTTCGACAAGATCGGCACTATCGTGGGGGGCGCGGCCTGGGCCGTCCAGGCCGGTCGGTGCTCGGTTCTGGGCCCGGCGGGGGTCATCGGCGCGGACTTCGACGACGTGCAGATGGCCAAGCACGAGGGCGTCTGGCCCGTGAAGCGCGGGCAGAGCTGGAGCTTGTTGTTCCCCGATGGTCGCCTCGTGGGTGCCTACGAGCGCGTGAGCTCGGTCGACAACGGCTTTGCGATGGTCAACCGCGGCGGCAAGTGGGGCTTCGTTCGCCCCGACGGAACCGCCACAACCGAGCAGCGTTACGATGACCTTCGCACGTTCATCGATGGGCATGCCGCCGCGCGCATCGAAGGACGGGGGTGGAGTCTGCTTCGCGAAGATGGCTCCGAGCTCCCGGGTGCGTACCAGGATGTCGGCATGTTTGGCGACGGCCGGTGCCCCGTACAAAAGGACAATCGATGGGGCTACGTCGATCGCAGCGGTGGGGTCGTCGTTGCGCCCTCGCTGGCCAATGCTGGGCGGTTCTGCCACGGGATGGCCTCGGTCCAGAGTCCGGACGCGGCCCCCGTTGCGGTGTTTGTGCCTTCGCCCGAGCTTCACACGGTGCCGGTCGGATCGCTGAACCACCCGGTGAACGCTGGCGCTGGGCTCGACTCCCGCATGCACTGCATCGTTGGTTTTTCGCGCGCCCTAAGGGGCCCTGAGAGTGGCCTCTGCGACGCCCTGATCACTGCGTGGGAGCGGGAGTTCTCGCCCGTCTACTCCAATCGGGACGTCGCGGGAGATCATCTGTCGCTCGTGGTGACACGGCTCGACGACCCCGTGCGTGCATTGTCGCTGCTGCTGTCGTCGCTGCACGAAGCGTTGCCCATCTCCGAGATCATCACGAGTCGGTGGGAGCACCCCGAGGGGCATCCCGTGGCCGGGCCGGTTCCAGACCCGCGGTCCCGCCAAGTCCCCATGGCGGCGACGTTCGACACATTCGAAGCCTTCTGGGATGCCGCGTGGTCCCCCTCGGGGCCCGTACCTGTGCCCGAGAGCGCGGCCTATCTCAAGGGCGCTTTCTTCGACTCGAACCGGAAGATCGTCCTGGAACAGCGCGGCATGCCCGTTTGGTACCCCGACGTTCGTGTGTGCTTTGGCGCCCTGAGCGGCAACGGGGAGGAGTACCTCCCTGTGGACGCGGCAGGCCAAGCGCTCTGGGTAGCCCTACGGTCGGCCATCGAGAGTCGGTTCGCAAAGGTCTGGTCTCCTGCGGGCGCACCTCGGTCGCTGCCTCTTCCGGCCGTCCGGTCGGGCGCCAACGGGATCGAGCGCGTGCACTACCGTGGTCGCAACGGGTACGCCTTTGCGGTCGACAGCCACGAGCTGCGTCACTGGCATGCCCCCTCCGTGTGCCGCTACCGCGAGCCTGAGCTCCTCGATGCACTTCGAGAGGTCGTTGTCTCCCAGGGGCTCGCCCCTGCGATCTTCTGGCGGCGGTTTCAGGATCAGATCCCAGGGATGCCGATGGGCACACCGTCGATGACCGTGTTCAACCTCTGGACGCAATGACCGGCGCGTGGCGTTGGGCCGCGCGGGTGCCGATCGTCGGAGTCCACGGGGAGGCACTCATTCGGCCGGGATGAGCGAGGCGTCGGCGCAAGCCGACCTCGCGAGCTAGAACGATCGCGCGACCCGAAGCCTCAGCGTCTCAGCGTCGCGTCGCGCCAAGCCCTGGGTGCTGTTGGACAAGTGCCGGGAGCAGGACGTCGTCGAACACGGCCTCGGCGGTCTTGAGGTCTTTGCGCGGAACGGACACCACGAGGTCCAGCACACGCGCACCATCTCTACGCGTAATCACAGAAGGGTGGGTGCCCAACTCTTGCGACGCCACATCGCGGAGAAGGACGACCTTTCCTCCCGACGTGCTCAACACAAGATCGTCGAGGCGTTCCCCGGCTCCGGCGAGCCCGCCGCCCGGTTCGATCCAGACTTCCACGTTGTCGCGGCCTGACGGCAACAGGATCTTGGTTCCCCAGCGGGCGAAGCGGACCTGCCGTGCGACCTCCTGCAGCGTCATCCCAGCGCGAGTTGCCAGGGGGCCGTCGACCTTGATCTCGATGGTGGGCTCCATCCCGTACGCAGGTTTCAGCGCCATGCCGCGGGTCCGTGCCTCCTTGGAGAGCGAGGTCACCGCGTTGTGCATCAACAGGAGGTCCGGGTGCTGGAGCTCGATGGTCAACGATGCCCACGTTGGGCCGACATGCTCCACACGCGTCAGCGCGGGAGTCTCCGACAACCATCGAAGCAGCTCGGGACCCTCGGGAGCGTCGGCGGGTACGAGGAGCTCGAGTACGGGACTCCGTGTCCCGTCGAGCACCGAATCGCCCCACAGCCAGACGCCCCCGCTAACAGGGGCGCCCTCAGCCCACGCCATCGCGGTCTCCGTATCGTTGGGGCCATCAAATCGAAACAGATCGAACTCAGTGCCGAGCGTGGTTGGACACCCCGACTGAATCTGCCCTTCGATCTCGACCGAAACCTCCGCGGGAAGCCGTGCGGGGTCGAGTGCGCTGCGAAGCGCCGCCGGGTCGTCCGTTTCCACCAGCAGGACTTGCGCCGCGCCACCTTGGGTCCATCCCGCAGCGCCCTTTGGGTCGCGCTCATGCGCCACCGTGGCCACGTCGTGGAGGTAGATCGGCGCGCCGTGTGACACGTGGACGACGATCTCGCCGAGCGACGCTCCCAAGTCCTGCCGCCGCGCTCGTGTCGGACGGCTCCCCACCGATGGGGCGCGACCCACTGCGAAAGCCGCATCGGCCTGGACCGCGGCCGCCAACGCATCGACGGAGAGACCGAAGCTGCGCAGGTGGGCTTCCTCCACGGTAATCACCCAGCGGTCCTCGGGACGCCCGAGTTGTCGGACGGAACGGACGCCTGCGCTGCGCTGGGCGGCGTCGACCATAGCCTCAGAGCTCACCGCGACCGCGTCGCGTGGGCCGCGTACGAACACGACCTGAGCGGCAGTCGCGGGCTGCGTTCGTTTGATCTCCAGCGGATCGAACGCGGCGGGGAGAGTGCCCAGTGCGGTCAGAGCCGTCGCAATGTGCTCGTGCGTGACACCTCCACCCGACGCCGCGGTGTCGACAACCATGGTCGCGCGCCCGGGCACGATCGTGGTCGTCACGTGGGTCAGCCCCAACACGGCTGCGATGACGCGCTCTATCGGTAGGACGCCTGTGGCCTCGATCTCGGCCGGAGTGGCGCCCGGGGCATTGAGGACGATCCGTGTCCGTGGCTCGCACGCCGAGGCTCTCGTCGGCCGAGGCACCGCGGCCGCGGCCTCCCGCAGCGAGGGCACGGGAGGCCGGCGCAACGTGTCGGAAGGCGCGTCATCCGTCCGCCGCGGCTCGCTCCCCGAACAGGCCCCGAGGCCCAGCGTGAATGCGATGACGAGCCGGAGCGTGACCACGGCACACGGTACCGCACCCCCGCCTGGGTCCGGTTTGAAACCAAGGAGAGGCCGGGCTCCGTGGGTGCCATTGTTCACTCCGAATCTACGGAACCCGCGATGGGGACTCAGCGGGGACCGACGCGATGTCTGGTGGAGGGGGGCGGGTATCGGCGGAGGGTTGCTCGGACTGGGAATCGACCGGCTGGGTCTCCAATGCTGCAGCCCCTGCGGGGTCGTCAGGCGGCGGCGCCGTCGCTGGGATCTCGCGGCCGACCACAGCCGCAGCGTCGGGTGCCTCGTCGGCCAGGTCGACCAGCGGAGCGGAGTCGATCTCTGCCACGAGTCGCCACACCAGCCGTTGCACTCGCTCGTTGAAGATGTCGCTGTGGTTGGGCATGAGCTCGCCCTCTGGGTCATAAACCGACAGCAACGGGCCGACAGATGGGGCGCGCCAGCCCTCGATGGAGCAGTCGAGGGGCGTCGTCGAGGTTTTTCTGCTGCGCTTGTCGTGACCGCGGTCATCGAAGAACTCGGTCGTTGTCGGCGTTGTCGCGGCGCTGCTCTCGACACACTTCAACTGCACGCCCGGGGTCCGGTAAGGCTCGTGGTGGCCCAGCGCGGTGAGGTACTCGTGCTTCTCGTCGCCGCGCGGATCGTCGCGTACGAACGACCCGCGGTGGGACCGCATGCGCATACCAAACTTGAACAGATGCCGCGTCGCCCGATCCTTGCGACTGGTGATCGACACGAGCACGGGCCTTTGGTCTGCGGCAAATCCCGGCCCATTGCGGATCTGGGCGGTAAGTTCGAACGACTGCCGGTACCGAGCCGCTTCAAACGCGGGGTTGAGCAGGATGGTGACCTGCCCCAGTCCCCGGATCCGTGGGACCGGCAAGCCGGCTGCGGCTGCGTCGGCCGCAGCCGACAGCTCGGGCACGAGGCTGGACTCGAGGGCCGTGTGGACAACCGCCGCGCCGAAACTGTGGCCGATCGTCACGAAGCCCGATTGCGGGGCGTCGGCGGAGATGCGCTCCGCGAACCGTTGAATCTGGCCGAGCACGGAGATCGCCGAGCGCTCGCCGACCCGGTGCGCACCGTGCTTGCGCGCCCAAAACGTGAAGGGGTTGGGCGGCCCCTTGGCTCGGAACGCTTTGCCGCGCCAAGCGATGTACATGCCCCGGATGTGCCGGGCAGGCTTGCCGGTTCGACGGGCGCGTTGCGCCTCGTCATCGGCGAGCCTTCGCAGCACCACGCGGAAGTTCTTTACGTTCCCGTCGCATGGGGCAGCGTTGTGATTCCACCCGTGGACGAAAGTCACCATGATGACGCCCGCGTCGTCCTTTGGCTGCAGAGCGTTGAGGCTCTGGGTCAGCTGTGCTGGCGAGAAGGGGGTGCCGTGGTCGTCGATCTCAACGTAGCCCAGTGCATAGATGTCGGAGCCTTCGTGTTGTACGCGCTCTACTGAAGGCACGACTGCGCCGCCCCGCCGGTCGCGGCGGGTGAGCCCCTCGTACCACTGGCAGTAGTCATCCTCGGGCCGGTCGCGTTCGATGGCGCGCTCGGGCGGAATCTTCCATCCAGCGGCTGAGCTGCCGGTCATACGGTACGGGTGGTTTTGCGCGCAGCCCGTTGCCGCCGCAGGCGCCATCGCCATCAGCGCCAGGCATAGCGCGCTTGATCGATCCATGGCCGACCATACGACGGTTGAGCTCGGGCTTCTGCTAGGCCGCTCCGCCGACCCCAAAATCTGGCCGGGCCAAGCTTGCGAGATGGGACGCGATACCCCGCACGATCTCCTCGGCGCCGCACGGCAGCTGCAATACCGGGTAGCCACGCGGCGCAGGCGGCTCCCCATCTCGCGAAACAAAGACCACGCGTCGCACCGCATCGGCCGCAGTGCGCCTGACATCCCGTGCAAAGTCCTCGGAGGAGAGCTTGAGCGTCGCGCCGTCGTAGATCACCGCGTCGTGACCTCCTCGGATCGCTAGCCGCAGTGCCTCACGCGCGGTGCGTGCATACTCCACCACGCAGCCGAGCTCCGCGTTTTCGAGGGTGTCCCACAGCACGCCGTCTGTGCTGACCAAGAGGATGCGGGGCGCGGAGGCGTCGATCGGCGCCGCGCGGTGCTCCACGGACGGGGCGGACCGGTTCGAGAGACACGGGCAGCGGACTTCGAACGCATGCTCGGCGTCGCCGTCTCGCACCAAGTCGATGTCGCCGCCCAATGCGGCCAGAGTCCGATGTGCGGTGTAGAACGCGACAGCGATTTCGCTGGCCGGCACGGCGGCGGTGGCCGGGTCGGCCAAAAGGCGGCGCAGGCGAGCGGGTAGTGGCTCGCGCAGATCAAAGCGAATCGTGACGCTGTCGTGTCGGAGCGCGCGCACGACCGAGATGGCGAGGTCTGGCGCGGTGTCCGTTTGCACAGAGAGGCACAGCGCGATCGATGCGTCCAGGATGCTCTGGAGCACCGCTGTGCCCCCGCAAACCCAAACCGGTTCGGCCTTCTGTGCGGTGAGCGTCGTCTGCGTGACTCGGTCGCCATCGGCCCGCCGCGCCTGGACGGTCGTGCGGGCCAGGAGTGCGAGGTCGGTAACCTGGCCGAGCTGAACCGAGCCGCCGCCAAGCGCGGCGATGGCCCGCACGATGCCGGTCGTCTGCATCATGGAGCGCTCGATCTGCGCGAATGAGGCTTCGATCGCCTCGGGCCCAGCGTTTTCGCTCTGAACTTGCAGCTTGAGGTTCTCAAGCTCAAACCAGGCCGCGGCCAGCGAGTTGTTGAGGTGGTGCGCCATCACGGCGCCCGTCTCGATGAGGCTCGAGAGACGTTCGCCCGCGTGCTCGGTACGCTGATCCTCATCGGTACTCGTGACGTCCTGGCCAACGATGATCACCCACGGGATCTCGGGGTCGGGCCACACGATCGTGACGCGCAGGAATGCGAGGCCATCCCGGGTCTGCACTTCCAGTGGTGCTGGGTACGCAACGCGCCCAGCCTTGCGCGCTCGGGCGTGGACCTCGCGCCGCAAGTCGACGTTCTGCAGCGCGGCTGCGGAGGCCAAAACACTGCGCGCCGGAAGCCCGCTGAACTCCGTGGCTGGCCTCCCAAAAAACTGAGCCGCGCGCTCGTTGACTTCACGAATGATCGTCTCCGAAGTCTCCGCTTCGTACGAGCAGCCGAAGACCAGGTACGGCAGGGTCTCCATCAAGGAGCGCTCGGTGGGCGAGCTATGTCCTCCGCGGTCGGCCACGCCGCAGACTAGCCGAGACGTTGGGGGCGGGCCACCGCATGTGGTGTCTTCACGACGCGCACGCGCAACCGTCAGTGCCCGCATGCACGCATCCGCTGCCTCGTACCCAGGCGCAGCCAGCTGAGACCCGCGTGTGCGCGTACGTGTGCGCTCGGAAACGCGAACGCTTGAGTGATAATCTACGGTGATGCGTTTGCCCAGACTTCTCACTGCGCTTGCGCTTGTGCTCACGCCGCTGCAGGCTTTGGCCGTTGAGCCCGTAGAGGTAAGTGTCGAACGTGGCCTGTTCGAAGACCGTGCCGCGTTCCCCGTCGAGCTGACGTGTGACACACCCGGCGCTACGATTGTCTACACGCTCGACGGCAGCAACCCTCAGACGTCGCCCACCGCGCTCACCGGGCCTTCCGGCACCGAGGTGATGGTTGGGCCCGACCTGTCGGCGGCGCCCGGGGTGGTCCTGCGCGCGTATGCGAGCTTGGACCAGGAGGTCCCGAGCAAGATAGCGGCGCACACCTACGTGTTTCTGCCCGACGTCCTTACGCAGCCGGCCGACCTGCCTGGGTGGGAGACGTACGACTATGCGGGCAATGGCGGACCAGCTCGGCATGACTACGAGATGGATCCCGCGATCGTCTCGGACGTCGTCTACGCAGACGAGATGATCGAAGCCCTGACCCAGATCCCGACGATGTCGGTGTCGGCGGAGCAGGGCGACTTTTGGTCGGCGTATCGCGGCGACGCCGAGATCCTCGTCTCGATCGAAGTCATCTTCCCCGAGGGCGACAGCGAGGACACCACGTGTGGGCTCGAGCGCCACAGCCACGACCGCGTTAAGAACTCGATGCGCCTGTCGTTCAAGTCCGAGTACGGGGACCCAAAGTGGAGCACCGACTTGCTCCAGCGCGGCCCGGTCAACGGTGCTAGCGCGACCGACAAGTTCGACCGAATCGTCTTGCGCGCGGGGAACAACCGCAGCTGGGCCCGCAACTGGAACGCCGATCGAACGACCTACACCACCGACCAATGGGTCCGTGACACCAGCATCGAAATGTCAGGGCTGGGCTCGCACGGGACCTTCGTGCACCTGTACGTCAACGGCGTCTACTGGGGCCTGTACAACCCCGTCGAGCGGCTCGACCAGTGGTTCACCAGCGAGTACCTCGGCGGGGACGAGGACAGCTGGTTTGCGATCAGCCACGCGGGCCCCAAGAGCGGCGATCCTACGCGCTGGGACTACCTCTCCGGCCCGCTCAAAGACAGCGACATGGGGGAGCTGGCGAACTACCAGGAGCTGACCGAGTACCTCGACATCGGAATGTTCTCGGACTATCTGCTCGTTCACTGGTACGCGTCGGTTCGAGACTGGCCGTCGAACAACTGGTGGGGCGGCAATCAAAACACTCCGCCGTCTCCGTTCATGTACATGTCGTGGGACGCCGAGTGGTCATTCGGCTTGGGGCAGGGGGCCAGCGATGAACCGGCTGTGCACGCCGACTTTTTGGCGGGCGTCGGCAAGGACACGGGCCCGGATTCTGCGCGCATCTTCAACTCCGCCAAGGACAGCCCGGAGTTCTTGCTCGCCTTTGCCGACCGGGCGTACCGGGCGCTGTACAACGACGGCGCCCTGCGTGACGACCATGCGCGCGCGCGATGGCAGGCGCTCAACGATCACCTCGAGATCCCCGTCGTCGCCGAGTCTGCGCGATGGGGCGATGCTGTGATCGGCGGCCCCACGCGAACGCGCGATGTGGATTGGCGCAACGAGGTCGACTTTCAGGACGCGTACATGGACGGCGGCGCCGCGACCATGATCAGTGCACTGCGTGCCGAGGGGTACTACCCGCTTGTGGACCCACCCCTGTTCTTCGATGGTGCGGCACTCATCGAAGTCACCGCGATCGAGCTGGAAGCCGACGAAACCCTCGCCACCCGCCTCGAACTCGACGGCGCGGAGGGGACCATCTACTACACCGTGGACGGGTCCGATCCGCGGGCCGTGGACGGCGCGCCGCAGGGCATGGACGCGGGCGGAGAGACCGACGTCGATCTCGTTTCGCCGACGCTGCTGCAGGCCCGAACGCTCGATGGCAACGAGTGGAGCGCGCTGCACGTGCTCGACCTGCACGTCCCGGCCCCGTCGGGCGACGATGGCGGAAGTGACGGCGACCCGGACGGCGGCAGTGAGGGCGAAGACGATGGCGGCAGCGCGGGCACGGGCGGCGGCGACACACCCGGCACGGGCGGCGGCGGCGGAGACGACGACGGTGGCACGGGCGCAGCCGCGACGGGCGGCGGTGCCGACGGGGGCGACGACGGGGACGGTGGCGGCTGCGGCTGCCAAACCAGCACACCCAACCCGCCCGCTCTGCTGCTTGTCATCGGTCTTGGGGCAGTGCTCCGACGCCGCAAAAACAGCCCGGTCTGACCGCGACCAGCCCCACCGTCGCCGCGGTCGTCGGCGGGCGCGGCCCGCGTTCTTCCGCTGACGTCGTTCTCGGCACGCGCGCGCTTTTCAACGCCCTGATAGACTGTCGCTAGCGGTTTGTTGTTATGAGCGCCTTAGCTGTCACCTTGTTTTCCTTGCTCGCGATCGGCCCCGGCCAGAACGTGGGCATCTGCGGCTGGCCCTCGACCCTTCAGGTGCTCACGCCCGCCCAGGAGGGGTGCAGCGGAGTCCTTGTGCACCCCCAGGTGGTGGTGCTGGATGACCTTTGCTACGACCTCGCCGCAGGGCAGCCGCTGACGTTCGACTTTGGCTCCGTGGGAGTCGTTGCTGATCTCAGCGTCAACGTCCCCGCCAGCGCGTGCACGTTTGGTGAGAACACTGGGTTTTGTGTCCTGGGGTCGCCCTTGAACATCCCGTACGCGCCGATCCTCGCGGGCTGCGAGCTGTCGCAGCTGCAGGTCGGATCTCAGCTGGCGATCACCGGTTTTGGCGCCACCTCCGAGATGGCCGGTGACTTTGACATGCACCGCGGAGACGTGACGGTGACCCTGCTCAACGGCACATCGATCTTCGTCGAGGGGACCGATGCGCCTTGCGCTGGCGACGGTGGCGGACCGGCCATGCTGCAGATGGCCGACGGCTCCTGGCGAACCGTCGGCATCGCGACCACGACCGATTGCAACAGCCCTTCGACCTACGCGGGAATCAGCCACCTCATCGAGTGGATCGAGAGCGAGTCGGGCTTCGACATCACGCCGTGCTTCGACGACCTCGGCCTGCCCAACCTCGTCGACATCGATTGCGGCGGCTTTTACTCGGGCGGAAACGGAGGCGTGGGAACGTGGGCCAACCAATGTGCGGGCGCCCCGACCGTCGACACGGGCGCATGCATCGACAAGCTTCCGCCCGCCGTGTCGATAGCCTCCCCCATGAACGAGGAGCAGTTCGACGGGGCCATCACGCTCGATGTCGAGATCAACGCGGACGACGGCGTTGGCCTGGGCATCTACGACGTGCGACTCGAGCTCGAAGGCCAGATCCTCGACTTCGAACTCACCGAGCCGCCGTTCTCCTTCGAGCTGGCGTTCCCCGTCGGCGAGTGGAATCTGAGGGCCATCGCCCGCGACTGGGGCGGCAACGAGGTGATGTCCGATCCCGTCGTCATCTACGTCGGCGTGGACCCACCCGCGGGGAGCACGGGGGGCGACAGCGGCTCATCGT
>Ga0316189_10000042_pt1 | contig 108306 bp, 96 predicted proteins | sample LowCovwburrow_MG_FD_204930 | JGI IMG/M metagenome (GOLD analysis project Ga0316189, IMG submission 204930) | Coastal sediment microbial communities from Maine, United States - Lowes Cove worm burrow | ecosystem: Environmental > Aquatic > Marine > Coastal > Sediment | place: USA: Maine... | reverse complement strand
TTCAATGCTAAGATCAAAGCCTTTAGAGCACAGTTTAGAGGAGTGAGAAATGTTAGCTTCTTCCTTTACAGACTATCTAAAATCTATGCATAGTACAATTGCTCCACAGGTTTATTGCTTGATCCTTAATTGTTTGATAGAACTCCTTCGGTGAGCAACCAACTTTCTTCTTGAAAGCTCGATTGAAGGTACTCTTACTATTGAAGCCCGATTCGTATGCGATGGCTTCCAAAGTTCTGGAGGAGAGATAGCCATCTTGTATTTTCTGTTTTGCGAAGTTTATCCGATGTCCGTTAATGAAGTTGAAAAAATTCTCTCCATAATTTTCATTTAGCAATTGAGATAGGAGGTAAGCTTGGGTTCCTAGCAATTCCGCCAATTGGCTGAGATTCAATTCCTGCGTCAAATAGGCTTTTTCCTCTTGCAATAAGATTTCCAACTTTTCTTTTAGGTTGCTTGAATCAGAATCGGAGAGTGGCGAGTTTTTGTATTTACCTATTTCCTCATAGATACCTGAGACAATCTCTGGTTGCTTCCATGATTTGTAGATGATACTTAGAATAATTGCCCCAAGGAGAACGAGGAACAGAAAATCAGCATTGTTATTTATTTGGTAATATCCGCCGGAAACGATCATCATGTGTAGAATGAAAATACCGGCACCAAGAATTGATGTTAGTTGCATGAGATGTTTCACCCATTTCAAGTTGATTCTGGAAATGGAAGAGTAGTACGTCTCACATTTTTTAGCATAAGATGAAACAAGCTTTCTGGATAGAAACAGGTAACTCAAGAGGTGAATTACTTGCAGACTTATGAACACTACAGATGCTGTTTTGAGCAGTGAGAAATCCTCAATCTTATCAATTTTTGTCCTGTAAAGGAACAGAGCAACCATCAGCAAAACGGTAAGCAGTGCTGGAATAAAATGTGTCCAAACTTGCTTTTTGGAGATATTCTGTCCTGTAATATTTTGAATATGAAAGTAGATCGCCGGACCTATCAGGTAGATAGATCCATGTGAAATGAAGTAGAGGAACAAATAGAGACTTCCCTCACTGAGATCTGCTGTTCGTCGCAAAACGAAGACGGCAGGGACGGCTATGAGCAACGCCAGAAATCTATTTGCAGATAGATTACCCCGTTTGTGTGTGATCAAAAAAAATGCCCAAACCATCCCAAGCATTGCTACGAACATGATGGCCGTTTGCAAATCCAGGTTCATTCCAGCTAAAATTGGAATCATTTTGTTTCAGTTTATAAAGTGACTCGTAGGATTTAGGGTGCCCACTTAAATTTCTCAAAACAATTTAATCGACCTGGTGAGGGGATTGCTGTTTGTTGTTGATTTTCCACTTCAGTTGGACAGCACCCTTCACTTAAGGTTACTCAAAATTTGATCAAAATGAAAAAAGGAAAAGCTAGAAAAATTCTAACGTGGGTACTTCAAGTATTAGTAGGTCTTGAGTTTCTATTGGCAGGCCAGGCAAAATTCACTAGAGCAGATGTATGGGCAGGCGAATTCGAACGCTGGGGGTTCCCAAATAATTTCTATTTGGTAATTGGTGGCCTTGAGCTCCTAGGAGCTATTCTGGTCTTCATCCCAAAGTTCGCCTCCAGAGCAGCTTTAGGACTGGGTATTATTATGATTGGTGCAGTTATTACTCATGCCATTCATGGTGAAGGAAGCAGGATAATTGTCACCCTGATAATTGCTGGTCTTTGTGGTGGGGTTTTCTATTTGATGAGAAACGGCTAGACGTCGATCTTAAGCTCCAAAATCATGTCGAGCTGTATAGTCGCTCCGTAGGGTAGTTGATGGACGCTTGTTGCAGCGCGCGCGTGGCGACCATCTTCTCCAAATAGACCAATCAGGAGTTCAGTGGCTCTATCCAGTACTTGCGGTTGGCGCGTGAAGTCATCCGCTGACCTTATAAATCCTTGCAGCTTCACAACGCCCTTGACCTGATCAAGGTCTCCAATATCCTTTTTGATGATGGAGAGCATTGGCAAAGCGGTGTCTCTTGCAGCTTCTTTGGCTTCAGCTTTTGTAACGTCTTTGCCAGCTGCTCCTAATAATTCATTTTTTCTACCAGAAACGTAGATGAGGTTTCCTATGCGTTTTGATCCGAGATAATTTGCTACAGGAGCCTTGGGTGGACGGAGTGTATATCCAAGTTTATTCAGTTTGTTTTCTATATGATTCACAGAATATAGACGTTTCACAGACAAAATTGACCTTAGAAAAAGTATTTCGTTTTTTTAAACAGGAGATACCTTTTCTTTGTTGAAGTAGCAAACGCTTTCTACTTCTTAAACGTTAATCTTACATAATCCACAGACCTGCTATGTTAGCCATCCTGCTGTTCTTTGTTGCACACTGGTACCTCTCATTGTTCTTCCAAACCTTCTTCTTGCATAGATATGCAGCGCATCAGGTTTTTACAATGAGCAGGCGAACAGAAAAACTTTTTTTTGTTTTAACATGGGTATTTCAGGGCTCGAACTATCTCAGCGCTTACGGGTATGGAATTATGCATCGAATGCATCACGCTTTTGCGGATACTCCTGAGGATCCACACTCACCAAAATATGATGAGAGCTTGTTTAAGATGATGTGGAAAACTAAAACCATCTATTCTCAGATAACCAATAAGGAAATAGAGATCGACGAACGATTTACCAAGGGTGCACCAGAATGGCCTGCCTTCGACAAATTTGCAAGATCATGGGTGTCGCGAATTAGTTGGGGTGCTTTGTATACACTGTTCTATTGGAGTTTTGCCACCACTTGGTGGGTATGGCTCTTGCTCCCAATCCAATTTTTGTTATCACCTATTCATGGTGCAATCATCAATTGGTTTGCACACAAATATGGATACGTCAGCTACAAACTTGGAGATACGTCAAAAAACTTCTTGCCTTTCGATTTTTTGATGATGGGAGAGAGTTATCATAACAACCATCACAAATTTAGCAATCGAGCAAATTTTGGTATCAAGTGGCATGAAGTTGATTTCACCTATTTGATCATCAGGGCGTTGGACAAAATGCGGATTATTAAAATCAGCGAAGCACAAACTCCAAAAGTGAAGGAAATCAGGAAAGCGGCTTAAACTTCAAGAATTCTCTTTACTGGGACGGGCATAGGATTACCTCCAAGTAGGCATAGCATCAAAGGTTGAATTTTTTGTTAATTGAACTTCTTCTCGTGTACTCAAATCGATTTTGAAAAGTTCTTGATTTCCGTTTACCATTCCGCAAAATAGAAGCTCGTTTCCATCCCCAGACCAGGCTGGATTGGAATAGGAGATCACCCTTTTTGCGATGGAATCAACCAACTGACCATCTGGTGATATGAGGATCAAATTGTAGCCGTCTCCAACTTTCTTGATGACAGCACTTTTAGATCCGTCAGGAGAGTACGAAGGTTGCGTGTATTTTTCACCAGATGGTGTTACTTGAGTAGTGGTATTTGTTTCCAGCTCCATAGCGTATAGGACCTGCTCTCTTATGTAGGTATAGACAATCCTTTTACCATCTGAACTGTAACCGCATATCGCACCCCAACCTGGTTTGTTCCTCTTCATAAAATTGTTTGAAATGATTGTTTCCTCACCACCTTCACTCGGTACCGTCAGGATTTCCCACGTTCCATTCCTTCGCCCACTAAAGACAATGGTTTTTCCATCAGGACTCCAATTTGCATACAAACCTTCTTTTGTTGTCAACTTCTTTGGACTGCTACCGTCAATATCCATTATCCAAACAGTATATCTATCGTGCCCATCAGGATCGCTGTGGTAGACAATCTGGTTTCCCGTAGGAGATAACTTTGGTCCGTTGTAGTGCGGATAATGACCCCGACCATTGTGCTTGGTTAGTTTTTTTCGATTGGTGCCGTCGGCGTTCATCCTGTAAATATCTCTTCTACTCAAGCCGTCTTCAGCGGAGTAGTAGATGTAGGAAGATTGTTGTGCCTGGGCTCCATTGGAGAAGCAGATAACGCAGAACAAACAGATTGCTATGACTCTCATTCCTTTCATTTTGGGGGAAAATTATGAAAGCACAAAGGGAAGCATAAATTTTTTGTGACGAATCGGGAAAAATGGGTTAGGTGAATGAATCTGAGAAGCTTCTATATCACATCCATTTTCTTCATCAGAAAGGTGGCGCTTTTATTCTTGCAAATCCCGTCTCTTAATTTATAGTCAAAGACTAGCTCGTCATCTACTATTTCCACCTCAAAATTTTTGTTGGCTAACTTGTCTGGATACTCACTAGCTGTGTTGCAGACCTCAAGGTCGTGCGTGGCAATAGCACCAATAGCCTTTTTGTTTACCATTTTTTTAATCACTTCAATCGTGCCAGATCGTTTATCGTCCGAGTTTGTGCCGCGAAGTATTTCATCCAAAAGAACGAAGCTAATCGCGTTATCAAGACTGTCCATTATTTCCTTTAGTCTTTTTACCTCGGCGAAAAAGTAAGACTCACTGTCATTTAAAGAATCAGAAAGCCGCATCGAAACGAGAACAGGTAGGGGATGGACATTGGCCTGCGCGGCACATACTGGTGCCCCTATGCTTGTCAATACCATGTTGATTCCCAGGGTCCTTAGGAAAGTACTTTTGCCGGACATGTTTGACCCCGTTAGGATGAAAAAATTCTGAGGATTGAATGTGACATCGTTGCTGACACGTATTTTGGAATGGATCAAAGGATGACCAAGATCTTTGAACGTTATTTGTTGCTCTTCATTTAATGTAGGGTAGGTGTACTGGGGATTATTGTGAGAGAAATTTGCCAGGCTGCTCAGCGCTTCAATTTCCCCAATGACTTGTAGCCAATCAGAAATGTGATTGGACCATTCTGCGCGCCAGTTGTCCAGTGCCTTAAGTGTGTGAATGTGATAGAGGAATAGGCCATTTAAAAATGGGCTTGCAAAAACGTTTTGCACGTGATCCATTTTACCAAACAGGTTTGAGAGCTCTGCTATTTTAATACTTGCGCTGGTTTTACCAGTAGAAAGTTGACGTTGCAATCCTTGCAGTTTTGAAGATTCGAAGTTCTCCGTTTCAATTTTTTCCAGAATGTGGCTGTATTGCCTGAGAATTTTATCTGTTTCTGTCGAGTTCACAATCTCCTCTGAGATTCGATTTTTATGCAATCCTAAAATCAATAAGTTGATCACAACTAGCAGTAAGGAAATGTTTCCAAAAACTGCCATAGGTGTTGAGAAATATAGGACTATTGATGTGACGACAAAAGCTGGAAGCAAATAGGAAAGCAGAGCTACTACACGTGATAGTTTCTTGTGTTCGCGCTTTGCCCACTCCATCAAATCTGTGTAACTCTCACTACTGTCTCTGTTGATAGTAGCCAATGCAAGCACCTCTTGCCTCCATTCCAGGTTGCGATCGAGTTCTTGAATTGCTTTCTGAGTATCTGCGATTTCTTCATTAGCAAGAAATGATAGAAGCCGCTTCGCTAAATGTCGACTGCCCATTCTTGTAGCTGTCCTATTCAAGCTGTGGTAGAAAGAACGTGTACCGAAGAAATCCAGATCGAAAGAATAAGCATGTGTGGAGTCGATGAATTCTGCACCATTTTCAAATGGAATCTCAGTGCCTTCCAAAAAAGCGATTTCATTGCTGTTGATTTTCACCAAGGCATTCTTCAGCAACTTTTGCCACGAAATTTGCCGGTGAACCCTGACGGCTAGAATGAATGCGACTCCCACAATGATCAGAGGGATAACTAGAAATGCGTTACCCGGTTGGGTGTAATAGTACAAAATTAGAGCAAATACCACGGCAAATAGCAGACGGGCAGCACTAATGAGGTTGTATTTTTTTCTTAAGTGACCTAAGTCGAACGTATGTTGATTTTTGAGTGCTTCGTATTCTTTCATGATATAGTTTGGGAGCACATGAAGTGTTGGAGACTCCGAAACGCAAGAATATTACTTTTTATCCCAATTCACGGACTTTTTGATTGTCGAATTAGTTCGTAAATCTTTTCCATGGCTGCATCTCTTTCAGCTAAAACGTCCTCAACTGTGGATTGAACTGCTTCATCAGGAGCCACTCCTCGTCCATAAACATCCTTTTCGACTGAGGTTCGCAAGTGCCACAGTCGGAAACCAATTTCCAGACCACTGTTTGGGAGCTTGAAAATGACACCCGGATATCCGTCGGTGTCATGGTAGTTTCCACCGGTCTCCTCACCGACGATTGTGCCCACACCGTGATAGTCGGCAAGAGAGACGAAAATGTTACATGCAGAAAAGCAATTGCCATCAGCGAGTAGGTACACATCACCATCAAAGCGATTTTTCTTCATTGGTTTCTGGTTGGCCAAGACCTGATGCCTACGATCGGTTGCCACATACCCTGAGTCGACCGCTTGAAATCTTTTCGAGTCAAATGAGTGATGGAAAATTTTTAGTGAATCCAGGACTTCAAAATCCAGTTCTCGAGTAAAAATGTATTGCTGTATGGCGAATGGTTCTTTCATAAAATAAGAAAGCAGATGAGCACCAAGACGTTCTTGGCCACCTCTATTCCCTCTTACGTCAATAACGAGGTTGGTGACTTTCGATTGGGCGATCTGCTTAAAACACGCTTCATAGAATTTGTGATATTCTTTTTGCTTGTAGTCAATGATAAAATGGGCAAATGTCTTAATCCTGAGAATTGCAAGGTCTCGTTCTTCGTCTATCCTAAATGAGAAAGGAGGTTTTTCTTCAGCTGGTGTTAGAATCGTGGAGACTTCGAAATCAGAAGGTATCCCGTCCATGACTGTGGCTTTCTCAGTTGCACTGGGATCTTCCTTATACTCTACCAGGAAAGACTGACTTTGATCTACATAGAGATAAAAACTGAGCGCGAAATTCCGATCATAGGAAAGTTTTCGATAGACCCGCGATTGATTGAGACCAGATCCAATAGTGGAAACACTATCTATTATATCGACGATGTGGTGAATAGTCTTCCCATTGATTTTTGTGATTTCATATCCTACGAGCTGGTCATCTTCACCAGACAAATCTTTAAGTACAAAGGCTCTTTTGTTATAAAAATGAATATTGAAAGGAAGCAATTTGCCAGCAGTTTCGATCTGTATTTTAATTTCCGCGGAGATATCTACACTTGAATGGGCTTCTCCAACATTCGACATGGCGGATGAGACGACCTGAAAAAACTGGAGGGCGGTAAGTGAATCCTTGAGAAGGGATTCATAGTAATTCATTTTTTGCTCAAACAAACTTGCATCATAAACCCGATTCAATTTTGGGTGTGTTTCTAGCAGAGCGGTCTTAAAAAGTTGAAAATCTTGTTGAAGTTGGTTTGGTGGGATACCAGACATCTGTCCCGCACATAGGCTGGAAATAAGGAAGAAAATTAGGTAGAGGGGAGTCTTCATTGATCTTCGGAAACTAACTCTTGCAATGCCTATTGAATGAAACCATCCTCCTGACTTTTTTTGATTTTGATTTGAATCAGTTCACCCATGAGCTTTGCTCTTTTAACAGCTTCATTAGCTTTTCCCCCACTAAAATTCGTGCGTACAGTAGTTTCCCAAAGTTGGATCCAGCGTTCGAAATGGATCGGCTGCAATGGTTCTTTTTGTGATACAGCAATGTGAACGGGAATAGGACTGCCCTTATATTGGATTTGTCCAAGGAGAACAGTTTCCCAAAAGTCATACATGATCGGAATGTGCTTTTCCCAGTCAAGCTGGATCACATCATTAAAGATATAGCCGATGATTTTGTCTTCAACCACCTCTTTGTAAAAAGTGTTGACTAGATGCTCAATGTCTTCCCTGTGCTGGATGTCCTTCATTTCTCAGCTAAAGGTAGGTAGGGAAGAAGAGATTGGAAAGAAGACGTTATTGTAAGTAGCGAGCAATCTTCCACTCTTAGTAAGATGCCTGATCAAGTCAGGCATGACAGACATAGGAGGTAAATACCCTGAAGCGAACCCTGCTGGCAGAAATTATCTCGAAGACATGCTCAAGATGAAGTGCGATTCTAAAATTCGGTACCAAGTCATTCTACTACGTCCTGCCTTGCCTGTCTGCCAAAGAACTTGTTCGACAGGCAGGCTTGACACGGTATCTTCAACTCTTAGTAAAGAAGCCTGATCAAGGCCAGACATGACAGGTGTGTTAGTGTTCAATATCCGGAACGCCTTGCTGAATGTATTTCAGCATCTTACATCCATTGTATTTTAAACATCAGGTTTTCTTCCTTTGGGCCTCTTTTTCTGCTGCACGGACTTATGATAATGATGCTAAGCTGAAATATTGGAAAAAAACTTGTAATATTCCTGTAACCAGACGTACTAACTGAAGTAATTAAGATGACAATGCAACTTTTTTAGTTTTTATTCATCTATTATATAAACCTGAAAACAAAAGGACATGAACGCTAACAAATCCATATCTACAACAAGCCGAATCATTATGATCTTAATGCTTGGTGCGTTTTCTCTGAGAGCTGCGATGGCTCAAGCGACAGTGAGTGCCTCGAAAATAATGGATGAAATAAAAGACGGAAAGGATATCTCCTATGAAAATGTCACGATCACTGGAGACCTTGATTTTACTTATATGGATTGGAAAATCGACGATCTTCCAAGACGATCAAAATGGTGGAATAGCTCCTCCAATGAAGTAGATGAATCAATTGAGGTGAGCATATCCTTCATCAATTGCACATTCGAGGATGATGTTTTAGCCTATATCCACGAAGACCAATCAGGTTATACGTTTACTGCTGATTTTGAAAGAGACGTCACATTCAAGAACTGTGAATTTTCAAGAAAGGCAATGTTTAAGTACTCCGATTTTGATGATGATGTGTCGTTCGAAGGTTCGAAATTCAGAAGAGAGTCTACATTCAAGTATGCTGAGTTTGATGATTTCGCAAGCTTTGCTGGAACAACATTTAATGATGATGCAATCTTCAAGTACTCCGATTTTGATCGTGGAGTGACATTTGAAAATGCCGTGTTTGAAGAATCTCTGAATATTAAATACCTGGACGTACGTGGCGATTTTAATATTCGTGATATGAAAGTTGACGATGATATTGATTCGAAGTACACTACGATCAATGGAAGAAGTTTTACTTCTTACCTTCTGAAAAACAGAAACTAAATTCTCTTCATATATATCAATTCGCGACAAACCTCTGCTATTAAGTTGGCAGGGGTTTTTGCTTTCTGATACTATTCCTTTTGTTGATAAATGGAAGGAATCTGAAAAATTGAGTCGTCTATTGTTGGTTGGAGATCAATTTCTGTTGCTGTCGTTATGATGTTGTTTTCCCCGAGTTTGCTAATCCTTTTTAGCACCAGCCCATTCCAAACCCACATTTGCTTCAGTGCCTTATTCTCAAATGTCCAGATCTGGCACGTCTTGCCAAGAAGAACTGAATCAGAACTGTAGGTACCACCTAGACCAAACAGAATTGCTTCTGATGCTTGTTTGGGTGAGACTTGGCCTGCTTGCGTGGTCCATCTGAAGTCAATTCTTGTGCTATAAGTAGAGTCAGAATGATTGATCCGATAAATGGACCCTCCGTCTGAGGATTCATGTAGGACTTGGGATCTTTGCGCACCGTACAGCTCGAACTGCATATCCATTTTTTTCAGACTTCTCCAACCGTATCGATCAAAAGTAAAGACCTCACTTCCTGTAGCATCCCCTGATATGGTATAGGTGATCGATCCTTTCTCCTCCGAATACTTCTTCCACCCTTTTTCAATGAGCTGGTTAGATGTCTGGGTTTGACTAAAAACCAGAAAAGGGAGAATTGCTAAGAACCAGAGAATAAATTTCATATTTCGGATTTTGCAGTAAAAATAAAAAAACCCTGACGCCTCGTGATATCGGGAGTCAGGGCATCAACCAGCTATAGTCACCTCGACTTAACGAGGTATCTTCGATCTCTTTCCACACTTGTTCAGCTCCTTTGCAATTTTGGCTAAAACATTGAGTGATTCATTGTTGAATCTTTCCAAAACTAGTATGTTTTCGGGATTACTACTTGAAGCTTTTGTGAGAATAGTCTGCCCAGCTCCCAGATTCGTAGTAGCTTATTTCAGAGTTGTACCAAGTAACTTTCATGTCAGATAATCAATTGGTGGTTAGACATCACTAAGATCAAAAGGCTTAATCTTCAAATCCCGCCAATTCTCTTCATGACCCTGCCTAGCTTAAATTTTCTGTTTGTAGTATCCGAGAAAAGGTTTTGTTTTTATGAAAACATGTGAAGAATCTGACCCTAAATCCCCTAATGGGGACTTCCGTTCCCCCCTTCAGGGGAAGGGTGTATTTTGAAATCTCGAAAAAAGCTCTTCTTATGCCATTTAGGCTAACATTTCTAATTAGTCGGATGTCAGTAATTTTCTATCATTTCTTTAATGGAATGCCCAAAAACCCACCATTATTCATAAAAGACTGCCACGTCATCTAGTTCCTTTCTTTTAAGGTCTGGCACATATGCCTCCTCTTTGGGGTAGCCTATCGGAAGTAAAAGATATGGGCGCTCATTTTCAGGCCTTTCTAATATTTTGGTCAGAAAATTCATGGGAGATGGTGTATGTGTTAGTGTCACCAATCCAGCTTGATGTATTGCTGAAATGATCATACCACAGGCAATTCCAACCGATTCGTTTACGTAGTAGTTGTTCTTCTTTTCTCCATCTTCACGCTCAAATACTCGTTTGAAAACAATGATCACCCAGGGTGCCTCCTCAATGAATGGTTTGTTCCAGTCCGTACCGATAGGTTCCAAATCCTTTATCCAACGCTTGCTCATGCGACCATGGTAACTATCGTATTCTTCCTTTTCAGCAGCTTCTTTGATCTTCCTTTTTAGCTCGGGATTGGAAATAGCGCAGAAAGTCCAAGGTTGCTTATGCGCACCCGATGGAGCAGTCGATCCAGCCATAATCAGGTTATTGATCAGCTCCTTTGAAACAGGCTTATCTGAGATGTCCCGAACCGTCCTTCGGGTATCCAGCCATTCATAAAAATCCTTGCTTCTGGCCTCTGCTTCTTGCGGTTCGTAGGTATCCCGCTCGTAGCGTATGTACGGATGACCGTTTATTTCTTTTCTATCCATAATTGTAAATTATAATCCTAAGACCTCAACACCTTGTTCAAATACGATATCAACTGGGATATTCTGCTCCTTCAGTCGATCTAGCTCAGCTTGCAGTGCGGAGCTAACAGTTCCTTTCTCGGCTACAAACTTCGCAACTCCTTCATAATCACCGTCACCTTGAAAGGTGAGGATTCTTTCTGAAAGCGCATCCATGGCATCCTTCATCTTCTCAAAGTTCACTCGGTAGGTGTTGGTGGCATCATCACGCTCAAAAGCACCGTATTCATTAAAGAAATTAAAGCGAATCATATTTGCTCGTCCATGAGAGCTGGCAGCACCGAATCGAACAGATCTGAAGATTCCAGCCAGAAAAGTGACGTAGTAGTCATTCAACTCACCATCGATCTCACCTTTATCAAAAAGCTGAGTGATCATGTACAGGCCGAGGATATCTGCTTTGCCTTCTTCCAACGCAGTTGAGTGTTCTTTTAATGCGCTGCGAACAGTTCCACTTCCATCGATCGTATTTTTGATACCCAAACCGTGAGCAACTTCATGGAACATAGTGTTCCCGAAAAATGCGTCAAAGGTGATGTGCTTGCGCTGATCTTCGTGGATTAGCACCTCGGAAATCGGAAGCAATATGTGATCAAATTTTGCTTGCATGGCATTCTTTAGCTGCAACCTTCTAGATCCTTTGGCCAATTGGACTTCCTCATCATTTGGTAGATTAATCGCAATCGTCTTCGATCCCGAGTTGCAATCTCCAGCATAGTACACTACGTCATAGGCGTTAAGGTCTGCATCTGTCCCAGGTTTTTCTGCTTTGTACTTGTCCGCCACGGGTAGGCCGGCCTGAAGTTCCGGAAGAAAGCTGGCATACTTTGAAAGTCGTTCACTCCATGTTTTATCTTTTACTAGCACGTAAGCTTCGTGGGCTGCTTTGTATCCATAGAGTTTGTCTTCGTAGTTTTCTATCGGACCAATAACCACGTCAAGCCCATTGGTTTTCATGTCCATCCATGCCATATCACTCGGCTGGTAATCATCTGAAAGCATTGCCTCTGCTCTCAATGAGAGGTATTTCTTCAGCCCCTCATCTTCAGCTAATTCCGCACACTGCTTTAGTAAGTTGGAGACCCGAGCTACTTGTTCTGAGAACATTTCATTGTAGGGTACACTAGTCAAATTTCCATCTTCATCTCTTCTAATAAAGGAGTAAAGACTTTCCTTATCTTCTAACTCTGCAGCTTCAAACTCCTCCTTAGTAATGTCGAGAGGATAGAAATTTGCCCCAGGAGGCTTCTCGCCAAAGGCGTCAAGAAATGACTTATTGTTATCCAATCGATCCCATGGACCATAATTGATCGCCAGGTATTTCAAGGTAGATGGGTCATCAGTTTGTGATAAGAGTTCTTCCTTGTCCCCGTACGCTTCATACCAAAACAGATCGTCCATGATCTTGCTTGCCTCTATGAGTAGCGGGATCATCTGCTTTTCCTTTTCGCTCAGAATAGAGAGGTCGGTTATCAGTTTTACCGTCTTACAATCGTCCACTTTCATATCGATCTGCGATTTACGGTCTTGAGTTTCTTCAGTGGAAGTTGCACATTTTGTAAATGCTCCAAAGACGAGGAGTGTTAGAATTAGCTTTTTCATTTTTTCATGGTTAAGCATCGAAGATAAAAAGATTATTGAAGGTGGAGAATTGAGGCATTCTCTAAAATCACTAAATTGGCCAACCATTAAAAACCCAATCAAACTAAAATGAAGAATTATTTCCTCCTATTTTTCGCTTTTGCACTTTTTTCGTGCTCCCAATCAAATTCCGATTCAGGCACTGATCAGCGTGCAAAAGTAGATTCGACCATTCTGAAAACAATGGTTGAAAAGTTAGCTTCAGATGAATTTCTAGGGCGCAAACCCTTTACTGAAGGGGAGGTTAAGACGGTCAAATATCTTAAGGAGCAGTTCGAAAACTTAGGCTTGGAACCAGGCAATGGTGATTCCTATTTTCAAGATGTACCTATGGTGGAATTAACAGCCGTTCCATCTGAAACCATGACGATTGCAGGTGGAAGTGAAGATGTTGTGCTGAAAGTGTCTGAGGATTTTGTGGCCTATACAGAGAAAGTAGTAGAAAACAGTAGTTTGGATGCTTCGGAACTAGTATTTGCCGGGTATGGGGTAGTTGCTCCTGAGTATGGCTGGAACGACTATGCTGGGCTGGACGTGAAAGGAAAGACCGTGGTAGTGCTGGTAAATGACCCTGGATTTGCTGCTGGCGACTCTACCTTCTTTAAGGGAGAAACCATGACCTACTATGGTCGATGGACCTACAAATTTGAAGAAGCCGCACGGCAAGGAGCTGCAGGTTGCTTGATTGTTCATGAAACGGTACCAGCAGGTTATCCTTGGTTGGTTGTCCGCAATTCTTGGTCTGGTGCAAGCCTTTACCTCGACAAATCTGGAGATGAATTTCAAAGTGATGTGATCGGCTGGATCACGAGAGATGCAGCCATTAGAATATTCGAAGCCTCAAGTGAGGACATGAAAAACTATGCGGAAAAATCCCGCAGCAAAGACTTCAAGCCACTGAGCCTAGGCTTAAATGCGACGGTTTCTGTCGAAAACAAAATCAAGAAAGATGTTTCCAAAAATGTGATAGCCAAGATAACAGGAACCAAAAGCCCAGACGAAGTTGTGATCTACTCTGCGCACTGGGATCACCTTGGTGTTGGAAACGCGATAGATGGAGATTCCATTTACAATGGGGCACATGACAATGCAACGGGGATGGCAACGATGATGGGAATAGCTGAGGCCTATGCAAAATCAGCTAAACCTGAAAGAACTGTTGTTTTCTTGGCAGTGACTGCAGAGGAACAAGGATTGTTAGGCTCAAAACACTATGCGGAGAATCCTATTTTCCCAGTAGATAAGTCGGTAGCTAACATCAACATGGATGGAATAGGCTACCATGGGCCAATGAAGGATCTTACGGTCATTGGTTATGGACAATCTGAGCTTGAAGATTTGGCTGAAGTGTTGGCTGAAAAACAAGGAAGGTATATCAAGCCTGATCCTGATGCAGGCAAGGGGTACTTTTTTCGTTCCGACCATTTCAATTTCGCGAAAGTGGGAATCCCTGCATTGTATGCTGCAGGCTCCTATGAACACATGACAAAAGGAGTTGAGTACATTGCTGAAAAAAATCAGGAATATTTAGCCACTCAATATCACCGTCCTCAGGATGAGTACGATTCTACAGCTTGGAACTTCAGTGGAATGGTCTTGGATGGTAACTTGCTTTTTGATGTAGGTTGGACATTGTCAAACTCAGACAAGTGGCCACGCTGGAAGGAGGGATCGGAATTTAAGATTATCAGAGAAGGACTTGGAGCAAATAAGTAATTACGAATTGACAATTAAAAAATTAGACAGATGAAAAACCTAATCATTCTAACAATTTCTGCTTTTACACTTTATGCGTGCACACCACGAGCAAATCAGGAGGAGGCCGCAAAACCTGTTGAACTGTATGACTATGATGTCGAAGAGCGTGTTGCTTCTCTTGGAATCACACTCACAACTCCGCCACCACCAGTTGCCAACTACGTCAATTCTGTTCGGACGGGTAATCTTGTCTTCATGGCAGGAAAAGGCCCGAACAAACCAGAGGGAGGTTATATAACAGGAAAACTGGGAGTGGACCTGACAATTGAGGAAGGCTATGAAGCTGGCAAGTTGGCTGCAGTAGCTCAACTATCCGCCTTGAAAGCACAGATTGGTGATCTAAATAATGTGGTTCGAATTGTGAAAGTGCTTGGAATGGTGAATTCTGCTCCTGACTTTGGTGATCAACCAGAAGTTGTAAATGGCTTTTCCGATACGATGGTAGCTGTGTTCGGTGATCGAGGAAAACATGCTAGAGCTGCAGTTGGAATGGTTTCTTTACCAAGAGGAATTGCGATTGAGGTAGAGATGATTGTGGAGGTTCAAGATTAAATAAGTGCCAGTGAAATTTTCCCTTCAAGACACCATTTCGATTCTGCGGCAAACCCCAGGGACAGTTCGCAATACACTTGCAGGACTTCCGGATGATTGGACCATGCAGAATGAAGGTCCAGACACCTGGAGTCCGTTTGAGGTCGTTGGGCACTTAATTCAGGGAGAGAAGACCGATTGGATTCCCAGGACAAAGATCATTCTGTATGAAGATGACAAGCACTTCACTCCATACGATCGATTTGCTCAATTTAAGGAGAGTGCGGGGAAAACAATGGAAGACTTGCTATTGGAATTTGAAACTCTTAGAGCCAAGAATATTAAAGAGTTGGAATCCATGAACCTTCAGGAAGCTGATTTTGATAAAACAGGCATCCACCCAGAATTTGGACCAGTGGCAATAAGGCCGTTGCTGGCTGCATGGGCTGTGCATGATCTGGGTCACATTGTTCAAATAAATAGAGTCTTGGCTAAGCAATACAAAAAGGAAGCAGGACCCTGGTCTAAGTATCTGGCTGTTTTGAACTAGAAAATAGGTCAAACGAAGTAGGAGAGGATTGAGATCACGGTCATGCCTACCAATGCCAGCAAAGTGGTCATGACCGTCCAGCTCTTGAATGTTTGCTGCTCAGACATGCCCAGATATTTACTAACAAGCCAAAAGCCGCTGTCATTTACATGTGACATAATGGAAGCTCCCGATGCAATTGCAATAACGAGAAGCGCATTGTAGATACCATCAGTTTCTGGAGCCAGTAGCGGAGCAGTAATTCCTGCTGCTGTAATCATGGCCACTGTCGCAGAACCTTGCAGTATCCTAATCAAGGCTGCTGCCGCAAAGGAGAAAAACAATACGCTGACTCCTGCTCCTGCGAAATACTCGGCTAGCATAGTGCCTGTTCCAGTATTCACTAAAATCTGCTTGAAAACTCCTCCAGCACCGGTCAGCAGAATAATAATTCCAGCTGGCTCAAGCGATTTCGTGCTGATTTGCTGCAATTGTTTTCTTGAAAAGCCCCTTCTTATCCCAAGAAGATACCATGCGAGCAGGTTTGCAATAATCAATGCGGTGAAAGGATGACCCAAGAGACTTACTATTTGAAGTATGGTGCTGTCGTTTGATGTTGTCGAAGTGAGCAAAGTCTTAGCGACGATCAGAAGTATAGGAAGACTGATGATGGCTAGAATTGATGTGACTGATGGAAGATTTTCTGGCTGCTCTTGCAGATCAGCCACCGTTGGAGCTTCGATGTGAATTTTCCTTGCAATGAACTTTGATAGTATCGGACCACAGACAATTGCAGCAGGGACACCTGCAATGAAACCAAATAAAATAACCCAACCTAAATCAGCACCTAAAATCTCAGCAACTGCTACTGGCCCAGGTGTAGGGGGGATGAAAGCATGAGTTATGGCTAGACCAGCCAATAGTGGCAAGGCATAAAGGAGTAGTGATTTTCCAGTTTTTCTTTGAAGAGCATAGATGAGAGGAACTAGAATGATGAACCCAACATCAAAAAAAACAGGAATTGCTACGAAAAATCCTGTAATGGTTAATGCAGTAGGCGCTCTCTTTTCACCAAATCTCTTAATGAGGCTTTGAGCCAAGACAGTGGCTCCACCTGAATGTTCGAGAATGGCTCCAAATATGGCTCCAAGCCCCACCACTAATGCAACGTATCCCAAAGTGCCACCCATTCCTTCTTGCATGGTGGAGATGATGTCAGGAAAGGACATTCCAGAAGCGATACCAACCACGATGCTCGAAATAAGTAAAGCCAAAAAGGCCTGAAGTTTAACCACTAGGATTAGGCCAAGAAGTACTGCTATTCCCAGGGCAACCGCCAGGATTAATTGATAATCTATCACCTACGTCCAGTTAGTGTGAAAGTGTTCATCACCACCATCAGTACGTTTGTAGGTGTGGGCTCCGAAATAGTCTCTCTGAGCCTGAATCAAATTAGCTGGTAGTCTATCGGTCGTCATTGCTAGCCAATATTGATAACTAGAAGATATGGCGGGTATTGGGATACCTGCTGTTAAACTCTCAGAAATTACTGCTGCGACTGACGATTCGACCGAGGTAAGATTCTCTAGAAGTTTTTGATTGGAAAGAAGGTCGCTGGATTCCCGAAGCATTTCAATCAGATCTTCCATTAGGGCTGATCTTATGATACACCCACCTGTCCAAATACGAGCGATAGATGGTAAATCAACACCCCAACAGTAGGTCTCGGAGGCTGTGGTAATTACGTCCATGCCTTGCTGGTGATTCAGAATTCGAGCAAACCGATAGGTGTTTTCCAATTTTTTAACATCAATGTGAGCCTTTTTTTCTCTGTTTATTGATTTTCCGAGGATACTTCGCCGCTCCTTGAAGGACGAAACATACCTGGCAAAGACAGCTTCCGTCATCATGGTGGTTGGTAAGCCTAATTTGAGTGCCGTTTGACTGGACCACGAACCAGTTCCTTTATTTTCGGCCTGGTCTAATATCATATCTACCAAATAGTGTTCACCCTTTTTCTTTCGCAGAATCTCGATCGTGATTTCTAGGAGGAAACTTGATAGCCGTCCTTTTTGCCATTCTTCAAAAACAGTGGCGATTTCTTCATTGCTTTTAGCCACTTTCATCAAGTCGTAAGCTTCTGCCAGAAGTTGCATTTCTGCATATTCAATTCCATTATGAATCATTTTAACGAAATGCCCGGCACCTCCTTCACCTATGTGTGTACAGCAGGCTTTTCCATTTTTATCCTTAGCGGCTATTGATTCAAGTATGGGTGAGATTTTATCGTAACTGTCTGGTGACCCTCCTGGCATTATCGAAGGACCATTTCGTGCACCCTCTTCGCCACCAGAAATACCACAACCAACAAATTGTACTTTGCTTTCTGCAAGTTTCTCATTCCTCCTTTTCGTATCCTCGTAGTATGAATTCCCTCCATCGATAACAATATCAGCGTCGGTTAAGTGAGGTAAGAGAGTGTCAATCACTTGATCAACGACAGGTCCTGCTTTGATCATCAATAGAATTTTCTTGGGAGAGGCGAGTGAATCAATGAAAGCTTCCAGATTTGTGAATCCAGCAAGAACTCTTCCTTCGGCATGATCTCTGATAAAATCTTCAACGACCTTTTCTTCGCCAGATGCGTCTCGGTTGTAGACTGAAAGTGAGTGGCCTTTATCGCTAATATTAAGCGCCAGGTTTCGACCCATGACGCCAAGGCCTATCAATCCCATAGAACTTTTAACCATTGCTTTTTAATTTTTCGAGTAGCAAATCTATAATTGTTTCTGGCGGGTTTTTAATGCTAATTTCTATTGCGTGCATTGGTGGCTCCAGGTCGTCAAATTGAGAGGTTAACATCTCGGATTTCATGAAATGATCTTCTCTGTTTTTCATTCGGCTTTGTATTGTTTTTAAGTCACCTGACAAATAAACCCATCGGATATTTTCAGCCTTTGAGTTAAGTATATCTCGATAGCTTTTTTTAAGTGCAGAGCATGCCAGCACTGCTCCTTCATCTGCCTCCCAATCTGCCAATAAGTTAGCTAATTGGTTTAACCACGGAAAACGATCCTCGTCGTTTAGAGGCTTTCCGTGAGACATTTTCTTAATATTTTCTTCCGAATGGTAATTGTCGGAATCATAAAAAGGTAGTCTCAGTCGTTTGGCGAGTACTTTGCCAATCGTAGTTTTTCCAGATCCACTTACTCCCATGACAAGAACAATCATGCTCAGTCAGAGGCAAGTTTAAAGAAATCACTTTGCACGCCCTTGACACCTGGGTTAACAACAAACACAGAACCAGCGTCAGGGTACTTCTCTAGTTCTTCTGGTGTCATGTCTGTTCGGGCGGTGGTGATAAACAAGGAATCCAGATTTCTTCCACCGAATGCGCAGGCTGTTACGTTGTGGGCAGGAACAGAAATCTTCCGCATCAATTCACCTGTTTTGGGATCATATCGAGCGATCGCTCCTCCGTTCCAAAGGCCAACCCATAGTTTGTTTTCTTCATCAATGGCCATTCCGTCTGGATAGCCATCCCTCTCATCTACATTTACCACGACTCTTTCGTTGGTGATCTCGCCAGAAGACAGGCTGAAATCAAAAGCTCTTATAGTAGCCGTTGGCGTGTCGATATAGTACATGGTACTGGCATCCGACGACCAGACTATGCCGTTTGAGATTGTAATGCTGTCCAGCGTAAGGGTAACCTTCCCTAGGCTATCCACCATGTAGAGATTCCCATCTGTCTTGTCCTGTGGCATGTGCATTGTGCCAACCCACAGTCTTCCAGCAGGATCGCACTTACCATCGTTCAAGCGAGTTTGAGTATTTTCCGAATCGATGTACGAGAGTAACGAAATTTCCCCTGTGCCTTTTTGAAACATGTAAACACCGTCTTGAAGGGCAAGAATAGCAGAGCCATCATCAAGTGGCACAACAGTACCAATACGAGAAGGAGTTGGAAATGAGATATTTGCTCCTGTAGATGGATCCAGAATGTGTAGAAATTTTCCTTCTATGTCTACCCAATAAAGAGTGGAACTTTGGTGATTCCAAATTGGGCCTTCCCCCAACTCCGCCTCTATTTTATAGAAAAGCTGTGCTTCCATTTTTTTTTGCTCTTGCTCTTGACTCTGCGTGCAAGCTGTAAGCAGTGCGTAGAAAACTATAATTTGTAAAGGCTTGGACATATTTATTTTTAAAACTTAAACATCCAATTTAGCTGCTCTAGGTTAAATTACGGTAGTAACCAACAACCATTCACATGAGACAATTAATAACCCTATTTATTTGTGCCTTTGCTGTGACTAGCATCTGGGCACAAAAGAAGCCAGCATTCCTCTCAAAAAAGCAGACGGTAATTAAGTCCTTAGATTCTAAGTTCGAAGAGCTAACAGAAATCAGTAATAAGATATGGTCATTTGAGGAGGTTGCTTTTCAAGAGGAGCAATCGGCCGAAGTCTTGATACAGTATGCCGAGGCAAATGGATTTAAAGTCACAAAAGGAGTTGCTGAAATACCTACAGCCTTCGTTGCGGAATACGGGTCAGGAAAACCGATAATAGGAATTATGGGAGAATTCGATGCGCTCCCAGGGCTTTCGCAAAAACCAGTCCCATACAAGGATCCGCTGAATGAAGGCGCTGCAGGACATGGATGTGGACACAACCTATTTGGTGTGGCCTCACTAGGAGCTGCCGTCGCTATTAAGGAGCAGATTGAGAGTGGACAACTTCAAGGTACTGTTCGGTTTTATGGCACGCCCGCTGAAGAGAAGTTCTTTGGAAAACTTTGGATGATTCGAGCCGGTCTCTTTGAGGATGTGGATGTGATGATGGATTGGCATCCAAGCGCAGAAACTAAAGCAAACGTGCAGAGCACCCTTGCACTCGTAGATTTTATGGTAGAGTTTACAGGCCAGGCGGCGCATGCCTCTGGTGACCCATGGAACGGTAGAAGTGCTTCTGACGCACTTGAATTATTCACTACTGGGATCAACTACTATCGTGAGCACATAAAACCAACAGTTAGAATCCACTATCATATCCAAGATGCTGGAAAAGTGGTTAACGTAGTACCAGATTATTCTAGAATTTGGACGCGCGTTCGAGATACCCGCCGAGATGGAATGGAGGTTGTGTGGAAACAAGTGGAACGAATTGCAGAAGGAGCTGCCATCATGGCGAATGTAGACTATGAAATCAACTTGATTTCTGGAGTCCATGAGGTGGTAGTGAACAGAAGTGGTGGCGCCAGGCTCCAGAAAAATCTGGAGCATTTGGGTATCATTGACTATACCGCTGAAGAGGATGATTTTGCAAAAAGTATTCAAAAAGCTACGGATAAACCAGAAATTGGGTTAGATATGGAAATTAGACCACTGGAGGAAACGCTTGAGCATCCAGGTGGAGGTTCCACGGATGTCGGAGACGTTAGCTGGGTTGTGCCAACCATACGCCTGAGCGCAACGGTGGCACCGAATGGAACACCTTGGCACAGTTGGGCTGTTGTAGCCTGTGGCGGTATGTCTATTGGTCATAAGGGGATGGTGTACGCTTCGAAAGCACTTGCAATGACGATGGTAGACCTATTTGAAGATGCAAAACTACGTACGGAGGTCAAAGCAGAGTTTAAAGAGAGAGTTGGGGACTACGTGTATAAAGGAATTGTTCCTGACGGGCCTCCACCGATAAATAATTCTGGTAAGTAAAAGACAAGAATCTTTCGTCACACGTCGATTTTGTTCAATTGATATTGGTCAAGTTCGTCGTTGATTTTTATCAATCGAGCCAGTATTAACGCTTCATTTTCTTAACTTGAGTAATTATTAATTCGAATCATGAAAAAAATATTAGTACCATACGACTTCTCAAAAGTGGCAGAGCATGCGCTTGATTTCGCTTGTCAAATAGCAGATAAAGCGGAATGCGAGATCAGACTTTTAAACGTAATTGAACACCCGACTGCAGATTCTTTTAGAACCATGGGTATTCAAGACCTTGATCCAATGGAGCAACTCTACATCAAGAAGATGATAGAAAAAGTTAAGGAAAAGCTGGGTCAGGTAATCTCTGATGCTAAGTACACAGATGATAAGATTTCTTACAAAATCCAACTTGGAAACCCGTTCCATAACATCATCGATGAAATAGTAGAAGAGAATGTCGATTTAGTGATTATGGGTACTGAAGGAGCAGAAGGAGTTAATGAATTATTCGTTGGTTCGAATGCTGAGAAGGTGGTTAGAAAAGCTTCTTGTCCCGTGATAACTGTTCAGAATAAGTGCGAACTCGAACCGATTGAAAAGATCGTGTTTGCTTCTGATTTTATTCATACCCATGAGGGATTGGTGGATCAGATCAAGGACTTGCAAACGATGTTTTCTGCTCAGCTCAACATTGTTAAAATAAATACACCTGCAAGTTTTACGTCTACTCGGCATGACAAACAGCAGATGGAGGATTTTGTAGCGAAAAACAACATTGAGAACTATACGATAGATATCTACAACTACAAAAATGAGGAAGATGGAATCAGATACTATGCCGAAGATATAGGTGCAGATATGATTGCTTTGGGTACTCATCAGCGGACAGGAATAGGACACTTCTTAGCTGGCAGTATTGCAGAAATGGTTGTGAATCACTCTGGGGTTCCTGTTTGGACTAGTCACGTAAAGGATTAGGGAAGCGCAAGACAGTCAGTCATTCAAGGCGCTGTTTCAAAAGCCGTAACCACAACGTCACTTCGAAGGAGGTACGACTAGAAGTCTCCTTGATTAAGGCTGTGTCCGAAAAATCGGGATTTGTCCCTTTTACATCGGTTCGAAAATGACGCTTTTGAGACAGCTTCTTTTTTGTGATTAGTTTCATTCAGTTGTAATAAAGTAAGCGCTCCAGGTACTAATTGGTCAAATTTGAAGTATGAACCTCATCAATGCACCATCCCGAAATTTTCAGAGATTACTAATTATAGTTGTTGGAGTATTTGTAGCACTAGCCATTGTTCATGAAGGCAAAGCTCAGAAGCTTGAACAATCGCTACTTTGGAAAATTGAAGGCAAGGAAATTCAACCTTCCTACGTCTTTGGTACGTTCCATTTGTTATCACAAAAAGATTTCGAGGTAAAAGAAAAAGTCAAGAAAGCTTTTCAGGCTACAGATCAAATTGTTCTCGAGCTTGACATGGATGATCCAGGAATGCAGATGAAAGTGATGCAAAATGCTTTGATGAAGGACGGCAAGACTCTAGATGAACTTTTGACGAAAGAAGAGTATGAGATGATTGATCGCGTTCTTATTTCAACGATAGGAGTTGGGTTAGCAAACTACAATACGGTTAAACCTGTAATTCTTTCCTCGTTACTTCTCCCCACGCTGATAGATGGGCTACCAGCTAGTTTCGAATTGACCCTTGTACAAATGGCAGCAGAGAAAAACAAAGAAGTGCTTGGATTGGAAAGCGTTGAGGAGCAAATGCAGGTATTTGATAAGATCCCATACGAAGATCAAATTGATGATATTTTGGAAATTGTGACGGAAAGAGATAGCATGAAATCCCTATTTAACTCGATGGTGGAGGTTTACAAAACGGAAGACGTGTCGAAAATGTATGGAATGGTATCTGAGTATATGAACGGTGAAAACGAGCTAGAATCCTTCCTGCTAGAAAGAAACAAAAAATGGATCTCAAGAATTGATGAGTATGCCAGACAGAAATCATCGTTCTTTGGAGTTGGAGCAGGGCATATTGGCGGTAAAGAAGGAGTAATTAATCTCCTAAGGAAAGAGGGATATACGGTTACTGCGATCAAATAAATAAGCCATTGGTGTTTTTGTTCAGCTACTGACCTTCTTACCGATCGACAGGGACTTCTTCACATATTTTAAGGGAAATAGTAAAACCATATTGATAATTTTGAGGGAAATCAAACCAAAGAAATGAAAAACGCGATTTTAACAACATTAGTTATTGGTATTCTGGTCTCGGCGTGCGCGCCACAGGAAGAAAAAACCAAGAGAGAAATGCCACCAGGTCTTGATTTGACCATGATGGGTGAGGGCATCGACCCTAAAGAAGATTTTTACCGATTTGCTAACGGCAATTGGTTGGACAAGACTGAAATCCCAGCTGATCGTGGTAGATGGGGTGGATTTCCAGAATTAGGCAAAAGGAATAATGAATTAGTACTTGAAATACTCGAAGGCGCAGCAGACAATCCAGCATTTGTTTCTGGTTCAGATGAGAGAAAAGCTGTTGATTTCTTTTCTGTAGGGATGGACTCTAGTTTAGCTGAAAATGTAGGAGTGAAGGCGATCGAGAAGTGGATGGAAAAGGTAGAAGGAATTTCAAACCTTGATGATGTGCAAGCTTTGTTGGCTGAAATGCATCGTACAGGTTATGGTTCATTCCATGGAGTTGCATCCTTTGCAAACCTTATGGATAGCAAGACAAATGCATTATACGTAGTTGCTGGCGGATTGGGACTACCAAACCGAGACTACTACACAAAAACCGACGAGAAGTCAGTTGAAATACGCGAGAAGTACGTAGCGCACCTGGCGAAGATGCTAAGTCTGGCGAACATAGATGGGGACACAGAAGAAATGGCTGATCAAGTCATGGAGATTGAAAATCGATTGGCGCTAGCATCTTTAACCCCTATAGAGTCAAGAAATATTCCAGCGCTTTACAATCCGATGCAAGTTGCAGGTATTCAGGAGATTGCACCTCAATTAAATTGGGAAAAATACTTGACTGCCGTTGGTGTGGATCTTACCAGAGTGGACACTTTGATTGTTACCCAGCCAAAATTTGTGACAGAGGTTGGCAATCTTTTAGAAGAAACTCCTTTGGGTAATGTAAAAGCCTATTTGAAATGGAACGTGATAAATACAGCTGCCAACTTCCTCAACAAAGATGTCGTTGATGCCAACTTTGCCTTCTACGGTGGAGTAATAAGAGGCACCAAAGAAAACAGACCACGATGGGAAAGAGTACTGGGGGCTACTAATAGCGTTATTGGAGAAGCAATTGGGAAAGTCTATATAGCGGAAACGTTTCCACCGGAAGCCAAAGCTAGCGCAGAGGAAATGGTTGCGAATCTCATGAAGGCCTTCGATAAGCGAATTAAGGATCTTCCCTGGATGTCTGATGAATCAAAGGTGCAAGCACTTAAGAAACTTAATAACCTAACTGTCAAAATTGGTTACACGAATAAATGGCAGGATTACGCTGCGTTGGAGGTAGAAAATAGTGGAGAGTACTACAGCTACATGTCCAACATGGAAAATGCCTGGAGATGGCAGTTCGATGAAAATATGAAAGAAGTTGGAGAGCCCGTGGATAAGGAAAAATGGGGAATGAATCCACAGACCGTAAATGCTTATTACAGCCCGCTTAATAATGAAATTGTATTTCCTGCAGCAATTCTCCAACCACCTTTCTACAACTACACGGCGGATGCTGCTGTTAATTATGGAGGAATGGGTGCTGTAATCGGTCACGAAATTTCACATGGATTTGACGATCAGGGCAGTCGATTTGATTCGGAAGGAAATATGGTCAATTGGTGGTCTCCAGAAGATAAGGAGCGATTCGAAGAGAGAACCAGCAAGTTGGTTGCTCAGTTCGACGCATATGAGCCACTTGATAGTGTAAATGTCCAAGGCGAACTTACCTTAGGTGAGAATATTGGTGACCTTGGCGGGTTGAATGCCGCTTACGATGCTTTGCAGATCTACTATGCTGAAAATGGTAGACCAGAAAAGGTTGACGGGTTCACAGGTGAGCAGCGATTCTTTATTTCGTGGGCAACTATTTGGAGGACAAAATACAGGGATGAATCTCTACGAAATCAGATTCAATCAGATCCACATTCACCGGGAATGTTTAGAGCCATTGGTCCAATAACTAACATGGAGACCTTCTATGCAGCCTTTGATATTAAGGAGGGCGATGAATTGTGGCGATCAGAGGAAGATCGAGTAAAAATTTGGTAAAATCTACTTGCAATAATCAAAGGGCCATCAACATGTTGATGGCCCTTTTTCGTTTGTATAGGCGCATCTTCACTCTTTGTCATCCATGATCTAGATTTGCGCGCTGAATGGAAATATTTGGCTATCTATCCGCGATCTTAATTGGTCTTTCTCTTGGTCTTATCGGAGGGGGAGGCTCGATATTAACCTTACCAGTACTCGTCTACCTATTTGGCATCAACCCTGTCTTGGCAACAGCATATTCGCTCTTTGTTGTGGGAGTTACTGCTTTCTTTGGTGCTATTGGAAAACTCAGGCATGGCTTAGTTGATATTAAGACAACTGTTGTTTTTGCTGTCCCGTCATTCATAGCTGTATATATAACAAGGCTCTATCTGGTTCCAGCCATTCCTGAAGTGATCTATGAGACTTCTTCCTGGAGTCTCACTAAGAACGTATTGATCATGATTTTCTTCGCAATAGTCATGCTTCTGGCTGCTATTTCAATGATTAAATCAAAGAGAGAGGCAGTTGAGAATGAGGAAGAAAAGAAATTTAACTACCCTGGAATCATAATCGACGGACTTGTTGTTGGATTGCTTACGGGAGTAGTGGGAGCTGGTGGTGGCTTCCTAATAGTCCCTGCCTTAGTCATATTGGCAAGGCTACCAATGAAGTTGGCAATTGGAACCTCTTTGTCAATTATTGCTGTTAAGTCCCTAATCGGATTTATAGGAGACATTCAGGTTGGACAAGATATCGACTGGTTTTTTCTACTGTCCTTCTCTGGACTGGCTGTAGTTGGTATTTTTGTAGGGAATTATTTTTCGAAATTTTTCACTGATAAGAAACTGAAAAAAGTATTTGGATGGTTCGTGTTAGTGATGGGTGTTTATATTCTTTTTAAAGAACTGATAATTTGATAAATGAAAGTAGAGCAGATTTACACAGGATGCCTGGCGCAAGGGGCGTATTATATTGAGAGCAATGGCGAAGCAGCTATTATTGACCCACTTCGTGAAACAGATCCTTATGTTGCAAAAGCAAAAAAGGATGGGGCAGAGATAAAATACATATTCGAAACTCACTTTCATGCAGATTTTGTATCTGGCCATCTTGATCTTTCCAAGAAAACGGGCGGCACTATCGTTTTCGGGCAGGGGGCAAAACCAAATTTTGATTTTGTCGAAGCAAAAGACGGAATGGAGTTCAAGCTGGGGAAAATAATTATACGAGCTCTTCATACTCCAGGACATACGCTGGAGAGCACAACATATCTATTAATTGATGAAGAAGGAGTGGAGAAGGCAATCTTTAGTGGGGATACACTTTTTATCGGAGATGTAGGAAGACCAGATTTAGCCCAAAAGGGAGATTTGACACAGGATGATTTGGCTGGGATGCTATTCGACAGCCTAAGATCTAAAGTCATGACCTTACCAAACGATATTATTGTTTATCCAGCCCATGGAGCTGGTTCAGCTTGTGGTAAGAATATGAGTTCTGAAACCACCGACACCCTCGGTAATCAAAAAGAAACGAACTACGCCTTAAGGGCAAATATGACTCGTGAGGAATTCATTCAAGAGGTTACAGATGGTATTCTTCCTCCGCCAAAATACTTTGCTGCCAATGTGCAACTAAACAAGGCTGGGGCAATAAGTCTCGATGATGTGATGGCGAAGGGAAATGTTCCTTTAGACTTGGAAACCTTTGAGGCCATGGCCAATCATGAAGGAGCTTTGGTTCTTGATACAAGAAATGAGTCCGAGTTTGTTAAAGCACACGTACCAAATTCAATTTTTATTGGAATAGATGGAAGCTTTGCACCTTGGGTAGGGGCATTGATTCCCGATTTGCAACAGCCGATTGTCTTCATAGCTGATAGTGGTAGAGAGGGAGAAGTTGTGAAAAGGCTTTCCAGAGTTGGCTTTGATAACACCCTTGGATATTTAAGTGGAGGTTTCGCGTCTTGGATTAGCGCTGGTCAGGAGACGGAGTCAATTGAATCCATCAAGGCAACTGAGCTTGAAGCTTCCCTCGGAAATGAAGATCTGAACGTCCTAGATGTAAGAAAGCCTGGAGAGTGGACAGTCGATCATGTTGAGGGCGCAGAGAACGTGCCACTGGACTTCATCAGTGATCAGATGGACAAACTTGATAAGGATAAGACGTATCATGTCCATTGCTTGGGAGGGTATCGCTCGGTGATTGCAATTTCAATTCTAAAATCCAGAGGATATCATAACCTTATTGATGTTGCAGAGGGATATAAAGCAATTACTAAAACGTCGATTCCCAGGATTGCAACAGTTTAGTTCGCGACTTTCCTGCTGATTTTCTTCCGCATTGTCTTGTGGAATTTAATATAGATACAGCGTTAGTACGGATATGCTTCATGTTTCTTTTGACCTCTCAAATACTTAATCTATTGAAATCCACTCTTTGTCTATTAATAGCCCTAAATGGACGAATTAGGACCTTTTGGTATGAAATTCTTCGCTAATATTGAACTAAGAAATCAAAAACAATCCATAGCTGGTTGTAGAAAACGGAGTTAGCCCAAGGTGAGGGGCGCTCCGTTTTTGAGTTTAAAGGCACGGCTGATCTCACGGCTAAAAAATATTTTGAAAGTGTTAGCTAGAAGGGGTCAAAATTGTTTGAACGTAGAAGTTCTGGTAGACAAAGGATTCTCTGCCTTTCCGACTACATTATACGGATTCAGGCAGTCGCTCTTTTACCTTTTTTTGAGATCTTCAATCCTAGAATTGCAATCACAATTGATATCAGAAGTAAAATAATTTTCTTGTTCATACTGCTAAGTACAACCAGTATTGGAAAACCCCTAAGTCTTCTGGAAAATTATTGAACGATGACCGAGTCTGCGCTAATTGATCTGGTTCCGAAAAAGCCCAGTACAATCTCATCAGGATTAGTGAAGTTTGTTATGTTCCCAGTGACAATAGCAGGTGTGGTACTCGCTGCGGCACTTAAGGTGGTGGTTTGAGACTTAAGAAGATTGAGAAAATCGAATGCCTCTTTTGTTATTGAATGCAGCTCGACTTTCATATTATCGCCAAGTGAATACTCATAGTCGTTAAAGAGATTGGGAATAAAGTTGCCATCAAAGAATCGATCGTTTTGAAGAATGATTGATTCTGGATCGGTCAGTTGGACTCCCCCTTTATATAGCATCCATCGGTAGTAGTTTTTATAATTTGCCGAATCGCGTGCAGTGATTCTTGGAAAGTAAAATGTCCTATTCTGACCAGGGTTCTCAGGATCTTTGTCTACAAAACTGTCTACACTTAGAAGCACAATATCAGTATTAGATTCGATAGGAGTCCAGGTCGACCTTATTAGATCACCATTCTGTAGAAGGACTGAAAGTCGATATTCCTCACCTTTTACAGCTCGGTACGCATTATCAGATCGATACCGTCCATCTTGCGTGTATGAGTACGTTTGTGATGGACTATTTCGTGACTGAACCAGTACGGTAGCGTCATCAATGATTGGGTTGACTACTCCTGAGAAACTGTTGGATCTGCTTAGCCTAATATTCTGCCTTTCTACCATGTCCGTTAGCCAACCCTCAACTACAAGTAGATTTTGTTCATCAGGCAAGGGGATTACAACCACACGTTCGCAGGAGAGGGAAAAAAGAGTCAATATGATGATCAGCTTTTTCAAAACTTGAAACTATATGTTACGCCCGGAAGTATACCTCCGAAGATTGACCACTCTACAATTTCTCCGAGACCTGTATTGTCACTAGATTCTTGAAAAAAGTATGAATTGACGTTTCTTCGTGCGTAAACATTGTAAAGTGTGAACACCCAAAAATCTTCATTCTTTCTTGCATACCCATTCTTCTTTGTTTTTTTGGCTTTCCATTTCAGAGACAAATCAAGGCGATGATAACTAGGAAGTCTGGATTGATTTCGTTCAACGAAGTGGGGCACCAAGTTATTCTCGAAGCTGTACTTGTCACTTGGGAGCGTGACTGGGATTCCAGTGGCGAATACGAAATTACTTGAAGCACTCACTCTTTCTGAAATTCTCAGAGCCCATGTGGTAGAAAAATCATGTGTTTTGTCAAAGTCATTCACGACAAATTTCTCAAGCAAATCTTCCTCAAATTTCGTCTCACTTCGAGATAGAGAATAGCTAATCCAGCCAGTCAGTTTTCCAAACCTCTTCTTTAGAAAAAACTCCATTCCAAAAGAACGACCGTCATTTGTTAGTAACTCCGTTTCGATGTTTTCATTGAAGACCAAGTCTGCACCATTTCGATAAGAGATGTCTTCACTGATATCCTTGTAGTAAAACTCAATACTGGATTCCCACATATTTCCCTGTAAATTTTTATAGAACCCAATGGAGTAATGCTTACTAACTGTCGGAGGAACAAAAGTATCCGCAAGCTTCCAGATATCAGTAGGTGCCGGAGCGCGCGTATTTGAGAGAAGGTGCAGGTATTGCACCGTTTTGCTATAGGAGATTTTGAGAGAGCTGTTGTTGGTTAGTTTCCAGTTTATAGCGGCTCTGGGTTCTAAGTTGCTGTAGAACTTAATTAGCTCACCCTGACTAAATGAAACGGTGTCAATCACGCTGCTATCAGCAGGAAGAGAGTTTGGCGCATAGACCCGAACTTCCTCGGGGCCAAAGTTATGAAAGGTGGAATAGCGGAAACCATAGTTGAATCGCAGAGGCCCCATTTCTATTTGCTGACTAAGGTAAGCAGCGGATTCTAATCCATGCTCTGTATCGAGTCTAATGGTGTTGGTGTTTGCGTTTACGTCAAATGGCTCCCTATCTCCTGGTTTAAGACGATGAAAGACTGTGGAAAATCCGAAATTTACTTCGTTTACTGGATCGAACGAATAAGTGAAATCAGATTTTAAGCTGTAGTCAACGATCCTTGATGTGGAGACAAATGCACCAGGTTTTTCCTCGCTTTGTATCTTGTAACTGTACTCAGATATGAACGCTGAAAAATTTGAAAAGACCTTAGGTGTAAAGAGATGGTTCCATCTGAAATTCAGTGTGTTGTTCCCCCAGTTTCGTAGTGAATTGAAGCCAACTGAATTTCTGTCTTTTCCAAAATAACCAGAGAGGTAGTAAGTGTTTCTTTCATTTGGATTTGAGTTTATCTTCATGTTTATGTCTCTGAACCTAATTCTCGATCTTCTGACAGATGTATTTCCGAAACTCTCGATCGACGGGTTAAACAAACTGTGCCTGGCAGATGCAAGAAACGAACTCTTCCCTTTCTTAATTGGGCCCTCTGCAAGCACCCTTGCTGACAATAGTCCAATCCCACCAGAAAGACTGTGTTCATTCTTGTTCCCTTCCCTCTGCCTCACCTCAATTACTGAAGACGCTCGTCCACCATAAGCGGGAGGGATAAATCCTTTGAAAATTCGGACATCGTTAATTGCTTCAGGGTTAAAGACTGAAACCTGGCCGACATGAATAGGGTTGTATATTGGAGCTTCGTCTAGTAGAATTAGATTCTGATCAACTCGTCCGCCTCTAATGTGAATTCCGCCTGCATCTTCTCCAATGGCCTTTATCCCAGGCTGCAATAGCGCGTTCTGTACGATATCGACTTCACCTAAGAGGTAAGGAGTTAAGACTGAACCTCTGTCCACACTGATCCTACTTACTGAGGGTGTATTTGAAGTAATGTTGGCGTCATTTGAAATTGAGCTGATTTCGACCTCTTCTAGTTCCACTACGTTGGAATTGATGCCAAAACTGAAATAGGTGTTGCTTTTCAGATCTATTTTGGTTCTAAAGGACTTGTAGCCGATATGGGAAATAACGATGGTGTATTCTCCTTCTTCCAGAGTAATCGAAAAATAACCATATCCGTTGCTAGTACCTCCAAAGGCCGTTCCCCTCATTTGAATGTTTGCTCCAATAAGATGCTCATTTGACTCCGCGTCTCTTATCAGACCGTTTAACGTAAATTTTCGCGGCTGGTATTTTGTGATCAGAATTTGAGAATTTTCTATGCTATGACTAAAAATTTCCTCTTCGTGGAGTCTTTCTAGAAAATCTCGAATCGATTCACCCTTCTTGACTGAAACCTCAATATCGGGTAGTTTATTGGTGCTGAACGCGAGTGGAATCCCGCTGTTTTTAATCGTCTGAAGGGTTGGTTTTAATTGGTATTTTCCGCTTTGAATTGAGATAAGTGAGTCTAGTGCCGTCTGGGAAAATCCATGAAAGCATGAATTTATGAGTACCAGAAATAATATGAGACTTTTATTGTTCAATTAGCGCCTTAGTGATCCAGAGCGCAAAATTAAAGAAATCGGTACGTAAGAGTGCTTGTGATAGACTTTTTAACAGCCTTTTCCTGAAACGATGATTTTCCCTTGAGTCTCTTCCATTTGAACTCCTAGCATTAGCTCTAGAGTTTCCATCACTTCTGATAGTGAACTCTTGTCAAAAGTGGCGGTGACTTTGCATGAATTAATACGTTCGTTTTCTACCTGAAATGATACATCAAAGTGCGACTCAAGATCTTGAATAACTGTTGCAAAGGAGCTATCATCAAACTCCAATCTGCCATCAATCCAGGTTGCAATATTTACCGATGGGTTTTCGGTGATTACAACACTATTGTCGTATATATTGAAGACGGCCTTCAGACCGGCAGCTACCTTGGTTTGTTCGTCATCTTTAACGAAAGCTACCAATCCTCGCTCCACAATTAATTCAATATTTTCGTCGGAAGTGACAAGATTGAATGCAGTACCTAAGACACGAACAGTAACACCTCCCATTTCAATAAGAAATGGCTTTTCGCTTTTTTTGATATCAAAGTAGGCCTCACCTTCAAACGCGACAACTCTCTCGTCTCCAAATTTTTCCAGAAAAGAAAAGGATGAGTTGGTATTTAAAATACCACTTGATCCATCGGGGAATGTGACGTCAATTTTTTCATCTGCGGATGCAACGTTCACCTGATCAGGTGTAGTAGACAATGTCCAAACGAAAATAGAAACACCTAAAAGGATAGTAACGCTCGCTGCAATTCGCAACCACGAGTAAGACTTTGTTTTTCCTGCATCAATCTTTTTCTGCAAGGAGGCCCACGCATCATCAACACTCACATCAGGAGCTGACGATTCCGAGTTCTCGAAAAGAAAATCTACGAATCCATTCTCGTCAGACGAGTTGTTTTCGTATCTCAAATGGTTATATCGCTCTATTTCGTTTGGCATCTCGTTATTCTGTCAACTGAAGGTGATTATACCCCCAAGATTTTGGTGAAAAAAGTTACTTTCTAAAAACACCATCGTCAATGTACTTCTTATAGACCTCTTCTAAAGACTCTCTAAGCTTTTTTAGTGCTATCCCCATTTGATTCTCAACCGTTTTTTTGGATAAGTCTAGTTCCTCTGCAATCTCTTCGTAAGTCAATCCGGCATTTCTACTTAGAACGAAGATTTTCCGACATTTTGTTGGTAAAGCATCAATTGCTTTTTGGATGTAAACCTTAAGCTTTTCATTCTCACCCTCATCGATTCTTTCGCTTGCCGCGCTAAGCATCACTTCACTTACATCCGACATAGCCTGCTGTTTTGGTAACTCTAGCTTTATGTAATTCAGACATTTATTTTTGATTGCTGAATACAAATAGGTTTTCAGGGTTGTTTGGACTTCAATTTTAGCTCTCTTCTCCCAAATGTAGAGGAAGACCTCCTGAGCCATTTCTTCTGAGATTGTTTGATCTCTCACATACGAGTAGGCAAACCTGTACAGCTCTTTATAATACTTTTTAAAAAGCAGTTCGTAGGAAGAAAGATCATCATTTTTGACCTGACCAAATAACAATAAATCTGAATCTTGATCCATTTTAATTATTGAATCGACGAAGTAATTTGAATGAACAAGTTTAATGAGGGATTGTTAAAACCAAAAAAGAAGTTTTCGGCATTGATCAATATGAGCATGTTTTCGGAGGGAATAATGTACTGGTGTTGTCCTAGGTCTCCAGTTATGTAATACGAACCATCACGGCTCACGGGTAGGAAGTCAAAATTTTCACCAAAAAGCAACCAACCGTAGCCTAAATTGAATGTTCCAGAGACTTGAGCTTGTATCGAACTGGCCTCTTCAATGAAATTTGAATCAATAACTTTTCTACCATTCCATATACCCTCATTTAACATTAGGTACCCGAATTTTGCCCAATCTAAAAAAGAAAGAGAAGCACCCCTTCCACCACTATAATTACCCGCTGGATCCAGTGCCATGGAAAAAGAATTGACCCCAATTGGATTGAATAAATTTTCATTAAGGAATTCTTCGAAGGGCTGCTGCGCTGCATTTTGGACAATTCGTCCAAGGATTACACCAGTGCCGGAATTGAAGTTGTATCTGATACCTGGATCTGCTTCAAGAGGTTGGCTTAGAAGGAAGTTCACATAGTCACTTGATGCAAACATTTGATTTAAGTTGTTGTCTGGGTTGCCCACAACTGCAACAAGATTTTCGTTCCATGCAATACCAGATCTATGTGTCAACAACTGTCTGATAGTTATTTCTTTCTTGTCTGGGTCTGCATCAAAAATTGATTGATAGGAGGGCAAATGCTGAAAAATGGGATCGTCCAAGGTGACCAATCTTTGGTCAATGGCGATTCCAATGGCTGCCATGGTTATTGTAATTGTAGCCTTATCAAGAGCGATGATGGTGTGACGTGAGGTGCTATCGTAGTAATTTTCAAAGACCATTTTATCATCCTTCACAATTATCAACCCCTGTATTCTTTCAAAAATACTGAGTTTTACGAGGGAGTCTAGGGTAAACAATTGGCTCTCTGAGAGACCAACTGCGCTTGGGTCATCATATTCCCAAACTTGTTGGTCAGGAGGTAAATCTTCACCTATGTAACAGGAGGAGAGAATGAAGAAAATGAAAATGAATTTTATACTACGCATTAAGAGAAAAGTGTATAGTTGCCATGTTGATCAGAAGCAGGCGCTTGGTTTACAAAGGAAACATCGTTACTATCGATATCCCTAATTCCAGGGGAAACAGTGTGAGAATTTAATTCACTGGATTGATCGCCAGACAATAGATCTTCAACACCTGCGAGATCTTCAACCTCAAGCCATTTCCGAGAGGTGGAGGCATTGAGGATCGCGGGCATATGATCATAGTACTCTAACAAAGGGTTAGTAGCGGGCTTTGTGATCATCATGAATGAAGCTTCGGAATCTTCACCTTCCTCCCAGAGTCCGGCAACTGAGAATACGCGCCGATCTGGAAAATGAAAATAGTATGGCACTTGCTTCTTTTTAGCTACTTGTTTCCAGACATAGAATCCATCCATGGGAATTATGCATCTGTGTGTTTTTAGTTGGCGCTTGTATGTTGACTTGGTCTGAATCGAAGTAATTGGTAGGTTGTAGAGTTTCGGACTCATACTTTTATTGTTGGACCAGGTTGACATTAGCCCCCAATAGAAGAAGGAAATTTTTTGATTCTGCTCGCTTGTAACTACTGGTAATTTCTTGGTGGGTGCCGCATTGTATTGAGGGTCATATTCATCGGCCACCTCTACCCCAAGTGTTAAAGCCAGTTCGTCATTTTTGAGCGTTAGTGTGTACCGATCATACATTTCTGCCAAGTTAGTACTTCAAAGTCGCTTCCTCAATTTTGCTTTTACGAAGAATGTAAATTTTATAGTCTGGATGGGTTAATTTTGACTTCAGTTAAAACAATGGATAGATGGCTGAGATAATTAGAATGCCGAAGATGAGCGATACAATGGAAGAGGGGGTAATCGCTGCCTGGTTGAAAAAGGAAGGGGATGAAGTCAGTTCAGGAGATGTGTTAGCTGAGGTGGAAACAGACAAGGCTACCATGGAACTGGAATCTTATCAGGATGGAATCTTGCTCCATATTGGAGTGCACGAAAAAGATGTAGTTCCAGTGGATGGTATCTTGGCAATTATTGGTGAAAAAGGGGAAGACTTTCAGCATCTTCTAAATGGGAATTCTGGCACAGAGGAAAAAGAAACAAAAGAAGAAGTGGTTGAAAATGAAGTAGTTGAAAAAAAGACAGTGGACACCAGCAACATAAAAGCTACCGTGGTTAGAATGCCTAAAATGAGTGATACCATGGAGGAAGGTGTCATTTCATCCTGGTTGAAAAAGGTTGGTGATAGTGTGGAGTCAGGGGATATACTGGCTGAAGTTGAGACGGACAAGGCAACAATGGAATTAGAGGCGTATGAGGATGGTATTTTATTGTATGCTGTAGATGCTGGGGCAGGCGTGCCAATAGATGGAGCGATTGCAATCATCGGTGAAAAAGGGGCAGACTTTCAAGTGTTGCTGGATTCGGAAACACTTCCAACAATAGATGAGGAACCACATCCGGAAGAAGAAATTGTACATGCTCCCATTGCCTCGGCGCCAGCGATTGTAGCACCCGAGCCAGTAGCAGCACCTAGACCAACTCCTACAATTTCTAGTAATGGCCGAATCAAGGCTTCTCCGTTAGCCAAAAAAATTGCGTCAGATAAAGGAATCAATTTATCAGAGGTAACTGGGTCTGGTGATGGTGGCAGGATTGTGAAAAAGGATGTAGAAGAATTTACTCCTTCACAAGCAGTAAAACCTGCTGATGCAGCTACTCAAACGATAAGCATACCTAATGTGGTAGGAGAGGAGCGCTCGCAGAAAATTGAACTTTCTCAAATGAGGAAGGTAATTGCCAAGCGATTGGCAGATAGCAAATTTGCTGCTCCGCATTTCTACCTGACGATGGAGATAAATATGGATAAGGCTATTGAAGCCAGGAAATCCATGAATGAAATCGCGCCAGTCAAGATATCTTTCAATGACATGGTGGTTAAAGCTGCAGCCGCAGCTCTTAGGCAGAATCCAAACGTGAACGTTAGTTGGATGGGGGATCATATGGTGAGGCATGATCACATCCATATGGGTATCGCGGTGGCAATTCCAGACGGTTTGATTGTGCCAGTGGTTCGTTTTGCTGATAATAAATCTCTTTCTCACATCTCAGTGGAGATCAAAGAGCTTGCTCAAAAAGCAAAAGATAAAAAATTACAGCCTGAGGAATTCTCAGGGAATACATTTACCATTTCGAATCTCGGGATGTTTGGTATCGAGGAGTTTACGGCTATTATTAATCCTCCAGATGCGTGCATTCTTGCAGTGAGTGGTATTAAGGAAACGGTAATAGTGAAAGATGGCGAAATGAAACCTGGAAATGTGATGAAGGTAACGATGTCTTGTGATCATAGAGCTGTTGATGGTGCTGTAGGGTCCGCTTTCCTTAAGACATTCAAAAGCCTTCTTGAAGACCCTGTTAGAATTCTGATTTAAGACATTCGCGAACTTGTTCCAGGGTCAATATGTTTACCAATTGATCCCCAAATTTCTGAAAAACACAATGACAAGGATAAAATCAACAACCGTTTTAGCGGTAAAGCACAATGGTAAAGTAGCTATTGGAGCAGATGGACAGGCTACCATGGGAAATACTGTAGCAAAGTCCAACGTGAAGAAGATCAGGAAACTGTTGGATGGTAAGATCGTTACTGGGTTTGCTGGCTCTACTGCAGACGCATTTACACTACTTGATCGCTTTGATGAAAAATTGAGTTCTTACTCTGGTAACTTAAAGCGAGCTGCCGTTGAATTAGCAAAAGATTGGAGGACTGACCGCTACCTAAGAAAGCTTGAAGCCATGATGATTGTTGCTGACAAAGGCGAAATTCTTGTGGTCTCTGGCACTGGAGATGTACTCGAACCTGACAACGACATTTTGGCCATTGGATCTGGTAGTGAATATGCGCGATCTGCTGCTCTCGCGTTAAAAAAGCACGCTCCCAATCTTTCTGCAGAAGAGATGGTGCGAGAAGGCCTTACTATAGCTGCAGATATATGCATCTACACCAACCACAATTTGATTGTGGAAGTGGTGGAGTAGTTAGAAAACGTGTTGTTTTAGAAAAGCCTCAGCTCCCAGAACCCCAATTTCAGAAAAATAGAAATCATCACGGTCCTCTGTGATAATGCAAGTGCACCCGTTCTCCAGTGCGGAGTAGTACTGAAAACCATCTTCAAGATCATTTACTTGAGGGTTGGCCAAAGCTTGTTGAACTGAATGTTGAGTGATTGAGACAAGAGAGATTTTCTTGGACAGAATGGCTATTTTCTCCTTTGCCTTCTTCTCTCCACTTTTCTTGGAAGAAAAATAGAATGCGATAGCTAAACAAAGTGGGGAAGTGTACAATTTGAATTTCGTAGAATCAGCTAAGCTGAGAATTCGAGAAGAATACGTAAAAACGGGATATTCTTTGTTTAGTACTGCTACTAATATATTGGCATCAATAAATATTTTCACTTCTTACGACTTTCATAGAAAGTCTCTTTGAGTGATTTTGATCTCTTTTTCGTCTTGTACTCAGCCTGACCCTCTGCAACCATTCCTACCCAATCGGATATTGGCAGGTCTTCCAGTGATTGGTACTGTTTAGATTCGAGCTGCCGGTAGAGAAACTCAGTGAGCCTGGAGAGACTTATATTCTGACTTTCGGCGAACTTTTTAGCTGCTTGAATTACGGAGGAATCGAAGCTTAGCGTAACTTTTGCGTCCATAGCTTTGGTGTTTATACGACAAAGATAAAAAACTTATACGTATAATTATACAAGTCCATTATTCTTTTCTCTTCGGTCTTTCTTTTGGAGCTTTTATTTTGAACGAGGTCTCTTCTGAATTTCCTCCTACTGTGACTTTTAGTGTATAGTCACCAGCAATAAGGTGGAAATCTCCATTTTCACTTGCTTCATAGTCTTCCTTTTGTCCGTCGTCTAGCAAATCTTTAAAGGACGCGTCGGTTTCCAATTTGACTTCGGCGAAATTAAGGCCCCTACTAGCTTCAGTTTTGGTAGATACTACTGTTTGATCTTTATAGATGATTTGAACAGATGCACTGCCGCTTGTATTCGAGTAGAAGGAAACAGTGGTTTTTGGTTCAATCAGGTCACCCCATTCCCAAGTTTTGCTTCCCCATCTTGAACTAAAACTAATCGCATCCGCAGGGAACAGATGAACATTTTTAGCGAGCACATCTGATGTGAGCTGCTGAACGAGCGAAACATCACCAATGTAAATACCTCGGCCATGAGAACCCACAACCAAATCATTCTCTCTTGGATGGATTACCAGATCATGAATGGGAGTGTTGGTCAAACCATTATTGAAAGTCTGAAAGGTTTGTCCCCGATCCAAGGAGACGTATATTCCGTGATCCGTCCCTACATAGAGAATGTCTTCATTGACAGGATCCTCTTTGATGACATTGACTGGCTCCTTGGGTAAGCCTGTTCCGATTCTAGTCCATGATTTTCCGAAATTGTCACTTGCGTAAATCATCGCATCGAAGTTATCCCAACGATACCCGTTGAGGGATGCATAGACCCTGCCCGTTTTATGATTGGAAGGAGCAACCTGGCTGATCCAATAATCCACTGGCAATGAATTTGATATTTTTTCCCAATCCTGGCCTGCGTTCTTTGACACATGAATCAAGCCATCATCACTGCCAACATAGATAAGCCCAAACTGCAAAGGAGATTCCGTAATTGTTGTCAGCGTGCCGTAACTAACATCTCCTTTCTTCCCACCTTTTGTAAGGTCTCCAGAAAGTGCCTCAAAGTCATCTCCCTGGTTCATTGATCGGTGGAATCGATTGCTTCCGAAGTAAACGATGTCTTGATTATGGGACGAAAGTGTGATCGGTGCTTCCCAGTTCCATCGGTACGGAGGATCACCAAGTTTATGTCTCGGCGTGATCCTTTTTCGATCACCCGTCATCGTATTGATTCTGAAGTAGTTACCAAATTGAAATCCCGTATATACCGTTGAGTTATCTCGAGTGTCCACAACCACCTGCATTCCATCGCCACCCATTATTCGCTCATATGGATATTTCCCCTCCTGTAGCCAATCTCTCGAATACTCATAGTCACTAGGGCCTTTCCATACTCCATTGTCCTGAAGGCCTCCATAAACGTTATATGGCTTATCCATATCTACGTTTACTGAGTAAAATTGACCCACAGATGGAGAGTTACAGTTGATCCAGGTAGCTCCCGTATCGAAACTAATATATACCCCACCATCATTTCCAAGAATGAGATGTTTGGGGTTGTTGGGGTTTACCCAAATAGCGTGGTGATCAACATGTACATTCCCTTCATTGATGGATTTCCATGTTTTGCCACCATCCTCAGAACGGACGATTGGCACGCCCATGGTATATAGGACATCTGGATTTTGTCCGTCTACCTGCACCTGGCCAAAATAGTAGCCGTAGGAAAAAATCATACTCTCAATGTAATCTTCATGTGTTTTGCTCCATGTCTTACCAGCATCATCAGAGCGGTACATTTCACCACTTTTGACTGGGGAGTCAAACAACAGCGAGTTCGCGTCTTCAAGATAAGTGACCAGATCTTGTGGCGTAACTTTCCCAGCTTCGACATCTTTTTTGATATCTACTGCATTGTACTCACTGGGAAATCTGTTATCATCCAAAAACGTATTGACTGCTTTATTTTCCAAGCCCAAGAAGAATGCCGGGGTCATGTCTCTGAGTTGATCTTTTGTTAGCCCATCATCTTCGTCATCCTCTTTTTTTCTTCGATCCTGATTATCAAGAATTGCATAGACAATATTTGAATTCGAAGGTGCAAAAGCCAGCCCAATTCTTCCAGTGCCATTCGTGTCAGGGAAACCAGAATCGTCCGCAATTTCAGACCACGTGTCTCCACCATCTTCGGATCTGTAAATAGCTGTGCCAAGGCCTGACTCCTCAAAGTTCCATGCTTTCCTATCTTTTTCCCAGGCAGCTGCAATCAGAGTGTTTGGGTTGTCGGGATGAATGACCAGATCGATGATGCCTGTTCTATTGTCTACAAACAGCGTTTTTATCCACGTCTTTCCTCCGTCTGATGTTTTGAAAATTCCCCGTTCCACATTCTCAGAATAGAGGTGCCCAAGTGCTCCAACCCAAAAAGTACTCTGATCCGTGGGGTGAAGGATAATTCTACCAATGTGATGTGTTTCTTCCAGACCTAAATGTTCCCATGAGTCACCATTATTTGTGGACTTAAAAAGACCGTATCCAGAGTAAGAAGACCTGCTGGCATTGTTTTCACCTGTGCCTACATAGATGGTATTGCTTTTCCAATCAACAGCAATATCTCCGATCGTCATCACTATTTGGTTATCGAAGAGTGACTCGAATGAAGTTCCATTATTCTTCGTTTCCCACAGCGAACCTGATGCGTAGGCTACATAAAAATGTGAAGGATCTGCTGGGTTTACTGCTAAGTCGACGACCCTGCCACTCATGACCGTGGGGCCGACATTTCTAAATGGAACGTTTCCAACAAGTGAGCTTTTCTCTAAATCCAGCCTCGTTTGAAAACCTTGCCATCTCTCTGCAGCTGGAGTGGCTGGAGGAACGGTAGGAGCTTTTTTTCTACGCTGTGCCTGGGAAGAAAATGTAAGCAGAACTAGAATAATGGTTAGGTTCAAGATTCTCATGGAGACAATATTTTTTGATACGTGAGTAAGTATATAAATTAAAGCCTGTTATAACAACCCAAAAACCTATGAAGAACATCAAATGGATTTTAGTAGTAACGCTGGCAAGCTGCACTGTAGCCACGGAATATGAAGCTGAAAAAGCGCTCCCAAAAGCAAACCATTCCCTTAGCTCTGGCCAGACACACAATAAATTCAGTAGAACCATCAAACCAGTCCTCAAGATAAATGCTGGTGAAGTGGTGGACATCAGCACCGAAGAAGCTACGGATGGACAACTTAAGTTGGGATCTGACACTTCCGATTTAATGAAGCTTAGTTTTGATCCTATACATCCTCTGACTGGCCCTATATACGTTAATGATGCTCAGCCAGGAGATGTACTTGCCGTGACGCTTCACAAAGTGGAAATGGGCGACTGGGGTTGGACCGCTATTCTACCGGGTTTTGGCTTTTTAGCAGATGAATATACTGATCCCTATTTGAGAACATGGGAGTTAGCTGGAAAAAACACGTTGAAATTTTCTGATGACATTACTATTCCGTTAAGACCGTTTCCCGGTGTACTCGGAGTTGCTCCTGATACTGATTCTTTGCTTTCTACTATTCCACCACGAGCAAATGGAGGTAATATGGACGATCCAAATATCGTCGAGGGTACCACGGTCTACTTACCAGTTTTTGTAGAAGGTGCCCTGTTTTCGATTGGTGATGCTCACGCGGCGCAAGGTTTAGGCGAGGTATGCGGAACAGCAATCGAAGCGCCGATGCGATTTTTAGTAGAGATCAATCTTTTAAAAGGGTCAAGCATTCAGGAACCGCAGTACGAAAACGATGATGTATATGCGGTAACAGCATTTGCTACCACCATTGATGAGGCTGCAAAAAAAGCTACCCGCTATATGATTGAATACTTAACGAAGAACTATGGACTGAGTGGCAATGATGCCTACATGCTTTGCTCACTTGCTGGTGATTTGAAAATTGCTGAAGTTGTGGATGTTCCACATATGCTGGTTACCATGTCAATCAATAAAAATGTACTATCCAAATGATTAAGATCTACCACAATCAACGATGTAGCAAGAGCAGGTGCACCCTTGATATTTTAAGGGAAAAAAGTGTTGAAATAGAAGTGGTTGACTATCAAGCCAATCCACCTAATAGTGATGAACTCAGAGAAATTTTACGAATGCTTAATATGAAACCGATCGATTTGATCAGAAAAGGAGAAGCTATTTTCAAGGAGAATTTCAAAGGGGAAGACCTCACAGATGACGAATGGATGACCGTGATGATCAAACATCCAAAATTGATTGAGCGACCAATTGTAGTTAACAATGGGAAAGCTGTTATTGGTAGGCCTCCGGAAAATGTAGAAACGATCTTATGAAGGCAGTTCTTGTCGAAAAATTAGGATCGATTGATGATCTGGTTTTTCGCGAACATACACTACCACCACCAAGCGCTGATCAGGTTTTGATCAAGGTTGAATATGCAGGGGTGAACTTCCCAGATATTTTAATAGCAAAAGGACTTTATCAATTTCAACCTGAAGTCCCGTTTTCTCCTGGAGGCGAAGTTGCAGGTACTATCATTGAAATTGGTACGGATGTTAAAAACTTTGAAACTGGAGATAGGGTTGTGTCTGGAACGAGTTGGGGAGGCTTCGCTGAAGAAGCATTGGGATTTGCTTCTAACACTCACAAATTGCCGAAGGAGATTTCCTCTAAGGATGCGGCGGCCACTTTGATGACCTTCGGTACTGCAATTCATGCATTGAAAGACCGAGGACAGCTTCAGAAAGGTGAAACACTGGCGGTTCTTGGGGCTGCAGGTGGAGTAGGGTCAGCAGCAATTCAGGTAGGTAAGCAACTTGGCGCTATAGTTATTGCCTGCGCTGGTAACGATGAAAAACTGGCTCTCTGCAAGCGTTTGGGAGCAGATGATGTTGTGAATTATTCTAACCAAAAAGTCAAAGAATCACTTAAAGAACTAACAGAAGGAAAGGGCGTAGATGTGATTTTTGATCCCGTTGGTGGATCTCTTTCTGAATCTTCTTTTAGGGCAATAGCGAGAGGAGGGCGTCACCTAGTTCTGGGCTTTGCTAGTGGCGAAGTGCCATCGATTCCCTGGAATTTACCACTGCTCAAGAGTGCTTCGATTGTTGGCGTTTTTTGGGGCAGTTTTTTCCGAAAGGATCCTGAGGCAAATGGTAAAAACATTCAGTTGCTCTTTGATTGGCTAAGGGAGGGAAAGATTAGGTCTGCAATCGATGAGGTATTACCTCTTGAATCGGCGAAAGAAGCCATGCGAAAACTACAGGGCAGACAAGTGCAAGGAAAAATATTGTTGCGCTAACGAATTTTCTTTTGTTAATAGCCTTCTCATTGATTACTGATGAGGTAGGTAATAACAAGTATCTCTCACATAGGTACGTCAATTACCAGAATTTTCGCCTCAGTTTTTGCCGCTATTTCGAATGAGCCAGTACCATGAATTCCCATCGCGTCGCGTTTGCTCAATTCCTGTCTGCCGATGGTAATGCTTCCGTCCAGTACAAATACGTATGCTCCATTTCCCACATTTCGAATATCATATTGAAGATTACTGTCAGAATCAAGATCTGCGAGCGAGAACCAAGCATCCTGATTTATCCAAAGTGCATTGGTGTTGTCGGGTGCGACGACTGTTTGGAAGGCATTCCTTCTTTCCTTAGTATCAAAGACTCGTTGATCGTAACGAGGATCAATGTTTTGCTCTTTAGGTAAAACCCATATTTGTAAGAAGTTCACATCTTCCTCTTTACTAAAATTGTATTCAGAATGAGTCAGACCAGAGCCTGCACTCATGACCTGTACTTCACCTGTCTTTATTGTTTGTTCTGTACCTGTACTGTCCCGATGTGCAAGAGAGCCACTCAATGGAATGGAGATTATTTCCATGTTATCATGTGGATGTGTTGGGAATCCAGCTCCACCCTGCACGATATCGTCGTTTAGAACCCGAAGTTTTCCGAACTGAATGCGATCGGGGTTGTAGTAGTGACCAAAACTGAATGAGTGATTACTATCCAGCCAACCGAAATTGACATGCCCTCTAGTTTCTGCTTTATGAACAATTGTTTCCATGATTATCTCTTTAGTATTAATATATACGTAAATACATTAAATGTAGTTACATATAAAATAACATTAAAAAACTGCCTACTTTCAAGACAGTTTTTTTAATAACTACTTCTTCTTCACAAAGTAGTAGACAACTGCTGTAATGATACTGAAAATCAAAGCCATAATGGTCCAGATCAGTTTTGTTCCAGTTCCCATTTTTTGCTTCGTCCAGACATCGTAGATTACCCAGATTGCACAAATGACTGCAACGACATAAAGTATATTTTGCATAATAATTAGGTTTAAGTGAGCGCACAATTTAGCTTTTTGTGCCGATGTCTTTGTCTCCGATTCGTTAGAGGACGCTCAACTTTCGTTAAAGTGACTTGCTGCCGTGTTGAATGGATTAAAACTTAAGTCTGAGCATCACTTTTATTTCTGAAGAAGTATCTCCTTGGGCTAGATCTAACGAAGAACCAATTGTTCTATTCACTGATGAATTTCTGAATTCGGTTCTAGCATATCTAATCCAGAGAGAAGTATTTCTTAGAGGGTCATATCGAATCATCAAATAGTTTCGAATACCAGTCCCAGTGTATGCTGGAATTGAAAATGCATACAAAACATCATTCTCATAGACATACTGAGCATTGTTAAAATCCTGAGAATCGAAGAGTGCCATTCGAGTGTGGATCTTGAATTTCCAGGCAGTGAAGTTGACATCTTGAATGATTGCGATGCCTTTTGAAAACCTGGAACCTTGATGAACTGTACTGCTTTGGATCTTAGTCTTTAGGTTGAGCCACGATTGGGGCTGGTAATCGATATTGAAAATATAGTTCCTTTTGATCTGTTCTTGAAGTATGTTCAAATTCTCTGAAGCCATCGAGACTTCTCGACTTTGCTGTCGCATCTGAGCATAAATTGAAATTTGGCGATAGGGACTATAAGTGTATCGAAATAGATACTCATAGCCTTGAGAAGGAGCTTCAGTTCTAAATTTTAACCATGGAAAGGAAAACTTGTCATAGTAGGCGTTGAACTTGTGCTTCCTTGATGGCTTAATTTGGAGACCCCAATAAGTACCATGTTCATTGATCGTCCGAGAGTTTTCTGAGAAAGATGTAGCATAGAAGGAATGAAAGTCACGATCGTAGCGACGAATTAGAAAGCTGATGTCGACTAGAGGGGACAAACTGGCCATTAGCCCTGCAATAGCTCCAGTTCCTCCCGATCTTGAACGGGCGCCTTCGCCGAAGAACACAAAGTTCTGCCAGGAATAGCTAGCGTGCATTGATGCAACATAATTGTGATCACCATTGAATTCAAAAAGGTTGTAATTGTTTGGGCGCTTTTGTACCAGAATGGAATAATTTGTATTCAATCCCGCCAGACCGATGACTAGCCTTCTATTTGGTTTAAACAGAATAGTTCCGCCAATCGATTTTTCCCCCACTTGATCTTTGATGTCAAGTTCTCTTGCGGTCCGATGAAAGCCTGTATTTTGAATTGAATTCACAAACTCTTCTGCATTGAGATCGACTGACTCTAATTCAAGATCTGGAGCCTGTTTGATGTTTCCGTCTTGCTGGACCTTGGAGTAGAAAAGAGTCAACGAGAAAGCGCCCACCGATCTGCTCAGACCTATGCCCCTGAAGAAGCTGGATTCTAAAACCGAGGAATATGGACGAATGCCTAATGTATTCCGCTTAACCGCATTTACGGTTTCTGATCCTTTCCCCGCACCGAAACCTGCGCCGAAAATCAGCCCTTGACCTACCTGCATCTGGAAGTCTCCAAGCATGATTTCATCAAAACCAAGTTTGTGCTCGAAGAGTAGATGATAGGAGTAGAAATCAAAACCTGTTTGTCCATTTCTGAATTCGAACCTCTCTCCAGCATCTTTTTCAAAAGTGAATCCTACACTAAAATCATCCTTATGGCTGGTTCTAAATCTTCCATAGAGCTTGTTTGCGCTACCTCGATACCTTGACGGCGGACTCGTGAGTGTATCGGTGACTTGGTGGTCTTCATTCCTTACATAAAATGTATCTAGAGGCAGCGCCTCTGTGTAACCCAGCTGCTCTTCGATTCTTCTGGTCCATCTCAGAAGCATGTAATTGTTTTCTTCTGCAAGGATCCTTTGAAGGAGAGGCCTTGTGTCGGTCTTTGATTCTCGAACCGTGACGAATGGTTGAATTGCCCTTATTGTCTCTAGGTCAAAGGTTGAGATGGACTGGAGCTCATTGAGAGATAGAAGTTTTCCGTTTGCTTCAATATGATCGAAGAACTGATTGATTTGATAGGGGCTAAGAATATAAAGGGATGCTAACTCATCAGGATTTGTCTTATTAAGGTTGATCTTTCTGGAATAAAGGAGAAGTAGCGATTCGTAAACATCTTCGTATGAAATATTCTCATCTTGAACTTGAAACAGTCGTTCGGCGAATTTCTCGACATCAATTTCCTCGTTTTGAGCAATTACTTGACAAGCAATAAAGGAGAAGAGTATAATCAGGGCTTGTTTCATTTCTGAAAGGAGTAGCCGAGAGAAAGTTCGTGTATTGCTCCCAGATTGGAATTCTTAGTATAAGCGTAGTCAAAGCGTAGTTTTGTCGGGTGAAATCCGACCCCAAATGCACTTAAGAAGGGTTGCGTACTAATACCAGTTCGGACAAATATATTTTCCACTATCTGATATTCAAGACCAAACTTTATGACTTCTTCGAATACAAGATCTTTCGTAATTTCGAGGTTGAGGGAAAGCTCATCATTTGGCCGGTACGAAATTCCACCTTTCATTATGACAGGCATCTTCTCTCCGGTTTCTTTGACCAAATCAGCTTGATTGAGATTAAATATGTGTGCGCCAAAAAACAGCTGCCTGGTTATTTCCGCAATTCCCCCAAATTCGATCGAGATGGCCTGCTTTGTTCCAATTGTGGAAATCCGATATTGTATAAAATCGATGGAAGCACCGAGACTAACCATTTGGAATCTGTTTCCGAGACCCAGATGGATGCGCTGCTGGCTGAACAGCTTATCTCCAAATTTGTAGAAGCCCAGCCCAGCATTGCCGTACGCTGTGTGATAGATGGCACCCGCACCGACGACCTGAAATTCCTTTATCCCGAACCTATTTTGATAGCCACCAAACACCACGTGGTTTTCTACCCTAGCAAGCCCTCCTATATTATTGAAGAGGCTATAGGCATCCCCAATGGTTACAGAAGCTCCAGCCAAACTGGCATGTCTGGCACCTAAATTAAAATTCCCGTCTTGTGAGTGGGTATAGAGGCTAAAAGTGATGAAGAAATGGGAAAGTAATTTCTTCATAGGTGCAAACTACCCAATTGATCGTATATTTTCAATAAATGTTTGGTAAGGAAGCTTGAATAGTATGCGCCTTTTACTTGTAGTAGTGTTGTATATTTTTTGTCATGTGGCGAGCGCGCAATCGTCTTATGCAAACGGAACCCTGAGATTTAGTGGCAAGATTGAACGTGACTTGAAGGTTGGTAAATGGCAACATTTCTATCCGAATGGGAAATCAAGTGCGGTGTTAAATTATGAAGCAGGGATGTTGAGCGGAGTTCAGAAATATTATTCGGAAGAGGGAAAATTAATCGCACATGAATATTGGGAAGACGATTTGCAGATTGATTCTTCTTGGTACTATTATCCAAATGGGAAATTGGAGAAAAAAGGGAGTTTTGTTGACGGTTTGTATGATGGGCATTGGGTCTTCTACTTTGAGTCAGGCCAACTGAAGAGGGAGGGCTTTTACAAAGTGGGCCTGCCAACTGATCATTGGACTTTTTATTACGAAAATGGGAACGTCAATCAGGCAGGTGCATTTAGTGAGGGGAAGGAAACTGATTTATGGAAATACTATGACGAAATTGGACAGCAGACTTATGAGGGAGAATGGAGAGAAGGGCGAGAAGTGGGACAGTGGTATTATTTCAAAAAGGGTAAGAAGAAAAAATGGAAAAATTTTGACTAGAAGGCAGACAAAAAATTGATGAAAAAATTTGTTTCGTCCAGCTTATTTCTGGATAACTCGAATCTAAAAACAGAATCGTGTATAACAACAAGGTCAAATCCCAACCCGAAGGCATATAGGTACTGATCGTCTAGCTTATCGCTGCCAGCATAGTTTGGGTAGCCCTTTGTATAGCCTTGATCAAAGAACACTTTACCATAAAGAGTAATGGGGAAGGTTTGAAATTGGCGAACAGGCATAAATCGACTTATATCTTTTTTCCTGGAAAATATTTTCTTCTTGATGTCATTCTTCTGAATAAAATAACTACTTCCTTCCACGACGTTTAGCTCATAACCTCTAAGTGAATTTTTTAGAAATCCGATGGAGAAATAGTTGAAATAGCTTCTGTCCCGTGGCAAGGAGATGAGCCCAATCAAATTGCTTGCATGGTAAAATTCGTTTCCAAGTTCTCTAAATCTAGCTGCACTAAAATTGAGCGTCCAAAAATCAACGTTGTCATTATTGATCCCCAGACCAAATTTTGTGATCCCGGCAGTATACCATTCTCCATCGAGCGGATAGTTGCGATTATCCCTTTTGTCCCAAGCGTACTGATACCCAGCACGAAAGTATGATTGATTAGTAACGCCGTTTCCAAGGTAGTTTGCATTCAGGACAGCAACCGTATCGGCAATATTGACACTGCTGTGTCCAAGGTTCAAAAAATGGAAAGAGTAAAATGAATTTCTATAGCTATGTGTGACCCTGCTCCGATATACCGTTCGCAGCAATTCCTCACCCTGAAGGAACCTCCTGACATTTTCCCGAGTGTTGACGGCTAAATTCTTTGCTTCCAGAAATGCAAAATTGAAAGACAGCCCATGTTTTTGAGTTTTTTCAATGTAGGGAATTCGGTATAAGACACTCAGCCTTTTGGTGAAACCAAATTGGGTTGTAACTCTCAATAGTTCGGACCGTCCCCGAAAGTTGAAGTGTGAAAGACGCAAGCCATAATTTACCCTACTAAGGTCTCGGTTGCGATTGGTCCACCAGTCATTGAAATTTCTGTCAACAAGTTTGAAAATTGGAATGGGATAAATATACCAGCGCTCCTGAACAAGGATACGTATGTCCACACGACCATTGGATACCTCGATTATACTAAACGTTACCTCATTGAACAGATTAGTCCTGTAGATTCTGTTTCGATCCCAGACGAACATACTGTCCAATTCAAACCTCCTGTACTGTTCTCCTTCATCGAAACTGAGTTCTCTAGTGATGATTTGCTTTTTCGTTTTCCTGTTACCCTCAATCTCCACTATGTTTATAGTAACCAATTCAGTGGAGTCAAATGTTTGCGACCAGCTGACAAAAACTTGAGTCAACAAGAAAGAAATGAAAAAAAGCCTTTTCAATTGAGTATGCTAAGATTATTTAGTTGTTTCAATTTTGGGAAGATAGGCCTGCAAACAGAACGAATTTTGATTGTCCGTGCAAATTTGCTTCGTACTTTTGTCGTGTGAGGAAAGTCATCCGGCAAATATTCATTCTACCCATTCAGCTATACCAAGCTGTTGTATCACCATATTTTCCCAGCGCATGTCGATTCACGCCAACGTGCTCTCATTATGCGAAAGATGCCATTATCAAACATGGAATTTTCAAGGGAACCTGGTTGGGAATAAAACGAATCGGAAGATGTCACCCTTGGGGTGGAAGTGGTCATGACCCTGTGCCTTAACAACAGCTTCCTCAAGGTGAATTTTCTGTAGTTGTCTACAAATAGGAATGTTCTATTGAAACTCCTCGGGTGAATGGAACTCACAATTCTGCCAGTTCCTCTTCATAACCCCCAGACAAAATTGGAAAGCGATACCACGACCTTGGGTCTATATTGAAATCATCAAAATGGAAACTAGGAGCATAGCGTTCACGCTTCCACTGATTCCGCGTCCACAGCTGAAAAAACTTCTTGACCCAGTCTTTTGCTTCGGCTTCATCATATAATTCTTTGAGTAAATCATATATCTGTTTTGGAGATTTACCATTTAGAATTGCTTCTAGTTCGATTTGCTTCAGCACATCGTAGGGCATCAGATCATTTTCATCTGTCTGATTCTGATCTCCTGGTCGAAGTTCAGCGGTAGGAGTAAGACTGTTGACGTCCGCCAGTCCTTTGTAACCAAGAGATGTTTCAGCATACTTAAGCCATTGCAGAATGAAGGTTTTAGAGACGCCAGCGATAGGGGAGATGCTTCCACTCGTGTCGCCATCCATTGTGGCATACCCAACAGCTCCTTCGCTGCGGTTGGAGGTAGCTAGTAGCAGAGCATTATTCAAATTTGCCAGCATCCAAATGATTGGAGAGCGCGATCGTGCCTGAATGTTTTGCAAGGTGATATCATCTTGATCCCAGCTCAATTCTCGTCCAATTGCATGTTCAATGGTTTTCCTGGCCAAATCAACCTGTTCATCAATCTCCCAGGAGTGGAACTTTGCTCCAATCGAATCAGCAAGTTTTTTTGCGGAATTAAAAGTCTCCTTTGATGAGTTTTTTGTAGACTGATAGGCTGTTGTAAGAATTTGTCCAGTGATGTCCTTTGGAGAATCACCTTGAAGGTCAAAACCAATTTTTTGTTCCATCGCATTCCTACCTAGTTCCAGTAAGCCTCGTCGGACAACCTCGGCAGCTAGGGTGGCGATAGTGCTGGAGTCTGCTCCGCCACTTAGAGATAAAACATACCCATTGCTATGACTTTTTCTCAAATAATCGAACAGTGCGAGCGAAGCTGCTTGAGTGAATTCCTCGTTTTGATTGTCAAAATTCGACTTCAGATTATTTTTGCACTTGCCTGTTCCAAAGTCAATATCCACTGTAAGTAGATTGTAATCTTGAAAGGATAATCGTTCATTACGACCAATAAGCTCACCTTTATTTGCAATTAGAATATCCCCATCATAGATCATTCTCCCAGCCTCATTACCAAGCAGGTTGGTGTATAAGTAAACACAGTCCAACTCCCTCGAACTTGTGCATACTAGATCTTCCCTAAATTTTGCTTTCTTAAATGCAAAATGTGAAGCGCTTGGATTTAGGATCAGGTCTATTTTTGTTTGGTAGTGCCCAGCAGGACGGTCATCCCTCCAGGCATCTTCACAAATTTCAAAGCCTATCGTGATTCCGCCGTGATTAAAGGTAACGTGACCAAAGGGATACAATTTTCCGTGCCATTCAAAGTCATGGGTTTCACCTGTTTTCCAAGGTGTAAACCATCTTGGTTCGTAGTGAACCCCATCATTGGCTAGCTTTTGCTTAACGTAGAACCCCTTAATCTCTTTGTTTGCTATGAGGCAAGTAGTGTTGAACGTTTGACCCTTCGTGCGGACTGGTAGGCCAACCGACACTGCAATTCCATCCGTCCACGGAAGTATTTTTTCCAATTTTTCTAATGCCTTGCCAGGGAGCCACTCACTCAGAAATAAATCCTCACAACCGTAACCAGTGATGCACAACTCAGGGAGACAGAGAATATCAACCTCTTCAGCCCTGGCCTGATCAATGGCATGTTTGATATTGTCCAGATTGTTTTTCCAGCCAATTGGAGTTTGATTAAGGCATGCTCCTCCAATCCTGAGTTTTTTGCTCATTCTTGCAGTTTTAGTTCTATGTAAGTTTTCCTGGCAGCGTCTTGTTCCGCCTTCTTCTTACTAAAACCAAAACCTTTGGATTTTGGTTTGTCACCTAAGAAAACCTGGGCTGTAAACGTTCGATCTTCTTCATCAACAATTTCGAATTTTAAGTCGACGTTTTCTTTTTGTGACCACTCTAGCAACTTGCTCTTGAAGTTTGATATTGTGGTAATTAGTTCGTTCAGATCGTAGTGTGGCTTAATTAACTTGCTAATAACAAATTGTCTGCAGAATTTAAATCCATGATCAAGATGAACGGCTCCGACTAAAGCCTCCAATGCATCTCCATATACTGATTTGCTGGTTCTATTCTTTTGATTGTACTGAATTAACTCTCGAAGCCCAATCTTTTGACCAAGACTGTTAAGTGACTCTCTGCTCACAATTTTTGATCTGATCTCGGTGAGAAATCCCTCCTCCTTGAAGGGATATTGCGAATACAAGTACTCCGCCACAATCATCCCAAGGACAGCATCTCCAAGGTACTCTAAGCGCTCATAGGAGGCCTTTATTCCCTGATCGTTTGTTTGAGCAACGCTGCTATGCATCATTGCCTGTTTGTACAATGCCAGATTGATGGGATTTCGCCCTATGATCAGCCTGAATGACTGACGTAATTTTTTCTCAGAACTGAAAGTGGAAATTAGGCGACCCGATAAGCGTTTCGGAAACGAAGACACTACTCGGAGTATTTGCCTATAACGATTGAAGTATTATGACCTCCAAATCCAAACGTATTACTCATAGCAATATTCACCTCTCTCTTTTGGGCAGTATTGAAGGTCAAATTCAGATTCGGATCAATTTCTGGATCGTCGGTAAAATGATTAATTGTAGGTGGGACAATGCCTTTTTGCAAAGCCATGATACAAGCTATGAATTCCACAGCACCTGCAGCTCCAAGCAAATGACCAGTCATTGACTTTGTAGAACTGATATTTAGATTAAGCGCATTTTCACCGAAAATTCTTTGAACCGCTCTGATTTCACCTGCATCTCCTAAAGGTGTAGATGTTCCGTGCGTGTTGATGTAGTCAACCTGATTTGGTTTAATACCCGCATCAGCAAGCGCATTTTTCATTACCAATTCAATTCCGATTCCTTCCGGGTGTGGTTGCGTAATATGATATGCATCCGCGGACATTCCATTGCCAATAATTTCGGCATAGATTTTTGCGCCCCGAGCCTTTGCATGCTCCAATTCTTCAACAATTATTGCACCCGCTCCTTCACCCAGGACAAACCCGTCACGATCTTTATCATATGGTCTAGAAGCGGTTTCGGGAGAATCATTTCTTTCCGAAAGTGCCTTCATGGCATTGAATCCACCTATTCCTGACTCGATTACACCAGCTTCTGAACCACCTGTTAGAATAGCATTGGCCTTGCCAACCTGAATGTAGGTAACAGCATCGGTAATCGCATTGTTGGATGAGGCACAAGCGGAAACGGTAGCAAAATTCGGCCCCATAAATCCATATTTTATGGAAAGCAATCCAGGAGTGATGTCCGCTATCATTTTTGGAACAAAGAACGGATTAAAGCGAGGTGAACCATCACCTTGAGCAAAATTCATTACTTCGCTTTGGAAGGTGCTAAAACCGCCGATTCCAGAACCCCAAATGACGCCAATCCTGCCCTTGTCTACTTTTTCAAGATCTAAGCCAGAGTCGATGATTGCCTGATCACCAGTGACCATCCCATATTGTGTATTGGGATCCATTTTCCTGGCTGCTTTTCTATCGAAAAAATCGATAGGATCGAACCCTTTAACCTCACAGGCAAATTTGGTTCGGAATTTCTCGGTATCGAATCGTGTAATAGGAGCCGCGCCACTTACACCTTTAGCTAATGAATCCCAATAGTCTTCTATAGTATTCCCTAAAGGTGTAAGAGCACCAATCCCAGTAACAACGACTCGTTTTAATTCCATAAAGTAAGGAGCTTATAGCTTACTTAACGTTTTCTTCAAGGTAAGAGATAGCATGACCTACTGTAGCAATATTCTCAGCCTGATCATCTGGTATGGATATGTTAAATTCTTTTTCGAATTCCATGATGAGCTCAACAGTGTCTAGTGAATCAGCCCCTAAATCATTTGTGAAACTTGCTTCGGGAGTAACTTCAGACTCTTCCACACCTAGTTTGTCAATAATGATTGACGTTACTTTTTGTGCTATTTCTGACATTTTTTTAATGTTTGGTTTAAAATGAGTTGCAAAGAAATATATTATCCCCCTAAAATCAAACAAATTCGCATAGTGTAACCGCGATTGATTTTTGGCGACATATCGAACCGGAATATATAACATATGAAGAAGAATAAGCTGGATTTAATCTATGAATTTGACTTTGAGTTGGCGGGAATTGTTTGCAACAAAAAGGAATACAAACTAGCATGGCATATTAATTCAGTATTGGAAATATCTCTGGCTAAAAAAGAGGATATCAAAATAGAATTTTCCAATCAACTTACCATTTTGATTTCCAATTATAAATACGAGACAGAGTTCGTTGAAATAGAGCTATTGCAGAACAAGCTGATATCCAGCGGCGGCAATAAGCCCCAGTTCTTACTTCCTGAATTGAAACAATTTGATTACCTGTTGAAATTGAAGGATGCTACAGGTGAGCTTTCGATCGCAAACGTTTGTGCTGATATTAAGGAGATTGCACTAGTTGAGTATGTTTCGCAGCTTAATTTTGATGAACTTAAATCAAAAGAAAATTTACTGTACTAACTATTATAATGAAAAGTAGCAAGCGAACGAAGATAGTTGCGACAATTGGCCCAGCTAGTAATACAAAGGAGAAGATTATGCAGTTGGCTGAAGCTGGCGCGAACGTCTTGAGACTCAATTTTTCGCATGGTACACATGATGATCATAAAAAGGTAATTGCTACTATTAGGGAAATTAACGAAGAAACAAATTTCAATTTGTGTACGCTGCAGGATTTGCAGGGCCCGAAGATTCGAGTGGGACTTGTGAAGAACAACGGCGTAGAATTGGAGGATGGGCAAAAACTGATCATAACAACAGAGGACATGGAAGGAACCTCTGATCGGATCAGCACGGTTTACAAAGGGATAGTAGATGATGTCAAGCACGGTGATGTCATACTAATAGATGATGGGAACATCGAACTCAAAACTGAATCGGTGAGTGGGAATGAAGTGATTACGACCGTAGTGCATGGTGGAGTTTTGAAATCTAGAAAAGGAATTAACCTGCCGGATTCTAATGTGTCTGCCCCATCACTTACAGAAAAAGATATTGAAGATCTAAACTTCGGGTTGGATCATGGTGTCGACTGGGTTGCTTTGAGTTTTGTAAGAAGATCTGAGGATATTGTTGAGCTAAAGGAGCGAATCGACAAGGCTGGAAAAGATGTCAAAATCATAGCTAAGGTTGAAAAACCGGAGGCTTTGAAAAATATAGAGGCAATTATTGAAGAGGCGGACGGAATTATGGTGGCACGAGGAGATCTCGGAGTGGAGATTCCTATGCACGAGGTGCCACTCTGGCAAAAGAAGATTGTACTTAGATGCAACAAAGCCGCAAAGCCTGTGATTATAGCTACTCAGATGATGGAGAGTATGATAGAGAACCCGCGACCAACCCGCGCAGAGACCAATGATGTTGCCAATGCAGTCATGGACGGTGCGGATGCATTGATGCTCTCTGCGGAGTCAGCTGCAGGTAAATTCCCTGTTGAGTCGGTGAATAAAATGGCTGAAACAATCTCGGCAGTTGAAAGGGAAGCAGATTCTATATACAATAAGTACTACGAGGATCATGTCGAATCTAGCACAAGAGGCAACGACCTCTTGATCAGAGGTGCTTGTCAGATGGCGGAGAGCATTCAGGCAAAGGCTCTTGTCTGCATGACAAAGTCAGGTTACTCGGGGTTTAGGATGGCAATGCATCGATCTAGATCAGAAATCTTTCTTTTCACAAACAATAAGAAATTGATACATAGTATGAATCTAGTCTGGGGGGTTAAGACTTTCTATTACGACAATCATGACAATATTGACTTGACACTTGAGCAAATCCAAAAGCGACTTGTCGAAATTGGACATTTGCAAAAAGGTGATCATTTTGTTAACACCGCCTCTATGCCGCAACATTGGCATGGACATACGAACATGATGAAGGTCAGTGAAATTGAATAGAGTCAAAGAAATAGATACAATAGAAAAATTAGAACAAGTAGAATCGCTATCCACTTGTACCCCATACTGATCTCGGAAAATTCATATTGACAAATAGGACACTCTTTGCAGTTTGCATCGATTTCCATTGCGCAAGAAGGGCATTCTTTAGTTTTCAACAGACGTTATTTTAGGCTGTAGTACCGCCACAGCTAGAACCAGCACCAGCAGTGCAACCGTAGCAATGTTGGTTCACAATAATGTCTCGTTGTTCCAGCTCCTTGATGTTAAAATCACTAACGTGATTACTTCCATTTACTTTCAATTCTAGCATTTGATTGAAGTCACAGTCATACAGGTGTCCATCCCAGCCCACACTAATCGTACTTCTACACATCACACCTTCAGCGGCCATTGGGTTAAATGCGTTGACCAATTCCTCCATATAATCCTCGTACTTTTCACTTCGCACTAAATACTCCAAAAAACGACTAACAGGCAGGTTTGTAATGGCGAAGAGATTGTTAAATACAATGTCGTAGTCTAGAAGTTTGCTCTTGAACTGACTCTCTAACACATGCTGATCTCCAGGTAAAAAGGCTCCAGCTGGATTGTAGACCAGATCAAGTTGTAGGTCAGAATCCGTTTTTCCGTATCCAATCTTATTTAGCATTTGCAGAGCTTTTATTGACTTGCCAAAAACTCCATCACCACGTTGAGCATCTGTCCGCTTTGCCGTAAAGTATGGTAAGCTGGAAACGACGTTTACTTTGTGTTTTTTAAAAAATTCTGGCAAATCATTGTACTTCGGATTTGCTAAAATTATGGTAAGGTTACACCGAACAATAATTTCCTTTCCAATCGCCCTCAACTCTTCGACAAACCATCTGAAATTTGGATTCATTTCAGGTGCGCCCCCAGTTAAGTCGACCGTTTTAATACTCGTATTTTTGATTGCATCAATGCACTGCTGCATTGTGTCTTTCGTCATAATTTCTTTTCGATCAGGCCCAGCGTCTACGTGGCAGTGAGCGCATACCTGATTACACATTTTTCCCACATTGACCTGGAAGACATCGATGCCTGTCGGTTTCAGTGTCGAATGCCCTAGACTACTTAGCTTTCCCTCAAAAGTGGTAATTCCCATAGTGGACGCATCACTTAGTAGACCGATCTGACCCTCAGCAGTTGAAAGCGTATGTTTTTGTTTTTTTAACGATTGAATCACCTTACATCAATTTGTCATTCACCTGATTCATCATTTGTACTCCATGTACAAGGGCAGCACCACCTTTTATGGCTGCTGTTACATGGACTGCCTCCATCATTTGCTCCTCATCCACTCCCTTTTTTAAGCAGTCTGTTGTGTACGATTCGATGCAATATGGACACTGTACAGCATGGGAAACAGCTAGAGCGATCAAGGATTTTTCTCTCGCGGTCAGTGCTCCTTCTTTGAATACACTGCCGTAATAATCAAAGAATTTCTCTCCAAGTTCTTTTTGCCACTCAGTGATCTCACCAAATTTTTTCAGATCTTCTCTATTATAATAACTGTCCTTCATATCTTGACTTTCTAATTATTCGTGAAAATAGCATTTTCTATTGCGATCGCATTATCAATAAACCCAAACGTCGTATCTAACACCTATGAGAGCATATCAATTCCATAAATCAGGAAAACCTGAAGTTTTGAAGATTGTTGAGCTTTCTGAGCCTACTCCAGAGGAGAATGAGGTCAAGATTAAGATTGTATGCATTGGAATCAATTATGCTGAAATTCTATCCAGAAAAGGTCAATATCGATGGGCACCTAAAAGACCCTACGTCCCTGGCATGGAGGCATATGGGCAAGTGGTGGAAATTGGAAAGAATGTTAGTCAACATGCTGTAGGGGAGATGGTGATTGTTGGACAGCAGTATGGTGGGTATGCGGAGTTTGCTTGTGTCGCTGAGCATCTTTGCTTCCCTGCTATTGCAGGTTTCTCACCAGAGGAGAATGCTGCTTATCTTGTCAATTTTATGACTGCATGGGTGGCGCTTAAAAAACTTTGTAGGGTTCAGTCAGGAGAACGAGTCCTTATTCATGCTGCAGCTGGTGGTGTTGGTACCGCGGCAGTTCAGATCGGAAAGGCACTTGGGTGCCATGTTTTTGGAACAGCCAGCAAAATGGAAAAATTGAACCTGATTAAAAAATTGGGGGCTGACATGGCCATTAACTATACAACTCAGGATTTTTACGAAGAGATACTTAAAGAGGGCGGTAAGGTAGATTGTGTTCTGGAAGTTGTAGGAGGTGATGTTTTTAAGAAAAGCCTTGAATTGCTCGGTCCCTTTGGTAGAATGGCTGTCATTGGGTTTGCCAGTATCAACTTGCAGAAATGGAATCCAGTTTCTTGGTGGCGGACCTGGAAGGCCGCACCAAAAGTGCAGTTGATCGAGATGTCGAAACGGAGTCAGGGGATCTATGCGTCACACATCGGATACCTTACAGATAATACAGAAGTGGTTGCGAAAATTTGGGATGAGCTAAGGATCTTTGTTCAGAAGCACCAGCTGAAACCTATAGTAGGAAAAACGTTTGACTTTGACGATTTGCCTAACGCTCACAGGTATATGGAATCTCGAGCGTCTGTTGGAAAAATCGTTGTGAATATTAACCATTGATAATAAAATACCTCCGTTTATCGAAAACACCGCTTTGCTATTATCAGTTGATAAAAAAAATTGTAAAAAAGCTTTGTGTGTATCAAAAAGAGGCATACCTTCGAGGTATAGATAGTGAGTATCTATTTCCATAGCTGGTTCTTAATGAAGGAGGGGTTACAAAAGTAACCCTTCTTTTTTTTTCTTCTTTTAAAACTTTCAAGTACATTTAGGCCATGATTAATGATCGAATTAATCGGCTGATCACTGTTATGGAAATGAATCCAACTTCATTTGCAGATAGTGTGGGTGTGAATGTCACAGTGATATTCAATATTATTAAGGGGAGAAGAAGTAAGCCGAGCTACGAGTTGATCCTTAAAATGCTTAAAACACACGATAAACTCAACGCTGAGTGGCTGATCAAGGGATTGGGTGCTATGTGGAATGATGATATCGTAAAATCACAGCCAATTGCGCCAAGTCAGGTAAATCTCGAAAATAGAATTCGTGAACTTTTCATCAAGCTTAGAATGGTTCAGCCTGATGCTTATGAAGTACACGAACTAGAAGAACTGGTTTCCTTTGTACTTGAGGAAAGTGATGCGCAAAAGAACAAACTGATTTTGTTGAATGATCGACAAGAGGGTATGTTAACCGTGCTTCGGGAGAAACTCAAGCTTCGCGTTTAATTCCAAGCTTCCTTCGTTTTATTTTTCAAAAAACTACCGCTATCCTAGTAGTTTGTTGTTTGATGTATTGTTAAAAACGATACCTGTGAAAGTAGTGCTTTCCTAACTATGTGAAGCATGGAAGAAAAGAGCGTATTACTTTTGGTTTAGAATTGCAGTTGAGGCCTTGATTATATCTAGTCTATGATCTTAAGTGCGATCAACTCACGTTCGATATTTCTGCGAAGCAGGATTTTCTGATATCGGTGGTATGCGATTACTAAGAGTAGTAAGGTAAGCAGACCACCTGAGGTAAGCTTGGAATACATGAGAATATCTGCGATCCGTTCCTGCTTGTCAACCTCAGCGAAGTATCGTTTGGTGATGAGATCCATGTTGTAGCGTTGATCGGTTTCTTGAATATCTGCCTGAATTTCCAAATACTCATTCATTTTGTCTGAGTATAAATCTTCATAATATTTTGATTTTTCATAATAACGCAGTTTGTAGTTAAGATTAGCACAGGCTTTGTAGATTTCAAAATAATCTGGATGAAGTCGCTGCAGGGGGAGAAGTTCTTCAGCCTTTTTAAAAAAATCTGCAGACAAGTGGTATTCGCTTAACTGATAGTGCGTTTCTGCTATTCCGAAGTAGCTTGAAAAGAGTGATCTTCTACTGGAAATTTGCCTTTTATAGTCAATGGCTTTCGTATAATGAATCAACGCATTGTCATAGTCCTTTGCAGCTTTATAGGATTTAGCGAGGTTGTGATGATAGGAAGCTCTTTTGGATAAGTTATCCGTGGAGAGACGATCAATTAGGTCGAGGTGAATTTTGATAGCATTTTCAAACTGACCCGATTTTCTGTAAGTTAATGCTAATCTGTTATTGAAATCGAAGTAGTCCTTTGACCCAATTTGAAGCTTTTCTAAACTTGCAGTAAGTATTTGTATAGCCTTATTGTAATCTTTAGTTTCTCTATAAAGACCAGCGAGATTATAATTGAGGATTAAGTGCAATTCTTGGTTCTGCAAGATTCTACTGTGCTCCAGACCCTTAAAAAAGTATTCTTCCGCAAGGTCATAGGAATTGAAATTCTTGAAAATTATCCCACAACGATTATATAGTGATGCCAGATCTTTAGTGAGTTCAGCATAGTTGGCTTTTCTAGAAAAACGTATTGCCTCTAAATTGTAGATTATTGCTTTACCAAATTCACCTTCATTTCTGTGAATCTCACCAAGAAGTAGATTGGACTTGGTGTGCCAGAGATAGTTTTTCTTACCATCATAAGCTTCCTTTAGGGAGTTAATATATGATTTGGCTTTTGCTAGTTCATTGGTTTTTACCAAGGTATTGATGCTATCAAGATTACTTTCTAATCCTCCAGCAAACGAATAACCTCCGATGGCATAGAATATACAAAGATAGCACAAGATAGATTTCCTCATTCCCAATAACTGATTTGGTATACAAGTATATAAAAAATTCGCCGAAAGAAGTGACCTCTTTCGGTGAATTTGCAATCTAATCTGATGTAGATATCAAGTTTCCAGACTAATTAGAACTTATCGTCAACCACCAGTGGTTTTGTCATCATCGTCATCATCGGGGTCTCCGATCTGATTCAATTCAATATCATCAATTAATTCGTCCATTGCGGCATCTTCTGTGCAAGCACCTAGTGAAAGGGCGCTTACGATTACCATCATTGTTAAAAATTTTCGTCGCATAACTGTACTCGTTTTAGGTTTAAAAACTGTTAATCGAGACAAATATACAAAAAAAAGATTACAAATAACTAATTTATTGGATTATTTTTAGATTTTTTTTCTTGTAACAAGCTGATTATTAACGGTATTAGCTAGATTTGGGTTTAAATATAAAGTCATGAAAAATATTGCATTTACCTCATTATTATTCTTAATTTCTTGTGCTCCGCAACCTTCGTACTCTTCGTACGGGGAGGAGATCAACGCAAAAGGTGCCACGCCCACTAATGAATTCTTAGCACTTGTGTCTTCGAATGAAGAATCTTTCAAAATTGAAGGTGTAGTCGAGGAGGTTTGCCAGGCAAAGGGTTGCTGGATGAAAATCAAAAATGAGCAGGGACAGTCCATTCGTATCACCTTTAAGGATTATGGATTTTTCGTACCGAAGGATATTGCGGGTAGGGAGGTGATTTTTGAAGGAAGTGCCGCAGTGGTAGACCTTGATGAAGATCTTGCGAAGCATTACGCTGATGATTCAGGTAAGGAATATGATAAAGCAATGCGCAGGGAGGTAGCGATTGTTGCTTCTGGCGTTTTGGTGAGAGACCTCTAGCTGTAGTATCCTTGAGGCTTGTTCTTTTTGAACACATAACGTAAGCTGGCTCCGCTGGTGCCGGCGAAACCTCCTGAGAGTCCGCCTATTAGCCCCGTAGCAACGACCAGCGTTAAGGGATTGTCAATCAATGGGACACTTAGTAGTTCGATAATGACTTCGGTGAAGACGGATTTGTTGGCGATATCAAGGACAAGTGCTTCTCCTGTCCAAACTAGGCCTACGCCCAGAAAACCAGCCACAAAGGCGTTCAATAAAGTGGAAGGCATGGCCATACAAATAATAAATGCTGCTCCCATGCCTGTCCACCAGGCGAAATAGGATGAAAGCACGTAGGTGATGGCTGCAATAAGAATGATTCTTAGTATTAGTTTCATTTTCTACTTAATTGCTCGGGTCTAATAGAATGGAGTAAACGATTCCGTTCGATCCTGTATCAAGTGTTGGATCAAAAAGTAATTTTTTGTAGTCACCTGTAGCCCAGTCCTTCACCATGTGGCCATACGTTGGGTTTCCAGGGTTGGCAGATTGGCTTCCAGGATAGACACCCCAGGCATTTACTTCGCCATCGCCCAGTTCTACAACCATTCGCCAGGAGGGTCCGTGAGATTCTGAAGCAGCATTAACGATTGATCGGTAGCCGCCGACTTTTACATTTCCAGTACTAAATGGGGCGATTCGCAGCAAATGTCGAATGGTAGTATTTTTGAATCGATACCACGTGAGTTCATTTCCTTCGATGGCTACATACTCTTGTAGTTCTTCAACTGTTTCTTTGAACGTGATACGGAATAGGTCAGCCACACTTTCACGCTCTGGTGTGAACTTGTTGTCGATCAGGTCTAAGTCAGGGAAATTCTTTAGAACATAGTAGGTGTTGTACCAATGTGGTCTTGCGAGGCTTACTTCAGCACTATCTATTTCGTCCCATAGTTTCGATCTTAAATTGTCCCACCAAGTCTTGAAAATAGCAGGTGCATCTAACTCAGCTTCGTTGAAGTAGTCCCAGTTCTTAAGTGTAGTATAATAGTCTAAGTCAAAACCAGTGAAGGAAGCTGAATCCAGGCTTTCAAGCATCATGGGAAGACTCTCGAAAGCCAGATAATTGAAATTGTCGTATTGAAGTTCCATGAGATCTTCGACTTTTATGTCTTCCATCACACGCAGACGATCATTGATTCTTCGGCCTCTGTAGTAATCATAGTGGTAGTCGTAGATGTAGTAGGGGTAGAGTGAGTCGACTGGATGTTGATTGGCCGAACTAACAAAACCTCGATCAGGGTTGAGCACTTTCGGGTTATGTTCATAAGGTATGAACTCTTTCCATTCATGCCTGGAGTTCGCTCCATCCATAATGAACTTGCCTTGCTCTTCCCATTTCAGTGGAAATTGACCCGCCAGGTAGATAGCAATATCTCCTGACGTCGATGCAAACGAAATGTTTTGTGCAGGGCCTGAGTAGTTACTGAAAGCCTCGACGAAATCATCGTAATTGTTGGCCTTGTCGCAGAGGTAGAACGCTTTAAATTCCTTGTACGGATTATGTGCTGTCCACTTCATGGCGAGGTTCATTTTCTCAGTTTGTCTTGTGAAATTCCGATCGTAGACCACAGGACCATGGTGGGTATAGATGAGCGTGTCATAAAAAGAATCTTCTCCTTTGATTTGAAATTCTTCGATCTCTTTTCTGGTTGGTACCCAGTTTCCATTGTATCGGTATTCATTTCTTGATTCGTCCTTGAATTCGATCGAATACCAATCGACAACATCCGCTCTGGAATTGGTCTCACCCCAGGCGATCGAATCGTTGAATCCATTGATGATCGTAGGAACTCCTGGAAAGCTTGCCCCCATCACATTCATCGTTGGAGAATTAAGATGGATGAGGTACCAGATGCTTGGAGAAGTAAGATTAAGGTCTAACTCGTTGGTGAGAATGACTTTACCATTGGCTGTTTTTTGTCCTCCAACAACGAAGCTATTGCTACCATTGTCGGGGTCGGGCTTTTCAATTAAAGGATTAGCAAAACCAAGTGCGTATATTGAATCAGGCGCTGGGGTTGCAAGGGGACTAAAGTCAAAAGGTGTACCCCTTGGAATGATTGGATCAATACCAGGATGCTTATCAGGGTACAGTATATCGAAGATGTCTTTGCCCCACAATTTGAGGGCATTGGTGTTTTCAAGATCCGAATCTCCCGATGAGAGGGCTTTGTGCATGTTGGAGAGAAAGAGGAAGCATTTGTAAGGCGTCCATGGTTCTGGTTTGTAGTCAAGCAGCTTGTACTCTATGGGCAAATCATCGTAGTCTAACGTCTCAATGAAATCATTAACACCTGCAGTATAGGCATCGACGATCTTAAACAACTCTGGTTCCTGACTTTGGAAAAGAGCTGTTGCATTTCGAGCACCGTAGCCTAATCCCATCCTTCGTTGTGACCGGTCATAGGTCAAAGCTTGCTTGCCTAATATCTCAGATAGTCTGCCATCAGCAGCAAGTAATTGAAACTCCATCTGCCACAACCTGTGAAAGGCTGTGATGTACCCCTGCGTATAAAATAAATCAGAATCATTCTGGGCGAAAATGTGTGGAATCAGTAAGTCATCGAAGTGAATGCGTACTTTGGCTGTTAAAAAATCTGAATCTATCCGAGAGGGGGCATTAATTGCTTCGTTTTCTGCATTTTTCCAAAAACCATGAAAGGGGCTCAGAAATTTTCCTAAAGGCGGAACTACACCTACTTTTGAATTAAGCATGACACCCAGAGCAACCGTAAGGATGAAGAAAAAAGCAAACCGAAATATTTTCATAGCTGGAAAAAGAGAACGTAGGTTTTCGCGGATGAAAAATATCAATAATATGCGGCAATCCCTATTTTTATGAAGACTGGATTCAAAAAAAAGTATCAGTCAGTAGTGAAGCCTTTCTTTGATAAGACTGCTGCATTTTTTCTAATCGTACTTTGCCTTCCAATCTTCCTTTTTTTCATACTCTTGCTCTTGCTATTCAATCGAGGTGCTGTCTTTTTTCATCAACAAAGAGCAGGAAAGAATCAGCAAATCTTTTCCATACTTAAGTTTAGGACGATGCAAGACGGTCGTGAGATATCAAAAATTGGAATTTTCCTAAGAAAACTCTCGCTGGATGAATTGCCACAGCTGGTAAATGTTCTGAGAGGTGAGATGAGTCTGGTTGGACCGAGACCTTTGCTGGTGGAATACCTGGAGTACTACAGTAATGAGGAACAAAGGCGGCATGTCGTTCTGCCTGGGATTACGGGCTTGGCTCAGATAAATGGCCGCAATGGATCTGATTGGAAAACTCGAATGGAGAATGATCAGTACTATGTAGATAATATTTCATTCTTACTTGATTGCAAGATTTTGATGATGACTGCACTTCAACTTTTTAAGTTTAGAGAGGCAGACTCTGCAGATCAAAGTCATGGAACCTTCATTGATTATGCAAGCAAAAGATGATTGACAGACCGATATATTTATCTCCTCCAAATGTTGGCGATGAAGAGAAGGCACTTCTTGCCGCCGCAATTGACAGTGGATGGGTAGCTCCTATAGGCCCTCAGCTTGATCTTTTTGAAAGAGAGCTAGAACTTAGATTGGCTGGTAAAAAAGTGCTTGCCCTCAATTCTGGAACGTCAGCCCTGCATCTGGCGCTAAACCTGGCTGACATAGGAAGTGGAGATGATGTGCTTGTAGGAACTTTTACTTTTGCGGCCTGTGCAAACGTGGTCTTATATCAAGGGGCCAATCCTGTTTTCATTGATAGCGAAAGTGAAACTTGGAATGTAGACCCTGACATCCTACTATCTTATTTATCATCTAATCAGAAAAAACCCAAGGCCATCATCGTTACGCATCTCTACGGAGTTCCTGCTAAGATCAAAAAGATTAAATCTATCTGTGATGAGCACGGGTTGATCTTGATTGAAGATGCAGCAGAAGCTTTGGGAGCAAAATATGAGGGTGATCCAGTGGGCACTTTTGGAGATTTTGGAGTGATCTCTTTTAACGGAAATAAGTTGATCACCACAGGTGGGGGAGGAGCACTGATTTCTTCGAATGAAAATTTCCGGAAGGGACTTCACTTGTCGACGCAAGCAAATACTGACTCATTTGGCTATGACCATGATAGGGTTGGCTATAATTATAGGTTAAGCAATGTACTGGCAAGTGTTGGGGTGGCTCAGCTTGAAAAACTGGAGTACTTTCTGAAAAGGAAACGTGAGATCTTTAGTTATTATCAGTCCAACCTTCCTTCGATATTCCGATTTGAACCAGAGTTGGAACATTCGTTTTGTAGCCGCTGGCTTACGACCCCATTGATTGAAGATGAGAATGTGGATCCTTTTGAGTTGATTAAATTTCTCAGTGAAAGGAAGATTCAATCAAGGCGACTTTGGAAACCACTACATTTAAATAAAGCCTACAGAGATTTTTCGTTCGTTGGCACTGGAGTAGCCGAAGGTCTCTTCAGGAGTGGAGTATGTCTTCCTTCGGGAACTGCTCTTTCCGATGCTGACTTGGGCTACATCGTGAAGCAGATCAATTCTTTTCTTTCTTAGTCGAGGTCTTGTCCTTTCTGCGATAGCCAGGCTTCCTGATAACTGCTTCTTTTTTGCCACTGAAGAGCTCAGGCGGAATGAACAATTCAAGCTTCAAGCTGATTTGCAAGAAACTATCTTTATTTGAAGGATCTCCTCTTTGAGCTCCTGGTTGTATCTGATCATAAAAAATAGGATTCACAACACCGATCTCATCTTTTCTATTGCTGAGTAAAGCAGAAGTTTCGTTTGTGAACTCTGTAGCGTAGGTGTCCGAAACATCGTCAAGGTAATCTGTGAATGTGAAATGGTAAGAAACCTCAAAGTTTATATTGGTGAATTCATTCACCTTGAATTTTGCCCCAGCCCCAATAGGGATGGTAAAGGTCCACTTCTTGTATGCCACACCTTCCGTTTGAGCTTGTCTCAGGGGCAGCGCTTCTCCTCCGAGCTCAGCAGTTGGGTTGTAAAAGAGATAACCCCCACCCGTGAAGAAATAAGGATCTGTCGTCCACCTGCGATAGTAGTCTCCTTGATACCTCTTTAAATAATAAACGCCGTGCAGTTGTAAATGGAAGTTACGAGAGTTAAAACTCAGATTTCTTTGTCTTTGGAAGGTGCTGTCTGAGGCTTGGTTGTCATTGCCATTGATGGTAAAGTAGGTTGCCTCTATTCTTGCCCCAATTCGACTCAAGAGTCTTGCTTCAATCCCAAGACTCAACTGTGCGAGATCATCACTGATTTTATCTTTGAAATTTAGTTCTCCGAAATAAGTGGAACTTCCTGTGCCAAGGGAGGCTGAAAAGTATCGATCCTTAAATTGCCAGGATAGGAAGTTCTGCGCAACAGCTGCTTGGGAGATAAATAATAACGATATGAGGGTGGCACGAATCATCAGGGCTCAAAATAAATGCAGAAATGTCTTCCGATCACTATTGTAAACGGAAAACCATCTCTGCAAGTATCACCCTAATTTTTTACTCCTTGGAGCTATCCAACTACTTTCAATTAAAATGAAGGTAGCTAGCAAAGCAAATGAGAAAAGTAATGTGACCATAGCTGGTTGAATTGATAAAACAATGCTAGCACATTTTATTCTCCTATTAATCAGGTAAAATACCAATCAAAATGTAGGTATTTTGATTAAATGCATAAAAAAAAGCCGGGCAATCGCCAGGCTTTTTTTGAGGCGCTAAGCGCCATATCGTGCCAGCAGGCCAGGATTTGGACCGCTGTAAACCTGCCAAGAATACTTGACTGGCGTAATAAAAAGAGGTGCTGAGCGGATTCGAACCGCTGTAAAAGGTTTTGCAGACCTCTGCCTAGCCACTCGGCCACAGCACCATCTATGCAAAATTATCAAAAATAAGCAGGCTACTTCGAGAGTACACCTGCTTATTTGTTATCAAGATTAGGACTTCTCCTCGTCTTTTTCTTCCTCTTTGGAAGCTTTCTTCGCTTTCGGAGCTGCCTTTTTTGCTTTTGGCTTCTCTTCTTTAGCTTCAGCTCCACCTTCCATCTTATCTTTCAAAGCACTCAAGGCACTGAGATCACCAAGTGTTGACTTCTCAACTTCCTTATTGATCTTGTCCAGCGTATTTCCCTTCTTGCCAGCAGGAGCAGCTTTCTTCGCTTTTGGTTGCTCAGCTTCTTTGTTCCAAACAGAACTGTGCGACAAGAGAATTCTCTTTTCATCCTTTGAAAATTCTAGAACTTTGAATTCGAGATTTTCACTTTCTGCAGCGTTGGTTCCATCTTCCTTAGCCAGATTTTTCAACATTGCTTGCCCTTCAAGTCCGTAAGGAAGTTCCAAGACAGCAAATTTCTCATTCAACGCAGTGATTGTACATTTATGCACAGATCCCTTTGTGAAGACAGTCTCGAAAGTATCCCATGGATTTTCTTCCAAATGTTTGTGACTAAGTGCTAGTCTTCTGTTTTCAACATCAAGTTCCATCACTTTCACTTCTAGCTCCTCATTCACCTTCACGTACTCTGATGGGTGCTTGACTTTTTTCGTCCAAGAAAGATCTGAAACGTGAACCAGTCCATCGATTCCTTCTTCAAGTTCAATGAACAAGCCAAAGTTTGTAAGATTTCTAACGGTCCCTTTATGGTCTGTTCCAACTCCGTACTTAGTCAATACATCTTGCTTGGTCCAAGGATCTTCGGTAAGCTGCTTGATGCCCACTGACATTTTACGTTCGTCTCTGTCGATTGTAAGAACGACAGCTTCAACTTCGTCACCAACATTGATGAAGTCCGATGGGTTTCTCAAATGTTGAGACCATGACATTTCTGAAACGTGAATTAGTCCTTCTACTCCAGGGATGATTTCCAAGAATGCACCGTAGTCAGCAACATTCACAATTCTACCTTTTACACTAGATCCTACTTCAATTGCAGCATCCAAAGAATCCCAAGGGTGATCTGTAAGCTGCTTCATGCCAAGAGAGATACGCTGTTTGTTGTCGTCAAAGTCAAGGACAGCAACATTCACTTTCTCATCAAGTTTGAGAACTTCTTCTGGATGGTTGATTCTACCCCAGCTAATATCTGTAATGTGAAGAAGACCATCTACACCTCCAAGGTCAATAAAGACTCCAAAGTTGGTCATGTTCTTGATCACACCTTCCAATACTTGACCTTTTTCAAGGTTGTTAAGGATTTCAGCTTTTTGCTTCTCAAGATCCTTCTCAATAAGTACTTTGTGGGAAACAACAACGTTGTCGTTTGTGTAGTTGATTTTCACAACTTTTACCTCCATCGCCTTTCCTACAAAAATGTCGAAGTCTCGAATTGGCTTCACATCGATTTGTGATCCTGGAAGGAATGCTTCTACTCCGTAGACATCTACGATCAATCCACCTTTAGTTCGTCTTTTCACAAATCCTTCGATCACTTCATCCTGATCAAGAGCTCTTTGGATAGACTCCCAGGCGTTAACAATCTTCGCTTTTCTTCTTGAAAGAACAAGTTGCCCATTTGCGTTTTCTTGCTCTTCAATATAAACCTGAACGGTGTCACCGGTTTTCAGATCAGGCATGTCTCTAAATTCAGAAAGAGACACAAGCCCATCTGATTTAAAGCCGATATTTACGATCACCTCTCTGTCGGTAATTCCTACTATCGTGCCTTCTACTAATTCTTTTTCGTTGATTTCAGTTAGCGTCTCGGTATAGAGTTTCTCCATCGCCTTCCGATCTGATTCAGTGTAGGTGTCATCGACATCCTCCTCAAACCCATCGTTAGGATCTTGCTCAACTGGCTCTGGCTTTTTCGGAGCTGCTTTTGGTTTTTCGTCAACGACCTCCGCTTTAGCAGGAGCCTCTTCAGTTACTTCTTCTGCTTTGGGTTCTTCAACAACTTCTTCAGCTTTTGGCTCTTCAGCTTGAACTTCTTCAGTCGCGGCTACTTCCTCAACCTTTTCATCTGCTACTTCCTTTTTAGGCTTTTCATCAGCCTCCTTAGTAGGTGTCTTTTTTGCTGCAGGCTTCTCGCTAGTAGCTTCTTCCTTTTGTGCAGTTGTTTTCTTAGCGGTTGTAGTTTTCTTTTCCGCTGGTTTTTTGGCTGCCGCTTTCGGTTTTTCTTCGGCTGCCTTTGCTTTTGACTTTACTTCTTTTTCTGTCTCTGGCGCTTCTTCTTTCTTTGCCATAATTTTAGTGACTCTTAAATTACACCCGGGGCTTTGAGTCGTCTACTCCAGGCATTTCGTTAAACATATCCCCACACAGTGGGAGCGTCCATTTTTTGAACGGAGCGCAAAGTTATTAAAAATGATCTTAAATTGTGTGTGAAAATCGAATCTTAACCTTACTTCTAATTCAATGAAAATTTCAATCGGTAACCTCTCACTTTTACTTTTTGCTTTTGCCTGCTCAGGACCCAATAATGATCCGCAGGTTTCAGCCGACTATATCTTGCACAATGGGCCTATCTACACGGTAAGCGGAGAGAGCACCGCGGAAGCTGTGGCAATCAAAGCAGATACAATCATGTATGTAGGAAGCAAGTCTGGGGCAATGTCATTTGCTTCAGAAGAATCTGAGCTGATTGACCTAGAGGGCAAAACGCTCATACCTGGGTTAATTGAAGGTCATGCACACCTTATGGGTGTAGGGTACAATCTTTTGAATGTTGACGTAAGTGGGGCAAAAAGCTATAATGAGGTGGTTGCTCTGGTTGAAGAAAGAGCTAAGAATACGCCAGAGGGGCAGTGGATTGTAGGACGAGGCTGGCACCAAGATAAGTGGAATGAGCAGCCTGAAGGGATGATGAAAGGATTTCCAACGCATGATCTGCTAAGCGAACGTGTCCCGAATCACCCAGTCTGGTTGCGGCATGCCAGTGGGCATGCAGCCTTGGGAAATGCCAAAGCCATGGAACTCGCGGCAGTCGATGGGCAAACCGACCAACCAGATGGTGGGGAAATATTTATGGGTCTCAACAATAAGCCAACTGGCTTATTTAACGAGACGGCACAAGGAATTGTGGGATCAGTTATTCCGCAAAATAGCATTGAGACTGATCGAGAGGCATTGAGCCTAGCTCTACAAGAATGTTACAAAAATGGAATTGTTGGTTTTCATAATGCAGGTTCAGGAGCGAAACACATCAATCTCTACAAGGAATTTGCTGAAAAAAATGAATTGAACCTTAGGTTGTATGTGATGCTGAACGGGAGAGATGAGGAGCTGTTGAAGGACTATTTTGAGAAAGGAATAGAAGAAAACCTATACAATGGGCAATTGACTGTCAGGTCAGTAAAACTGTATGCAGATGGAGCTTTGGGTTCTCGAGGTGCATGGCTCTTGGAAGAGTACGAGGATGCACCTGGCGTACATGGTCACAATGTGATGCCCATGGACGATATTGAGGAGATTACAGCTCGAGCTTACAAAGCAGGGTTTCAAGTTTGTATTCATGCGATCGGGGACCGAGCAAATAGAGAAGTGCTAGACATATATGAGCGGACCTTCAAACTATATCCTGAGAGCGCTCCTAAAGAACCAAGGTTCAGGATCGAGCATGCACAACATTTTCATCCGGATGATATTCCTAGATTTAGTGAAATGGGTGTGATTCCAGCGATGCAAGCAATTCACATGTCGTCGGATAGACCATGGGCCATCGATCGGCTTGGGAGAGAGCGTATTGACTGGGGCGCTTACATGTGGCAAGATCTTTTGCAGTCAGGAGCAAAGATCGTGAATGGAACGGATGCACCAGTGGAGCCGATTAACCCGTTCCCAAGCTTTTATGCGTCAGTAAGTAGAAGAACTTTAAAAGGCACGCCTGAGGGTGGATTTGAGCCTCTTCAAAAAATGACAAGGGAGCAGGCACTTAGATCGTACACCCTTGATGCAGCTTTTGGAGCATTTCAGGAAAACAAAACAGGAAGCATCGAAGTAGGAAAGTGGGCTGATCTAACGATTTTGGATCGTGATATCATGACCATAGATGAGGATGATATTTTGAACACAAATGTGTTGTGGACTATGGTTGGGGGTAAAGTAGTCTATAAAAACATGTAGTGCTGACCTTTTGTCTACCTAAAAAACACAACTTGTCACGGTGATCCTCGTGTCAGCATTCAGTTATAAAACAGAATGTTGACATGCAATATGATTTTCTCGTAACCTGCGAAGATGGAACAAAAATTTCCGCTACTCATTTTGGTTACGATCATTCACCATTAGTAATTATTTCTTCAGCTGTAGGAACAGACCGAGGCTATTATAGCAGGTTCTCGAACTATCTGGTTGAGAACAACTTTCAGGTAGTAACCTTTGACTATCGTGGAACAGGAAAGTCGAAGACACCAAAAATGAGCACGTCCACTTGCCTAAGTAATTGGGGTGAGCAGGATCTTACAGCAGTTATAGACTGGGCCAGCATGCAGGCAGCAAAAAATAACATTGTGCTTGTAGGGCACAGCATCGCTGGACAGATATTTCCTTTGGCGAAGAACAAGGGATTGGTGAGCGCAGCGTACTTTGTTGCCAGCCAGACTGCGTCGAGTAGATATTGGTCGGGTACGCACAAGCTATTTATTGAATTGTTCTGGAACCTGATGCTACCAGCCACCACCACGCTGACGGGAAGTTTGCCAGCATGGACCTACGGAGGAAAGCAAAGTCTGCCTAAATACGTAGCGAAGGAATGGGCACAATGGGGAAGGCACAAAAACGGGGTGCTTCAAGACTGCCAAGTACGAGAGAAATTTTTTGGAGAGATTCAAATCCCACTACGTTTTATCAGTTTCGCTGACGATAGGTTTTTGGCTCCGAAGGCTGCTGTAGAAAGATTAATTGAACAGTATGGAAGTTCCCAAAAGGAACACTACCATTGGTATCCAGATGAATTTGGTAAAAAGTCCATTGGACATTTTGGCTTTTTCAGATCTAGCAACTCCGATTTGTGGGAAGATGTAACCCTCTGGTTGAAAAGATATAGTAGGTAAGTATCCGTTGCGAGCTGGATATGCGCAATATGTGATACTCATTCTACTAATTAGCACACTGTTTAGTTTCTTTGCTTAAACGGAAGTCATTGGTAGTACAACAGAACGTATCTCTTAAACCTTACAATACATTCGGTTTGGATGTTAATGCAGGCTTTCTGGCTATCGTTGATTCTGTTGATGATCTCGACGAAATTTATCAGACAGGCAGATTTAGGAGCCAGCGAAAGATGGTTTTAGGAGGCGGGTCGAATATCCTGTTTACCCATGGTTTCACCGGCATTGTCGCGAAAAATGAAATCAGAGGGATAGCTGTTCAGAAAGAATCAGCAGAGGACATTCTTGTCTCTGTCGGATCGGGTGAAAATTGGCATCAATTCGTGTTGTGGTCAGTAGAGAGGGGGTATGGCGGAGTGGAGAATCTATCTCTCATTCCAGGAACTGTTGGAGCAGCCCCTATGCAAAACATTGGCGCGTATGGGGTTGAGTTAAAACAGGTCTTCCATTCGCTGGAAGCGTACGAGATCAAATCAGGGAAATCCGTCACTTTCTTTAAGGAAGATTGTCACTTTGATTATCGGTTCAGCATTTTCAAGGGCGACTTGAAAGATCAATTTGTAATTACGAAAGTGTTCTTCCTTCTGTCTAAGAACCCCGTATTTAATACCTCTTATGGAGCTATCGAGAAAACACTTGAGGATATGGGAGTCCAGCCCACTTTGAAAACCATTAGCCAAGCAGTGATTAATATCCGTCAATCCAAACTTCCAGACCCGTTTGATGTTGGAAATGCTGGTAGTTTTTTCAAAAATCCAATCGTTGAAAAACTTCATTTTGAAGCACTCGAAGCACAGTTTCCAGATATTAAGGGCTATCCAATTGGAGATAATGAAGTAAAGGTGCCTGCTGGCTGGCTTATTGAAAATGCTGGCTGGAAAGGATATCGAGAAGGTGATATTGGTGTTCATGACCAACAGGCTTTGGTGCTAGTAAATCATGGAATGGGGAGAGGAAAGGATCTATTTCGGTTATCGAATGATATAAAGAAGTCAATCGACGGAAAATTTGGGATTGAGCTGGAGCGAGAAGTCAATATCCTTTAATTAATTCAAAATTTCTTCAAATTGCTCCTGTAACCTTGCACTATGAAACTCCTGCTTGTAGAAGACCAAGTTGAGCTTGCCAGTAGTATCCAAAACTATTTCCAAGAGGACGGTAGTATTTGTGAATATGCCAGCACCTTTCAGACAGCATCCGAGAAATTGCATGCCTATCAGTATGATGTTTTAATTCTTGATATCATGTTACCAGATGGGAATGGTCTCACCATTCTGGAGTCGGTCAAAAAGAATCAACCAGGAATTGGTGTCATTATCGTCTCAGCGAAAAATGCGTTGGACGATAAGTTGAAAGGGCTAGATCTTGGCGCTGACGATTACCTGGCAAAACCATTTCACCTGGCAGAGTTGAATGCAAGAACCAAGGCCGTTTTTAGAAGGAGGCTTCAAAAAGGGCAGAATCTTTTGACCTTTCATGAAATCCAACTGAATTTGGAGACGCACGAAGCGATTGTGGAGGGTGAGGTGTTAGATCTAACGAAGAAGGAATTCGAATTGCTGCATTATTTTTTTGTTAACCAAAAGCGACTTTTGACTAAACAGTCAATTGCTGAACACCTTTGGGGAGATTATATGGATACGGCAGATTCTTTTGATTTTGTGTATCAGCACATTAAGAATCTGCGCAAAAAAATCTCAGCCGCAGGGGGGAATGATTACCTAAAGACCGTGTATGGTGTTGGCTATAAGATGAATGATTTATGAATCTGATTTTTCGCGTTACTCTTTTGTTCGTCCTGGTCTCTTTGATTGTTTTTTTGGTTGGGGGAGTTATCAGTTTCAGAATAATGATGCGGGAGGTGAACAGTGAGCAGCAGCATTTTTTGAATGAAAGGTTGAGCCGGGTGATTGGAATGATCGATAGACGTAAACCTGAAGATACCCTCAAAATGAACAAACTCATGATCGTGCCCTTAAGCACGATGCAGGAAGAACAGGGGACATTTTCTGATACATTGGTGATGCATACTCAGTTGGAACGAATCGAACCACACCTAAAGTTGGAAGCAATCAGAAATGTCTCAGGTAGGAGCTATTTCATCTCGCTCTACGATGTAATTGTAGAACCTGATGATATTAAAGATGGACTTGTTGAGTCTCTGGTAACGATGTACCTAATTTTACTAGCGGCCGTGATGATCATAGGGTTTATATCATCCTATTTCATTCTAAAGCCCTTTAATAGTACACTGTTAGCAATTAGGAAATTTGCCCTGACAGAGTCGGAGCAAGAAGTAAATTTCCCTAAATCGGGCATAAAAGAATTCAGGCGGCTAAATCTGTTTCTGGAAGAAATGACCACGAAAGTCAGGTCGGATTATCAATCGCTCAAAGAATTTTCAGAAAATGCATCGCACGAGCTTCAAACCCCCATAGCAATTATTCAAGGAAAACTGGAGGTGTTGTTAGATGCCGGGAAATTAAGCGAAGAGCAGATCACTCAAATTAGTTCTGCTCAAAATACGTTGCAAAGGCTCAAAAATCTCAGCACGTCTTTGTCGGTTTTGACAAGAATAGAAAATAAGGAATTTGATAAAATTTCATCGCTGAACCTTTCCTCTACAATTTCGGAAATGCTTGAGGAGTTTAAGGAGTTGATAGATTTAAAATCGATAACGCTAACCACAGATATTGAGACTGGTGTGATCATCGAGGTAGATGAAGTCCTCTGCGGATTACTCCTTACAAACTTGATAAATAATGCAATTCGTCATAATTGGGAAAGTGGGAATATTCATGTCTCCCTAAAAGGGGAGGCGCTAGAGGTGTCGAACTCCGGAGCTGACTTGAAAGTACAGCCCGATGAGTTATTTCAACGATTTAAAAAGTCGAATCAAGCATCTAGCTCTTTGGGGTTAGGTCTGGCTATCGTCAAAAAGATCTGTGATCTCTACTCCTTCGAACTAGAATACTTTCAAAAAGAAAAACAACATACCATCAAAATCAGTTTTACAAACTGAACAAACCAAACACTTCAAATTCTACTCAGAATCGCCTCATAATATTGCACCAATGTCTATAAAGTTGACTTCTTTGCTCGTTTTGTTAATCATGTTCTTTTCGACCAAAGGGCAGGAAGGAAAATGGAACAAGGGTGGTGAAAAACCATCTTTTTCCATTTCCGGGAAATTGATCGAATCAGTTTCTCGAGCACCAGTAGAATTTGCAACGGTAAGCGTTTTCAAGGCTGCTGATTCTACCTTAGTGACAGGGGGAATTTCAGATGAAAAGGGGTACTTCAATATTGAATCGAGCCCTGGTAGATTTTACCTTAGGATACAATTCATGGGGTATGAGGATGTCACTTTGTCAAACGTCAATCTTGGTCGTGGTAATCTCACATTTGATGCGGGAGAAATTGAGGTGCAGCAAGATCAACGGCTCCTGGATGAAGTAGTGGTGGAAGCAGAGCGAACTCAGATGGAGTTGACGCTCGATAAAAAGGTATTTAACATTGGAAAGGATCTCAGTAACCTTGGAGGAAGCGCCACCGACATCCTTGATAATCTTCCTTCTGTGCAAGTGGATGTGGAGGGAAATGTGAGTCTGAGAGGCAGTGAGAACGTCCGAATTTTGATCGATGGAAAACCTTCTGGGTTGGTTGGTTTGTCAAGTAATGATGCCTTAAGACAGCTAAATGGTAATCTTATTGAAAGCGTGGAGGTAATTACGAATCCATCTGCTCGATATGATGCCGAGGGCCTGGCAGGGATTATCAACATCGTTCTCAAGAAGGAGAAAGCGAAGGGTGTCAATGGCAGTTTTCAATTGAACACTGGAGCTCCTGCGAACCACGGCGGTTCAATCAACCTGAACGTCAGAAGGGATTGGATTAATTTTTTCACCAACGTCGGCTTGAACTACAGAAAAAATCCAGGTTCTGGTGATGCATTTCAGGAATTTGGTGATCCTGTAACAAGAACAACTGACCGCCTGAGGGACATGAATAGAGGAGGGCTAAACTACAGTACGCGCTTCGGAGCAGACCTGTACCTGAATGACTTGAATACAATAACGCTAGCCTTTCTCTACCGCTTTTCTGATGAAGACAACGAGACAACTATTCAATACTTTGATCACTATGTGGCCGCAAATCTCGATTCCGCTACGCAGAGACTTGACGACGAATTGGAGGATGACGAAAATATAGAGTACTCGATCAACTACACTAGGAATTTTAAGAAAAAAGGTCAAAAATTCACTGCCGACTTTCAGTATCAGAACAACAATGAAGTTGAAGGATCTGACCTGGTAGAATCCACTGGTTTGACTTTGGGCGACCAAGTCCCATTCTTATACCAGCGGTCGGGCAACGATGAAGTCGAGGAACGATTGATGCTGCAATCAGATTACGCACATCCACTGGGTAAGGATGGAAAGATTGAGGCTGGATTTAGATACACAGATCGATTGGTTGGAAATGATTACTTAGTTGAGGAGCAGGATACGAATGGTGTTTATCAAATTGATACGGACATATCGAACGATTTTGAATATGAGGAAAAAGTGTTTGCAGTTTATGGCATCATTAGCAACAAGATCAATAAGCTATCCTGGCAAGTGGGTCTTCGTTATGAAGATACCAATCTCACCACTTTTCAAAAGACACAAAATGAACGCAATGTTCAGAAGTACCACAATTTTTTTCCAAGTACTTTCCTGACGTACCAGCTTAGCGAAAAGCATTCCCTGCAAACAAGCTACAGTCGAAGAATTAGAAGGCCTAGAGGTCGTTTTCTAAACCCATTCACTTCAATTTCTGATAGTCGAAATCTGTTTGTTGGAAACCCACTGCTTCAGCCAGTATTTACGGACTCTTATGAGACGGGGTATTTATTTAACAATCGAAGTTCTTCCTTCTATGCCGGAGTGTACTACAGATATTCCGAAGGGATAACACAGCGGTTGAGGTCTACCGTCGACGGGATTACCACCACCCGTCCCTACAACGTGTCAAAGCAAGATGCTTATGGAATTGAAATGAATGCTTCTAAGGACATTGCGAAGTGGTACCGAGTAAGCGGAAACATCAATTTTTTTAGATCGATTACGCCAGGCGGGCAGTTTTCTTTTGAGAATGATGTGACTACTTTCAACGCTGCAACGGCGACAACAGTTACTTCGCGATTGAGCAACAACCTAAAGCTGAACAAACTCTTTGATGCACAGATAAACATTAGCTACCGAGCGCCAAGAAACACCGTGCAGGGTAAAAGGTTTTCGATTACCTCAATAGACCTTGGCTTTTCCAGAGATGTGCTGAAGAAGAATGGGACCCTTTCGCTGAGTGTCCGAGATCTACTGAATAATAGGAAGTACCGTGGAGAGACGTTCAATACAGGATTCTATGAAAAAAGCGAATTTCAGTGGAGATCTAGAAGTACACAGTTGTCATTTACTTATAGACTTAATCAGAAGAAGCAACGAGAACGAAGATCAAGAGGAGACTTTGAGGAAGGAGATTTTGAAGGATTCTGAGAAATTATTCACTCGTGTTACTTGTGAGAAGATAGCTTAATCTTTTGCCGATTTCTTCTCCTATATTATTTACACCCCCAATGTTGATATCTAAGATGTCGCCACGTTTGTCTATGATCATATGGGTAGGGTAGAAGTCGAGTTCAAGCGCATCCATAAAAGATTGAGCATTTGCCAAGACTCTGTAGTTCATTTGGTTCCTTTCAAGAAATTGATTTACAGTTCCAGATAGCTCGTAGTTAAGTGCCAAGAACACCACTTCCTCGTGGTAGAAAACATCAACGATTTTGTTTAGCTGTTCAATTTCCCGAAGGCATGGGCCACACTTTGAATTCCAAAAACTAAAGACTAGAATCTTATTTTCTCCGATGCTATTGTCTACTAGCTTGCCATCGGTATCCCTTAAACTGAAATCAGGTAATGGTTTCCCCTTCCATTTGTCCACCCATTCCCTTACATAGTCCAGATTTGATTCAGCCCAAGCGGATTTCCATTTTTCAGATGCTCCAAGCTCAAAAACCACTTCAATCTGACCAGTCTGTAGGGTGTCAATATTCCATTCGAATGAATTCATTCTTAAAAGAAAGCGGGGCATTCCACTTGGAAGTATTTGCCCACTGTCATCTTTCACAACTAAGTTGGGATCTGACCAATTAATATTCTTGGGAACGACTTTGGGCTGTTTTGCTGGCGGCACCATCTTTACTTCTTTTCGCCCTCCCCTTAGATCTCTTTCAAGGATGCCGTAATTCCCTTGGATGTGCATTTTTTTGGCAAAAGCGGCAGTTATGATTGTGCCAGAATTGGTTTTCCAAATGACATTAGGGTTGTCCCAGAATTCTTTGCCGTAGGTTTGCGCATCTGTTAATCCTGAAAATATCAGAATTAAAATAATAGTAAAGCCTGTTTTTTTAATAAAAATCTCCACCGCTAGCTAAATTACAAATGCAAAAATAAGGCTCTTTGCCGAAAGGATTGATAAAAGGGGGTAGACATTGGGTATACTACGCATTTAATCATTTTGACTGGACTGCTTTGCTCTTCTATTAATACGACAACTACCATAATAGTAACTGGTATTTATCATATTTTTTCTAAAAAAAGTCCATTCATTTATTACGCTTAAAAAATCGTGCCGTAATTTTGCATTTTATTAAGACCACTTGCCTTAAAAAAGGGGCAAAAAAAACTTAGCTGTCTCGCTGATCCACTAGTATTCAATAGCTAATTCTTGCAGGATCTCACTATTTTGACCAACAAATTTAAGTTGTATCGAAGGTTGCTCACCAGACCAATCAATGTCGACGACCGCAAAATTGACTAGGTAGGTGGTAGTGCCTACACGGAGCTCGTTTACTTCAGGAGATTCTTCGTCCCAGGGGTTTGTGAGACTACTTGAAGTAATGTCGTAAATTGGAAAATCGTAGCCTTCAATCTCAAGCTTAGAGACCTCTGATATATGCCGATCGCCAGAGATAAATGCCAAAGGAACATTTACTTTTTCAGCAACAAGGTTGAGAAGCCGCGTTCTTTCTTTCGGGAAATTAGCCCATTTCTCAAATCGATGATCTTCTGCTAAGACCTGTATTCCTGAGCCTACCAAAAACATATCTACAGCATCATCAGATAGCTGACCTTCAAGCCATGTCCACTGTTCTTCCCCAAGCACCTCTCCATCTTCATTTATTTGTGCTGTTTTTGGATCTAAAGTCCACATCAAAGAATCTCTGAAATATCTGGCATCGAGTAAAATTATCTTAAGCTTTTTCTCGTCAAAGGTGTACGAATAGGATTGATAAGCACCCTTCCTATCCCATGCCTCATTATCCTTTGGTACATCAAGAAAATCAAAGAGCAAATCCCTACTTTCGTCCTTTTTAGGGTATTCACTTCCCATATCGTTTCCTCCGAGATCATGATCATCCCAAACACCAATTACGTCTATTTTTTCCAACAGCGTTTGGTAGTCGGGATGTGATTTTTGCAGATCATAGTCAGCCTTCATTTTCACCATATCTTCGGTGTCCGCGTAAATGTTGTCCCCAAGCCATATCCAAAGGGCTGGGTCTTCTGCAACGACCTCTTTCCAAAGTTGAGCATCAATTTTCCCCTGTACACTGCAAGAGCCAAAGGCAATTGTTTGAACTGAGCTATTCGCTTTCTGCTGAGATGGCGAGCAGGATATTATGATAAAAAGGGTTAGGTAGATTAGATTTCGCATTGTTTGAAATTTGCCAGCAAACTAATGAATTTGGAGGAATAGGCTGTGAACACATTGATTAATTTGAAATCAAATTAACTCGGTGACATTTTCCAGATTCCCCTCATATTTCTCGGCTGAAACCCCAAATTTGAGTAGAAAATCGACACCTTCATCGTTTTGAATACCCTTGTACTCAGCGTAAGATTTTAGGTAGATCACTTTTTCTATGCCCATTGAATAGATAATCCTTGAGCAAGAAAGACATGGGGATAAGGTAACGTAGAGGGTTGCTCCTTCAACGGAGGTTTTGTTTTTCACTGCATAGAGAATTGCGTTTTGTTCAGCATGGATAGCAAGAGAGCACCCACCTTTCGAATCTCTTGGACAGCCAGCATCTGGCCACTCGACATCACAATTGTGGGTCCCCGAGGGCGGCCCATTGTATCCAATAGAAATGATCCTTGTATCTTTTGTCAGGACAGCGCCCACATGCCGCTTAATGCAGTGAGACCTTTTAGCAAGATTCACAGCAAGTTCCATATAGATATCATCAAATTCGGGTCGGATCATGGTGCGAAATTACCACGCTTCACGGTTGAATACCAATGAACTGGAATGAATGAACCATTAAGAAAATAGAATCGTATACTTGCAAAAAAAGAATCAACCCAATGAAATATTCAATCATCTTGGCCGCATTCCTATTCTCAATGGCAGTGCTTGCGCAGGAGGCCGAGCCAACCATGAGTTTCGAAGACTACAATCCTGAGTCAACATTAGTTGTTCCAGAAAATCCTGTGAAAAAGGCAAAGTTTCCTTTCGTCGATGTTCACAGTCACCAGTGGAATCTCACCAAAGAGCGTATTGGTTCGTTGGTGATAGAGATGGATGAAATAAATATGAGAGCCATGGTGAACTTAAGTGGTCGTGGGTTTGATAGAGCGGCTGGTGATATAGGTACGCAAGAGTACTTGGCTGGAATGGTGAGAAGGGTGGAGGGTGAAGCTCCGAACAGAATGGTGATGTTCACGAATGTTTCCTTCAAAAATCTCGGTCAGGATGGGTGGTCAAAAGAGGCGGTCAGACAGTTGAAAGAAGACGTGAAGAATGGAGCCACCGGATTGAAAATTTACAAGAGTCTTGGGTTCAGTACGAAAGACAGTGATGGTAATCGAGTAGCAGTGGATGACCCCAGATTAGATCCTGTTTGGGCTGCTTGTGGAAAGCTCGGAATTCCAGTGATTATTCATTCAGCTGATCCCTCACAGTTTTGGTTGCCAATGGATGCCAACAACGAACGTTGGCTCGAACTAAAACTTCGCCCTAGAAGGAAGCGGGAGGCAGATGACCCTGCACCCTTTGAGCAAATCATGGCCGAACAGCACAACATTTTCAAGAAACATCCAAGGACCACCTTTATCAATGCACATATGGGGTGGATGGCTAATAATCTAGATAAAGCTGGAGAGCACCTAGAAATGTACCCGAATGTCAATTTTGGAATCGGAGCGGTAATAGCTGAGTTTGGAAGACAGCCGCGTCGAGCCAAAGCATTTTTTGAGGAATATCAAGACCGTATTCTTTTCGCAAAAGATGCATACAACAAGGAAGAGTTTTACACGTATTTTCGAGTACTAGAAACAGAGGATGAGTATTTTCCTTACTACAAGAAATATCATGCTTTCTGGAGGATGTACGGGCTTGGACTTTCAGACGAAGTACTGAAAAAGGTGTACTACCAGAATGCATGCAGAATTATTCCTGCTTTGGACCTGAAGATGTTTGAATAAGAATAGACAATTACGCGTTCTTGATACAATTCGTAATTTTTAATTCTAAATTCTGATTGCTTAATTTTTCGACTTTCGGTAGTATTCCATAGCTTTTGGCATATTGGCATTTAGATCAGAAATCCTTGTCTCATGTGAAGGGTGTGTCGACGTGAACTCTGCTGGCTCTTCGCCACCACTATTTGCTGCCATACGTTCCCAAAATTTTGGAGCATTTTGAGGGTTATAGCCAGCCATAGCCATAAAGAACAGACCTAATTTGTCAGCTTCTGATTCATGCTTTCTTGAGAAGGATAATATCCCCAATGAAGTACCTGCACCTGCAGCTTGCATAATGGCTTCCGAGGAGACAGATGAAGACCCACCTGCTCCCAGAACAGCTCCCACAACACCCAGACCAACCTGCGCAGCAGATTGCTGACTGATCCGTTCCCGACCATGATTGGCGATTGCATGAGATAATTCATGTCCCATCACCACAGCAACTCCATCCTCATTTTCACATATGGGCATAATACCTGTGTAAAAGGCCACTTTGCCTCCAGGCATTGCCCATGCATTCACAACATCTTCATCTATAAGATTGAATTCCCACCGGTAATCGGCTAGGTAGTTAGGCTGTCCTAAATCAACAAAATACTGCTCTACTGCTCTTTGAATTCTTGCGCCTACACGTTTTACCATTCGTGACTGATCTGTTCCTGTCACGATTTTTCCTTCCTTCTTTACAACTTCATACTGTTCAAAACTCATCGGAAAAATTTTGTCGTTTCCAATCAGACTGAGCTGTGAGCGTCCGCTAAGAGGAACGCTGCTGCATTGAACACTTACTATTGCTAGCGCTAAAAGGAAGAGTGAGGTTATTTTTTTCATGATGTTGTAATTAAACGGTCAAACAAAATTAAAGTCTTTTTTAACAGGAAAATAGATGGAAGATTTATTCATTGACTAACATTAATTAATTTGAATGCATGAAAAATATCAATTGGTTTGATCACATTGCAAACCTACTGGTCGTAATCATTGGAATAAGTATTGCCTTTTATTTGGAGAGCTACAAAGAGTCTAAGGCTAGCAAGCAACAAGAGCAAAAGTATATGGAAAGTTTGATCGAGGATCTTCATTCCGATCTAGTTGCACTTGACACATTGGGGGAACTAAACAAATTAATAGGTAACTCCCTCGTGAAATTGTCGGATGCCTCGGTCGGAAGTCCTTATGATTCGGACTCTCTCGTTGGTTACTTGCTTGGTACGCAATACAACCCTCCTTTTTCCCCGCAGCTTACTACCTACGAATCACTGAAGGCTTCAGGTCAAATGGATCTTATTTCCGATTTCGATATCAGGAATCAAGTTGTGGAACTCTATGAACAGTACTATCGAGGAACAAAACAGTATGATGATGCTATTGACGAAAATCTTAGAGATTTTTATAAGCCCTTTTATATGAAAAATATCACCTTCACTGGAAGAAGCACGATTGATACTGGATTTTTGAAAAAAACTGAATTTAGAAATATTATGTTCGCATATCGGTATCTATTTCTGGCAAAATCTGAATTCTACAAGCAGGTTAGAATGGAAGTGGATAGTACCCTAAAAAGCCTAAAAGAGCAGAATTACGATTAGCGCCAGGTTGTTCTTTTTGTGAATAAGTACCTATTAAACTAGCCTAAGAAGCATTAAGCCTTTAAATTAGCTTTTTCAACATCGCGAATAATCTATGGATGGTGATATATCAACCGCGCTATCTCTTTTGACCATTGGAATGATCACAGTATTTCTTGTACTACTATTAGTAGTTGTCACTGGAAATATTCTGATCCATCTGGTCAATAGATTCTCGCAAAATAATGATCAAATATCTGGTGCCAAGATTGCGGCGATAACTGGAGCGGTTGAAGCTTTTACGCAAGGAAGTGGGCATATAACGAGGATAGAGAAAAATTAATCAAAGGAAATTATGGGACGAGAGATTGGGCTAAGTTTAGTCTATAGAGACATGTGGCAGTCATCTGGAAAATACATGCCGCGGGTAGATCAGTTAGTAAGAGTAGCAGAACCTATTGTTGAAATGGGGTGCTTTCAGCGGGTCGAGACAAATGGTGGCGGTTTTGAGCAAATCAATTTGCTTTATGGTGAGAATCCAAACAAGTCAGTGAGGGATTGGACTCAGCCATTCAATGATGCGGGAATTAAAACCCATATGCTTGAGCGTGGACTGAATGGACTTCGAATGTTCCCTGTGCCAAAGGACGTCAGGAAGCTGATGTTCAAACTAAAGAAACTTCAAGGCACAGATATATCGAGATCGTTTGATGGACTTAATGATACTCGAAATCTTCAGTTGTCGATTGATTATGCCAAAGATGGAGGCATGATATCACAATGCTGTTTGTGTATTACGCATTCGGAATTGCATACCGCAGACTACTATATCAAAATGGCCGGAGAGCTGATTGATATGGGAGCCGAAGAAATTTGTATAAAAGACATGGCTGGCGTTGGTCGACCTGTGACCATTGGAAGAATTGTTGAGGGAATAAAAGCCATCAAGTCAGATATTGTTGTGCAGTACCATGGCCACTCTGGTCCAGGTTTTAGCGTGGCGTCATCACTCGAAGCAGCCAGGGCGGGGGCAGATTTTATTGACGTGGCAATGGAACCACTTTCATACGGTACTGTTCATGCGGATCTAATCACTGTTCATGAAATGCTAAAAGATGCTGGTTTTTCACTACCAGACATAAACATGAAGGCCTACATGCAGGCTCGATCCCTAACGCAAGAATTTATTGATGATTTCCTTGGGTACTACATTAACCCCAAGAACAGACACATGAATGCACTCCTTATTGGCCCGGGGCTACCTGGTGGTATGATGGGAAGCTTGATGTCGGATCTTGAAAACAACTTGGTGAGCCTGAACAAATGGATGGCCAAGAACAACAAACCTGAAATATCTCAGGATGATTTACTCATTGCCCTCTTCGAGGAGGTAGAGTACGTTTGGCCAATTATGGGATACCCGCCGCTGGTAACTCCGTTTAGCCAATATGTGAAGAATGCTGCACTTGTCAACGTGATGCAAATGATGAAAGGCAAGGCACGATGGTCACTTTTGGATGATAATACCTGGGACATGGTTTTGGGTAAATCCGGACGTGTACCAGGCGCTGTTGGTGATGAACTGAAGGATCTGGCTAAAGAGCAAGGTCGTGAATTCTTCGAAGGAGATCCGCAAGAATTGCAAGCGGATTCTTTGGATGAATTTAGAAAGAAAATGGGAGAAAAAGGCTGGGAAACTGGGCCGGACGATGAAGAATTGTTTGAATACGCCATGCATCCTGCTCAGTATGAAGACTACAAATCTGGGAAAGCAAAAACTGCATTCGAAAAGGATTTGGAAGATAAGAGAAGCAAGAAATCCACAGTCGCGAGTGCTGCAACACCAGCGGCAATCCCTGGATTGGTACAACCGAAAACATTAGATATTGACGTTAACGGAGAGAAGTTTAAGGTTTCTGTTTCGTACGACGGAGCGCAAACTGCATCAACTTCTCAAACAGCACCTTCGGCTGAATCAGCACCAGTTGCTGCTTCTTCCAACGGAAGCTCAAAGGAAATTTTGGCACCTCTGGAAGGAACTATCTATTTAACCAAAGACTCATCTGAGACTGCGGTAAAAGTTGGTGATCAGGTAAAAGTAGGAGATATTGTTTGCTACATCGAAGCGATGAAAGTTAGCAATGCGGTGAAGTCGGAAGTTGAGGGAACTGTGAGTGAAATTTTAGTAAAGGATACTGACGCAGTCCTGGATGATGACGTCTTGTTTCGAGTAAACTGAAGGTAATTTGAATCTACTTCAAAAGTTGTATGAGATGACAGCATTTCAGCAGATTGGGGAACACCCCGAGTATCTGCTGATGATTGCTATTGCTTTTTTCTTGCTTTATCTGGGTATCAAGAAGCAGTACGAACCATTGTTGCTGGTTCCGATCGCTTTTGGTATGCTGATGGCCAATTTCCCAGGCGGACAAATGGGAGTGGAAAAAGTGGACGAGTCCCTGACGCTGTACCAAATTGCCAAGGAGCATGGGATCATGAATTACATCTACTATGCACTTATTAAAACTGGATTTTTACCACCGATTATCTTCCTTGGTGTAGGTGCCTTGACGGATTTTGGTCCAATGCTTCGAAATTTGCGATTAGCGTTTTTTGGTGCTGCTGCCCAAATTGGCATTTTCACCGTTTTGATTTCCGCTGTTGCATTCGGGTTTACAATGAAGGAAGCAGCTTCGTTGGGGATTATTGGAGGTGCTGACGGGCCGACCGCTATTTACACCACGATCAAACTTGCTCCGCATCTTTTGGGTCCAATTGCGATAGCCGCTTATTCCTACATGGCCCTGGTACCTGTGATCATTCCTTTCGTTGTTCGACTCACAATGACAAAGAAGGAGCTGATGATAAATATGAAGCAGCAGGATAAGCTCTATCCTTCAAAGACGCCAATAAAGAATATTCAAACCGTGAAGATCATATTTCCAATTGCTGTTGGAACTGTCGTCTCTCTCCTGGTTCCGTCCTCCGTTCCGCTGTTGGGAATGCTACTATTTGGGAATTTAGTCAAAGAGATTGGAGCTACCACTGGTAGGCTGACTAGCGCTGCATCGGATACCATATTAAACGCTGCAACTATCTTTCTAGGCCTTGCTGTCGGGGGTACCATGACTGCAAAGGCATTTCTGAATTTGGAAACACTCGCGATTATCGGGGGCGGGTTTATTGCGTTTGCCATTTCAATAGCAGGTGGAATTTTTGCAGTGAAAACGTACAATCTCATAGCTAAAAAGAAAATCAACCCACTCATTGGCGCCACAGGCCTTAGTGCTGTTCCCATGGCTTCCAGGGTGGCAAATGACCTTGCACTAAAACATGATCCATCGAATCATTTATTGCAGTATGCAATGGCCTCTAACATATCGGGTGTTATAGGATCTGCCGTTGCGGCAGGCGTGCTCATCTCGTTCCTAAGTTAGTATGGGTGTGGACGAGAAGCCAGAATCGTCAATATTAGAGCGAATTAATCGCGCATTTGGCCCTTTGATTGGCCCTATAATCCTGGATTTGGTAGACCTTAGTAATTTCATATGGAGCTGGTCTGTATTTCATAGAAGGTCAGTGTGGCACAAGGGATTATGATAATTGACATAAATAAAGCAGAAAAAGTATAATTAGAGGATGAAGTCAGTTGAGAAATACATCGTAGAATACAGATCATTGAATCTAGATGCTGTTGTGGACTACAATAAGTTCAATGAGTACGCTATAACAGCTCATAGCACACAAATTGAGGGCTCTACTTTAACGGAAGAAGAAACTAGTCTGCTGATAGATGAAGGGATTACTCCAAAAGGTAAACCACTAGAACATTCCCTAATGGTAACTGATCACCATAAGGCTTTAAAATTAGTTTTGAAACTGGCTGCTGAGGATAACAGTATTGAGCCAGAGACTATCAGCGTTATCAATGCTCAGGTCATGGCATCCACAGGAAAAACGTATAATACTGCTCTGGGTACTATTGATTCATCAAAAGGAGAATTAAGAAAAGGCCAGGTGTATGTTTCCAAAAGATATTTCCCGAATTATCAGAAAGTACCTCAGCTGTTAGATGAATTGTGTGAAACAATTAATGAAAAGATCAAGATAGTAGGTTCAACGATAGAGAAACTGCACCTTTCCTATAGTGCGCATTTCAACCTGGTCAGCATTCATCCTCATTATGACGGTAATGGCAGAACTTCGCGGTTGCTTATGAACTTGCTTCAGAGCAGGTTCAATTTGCCTCTGGGCATTGTACATAAGGAGGATAAGCTGGAGTATTACGACGCTCTTGAAAAAAGTCGAAAGGAAGATTCAATTGAGCCGTTTAATGAGTTTATGGAATCTCAATACAAAAAGCAGCTTCGCAATGAAATTGAAAAGTACAGGGAGCAAATAGAAAAAAAAGACAAAGGAATGGGAATGAGTTTCCTATACTAAGTCTAAAAAACCGAACATTTTTTCTGAAAATTCTGAGCAAGAAGTAGACATTTGTAATCAGTGTACTGTTCTTGTGAATAGGTGGCTAGAATACATGTACTTTTGTGCCATCAAGTTGAAACCTCTAATTGTGAAAATATGAAGACCTTAAAGATCCTTTTTCTATTATCCACCGCAGTCTTTCTTAGTAACTGTGGTAGCGATGATGAAGTGGCCAAAACCCTCGATGTTCCGGCATCTTTTACGGTAAACATTCCTGATGCTATTAGCAGTAATTCCGCAGCGCTATCGGGCCGAACCGATGGCGATGGTAATGGATTTATTGAGGGGAATGAAATATATGAGAGCCTGCGAGGATTTATCTATGTGGGGGAAGAGGCTGCCGGAATCATGGAATTTGTACTTGATGTGGCTGTCGAATTGGAAGCTGCCGACCTAAGAACATTTGAATTTACTGGTGACGCAGATGGCAGACCAAAGAGAATCGATATCGTTGAAAATGTGACACGAGGCGGTAATTCTTTCGAGTATGAAATGAGGATGGTTGATGTGGAAAATGAAGATCTCGCTCTACAACTCCTATGGAATACAAATCCAGTAATCGGAATTGGTATCCTGAACCCCTATCAGATCGAACGTAAGGAAGAAACTTCTGCAGATACGTTCATACGAATTGATTACGGAGATCGCGTGCTTGGTTACGATGCAGTAATGCAGGTTCAAATCTCTGGTCTTGATGTCGTAGAAAATGGAGATATTGATAATATGTCTTTGTTTGTGGGGAGAATGGGTGATCTTATTGACGTTATAGGGAATTCTAATCATCCCAATTTGATCATCCTGGATGACACGTTTGAAGGGGGGAGAAGCTATGTATTTGTCGGGCGAGGAGATGAGACATCTAACATTGGCGTTGTAAAACTAGCTTTACCGCCTTCTGGCCCCACGACTGGCAATTACTTTGAAACTCATAGCGTTTTTTCTGTGCTTCAATCAGAAATTCAATCGATAGGTATTTCAGACCAGTCTGTGATAGACGATATACTTCAGGAGGCACAATCACCTGCTTACTTCGATGCTGATGGTTTTATAACCTCTGGGGAGGACAATAAACCAATTGATTTTTCCAGCGTTTTTGTGGATTTATCAAGTTTGGAAGCCTTTGTTCCTACTGATATCAGAGAGTTAAAAATCAATTTTATCCAGTAGTGAAACAATTTTTTTTGGTCCTTTTATAGTTCCTAAAACATATCTTTACTTTCTTCGTTGATAGTATTACTTTCAATATAAATATTAATACTTTTGTATTATGTCAGTAATTAGCATCGTCATAGCGGAGAAGTACTACAACAAGGATCCACAATCTTCTGAGTTGGGGAGAAATATTGTTTCAGCCGCGATCGAACTCTTGGATGAGCTGGGATTCGAGCAATTCACTTTCAAAAAACTTGCTGAGCGAATTAACTCAACAGAAGCTTCCATTTATCGGTATTTCGATAACAAATTGAAACTGTTGGTATATTTAACCACCTGGTATTGGGCATGGATAGAATACCTGATTGATTTCAAAACGTACCACATCTCAGATCCTGAGGAAAAATTAAAAACAGTATTGAAGATCGTTTGTCATGTTGATGAAAGTAGGGGGGCTATCGACCTTGATGGACTTAACCTGGGAGCGTTGAGGCGAGTTGTTGATACTGAATCGGATAAGACTTACTTAACCAAGCAAGTGGATGAAATTAACAGCGAGGGACTATTTACTGGCTACAAGAGTCTATGTCATAAAATAGCTGTGATTGTTTCACAGATGAATCCTGAGTACAAATACCCTCACGCACTTATTAGTACAATACTTGAGGCTTCTCATCAGCAGGCCTTTTTTGCACAGCATCTACCCTCACTTACTGAGGTATCCAAGGATGATGAAAGGTCCATAGAAAATCAAGTATATGATTTCCTCCTTGAGTCAGTAACCAAGCTTGTCAAGTAAAAAAATTTACCCTAAATGAATAGTAATACTATTAATATAGAGAGTTATGATATCAAAAATGATATTAAGCTTACTCCTCTAAAACGACTTTTCAGGATGCTCTCACTGGACAAGCGTGAGATCTTCATCGTGTATGCGTATGCTATCTTTCATGGGTTGATAAACCTGTCGCTTCCATTGGGAGTTCAGGCGATCATTGGATTTGTGATGAGCTCAGAGTTCTCTGCTTCGTGGGGAATTTTGATATTTATTGTTGTCATTGGAGTGGCTGCAACTGGTGTCATTCAGGTTCTTCAACTTTCTCTCACAGAGCTTTTGCAAAAACGAATATTTACACGTGCCTCGTTCGAATTCGCATACCGGATTCCCCGTTTCAAAATGGAGGCCATCTCAGGATTCTACCCACCCGAGTTAATGAATAGATTTTTTGACACACTCAATGTGCAAAAAGGTCTTTCGAAAATCCTGATTGACTTTTCAAGCTCAACGTTGCAAATTCTGTTTGGATTGATCTTACTTTCCATGTACCATCCATTTTTCGTCTTTTTCGGAATCATATTGGTGACGCTGATCACGCTGATTTTTGTCATCACAGGACCGAGGGGGATGAAATCAAGCTTGTATGAGTCAAAGTACAAATACCAGGTTGCGCATTGGTTGGAAGAGTTGGCCAGAGTAATGGCAACATTCAAATTGGCTGGGGAAACCGATCTGCCGATTAAGAAAATGAATGAGTATGTCGGCAATTATCTAAAGTTTAGGAAGCAGCATTTCAATGTGTTGATTTTTCAGTTTTCTAGTATTGTGGCATTTAAGACCATTATTACCGGAGGGCTTCTGATTCTCGGTAGCGTACTTGTAATCAACCAGGAAATTAACCTCGGTCAATTTGTGGCCTCCGAGATTATCATTCTACTTGTGCTGAGTTCTGCTGAGAAATTAATTCTGAGTATGGAGACAGTGTATGATGTGCTTACAGGGCTTGAAAAACTTGGACAAGTGACGGATATTGAAACTGAAAGTGAAGAGGGCATTGATCTTGAGGAAATCAGTAAAGGGCAAGGCATTTCGGTAGAATTAACGGGGCTCAGTTACAAGTTTCCAGATGCACGGAAACCCTCTGTGGTTGATGTTGACTTGAAAATTGAATCGGGCGAAAAGGTTTGCATTACGGGAGTGAGTGAGTCAGGGAAGTCTACGTTGATTTCGTTAGTTGGCGGACTGTACAATGACTATGAAGGATCTATTCTATTCAATGGGATTCCGCTGGGAGATATCAATATTCTGAGTTTTAGATCTGTGATCGGAGACAACTTGAATATGCAGGATTTGTTTTTTGGTACACTGGCGGAAAATATATCTGTTGGCAAGGATGAAGTAACAATCGAGAATATGCTTTGGGCAATCGAGCAAGTGGGACTCAGTGATTTTTTCAAACATCTACCGAAGGGCTTGAACACGATGATTCAGCCAGAGGGAATGGGACTGGCATCCAGCGTAAAGCAAAAGATTATTATGGCCAGAACATTGGCTGAAATGCCCAAACTTATTGTTATGGACAATACGCTCCATAGTCTTGATTTTGTAGATAGACAACGAACTAGTGCAATACTTACAGACCCTAAAAATGAATGGACCTTACTGGCTGTTACCAACGATCCGCTCATGATGAGCAGCTGCGATAAGATTGTGACGATGGAGCATGGAACTATCGTGGATGTATCAACTGTATCTCAAAAATTGACAAACTGATGCTAAATATTTCAAGAAATTCAATTGATCGTGATCAGGTGTTAAAGGATCAATCTTCCTACCAAGAGGTAACTAAATCCAAAGCAACCAGGAAGATTATTTACTTTTTGTCGATCCTCTTTTTTATTGGATTCACTATGCTTTTTCTGCCATGGACGCAGAATATTAGAGCTCGCGGCAATCTTACCACCGTTCATCCAGAGGACAGAGAGCAAAATATTCACTCCATTATTTCAGGGCGAATAGAAAAGTGGTTCGTTAGGGAAGGGCAATTGGTGAGTCAAGGCGACACCATCGTATTTATATCCGAGGTTAAAGCAGAGTATCTGGATCCCGACCTGGTAGATAAAACCAGAAATCAGACGGAAGCGAAACGGGAGTCGGTGGGCGTTTACAAAGACAAAGCCAATGCACTCGGTTCACAAGTGGCTGCAATGCAACGAAATCGACTATTGAAATTGGAGCAAGCTGAGAACTATCTAATACAAGCGAGGCTGAAAGTGCTTTCTGATAGTATCGATTATGCAACCACATTAATTAACCTTGAAGTTGCCCAGCGCCAATTTAGTCGGCAGCAAGAACTCTATAATCAGGGCTTGAAGTCATTGACTGAACTGGAGACACGTAGACTTAAACTGCAGGAAAGCCTAAACAAGAAAACGGCTGTTGAGAACAAATGGTTAGCAAGTAAGAATGCGCAAATCAATGCAGAGTTACGGTTGAGCATCGTTGAAAATGAGTTTCAAGAGAAAATAGCCAAAGGACAATCTGATCAAATGTCCGCACTTTCAAGTTCTCTGGAGTCGGAGGCACAATTCAATAAGTTAAGCATACAGGAAGCTAGCTATGAAAAACGTTCTAGTTTTTACGTCATAAAAGCACCTCAGGATGGGTATGTCACCAAGGCATTGATAACAGGAATCGGTGAGACCGTCAAAGAGGGAGAGAAGGTTTTTAGTTTCATTCCCGCCAGCTATGACCTCGCCGTGGAATTGCACGTACGACCGATCGATCTACCGCTTGTAATGGAAGGAAACAGGGTTAGACTCCAGTTTGATGGGTGGCCAGCTCTGGTTTTCAGTGGGTGGCCTGGGTTATCGTTTGGGACCTACGCAGGAGAAGTACTAGCATTTGACAAGGTGCTTGGCTCCAATGGTAAGTTTCGAATTTTGGTGGTGCCAGCCGAGGGAGAAGAGGCCTGGCCCGATTTGCTTCGGCTTGGATCGGGAGCATACGGTATTGCGATGCTTAAGAATGTGCCTATTTGGTATGAACTCTGGCGAAATTTGAATGGGTTTCCACCAGATTTTTACAAGAAGGAAGGCGAAAATAAAGAAGGATTAGCAGAGAGGAAGTTATGAAGCAACTATTGCTCGTCATATTTCTTATGCCGTTTTTGCTCAAAGCGCAGACTACTGAATTTACGCTTGCGGAATACTACAGATTGGTCAAAGAAACGAATCCAATTGCCAAACAAGCCACACTGATTGAATCCAGAGGTGCATTTGCAGTGCGGGAAGCTAGAGGAGCTTTTGATCCGAAGTTGGTTTCAGACTACGATGCGAAGCAATTCGAAGACAAGAACTACTATGATGTGTGGAATTCATACGTCAAAATTCCAACATTGCTCAACATTGATTTAAAAGCTGGATATGAGCGCAACAGCGGGATATTTTTGAACCCTGAGCGCAATGTGCCATCGACTGGGTTGTATTATGCTGGAGTGTCTGTGCCCGTAGGTGAAGGCCTGTTTGTGAATGAACGGACCATCGATTTAAAGAAGAGTAAACTAACACAGCAGGAGCTCAGAATAGAATCGGAAATGGTGCTGAATAATCTATTTCTCGATGCAAATTTTGCGTATTGGTATTGGTATGAAGCATATGAAAAGCTCAGGATTATAGGTTCTAATTTGGCACTGGTTCGTCAACGGTTCGATGGAATTCGAGAGGGAGTATTAAATGGGGAGAATGCAGCAATTGATTCGGTGGAAACTCTCATTCAGGTTCAGCAATGGTCCAACTATCTGGAAAAAGCGGATGTTGAATTTCAAAATAGTTTGCTGCTGATGCGGAATTTCATCTGGGAGGAGGGGGTCGATTTGTTTGCTTCCAACCCCTCTACTAATACGGATGTAGTGTCCGCAAACATGAATTTTTATTTGGACTATGCGATTTCCAGTCATCCTGAATTGAGAAGGCTTTCACTGAGTGGTGCTAAGTTGGATTTGGATCGTAAGTTGAATGCGGAGCAGCTAAAGCCAACCATCAACCTAAACTACAATGCATTGCTCTCGGAAGGAAATTCGTTTGAGGGAAGCTCCTTTTTATCCAACAATTATAAAGCGGGAGTGAATTTTAGCTTTCCTCTTTTGATGAGAAAAGAAAGGGCGAAACTGAAGATGACTAAAATAAAGCGTGAGGAAAATGATCTAAAGCTGAACCAAAAACGTAGAACTGTTAGTAACAAAGTGGAGCAGTCCTACAACAAAGTCCTTCAACTTCAAAACATGATCACTCAGCAGGAAACCATGATCGTTAATTATCAGCTGATGTTAGATGGAGAGCGCAGCAAATTTAATAATGGAGAGAGTTCGATATTTCTCATTAATTCCAGGGAGAATAAGAAACTTGAAGCGGAAATTAAGCTAACGGAGCTTAGGAGCGAGCTTGGTCAATCCATTGGAGTATTGAAGTGGTCAAGTGGTATTCTGGGGGAAGAACAAAAGAATGTAGATTAATGATACTTCTTCATATCATAGCGAAGGATGAAAAACAGGCAGAGGCGATTTCCGACTTTCTACTGATGAAAAAATTTGTGCTGGATACGTTCACAGTTGCTGGAAAAATGAATGAACCTGACGAAGACAACAAGACTTCCGCTAGGTCGAGAATATTGGTCATTGCGAAAACACGAGCACTTTTGTTCGATAAAATCGACAAAGCCCTTCAACGGAAATATCCCAAAGAACCACCAATTTTGTATTCGCTACCCATCGTTAACATGGATTGGGATCATGCCTCTGAGTTGGAGGAGAACATAAAGGTCTAGGAAAGACCAGTCACCTTTCCGTCTGCATCAATATCAATTTGCTCCGCAGCAGGCACTTCGGGTAATCCTGGCATTCGAAGCATTTTTCCAGTTATTGGAATAACAAACCCCGCTCCAGCTGCAATTTCAATTTCCCTCACTGTCAAGGTGAATCCATTTGGGCCACCGACAAGTGTTGCATCATCAGAGAATGAACTCTGTGTTTTGGCAATACAGACAGGAGTGTTTTCCATTCCTAATCGTTTGATTTTCTTGAGGTGCAATTTTGCAAGTGGGGTAAATTCCACCTTGCTACCCCCGTAGACATTTTTATTTACTGCCTCGATTTTTTCTTGCACACTCATCGACCAGTCGTAGGTAGGGTTAAAAGTACCAGTGCAGCTTTCGGCAGCTTTCACAACAAGTGAAGCAAGTTCAGATGCCCCTTCGCCACCTTTTTCCCATCCATGGCATTCGCATACTGTTGCTCCACGTCCATTGCAATACTCCAACACTGCATTCACCTCTTCGTCGGTATCAGATACAAATCGATTGACAGATACCACCATCGGAAGGCCGAATTTCTCGATGTTGTCAATATGTCTTTCCAGATTGATCATACCATCTTTCAAAGCAGCAACATCTGGTTGATTGAGCTGATCCTTTGCTTTGCCTCCATGGTATTTGAGTGCACGAACTGTGGTTACAAGCACGACTGCCTTGGGTGACAAATTGCCGCTCTTACATTTGATGTTTAGAAATTTCTCAGCACCAAGATCCGCACCAAAGCCAGCTTCAGTTACTACATAGTCAGATAGGGAAAGTCCCATTTTCGTGGCGATCATCGAGTTGGTTCCTTGCGCAATGTTGGCAAAGGGTCCACCGTGAATGATCGCAGGGTTTCCTTCGAGGGATTGTACGAGGTTTGGTTTGATGGCATCTTTCAATAGCACTGTCATGGCTCCATGTGCCTTTAAATCGCGTGCGTAGACAGCTTTATTCTCGAAAGTGTCTCCAATGTAGATATTGCCAAGTCGCTCTTTTAAATCCTGTAGATTTTTTGAAAGGCAAAGGATTGCCATCACCTCCGAAGCAGCGGTAATATCAAACCCCGACTCTCGGACATAACCATTTGCCCTACCACCCAGTCCGGTAACGATATGCCGCAGTGAACGATCATTCATATCCATAGACCATCTCCAAGCCACCGTCCGTGGATCGATATTTAAATTATGTGTCTTGCTTTGAATGTTATTGTCGATAAGAGCAGAGAGTAGGTTGTTAGCCTTTTCAATGGCTGGAAAATCACCCGTGAAATTCAGGTTGATGTCCTCCATTGGGATCACCTGCGAACGGCCTCCACCAGTGGCTCCTCCCTTCATGCCAAAAACAGGTCCTAACGAAGGCTCTCTCAGAACGGCGATGGACTGCTTTCCAATTTTATTTAAACCATCGTTTAGTGCTACGGAGGTTGTAGTCTTTCCTTCGCCCGCTGGGGTGGGCGTGGTTGCTGTTACGAGGATTAAGTTATTTTCATTGAGTTTCGTTTCGTCAATAAAGTCCAGGGGAAGCTTTGCTTTGTACTTACCATAGTGCTCAATATCGTCGGGCGACAGGCCTAGATTCTTAGCAATAACGTTGATGTGTTGGGGTTCAACAGATTGGGCAATTTCTATGTCGTTCATGTAGAAAAATTTGGGGTTAGAGGACAGAATACTTCAATTCTGCTCGCAATGTTATTTCATGAAGATGGATTTTAAAAATCCATAATTGCAATAGTCAGGCTATTTGCTCCCATTTCTCCATCAATTGCTGCAACTCCAGCTTCTTTTGTTGGTAGGCTGTGTTCAGCTTTTCATATTCCTCAGGATTCTCGTAAACAGCAGGATCTGCCAGTTGGGATTCAAAACCTTCGATTTCACTCTCGAATTTTTCAATGCTAGATTCAACTTGTTTCAACTCTTTTTTTTGAGCCTGATCCTCTTGATTGTTCTTGGGCTTTGTACTTTCCTTTTTTGCCTTGGGTTGTTGCGGTTTTTCTTTTTTCTCCGTTACTGCTGCGTTTTTGGCTCGCCACCAGGAATATTCCTCGTAGGTTCCGGGATACTCTTTGATTTCCTTTCCTTCAATCCACCAGATCTTATTGGCTACTTTGGTGATAAAATGTCTGTCGTGAGAAACGAATAGGAGCGTGCCTTCATACTGTTGAAGAGCCTGAACTAAGATGCTGACAGACAAGATGTCTAAGTGGTTTGTAGGCTCATCTAAGAGAAGAAAATTTGCTTCGGAAATAAGGGTCTTAGCCAGGGCTACCCTCGATTTTTCCCCTCCTGAAAGCACCTTTATTTTTTTGAAAACCTCATCGTCGGAGAATAGAAAGCAACCAAGTACGCTTCTCAATTCCTGCTCTGTTTTACCTGTGCCAGCCTGCTTGAGTTCTTCTAGCAGATCATTCTTTATGTCCAATGCTTCCAGTTGATGCTGTGCATAGAAGGAGTTGATCACATTGTGGCCAGTCTCTACTTTGCCATTGTAGGGTTCGGTTTCAGCAATAATTCTCAACGCTGTTGACTTTCCTTTTCCATTAGCTCCGATCAAGGCTACTTTATCCCCACGTTCCAGCCCTATTGTGGAGTTGTTCAGAATTTCAAGATCACCGTACGACTTGGAAACATCGACAAGTCGCTTCACGTGTCGACCCGATTTGGTTTTGAAGTTGAATCGAAAATTTACCTGAGCATTTTCGTCAACTACTTGCTCAACACGGTTCATCTTGTCCAACATTTTCATCTTGGATTGAGCTTGCTTGGCCTTGGTGGCTTTCGCTTTAAATCGCTCGATGAATCGCTCTGCCTCTTTAATTTTTTGCTGCTGATTCTCGAATGCATTTTGCTGAAGTTCATTTCGCAACGCTTTCTCTTCTTCGTAGTGATCGTAGTCTCCTGGATAGACGTTAAGTTTTTGCATAGAGACCTCGACGATCTTGTTGACCGATCGGTTGAGAAATTCTCTATCGTGAGAGACGATGATGTAAGCACCTTCGTATGATTGCAGATAGGCCTCGATCCATTGGATAGAGGGAAGGTCCAGGTGGTTGGTAGGCTCATCCAGTAGTAGGAGATCTGGTTTTTCCAATAGAAGCTTTGCTAGCATCACACGCATTCTCCATCCTCCTGAAAACTCACTTAGCGGTCGTTGTAGATCAGGAGTTTTGAAGCCAATTCCCTCGAGAATTTCCTCAGCGCGAGACTGTAGCGTATAGCCTTCCTCTGCTTCGAAGCGTTCTTGCAGCTTGGTTAGTTTGTTAACCAAACCATCATGGTAATTTTCCTCCATTTCCTTGATCACCAGGTCGATCTTTTTTTGTAGGTCGAGTGTGGAGGCAAATGCCTGCATGGCCACAGAAAGTATGGATTCTTCGGTTTGAAATGACAGCAGATCCTGATTGAGAAAACCAATCGTGGTGTCCTTGCTTTTGGAGATTTTGCCTGAAGTAACTTGTGTCTCTCCCGTCATCATTTTTAGGAGCGTGGATTTACCAGTTCCGTTCAGGCCGATAAGTCCAATTTTGTCTTTTGGTCCAATGAAAAGATTAGCTTCATCGTACAATGCCCTATCACCCAAGTAGAATGAAAGATTTGTAATGTCAATCATGCCGCAAAAGTAATCTTCGTGACGCTAGATATCCAGTATTGTTGAAATGTTGGTGACTTAATTATTAAATTGAAATTTCAAAACCGAAACCATGAACAAAATTATTTACATCCTAACCGTTTTACTTTTCTTTTCATGCTCCTCCAAGTCTCCAGATTCCGATCCTGCTGAACCTATGGAGAAAGAGGTGGTGGAATCAGAACTCAATTCCAAGGAGGGTCTTCAATTGGAGGCGTTGAATCTGCCAGATGGATTTAAGATTGAAGTGTTTGCTCGCGTAAACAATGCTCGATCGATGGCTCTTTCTCCCAATGGGACATTGTTTGTAGCCAATCGTGGAGGAGACAAAGTCTATGCAGTGCGAGATACAGATGGCGATTGGGTGGCAGATGAGAGCTATGTGATTGCGAGTGGGCTGCGTATGCCGAACGGCGTTGCATTCAATGATGGATCGCTCTATGTAGCGGAGGTTAGTAAGCTATGGCGATTTGACAACATTGAAAGCAATCTTAGCAACCCACCTGAACCCGTTAACATCTACGATGACTATCCGGAAGACGCTCATCATGGATGGAAATACATTGCATTTGGACCTGATGGAAAGCTGTATGTTCCAGTCGGTGCACCTTGCAATATTTGCGAAAGCAAAAATGAAATGTATGCGTCAATCACACGAATGAATCCAGATGGATCGGATAGGGAAGTTTTTGTGAGTGGAGTAAGGAATACTGTGGGATTTACCTGGCATCCGGAGACTAGGGAAATGTGGTTTACGGATAATGGGCGAGATATGCTCGGAAATGATATTCCTCCATGCGAGTTAAATCGTGTTTCCGAAAAAGGTCAACACTTTGGCTATCCATACTGTCACGGAGGAGAAATAAAAGATCCAGAATTTGGAGACAAATTTCCATGCGGAGATTTCGTGGTTCCAGCGCAGAATCTTGCGCCCCATGCTGCGCCACTAGGACTGAAATTCTACACTGCATCAGCCTTTCCGGAAATGTATAAAAACAAGATATTCATAGCTGAGCACGGATCGTGGAATCGAGATCAAGAGGTTGGTCATACAGGGCATAAGATTACGATGGTCACGGAAGAAAATGGAGTGGGGGTAGCCTACGAAGATTTTGTAACGGGCTTTCTCAACAAAGAAACCAACACGGCATGGGCTAGACCAGTGGATATAGTGATCGCTGCGGATGGTTCTATGTTAGTCTCAGATGATTTGGCAGGAACGATATTCAGAATATCCTACGAAGGATGATTTGATTTGGAGATTGAGGTGATTTGGGGTTTTTCCTATTTTGAATTTTGAAATTTATTTGAATTGAATTTTGGGATTTACCTAGTCTGAAATGTCAGAATATGGTACATCTCGTTTTCTTAAAAAGCCCCATCCACCGTCAGCGGTTTGCACTCGCACGTAGTTGTGGTTGACAGCTAAAATTTGAACCTGATCTTCTGTTTGAAGGGTGTCTAACGTCAATGATTTCCATCGCATTTCCGACTTTAAGAAGGTACTCTTTGCGAGTTTAACACGTTTCCCCAAAAGGAGTGTATCAGGGTCAAAGGCTTTAGCTCGTGGTACTTCAGGGACGATGAAAGGATACGGATCTACTGGGCCATTCCTGTAAATCCCAAAGTGTAAGTGAGGCGGAGTATAGCGCGCATTGCCAGTATTTCCTACAGTTCCAATGGTATCTCCAGGGTTTACTGTTTGGTAGCGCTCAACTTTTTGTTCCTGAAGATGCGCAAAGTATAGATTGTTTCCTGTTTTTCTATCGCGGAGCCAGACGACTTTTCCACCCAAACCTCGAGTGCCTACAAAGCGAACTTCTGCTTTAATGGGAGCAATAATTGGTGTATGTCTCTTAGCGAAAATATCAACACCGTGGTGATCTCTCCTGCCACCATCTCTTGGGTCTCCGAAAAAACTTTGAATGGCCCGTTGATTTTTTCCCGCGACGGGAAATGTAAGTGTGGGTACGTTTTCAATGGTGATCTTGAAATCACCACCTCGAAGAAGTTCAGGCTGTAACCTGAGTAGGTAAGTTGCGTCTCTTCTAGGTTCGAATCCAAGCTGAAACGAGCTGTCTGCTGATGCCACTTGCCTGAATTCACCAAGCGAATCATTCTCAATTCTGAAAAGATCAATAAAGACTCGTGTGGTGTCAGTAACAAGAATTTCAATATCAACTAGTATTTTCTGTCCTCTTTTTGCATCAAACCGATATCCTAATGCGTCGGGTTTCGTGTCAGCAATAACAAATGCCTCCTGATACGGCAGCTGCACTTTGATTTGATTATCAAAGGGCTTGTCGGCAGCTTTTAACCAATCTTCGCCCAGTGCAGTGGACAGCAGATTAGCTTGCTTCAGTGAGTGCCAGTATGCTTCGTGGTCATTTCGTGGGTAAAACCTCTCAGGAACCTTTTCTTCGGAACATCCATACAAGAGAAGTATTCCGAATACTGCAGCTAGAATTTTGGTTGGCATAGACCATCATACGAGTTTTATCTATTTCTGTTTAACCCATTATTGATAAGAAGTTAATTGAACAACAGATTAAAGATTATGAGAAGGAACTGTGCTTTTCTTATTTGTCTTCTGTGGTTTTCCCTTTCCCTCTGATTGCGGTGCTATAATGATGGTATAAGGTGTTGATGAACGCTAAAATGATCCCTACCCCCAGAACGATATAAAAAATGGTGAAGACCTTCCCAGCATCAGTTTGGGGTGCAAAATCCCCGAAACCTATTGTGGTGAGTGTGATGAAGGAAAAGTAAAGTGAATCTAACCACGTCCATCCCTCCACATAGTGATACACGGTAGTGCCGATCACAAGAATAGCGGTTGAGGTAACAAGCAGATCACGGTATTCTTTGTCACGCAAGAAGGATTTGATGGTGCTAAATAGAATCATGGCTTAAAGATCAGCTATTTTCTTTCAAGGATGTCTCCGTACTGGTACGTGATTTCTTCAATCTTCCTTCCTTTCTTATCAAAGTAGGTCCAGACTTTATGTCGTTTGTTTCGAACATAGAGACCAGTGAATTCCACTTGGCCATTTTTGTGATATTGAGTGTAGGTGCCATGAAGCAGGTTTAACTCATAGTTTGCTTCAATTTTCAGATCATTGTTGGGAAAGAACTCCTTATGAGGCCCAAATTTCTTTCCAAATCGGTATTCCGTTTCTGATGTTTTTTTACCGCCATCGAATGACGTAGCTACTCCATGTAACTTACCCTTCTCGTATTTTTCGACTGTAGCGATTCTTCCCTTTGCATCGTAGGTGTTCCAGGTACCCTTGGGTAGCTCATTCTCCAGTCGCTTCTCAGACATCAATATCCCCTTGTCGCTGTATTCTTTTATCTGAGAGTTCAACCCGCCATTCGAAAAGGAAGTTTCCATTCTGATCTTTCCATTCTCATGGTAATCAAGGCTCTTTCCTAACCTTCTCCCATTGTTGTACTTGTATTCGCTTCTGACATTACCATTGTCGAAGTACACCAAGTAATCACCTTGCAAGCCGCCATTTACATAGGTTCCAGTTGTTCTGAGCTGCTCATTTTCGTAGTAAGTCTTTACGAATCCAGATTTGGATCCACGCTTGTTGAGCGCCTCCATCTCAAGTTTTCCAGAAGGGTAGTAGGTCTTGTATTGCCCGTCCAGCAGGCCTCCGACATAATTTGCTTGCAGCTTCAGCACACCAGACTCATAATACTGCTTAGTTAGACCATTCGGTTTACCATTTTGGTAGAAGGTCTCTTCCTTAATACTTCCATTGGAGTAGAATGACTTCACTAAGCCATCAGGCTTGCCCCCGGCAAATTGCGTCTCGCCGATGAGATTCCCGAGTGAATCGTACAAATTGATTGCTCCAGCCAAGGTGTCATTTTCGAAGGTAGCCTCTTGAATCAGTTTTCCAGTAGGGGAGTAGACCCTGGTCGTGCCCTGCCGTAGATTATCTTGATACAACGTCTCTCGTTGAGTGGTGCCGTCTGCGTAGAAATTTTTAAAGAGTCCCTGCTTCTTTCCATCCTTGAAGAAACCAGAGACAATCTGATTTCCAGAAGGATCCAGCATTTTGTACTGGCCATCCACTCGGGTGCTATCATTTTCCAGAACCAGGTATTCCTCCTTGATCTGCCCCTGATCGTAATAGGTGATGATTTTGCTTTGCGAAATCGCAACAAGTGGTAGTAGTAATAAAATTGAAAGAAGTGTTCTCATGTTAGGAAATAAAAAGCCCTACATCTAAAACGCAGGGCTAATTTCAATATTATTATCTTGAAATTCAATCCTTAGGTCGGGATTGTTGAGGGTCTACACTTTTTCAATCACAATAGCAGAAGCTCCACCACCACCATTGCAAATTCCGGCAGCCCCAATTTTCCCGCCTTTCTTATCCAGAGCGGAAACAAGTGTTGTAATGATTCGAGCACCAGAAGCTCCAAGCGGATGCCCCAACGCAACTGCTCCACCCAGGACATTCAATTTTTCGGGGTTCAGGCTTAGTTTCTCCTGGTTGGCAAGTGCTACGGCAGAAAATGCTTCGTTTACTTCCCAAACGTCCACATCGTCTTGATCGACTCCTGCATGTGCAAGCGCTTTTGGAATGGCTAGAGAAGGTGCGGTTGTAAACCACAAAGGCTCCTGCGCAGCATCACCAAACCCCTTGATCTTAGCTATTAGTGTTAGTCCAAGCTCTTCGGCTTTTTCCTGACTGACGAGGACTAGTGCTGATGCTCCATCATTAATGGTAGAAGCATTGGCAGCAGTGACTGTCCCTTCTTTATCGAAGACGGGTCGTAGGTTTGGAATCTTCTCGAAGTTGACATTGGAGAATTCCTCATCCGTATCCATGATTACAGGATCTCCCTTTCGCTGTGGAATCTCCACGGGTACAATTTCATTTTTAAAGTCCCCAGCTTCAGTAGAGGCTGCTACTTTTTTGTATGAGTTAATCGCATATTCGTCTTGCGCTTCTCTCGAAATGTTCATTTCTCGGGCAGTGTTGTCGGCGCAATTACCCATGGCAAATTCGTTGTACACCTCCCAAAGTCCGTCGTGCATTAGGCCGTCCACTAGTTGGCCGTGCCCATACTTGTAACCGTATCTTGCTTTTGGGACGTAGTAAGGCACATTTGACATGCTCTCCATTCCGCCTGCGACTACTACATCATTGATTCCTAGCATGATGGACTGTGCTCCAAGCATCACAGCTTTCATTCCCGAAGAGCAAACTTTGTTAATGGTGGTACATGGAACATTGTGGCCGATGCCTGCGCCAATGGATGCCTGTCTGGCGGGAGCTTGTCCCAAATTGGCGGACAGCACATTACCCATGAATACTTCGTTTACCTGATCCGCGTTAACACCAGACTTTTCCAAAGCGCCTTTGATGGCGAATGTTCCTAACTCTGTGGCACTAAATCCAGACAATTTTCCTCCAAAACTTCCAATGGGTGTTCTGACAGCAGATGCGATATAGACTTCTTTCATTTGTTGGGGTTTTAGTAAATAAGCTTTTGAAAAGAAAAAAAGTTCACCAGTAACAAGCGGTTCATGAACTCCTTTGCAAAGGTATTAATCTCTGGTAATTCTTAATTAACGATTCTCAATTCTCAATTGATTTTTCACCAGTCTGGCTTATCGCTTGGAGGGCGTTCCGTAGCTTTTCTTTTCTGCTGTTGGAGATATTGGATCTCATTGTTCTTCATTGCTTCAAGAATCATTTGAGCTTTCTCTTCACTGATGTTCATTTCCTTCAACTTCTCTTTGGTCATCTCTTCTTTTGACTTTTCGGACTCCTGTTCTTTTTCTTCGCCTTCTTTCTGTTCTTGGTTTTCTTTTTCTTCTCCTTCTTTTTCGTCCTCAGATTCTTTTTGCTCGCCTTCCTCGTCCTTGTTTTCTTGATCCTGATTCTCTTGGTCTTCCTGATTCTCCTTATTTTCTTCCTCTCCGTCTTCGTTTTCCTGATCTTGATCCTGTTGCTCCTGTTCTTGCTCCTGTTGCTCTTCAAGTTGTTTTTTGACTACCTCGTAGTTGTACCGAGCCTGCTGATTGGCAGGGTCAGCTTTGATGGCTGACTTCAGCTGCTGCAAGGATTCTTCCAATTTCCCAGCATCCTTGTTTATCACCCCAAGTTGCTGATAAGCGACAGACTTTAGTTTCTTATTTTCGGAGGTGCTGATGTTGTTGTAGTGAGACTTAGCTGCCGCGGTGTCTTTCAAATTGTAGTAGGCGTGTGCGAGATTAAGTTTGATTTCATCTTCGTCGATACCCAGCGAATCGTTCAAGTAGGTGTACTTGGAAATAGCAAGATCGTAGTCACCACTAAGAAATGCTTCCTCTGCTTCAACCTTTAGTGCATTGACTCTTGCGATCTCTCTTGGATCGTTGGTGGACAACGCTAGTAAAATGAGTAGAAAGTATTTCATAATCGGATCAACTTTACACTAATTAGAACGTCAAAAATCATAAGAAGCAATGCTAACCCTAAGAAATAGTAATACCTATTTTGCGTTGCATCAACTTGCTTTGCGTCTCTCAGTTCACCTTCAATTCTATTGATGGCACTTATCAAACGTTCAACATCGTTTCTGGATTCATTTATTTCAAAATAATCTCCATCTGTTTTGTCAGCTAAATCTTCCAGCGATTTGGAATTTAGCTTGGTCAAGACTTCATTTCCCTGTCGGTCTTTTTTGAATCCATTTCTAGTCATGATTTGGCTTCCCACGTCCGTCCCGACTCCTAAAGTGAAAAGTTTAATCTCTTCTGATTCAATGTCCTCTGCAATTTCCTCGGTGCTGTCACCGAAGTCCTCACCGTCACTGATCAGGATAATGATTTTAGATTTTGACCTAGTTACTACTGTGTCATCTGCGGTTAGCTTCTCTAGTGCCATCTCGAGAGGAGGACCAAAGTCCGTTCCGAAATTTGGAACCAGTCCCGTATTCAATGTTTGTATGAACAGATTGAGGGCATTGTTGTCGTAGGTGAGCGGACATTGCATAAATGCCTCACTTGAAAACATAATTAAACCGATACGGTCTGAACTGAAAGCTTCAACAATGTTTTTTAATTCGAACTTGACCTTTTCCAGTCGTGTAGGTTGTACGTCAAACGCATTCATCGATTGACTCAAATCGATGCAAAAGAAAATATCCTTGCCGACTGTTTTGATTTCTCTGGAAGCCTCTCCGAAACTTGGACCAAGTAACGCAACGATCAATAAAATGAAATACATAGTCCGAAGAATCAACTTCAAAATCACCCGATAAAATGGCAGGCTTAACCTTTTAGTTGTGCGCACGACGCGAACCACAAAAAGGAGATAAAGCACAACAAATGTGATGATGAAAACGATCTCTAATGTACCGATGGAATATGCCCAGTTCATAGGCGCGCTAAATTAGAGAAGTAGCTCTACTTGCCTACATGGATTTACATTAATTAACTTTTTTTAATGATGAAGTGCTGATTCTTTGATTTAGGATTAGCGGATTGCCTTGTGAGCTCTTGCATTTGCAGATGACATCCTGGTATTTGAGGTAGCTGGGAGTATAAACATCCATGTCAATAAATGAATCGTCACCGTCTACTCCAAGGGCAGTCATATCTCCACTTGATGCACTGAAGAATTGATCATCTATTAATTTTCCCAGGTAAAATTTTTGTTCTCGACAGGGTTGATTTGTAGAAACATATAGTCGGTTTTTTTCTTGGTAGTAGGATATTTCAAGAGTCGCTTTCTGCTTACCATTTAGTAAATACTCGACTAATCCCGTTCCGGGGTCTCCCTTTTTGTAAGGAACAATTGCCTTTTCTTTTCCACTCTTGTAGTACGTCTTTCGATCACCATGCAATAGATCACGTTCGTAAGAGGTTTCTGCGTACAACTCTCCAGTCTCATAGTACTTTCTGGAAATACCATGTCGCTCGCCATTTTGATAGGGCATTTCAAGTTGGACGGTCTGCCCATCTCGATAGTATAGCAAAGATTTGCCATGCTTGATACCTTTTACATACGTGATGGTCGTTTTCAACCTTCCATCGCTAGCGTATGTTTTTACTAGTCCATCCTTCTTTTTATTTGATTCGGTCTTCTTCTCAAGCTCTGCGCTTAGTCTTTCCTCACTAACATCGACAGAACTAAAGATGAGAATAAGAGCTACGACGCTGATAAAAACCCAGAACGTATTGTGATACCTAAATTTCATCTGGCGATTGAATGATTCGTGTTGGTTAAAAAAATAGAACGGCTTAAATGTATAATTATTCCGCAAAAAGTCAATCTCAGGTAAGGAAATGATGCGATCAACGCCAACGTTTTTCCTGCTGAAAATCTTGGTCTGATTCGCATTACTTTTCTGAACTTTTTGATGAAAAGTATGGGACTTAAAAATCTCTCAACTTCTATTGCAAACTACTGCCTGATTTTTCAATGGAACTTTTATATTTGCACTCCTTTTCAGACAGCCCCCATTGGGGAGTGGCTGAAAAGATCAGAAAAACCTACGGAGAGATGGGTGAGTGGCTGAAACCACATGTTTGCTAAACATGCGTGCGAGAAATCGTACCGGGGGTTCGAATCCCCCTCTCTCCGCCAAACTACGCAGAACCAAGCTATCGCTTTTGTTAGCTTGGTTTGGCGAGCCACTTTAGGAATTAGTATTTCTACTATGTGGTATGTTTATGTACTTAAAAGTAAGAGTTCTAATTTTAGATATGTTGGCTCGACCAATAGTCTAAAACGAAGACTTGGAGAACATAACGAAGGTAGTAGTCAATCTACGAAGGCATACAGGCCATTTCATGTTGAAATGTTCGTGTGTGTAGATGAGGAATGGAGGGCCAGAAAACTTGAGAAGTATTTCAAGACTGGTTCGGGGAGAGCAGTGCTACGAAAGAGATTACTGATGATCGAGCAATTTTAAGCTGATGTTTCAGTGATATGAGATCTGGGGTGAAGCAATTTTAATTGCCAAAACTTCAGGTAATGATTCTGGAGAGGAAGCAATTTTAATTGCCGAAACTTCAGGTAATGATTCTGGAGAGGAAGCAATTTTAATTGCCGAAACTTTAGTGAAGGCAATGGTCCGCTAGCTCAACTGGATAGAGCGCCTGCCTTCTAAGCAGGGGGTTTCAGGTTCGAGTCCTGAGCGGATCACGTTGTGAATCAGGCACTTACATAAAGTAAGTGCCTTTTTTTATGAGTGAAAAGACAATCGGTACAGTTTTTCGGATCAAGCAATAAACCGGATCAAGCAATAAATCTGTGGGATACCCAAGAAAAGTATAATTTGTATTTCAAAAAGATACATTGGAGACATCAGCTTGGGAGCTACTTTTGCCAGAAGGCATGCTTACATAT
>Ga0316189_10000041_pt1 | contig 108330 bp, 100 predicted proteins | sample LowCovwburrow_MG_FD_204930 | JGI IMG/M metagenome (GOLD analysis project Ga0316189, IMG submission 204930) | Coastal sediment microbial communities from Maine, United States - Lowes Cove worm burrow | ecosystem: Environmental > Aquatic > Marine > Coastal > Sediment | place: USA: Maine... | reverse complement strand
GGTGCCGAGATATCATTCTGCAATACTGGACACTGGGCCAGCCTCGGATGGTTCACGAGTTCTGAAATAATGGGTAACAAGCAGGCAAAAATGTACGATGGTTCCATGCTCGAATGGACTGCGGATACGGAATTACCGGTAGAACAAAAGGTGACCATACATTAACTTGTCTGCAATTCTGAAGACTTGCTTGTTTATGATTTTGGCCGGATTGGCGATAGCCGATCCGGCCGTTGTATTTGCTGAAGGAGAACACTCACGTCGTGCCGGCGCTGAGTTGCTGGTGATGCTGGGTGACATCAAAAAACTTAAGCGGAAAAACGTACCCGACAAGCAGACAAAGGGATTGCACGATCGAATTGCGGGAGCGCTCTCCACGCTGCCGTTACTGCTGCGCTTAGCAGACGAGGAACAGAACCGTTTCCGGCCTGAGCCCGATTTCAGTAGGCTTCGGCGTTTTTTAACCGAGAATTCGCTCGTCGATCTCGCCACCAATCTAGCCGGCCTGTCTGGCTCTTACCCTTTCCGCGCCACTGGTATTCTGCCGGCAGAAGCGTCAGATCAGCGTATCGGCAATGCCCTCCTGCAGCATAAGAAGCTCTGCGCCGCCTGCCATGACTCTCCTTATCTTGATACGGAACGCCCGGCAGTCAATCTATTCGATCAGGCGAAAGAGATGGATATCCGAGAGTTCGCGGCGAGAATGGTGGTAGGAATACGTGGAGACGCGACAACCGGCCTGGACAATCCATTTAGTGACGAGGAGATCAAGTCGCTGATTGTTCTCTATCGAACGGTCGCGAACAGTGCGCAAGCCGAACCGCTTTAAGACATGAATATGGGTAAATGTGTTCATGGGCGCAGGGGCTAAAACACTTGAAAAGTAGTGCTGATGTTGAAACGTCACTTCATAACCTTCAAAAACGGCTGTTTCGGCTCATCCAGTAAATCTTTCGTTTGCTTGAACCTGTCCCGCATGGCGCACTAGCGAAATGCTATCCAAACCCTTGCGGAGAGCTGATAGAGACATCGGCAGTGATTTGTCCAATTGAAATTATTCAATATGGTTTGTGGTTTGGTTGTGCCTCTAGCCGCTTCCGTCGGCGTGTCACTGTCGAGTGAACCTCGATTAAAATGCTCTTTGCGTTTTCAATCCTGTCAAAACCGTGCGCTGTTCCCTATTATTCTCGCGGGTGCAGTGCACTCAGGCTATGAAGGTGGGATTCGATCACCTTTAAGCGACTGGCGCAGCATCTGGCCGATGGGGATCATGCGGGCGATTGCCGTATCAGTGAACTCAAAAATGGTACTGCGCACTCGATCCCCCGCCGGCCCGGGAGGGCGCGGCCCGAGGTCAGCAGCAAGATAAGCGGCATGCAGCCGGGCCTTCTTCTCAGTATCCGCGATCAGTTGCAGCAGTGAGCCGTCGGCATGCATCGCAGCCAGCTGTGCCCAGCTTAGAGAGAGGTAGCCGGGCCACAAGGCGATGTGCTTGTAGATGCTGGCCACCACGCGGTTCGGCCCCGGCTTGGCGCCAAGGGCGTTGAGGGCCAGTACTTGGTCACTAACCTCATTGGGTAGGTCGGCGACCTCAGGGATCGGCGGCAGGGCCATAGCCGTGAATGGGAGGTCGGACCGGGGACGGTCCCCGGCTGGCGGCGTGGCGGGTTCCGCGATCAGCGCGGACAGGGAAACCATGTTCAACAGATTGCCTCGGTTGTAGGTATCGAGAATGGCAATGATCATGTCGCGTCCATCGCGACTGACGCCTGCCAGGGACAGAGCCGTGTCGCTCAAACTGGGCAGTGCCGGGTACGACAACTGCGCCTGCAGGTATGCACATTCGCTCTCCACCCGACCGGAGATAAACATCGGCTTGGCTGCCTCCCAAGCCCAGCGCAGACCACCGTCAATGGTGGCGATGTGCCGCCAAACATAGTTAATAGCAGAAACGTTCAGAGTCGCACGAATATCGGCGTAGAGTTCGGCGATCTCGCCGCTGGCTTCGCTTTCGCTTATCGCCGACAGGATGTCTTTGGCCATGGCTTGATTCCCTTTGTCTAGAGCATTTATAACAACCTTCCGAGTTCACGAAGACTCGTGATCGTGAACGTAGGTTCAATGCCCCAGGGATCGAATATCGAATTTTTCGATCGACGCACCCACGCACTGTTCAGGCCAAAAGAGACCGCACCGATCACATCAAATGGATTGCTGGATATCAGCCAGGCATCATTGGCCGATGATACGGTCGTATTTAACAAGTGCTCATAAACGTCAGGGTTCGGTTTGAATGTCTGTTGGTCATCGACGCTGACCACGCCATCGAACAGGTTACGAATACCAGCGGCGACAAGCAATGTTTCAACAGCATCAGCCGTCCCATTAGAGAATGCGTACAGCGAGTGCCCGTCGGCTTTTAATCCCTCTAACGACTCTTTCACATCGTCGAACGCAGGTAGGCTGCGATACTCGGTCAGGAGTGCTGCTTTCTGATCCATGGTGAGTTCCACGTCAAGATAGACGCTGGTATAATCCAGCGCTTGACTTGTACACACGCCGAAAGTTTCGTAGGTGCGCATCAGACCGCGTCGGAACGAATATTCCAGTTGCTTCTCTCGCCAAATGCGAGAGAACTCCTCTGCTTCGTCACCGACAAAATCCCTCAACTTGGTGACGACACCTTGTGTGTCGATCAAGGTGCCATACACATCAAATGCGAGCACTGTTGGCATCAACGACTCCTCTTATCGTAAATGATCGCTAGTTCTTTACTGCCTTCAATGGGCAATGTTAAGGGCTGTACCCTCCAGCAGGTTTCGGCGGTAGAGGTTTCAAGGTACATTCGATGGAGGATCAGGCCATCTTCTTAAACTTTTTTGGCTTAACAGGCACTTTAGTTACAAATAGTACAGCCAAACTGCCCACGACGATGACCATAAACAAAATCAGTGGCACCGTTTGTCCAACAGTGCTTATCCACGGCTCCAGGAATGGCGATCAGTCTGGCAGGTTTCGGTAGGTCATAGTAGCTGTTAAGCCGAGCAGCATCATCGGTATCATAATCGATCCCATTAGGGGAATTTTAGATTTATGCAGTAATTATTTCCTGAATTATATCCAGTTAGTTTGGTGCTTCGGTATGTGGGAATCATTCACGTAAACCAGACGGATAGAAACAGAGGGGGTGAGATTTGGAGTCGCATCGATTTCCGCGACGGTTGAAATGAAGAGAACAAGGTAAGCGTCTGGGCAACTGCGGGAGATTGAACCGATTATTTGTTAAACTTAGGTGAACCCCATCTATCGTGACGCTAATGAATTTTCTACTTGGCGAGTCAATTTGAAGTGTAATGGATGTGCCGAAATTCACATTGCGAGAATCCGGTATTGCCCTGACCTGTATGTTTGCAATCAGTCTGGGCGCTTTCTCGGCCAATTCATTGGTAAGCGAGGAAACCGGTAGGTTACTCGCGAATCTGGTGCGAGCATCACAGGAATACGACGTCTACAATGCTCGCTGCCGCGGTAATGCCGCGTCGACTAAATCCGAAAACAGCAATCGACTGTTTCTTTCCAAGTATCGACTCACCCTAAATCAGGTAATCAATCTCTACATAGGCAAAGATGACCGTGCCGTGAGAGCCTCGATAGAGCAGGAGTTTCTTCGAAAGCTAAGCCTGATGGGTGGCTGCAGGATGGCGAAAAAGGAAGGTTTACTAAAAGAATTAGATCAAAATTATCGCCATTTATTTGAACAGGTATCGAACCTGCCCTGAATCTTTTCCTTGGACTGTGGATTCAGGGGTTATCCTGACGTTTCTCTGTGAACTCAGCCGATTATGAAGTGGGGGGAAGCCCAGGAAGCTATCACGACTCCCTGAAGGATGAATAGGTATACTGTCCCCTCATTAGATGCATGATTTCCCTTCGTAAGGGTGTCAGTATTTTTTACACTCGAGTTTCTCTCTATTATTTCTATGTAATTTAGTGAGTTACCTATCATGAGGAGAAGATGTCGATCGTTTCATTCAATTTACGCCGGGAAAAACTGTCTGTTTCTTTTACATTCTGCTCTCTCCTTGCCGGGTTTGTGGGTAGCAGAACAGCACAATCTCATTGATTTAAAAAGAAAAGAATAAAATGGTCCAGAATTTGCTTCTTCCAGATAATAAATCTAAATTTTGGCAACATGAAAAGTTTTAATAAACTGATCAACCGAAAAAAACCTTAAGCCTTACTTTATAAAAGGGACAGAGAATGAAAAGAAACAGTTCTATATGGTTTGCGGGCGTCGGAGTAGCCGTGGCTTTGGGGATGAGTAACGCACAGGCTTTAGAAATTTCTTTCGATTTCAACAACCCGGAGCAGACCACGGAAATTAGTCAGACCGGCACGCTGGGGTTGTTCGACACCGCGTTAGGCACCCTGACAAGCGTAAGCCTGGAACTAATAGGTTCGGCTACTACGACAATTACGCTGACTAGCGAAGCAGCGCAGGCACAAACCGTATCGGCCACAAGTCAAGTGAATCTCTTTTTCGATGAGTCTGCATTGGGTGCCGATCTTGGCATACCCGATCCCGCTTTGGTACTTGAGATATCAACCGGCTTCGAGACCCTGTTACCAGGAGACAGCGCAACCTTCGGGCCGGAGTCCGACAATGATGAACTGGCGCTTCTATATGATCTGAGTAATCCCCTGCTGGATGTATTCAAGGCCGACGGTGGGGGCAGTTTCGATCTGGGTTGTAATTCACTCACTGGTCTTAATGTCGTGGGTGGTGGTGGAAACGTGATTGCTTCCCAGCAAACGATTGCTGGTTGTGGCGCGAAGATTACCTACGAGTATGAACCTGGAGACATCACTGTTCCTACACCGGGAACCTTGGCCCTGTTGGCCCTAGGGCTGATAGCTGGTGGTGGTATTCATCGCAGGCGCAGGGCGGCCTAGGGTTGGGTCGGGTCAATTAATTACCTCAGTCTAAGCGGTATCATAAAAATTGGACTGAAGTGAGCTGAACGATAAAGAGGGAGTGCATCTGCACTCCCTTTTTTTTGAGGGGAGAGGGGAATTCCGGGGACAGTATACCTATTCAGGGGAATTCTGGGGACAGTATACCTATTTCCACTGCTGTCCCATTAAGGGCTAACAAAGAAGGCCTGAAAACCTCATTGTTTTGATAAAATGAAATCGCGACAAATCATTGATCAAACAAAAGGAAATCAGGCCTTGGCTCACAATAATACCGTGTTCTCTCAGTTACTCAAATTGGTTCCGAGACATGAATTCGAAACACTGACCAATCAGCACCATTAGGGACGGCGCTTACGGAAAATGACCCGGTGGTCACAGTTCGTCGCCATGGCGCTAGCTCAACTCTCCGGACGCAACAGTCTCCGCGATGTTGTCTCCAATCTTTCTGTCCATACAGCCAAACTCTATCACTTGGGTTCCACAACCGTCAGTCGTTCCTCTCTGGCCAGAGTCAACGAAAAACAGCCGTACTCGCTCTACGAGCATTTGGCTGGGAAGCTTCTTCGCCAATGCCAGGCACGCGCACCTCGGCATGGCTTCCGGTTCAAGAACAAACTCTATTCTCTCGACGCATCCACCATCGACCTGTGTCTCAGCGTATTTCCCTGGGCCAAATTCCGCACCACAAAGGGTGCGGTCAAACTTCATGTTGGCTTGGATCACGATGGCTTTCTGCCTGCCTTCATGGCCATCACCGATGGAAAAAGCCATGACATCACCGCCGCCAGATCGCTTCAACTGCCCAAAAGCAGCATTGTGGTCATGGACCGCGGATACAACGACTACGCTTGGTATAACCAACTGAATTCCAAACGCATATTCTTCGTAACCCGGCTGCGTAAGAATGCCTGCTACCGTGTCACCGAACGCCGGCCTGTCATTAAATCCAAAGGACTGACCAGCGACCAAACCATTCGTCTCACTGGCACGAAGGCCAGTAACTGCCCAATCAAGTTACGCCGAATCGGCTTCAAGGATGCTGAAACCGGCATCCAGTATTACTTTCTCACCAACAACTTTGAACTTGCTGCCCGCACGATCGCCGATATCTATAAAGCGCGATGGCAGATCGAACTGTTCTTTAAATGGATCAGGCAGAACCTGAAGATCAAGAGTTTTCTGGGAACCTCCCGAAATGCCGTCATGACCCAGATCTGGATCGCCATCTGTGTATATCTATTGTTGGCGTACCTCAAATTTGCAAACCAAATCGACAAGAGTTTTCAACAGATCCTTCGGCTGCTTCAATTAAATCTGTTTGTCCGCCGGAACCTGCGAAACTTGCTTGTCGGCGATCCACCGGAACCGATGATTCCACAACGTCAGACAAGGCTTCTGTTCTCATGAAAGTTTATGGGACAGCAGTGACCTATTTCCAAAGATTGTTTAGTTACTGACCAGACAGGTTCTAGCATCAATAAAACCGGGGAAAGCCTGAGAAGCTATCAAGACTGCCTGAAGGAGAAATTGGTATACTGCCTCTAGCAGTCAAAGAAGAGGGTTTGAACCGGTGTTGACAAACAGCCGCTGGCTGCTTCTGAAACGTCCGAAGAATCTGGCAGCGAAACAGGAAACCAAGCGAGCGGGGCTTATTCAGTGCAATTTGAAGTCGAGCAGGCGCTATCTTCTGAAAGCTGAATTCCAATCCTTCTAGTTGTATAGTTCGCTGTTTTGGGCAGGTCAGTTCCTGGATAAACCATGTACGAAAACCATGCGCTCGAAGATTGAACCAATGAAGGATATTGCTTGGGGTTTGAGGATACTCGGCAGCTGTTGTTGCACTGGTTTCGGGCAAAAGTACAAATCTCCGCTGGGATAGTTGAAGGCAGTAACAGAAAAGCGAAACTGACTACCAGAAAAAGCTATGGTTTCAGAACCTATCATACGACAGAAATCGGCTTGTATAATTTGCTTGGTGAGTTACCTGCTTTAAAGGTAACCCACGAATTATTCTGACGAGGCAAATATATGGAACTGGACCTGGATGGCGGACGCCTGGTGATTTTCCTGGGTGGATTGTTGTTTTTCATATTCATTGAATCGATATTACCTGCCCGCATCTGGCATGGCAGCCGGGTTAAACGCTTCTTCTTTCACGCTGCTGTGGCTGGATTCAATACTTTGCTGGTACGTATTTTTATCTACGTACCCTTTCTGCTATGGGTTGTCTATGTCGAGCAGCAGGGCTGGGGTATCTCCCGCTGGTTGGGGCTCAACGGCTGGCTGGAGATAACACTGTCGCTCGTCATGCTTGATGCCTTTGACTACTTCTGGCATCGTGCAAATCACCGTATTCCCTTCCTCTGGCGTTTTCACAAGGCCCACCATGCGGATACCGATATGGATGTGACCACTGCCCTGCGTTTTCACCCTGGTGAACTGGTCCTGTCGTCTTTCGCCAAGGCGTCGTGGGTGCTGGTATGGGGGCCTACACCGATCGCCTGGTTTATATTCGAGGGCCTGATTAGCCTGTGCGCGCAGTTCCACCATAGCAATATCGATTTCCCGGATCGCATTGAAAGTGTTTTATCCCGTGTCATCGTGACGCCACGCTTTCACACCTCGCATCACTTGGTTGACCGACAGTATGGCGATGCGAATTTTTCGACCGTATTCAGCTTCTGGGATCCCCTGTTTAGAAGCTACAACCAGGTACCACGCGGGCCTGATGGTCAATTCGCGGAAGACGCAATCGGGCTGCCCGAAGCGCGCGATTTGTCGCTATCGTTCCGTGCATGGTTTACAGAGCCCTTTAGTCGTCGAAATATGGGTTTACCTGACTGACGAATTGATGATAATTTAGGGTGCCATTTTTTAACCCTGAGGAGAACACTAGTGAAAAAGATTCTAAGTCTGTTGTTGCTGATCCCTTTGACTACAATCGCTGCTGAGCATGGCGACAAGGCCATGCAAAACAAAGTGCCTGCCCAGCAAGCATCCGAACATGGGGGTAAAGCGATGGGGACGAAGGAGCAGGCAGGAAAGGCAGCCGAACATGGGGGTAAAGCGATGGAGACGAAGGAGCAGGCCGCGGAACAAGCGGACACGGCTGCGGAGCACGTTGGTGACGCATCAAAAAAGAAGGCCAGTGAGCATGCGGGTAAACCTGTCGAATAGGATTTGATCCCAATGTCTGGATACCTGCGACTAATGGTTGGCATTGCCGGGCTAATCGGCACAATCGGTTTATCTGCGGGCGCCACCCATGCAGCTGATAAACCCCAGCTCGAAGCACCCGCCGATCAGCGCAAGTATTATGTCGAAGACATCAAGTCAACGATGATCAAATATATCGAGACTAGCGTTGACGATGAAGGCATTTTTCGTCTGCGCGACGATAAAACCGGAGAAGAGCTGGAGTTGAAGTTCGTGCGTATCCATGACCCGGTGCGACAGATAGGCAGCAATATCTATTTCGCCTGTACGGATTTTCATGTGGTGGGCGAACCAGACAAACTTTACGATCTCGATTTCTGGATGAACGACAAAACAGGAGAGTTAAAAATATACCAGTCCAAGGTACACAAAGAGCCTCGCTGGTCTTTGTTGTACGGCTGGTACAAACAACCACGCTATACTTTCGTAAATGACGAGATCGAGTATCTTTATTGAGACCGAAATCTACGATCTGGATAATACGCTTTTAATTCTCTCTGAATTGACGGTGTGTGGCAGGTGTTCCGTTGGCTTTCAATGATTCTGTGCACATCAGTCGAATCACGCACTGCAGTATAAATCGTCGGTCAGTCAGGGTGTTGTAGTCGTACCTGTTTACGAAAGAGGTTTATTTTTTAGTTCATGTAACTCCAAGTGGGTTCAGAGACCGAAACCGTAGCCCAGATCCATGCCGAACGACGGCTAATCGTCTGAAACCCCATACTCGTAGGCATTGAGAGTGACAATGTGTGCTGATCCTGTTTCCACAGAGACACAGCCGTCGCCAGGGCCGAAGAGAGTTCATCCCCCCAATCGACCATTTTTCAGTCACCCTTGCTACCTTCCTGAAAAGACCATGTTCCAGCCCGATCCCGGTCATCCACATATTCAGACCCTAGGAATGGTGAGTCGCTATTAGGCACACTCAACCTGAATCTGGAACCTGCCTCGGTGAGTCAGGTTGCCATCGATCAGTGGACTTCGGTATCCTTCCACAGGCTTCTCGCATTCTTCAAGATACGAGAGACGAAATCCTGAATTGTCGGCTTCCGACCTCCGAGAGGAAGCTCGACGGGAGCAAATTCTGCAGATGTCTAGCACAAATTCATTGCGAGGCCGTACCCTGGCCGCCACGGCCGACCTGAGTGTCGATGAGCAGCGTTACCTCTACTGGAAAACCCGGGAACTCAAAGAGGCATGGACCTCCGGCGGTGACCTCACCCCCTTTCGAATCAACGATCCGGAATTGAGCGTATATTTGATGTTTCTGGAGGATTCCACCCGTACCAAGGAATCTTTCCGCAATGCTGCCAAATTTCACGACGTCAAGCTCAACGTCTTTGACGCCTCATCCTCGTCCTTCAAAAAATCCGAGAGCCTGGTCGATACGGTTAAAATGCTCTTTGGTTACGGGCGACGGTCCATTTTTGTCATGCGAACAAAAATGGAAGGTGTTTGCCTCGCCCTGGAGGAACAACTCGGGGAGTACGCCGATCGTATCGGCCGAGAGAGACCGGTGTTTATCAATGCCGGTGATGGTCGCCATGAACATCCCACCCAGGAGTTTCTCGACGAGTTCACTTTTCTCGAACAGCGAGGCTGGGATGATTCCCACATCCACGTCGCGTTGATCGGTGATCTTTACCATGGGCGGACGGTTCACTCCAAGGCCGACGGGCTAAAAGCCTTCCGATCGGTCACTGTCGATCTGGTGGCTCCGGAGGAGTTGAGCCTGCCGGCATCCTACAGGAGTCGGATGGAGGACAATGGTTTCGAAATCCGGGAGTGGGCGAGCATTGAAGAGTATCTTGGTTCAGGGGAAATCAGCGACTGTTGGTACTTCACCCGGCTACAACTCGAACGAATGGGTGACGAGGTTCGTGAACGGGAGAATGAACTCAGACAGGCGGTCACCTTTCAACAGAGATGGCTGGATCAAATTCCGGAAAATACGCGCTTTTTCCATCCGCTGCCCCGTCATAGAGAGAAACCGGTTATCCCTTCGTTTCTGGATGGAACGCCCCTGAATGGGTGGGATGGTCAGAGCATTAACGGATACTTCACCCGGGTAATCGAATTGGCCATGGTTGCCGGACAACTGGGGAGCGATTTCGAGGGTGTTGGTCCTGTCCCTGAGAGTAAAGAGAAATCCTTTATCACCGAAATTCCGCTCGCCCGCAAATCGCACGTCGAGGATCGATTCAAGATCGGGATCAAGCCGGTCGATGACGGGACGGTAATAGATCACATCGCGAAAGGTCGTACACCCGAGGAGATTTGGGATCGCATTTATAGGATCCGACGTATTCTCAAGCTCAACGTCCGGGGGTCTCAGGGCGTCTTCCATACCGCCGATCCACAAGACTACAAGGGTATTATGTCCCTACCGGATATTCTCGAGATTAGTCCCACCGAACTCAAGAAACTCGCCGCCGTTTCTCCCGGGTGTACTGTTAATCTCATCAAAGACCGATCGGTGAAAGCGAAATATCGTCTCGCTATGCCGCCGAAGATCTACAACTTCGCGGAGATCTCCTGTAAGAATCCAGAATGCGTTACCTGGCCGGGTGCTTTCCAGAACGTACCGCCGCATTTCTATAGAACGGTCGGTGAGACATTCACTTGCCGTTACTGCGGTAAACGTCACGAATACGGAGACATATGGGATCTCTAGCGATTCCGGGGACAGTATACCTAATTCCCTAAGGTTCTTTAGTCACTGACCAGACGGATGCTAGCATCAAAAAAACTGGGGTAAGCCTGGGAAGCTATCAAGACTCCTTGAAGGATAAATAGGTATACTATCCCTGATTCCTGACTGAGATTCCTGTGCTGGTTCCTGATTCTCAGTTACCGGCGTGCCGCCAAGCCGGTTTGGAAAAGGAGAAAAGCAGATGAAGCCATACGCGACCATGAAAAATTTTCTGCTCGGGCTTCTCGCCGGCGCTATTTTGTTTGCCGCCAACGTCTTTGCACAGCCGAGAGAAATCTTTGTGCTCAGCATTGGAACCGACGGTGATGACTTCGAGGATGATTCCGGTATTTCGGCCAGTAGCGGTGAGGTAAACGGTGATATCCTCGTCTACATCAACGGTAATCCGGTATTGAATTACGCGTCGGGCGGTGTGTTCAAGCAGATTAATCAGTACCTCAGGAGTGGGGTCAACACGGTGATGCTCGAAGGTCGCTCGGACATGTCGGTCTTTGTGAAGATTGGGGTGATGTCCGGTCAGGAATTCAAGCGGGTCGTAGAAAAAAAGGAGTTCAATCCAGGCGATATATCCGAAGGGGAGAGTTTGGTTTTTGAAGCGGATATCGAATACACTCTGCCGATATTCGATCCGTTAAACCGTGTTCCGGCAGATGTGTCGGGAAAATCTCTGTTTCCGCTGCTCGATCGACTCCGAGAATATCTTCATGGATCGGACTACGATAAAGCGATGGCTCTGCTTTTATCACAGACGAAGGTATGGAGCGAGCAGGCATACGGCCAGGAAGCGGAACAGCTGGACCTGATGCTGAAGCAGGCGGGGGCGTACTATCGCAAAAACAACATCAGGTACCTTCCCCCAAGTCCGGAAAGCCTCAGGCTGATAAAAGGCGAGTCGGTGGTGCTGGTTTATTCCGGTATTGACGATAGCGGCTTCTCGAAATCGGAAACACTGGGAGAGTTCCTTGTCAACAGCGTGGAAAAAAGGCCTGTGCCAGCGATGCGGATGGTTTTTGTCGGCGGACAATGGCGAGTCTGGGAATGATCACCAACCGCAACAAGGTTGCAGAATTAGGTGGTCGGTGGCTGGGTTGATTTGTGACTGCGAAAACGCGATGGATTGACGATTGTCCGTCTGAAACGACTGCGTAGGAGGGTAGTCACCCCGTTACGCATTGGTCTAATGCGGTTTCAATGTGTACAGGAAACAGAGAACATACCAAGTCATAGTTGCCGTTTGTCGTTAAGTGGGTTTCCTTAATCAAGCCGTGGTCTCTCCTTTGCTATAATTCAGCCCATAAAGACAGAGGTAAAATTGTTCTCTGAATGAGTGTGCAATTGACTGAATTATATCTGCTGTCTGACACAATTAAAGCAGCTCATGCTGAGCGGACAACATCTATGATGTAAAGTCGGTTCCGGTGTGCAGCGAACGAATTTTAACCGGGAATATTTGAATATGAGCATCCGTAAAGAAAGATCGAATCAGATAGCCGAGGGCAGATACGTCACGACACTCGATCCGAGTTTTGATGAAGAGGTCTACGACAAAAAATTTGAATCGCTCATCAGTCAGATGCTGATACGTCTGGGAGAGAACCCGGAACGGGAAGGTTTGTCGCGAACACCGCTGCGGGTGGCCAAGGCGATGGACTTTCTCACCAGTGGTTACGAAATGGATGCACAGGAAATTGCGGGAAACGCAGTGTTCACTGAAGACTGCGAGGAAATGGTTTTAGTGCGGGACATCGAGTTTTACTCTCTTTGCGAACACCACATGTTGCCTTTTTTCGGACACGCCCATGTGGGGTACCTTCCTAACGGCAGCGTTATCGGTCTGAGCAAAGTCGCGCGAGTCGTTGACGTTTTTGCAAGGCGTCTCCAGGTACAGGAGCGCTTGACGAACCAGGTGGCTGACGCCCTGATGCAGTCGCTCAAGCCTCATGGTGTTGCGATTGTCATGGAGGCCAGCCACACCTGCATGATGATGCGCGGCGTACAGAAGCAGAACAGCACGACGGTAACAAGTGCCATGCGTGGCACTTTCGAGAAGGAAGCTCGCACGAGAGCGGAGTTTATGTCTCTGTTGAAAATTTGAAATTCAGTAGCAACTTTTAGATTGTTTAGGCGTTATTCGTTTGCTCAACTCCCAGCAGGGTGAAAAGAGAGGTAAATGGCTATTCAGTAACTGCGACCATTTAGGAAAAAGGTCTTTTCCGTTTCTATACTTCGCGAAGATATTGAAGTGTCGTTCTTCAATCCTGTCTGGACCAGCAGCGGAAGTATTCTGACACAGGCGATCTTACTTTCCCTCAATAGGGGACAGGCCAAGTTTTAGCAGCGACAGAATCTAAAAAAGGGCACCTCGAAAAATTCGAGGTGCCCATGTGGTGCGGGGACGCACAACGATTATTGCTTTAGAGACAGTACTCACGGTGCAAATCAAACGCCGGTGTGACTACGCACCACCTATAGGTGCCCCAACGTTACCGTGATTAGTCCCCTATTGCCTCTCAGTTAGGCATTCTCATTGGTAGCAAAGAATTCGCGGGTCAATTTGAATACTACCGGACTGAGCAGCGCAAGCGCGATCAGATTGGGTATGGCCATGAACGCGTTCAGTGTATCCGCCACTAACCAGATGAAATCCAGACTGGCAATAGCCCCCACTGGTGCTGCGAGCGCCCACAAGATACGAAAAGGGGTGATGGATTTGACGCCGAAAAGATACTCGACACATTTTTCACCGTAAAACGCCCAACCCAGCATGGTGGTGAATGCAAAGATTGCCAGCGATAGCGTAACCATTATGCTGCCTGCGCCGGGCAATGCGGATTCGAATGCCATCGAGGTCAGTGATGCACCGGTCTCACCCGAAGTCCACGCGCCGGAACTGATAATGGCAAGGCCGGTAATGGAGCATACGATCAGGGTATCAATGAAAGTACCCAGCATGGCAATCAGCCCTTGGTTCACCGGGCCTTTGGTGGTGGCAGCGGCATGGGCAATGGGTGCCGAGCCGAGACCTGCTTCGTTGGAGAATACGCCTCGTGCAACGCCGAAGCGGATAGCTGCCCATACCGCAGCGCCGGCAAATCCACCGGTGGCTGCCACCGGCGTGAAAGCGTATTGAAATACCAGTGTGATGGCGTTTCCAAGCTGGTCTGCGTTGACAGCGAGCACGATAGTCCCGCAGATAAGGTAGCTGACAGCCATGAAGGGGACCAGTTTACCTGCAACCGTGGCGATGCGCTTGATGCCGCCGAGAATCACCGCGCCGACCAGTACCATTAATACCAAACCGGTGATCCAGGTCGGTATACCGAAGGAGCTTTCCATGACATCGGCGACTGAGTTGGCCTGTACAGTATTACCGATACCGAAGCCCGCAAATGCACCGAATATGGCAAACGCGGGAGCCAGCCAATGCCACTTATTTGAAAGGCCGTTCTTGATATAGTACATGGGTCCGCCGACATGGTTGCCCAGTTCGTCCACCTCCCGATACTTGACGGCGCAGACAGCTTCGGCGTATTTGGTTGCCATACCTACCAGAGCGGTACACCACATCCAGAAAAGTGCACCCGGGCCACCCAGAAAAATCGCGGTAGCGACACCGGCTATATTGCCGGTGCCGATGGTGGCAGACAGCGAAGTCATCAAAGCATTGAAAGGCGTTATCTCACCCTCGGCATCCGGTGGCGGCATGCGCCCTTTCCACAGCAGTCTGAAGCCATAGCCAATTTTTCGGATTGGCATCGCTTTTAAACCTGCCTGTAGGAAAATGCCAACTCCGAGAATCAGCACCAGCATGAGGGGTCCCCAGACGATACCGTTGACTTGAGTGACTAACGTATTGAGTGTTTCCACAAAACCTCCTTGATTCTTCCTGCAATATTGTTGATATGACGGCAGATTGATTCTGCCAGGGGCGCGCCCAGTCTGCTATGAAATGCATCTAACAGGTCATTCTTCTTGATTGCACCCGGCGTTGGTGCAATTATTTTCAACCACATGCGGTATTAGATTTGGTAAAGGATGCATTCGTTGCATGTGGGAAGAAGTATAAAAGCCATTGTTTACAATAGCTACCATACTATTACCATAAAAACTTCGATGTTTTTTGTCCGAAATCAATTTAATCTGCAATCCACTGTGATCGTTGATATTGAGAAGAATCCAGCATCAACAGAACTCTTTTCAGTGCGGTTCTAGCTGTAAAAGAGCAGTAATAGGAGTTGTAAGGAGGTGTGTAGGGAACAGATCAATTGAACAACCAGCGCGGTGAACCTTTATGACCTCAAGTGCATACTTTTCCCAGTATTAAAACAGGCCCGCATAACGCAGGCCGATCACCACCAACACCAAGCAAAGGAATGCGCGAAGAGTATTTTCCGGCAAGTGTTTACTCAACACCGGACCAATGGCTGAGCCGGCAACTACACCTATCAGAAGCATACCCAGCATCGGAAAATCGAGCGAGATACCGAGGCGTACATAGTTGGTAATCGAGGTGATTGAGTGAATGGCAATCGCTAGAGCCGAGGTGCCGGCAATAACATGCATCGGCAGTCGCATCACGATGCTCATGAACGGTACAAGTAGGAATCCGCCACCGACGCCGAGAGCAGAAGACAGCAGCGCGATACCCATACCAGTGAAGAATGGCAACCAGGAGCTGAAAACAAAATCCTCATCCCCGAACCGGAAATAAAAGCGATGTAGCGATACACGCCGGAACTTCACACCCAGGTCACAGGATGCACCACCGCTTTCTATGTGCCGCTTGAAGGCCTCTGCTGCACTCATGGTTTTGGCGAGCGCGGCAGACTCTGCGCCTGTATGCAGTATCTGCCAGGCGAGTTGTGCAGCGATGAAAAATACCAGCACGGAAAAAATCGGCTTAAATACCTGCATGTCGGAGAGAAGACTTACCGATAGCGTGCTGCCTAACAGCGCACCGAGTATACCTCCAGTGCCGAGTAGAAAGGCGAGGCTGTAGATCAGGCGACACTGGCGCATATACAAGGGTACGGCGATCAGGGGGGTGACCAGCGTCAATGCTTGCGCCATCGGTTTGACCAGATTTGGATTTTCTATGCCAAATACGGATATCATCCCCACCGAGGCAAGAATCCCGCCGGCGGCGCCGACGGTCGAGAACACGAGCCCCACCAAACCACCCCAGGCCAGTAGCCACCAAACCGGGACAACAATATTGGCAACATCAAAATACATATAGACAAAGGAATAAGATGACAGTTGTTATAGACACGTCTCTCCGGTCACTATCAAGTTCACACAAATCTTAAAGAGTATCAGGGTTAATCCCTAATGATACTACGGTCTGAGAATCATCTAGCCGGCCTCCCACCGCGGATGGCGGTGGAGTAATAATCAAGGTGCGAACTTTGTCTTTTACTCGAGGAGGCCGTGATGAAATATTGTGGCATAGACCTGCATTCAAGCAATAGCGTTGTTGTGATTATCGACGAAATAGACAAGGTAGTTGTCAGTCGCCGTTGTCGAAACGAACTCTGTAAGCTTCTGGCTCTGCTGGAGCCACACAAGGCCGAATTGGCCGGGGTGGTGGTTGAATCCACCTACAACTGGTATTGGCTGGTGGATGGTTTGATGGCGGCAGGACACGAGGTCAAGCTGGCCAACACGGTGGCGATGAAACGATACGATGGCCTAAAGCACAGCGGAGACGAAGACGATGCTGCACACTTGGCGCATCTGCTGCGGCTGGACATCCTGCCTACTGGATACATTCATCCGCCGGCACAACGCGCTTTGCGCGATCTGGCCAAAAAGCGCATCCAGCTAGTGCGGACAAGGACCCAGCAAGTACTGGCAGTAGAGAATATTCTGGCACGCACGCTCGGATAGCGGCCGTCAAGTAATGCGATCAAGCGATTGTCGAGCGAGCGTGTTCAAGCCCTCGGAGTGGAAGGTGATGTCGCGCTTGCCGTGCAATCAAACCTTGCGATCATCGAGGCGCTGACCAGCCAAATCGGCCAGTTGGAGAGGCGACTTTTACAAGGTTCAACACCTCGGCCCGAATATGCCCTGCTCAAAAGCGTCCCGGGTATTGGCGAGGTACTGGCAATCGTGATCATGCTGGAAACCGGAGACATTGGCCGCTTTGCCCAAGTTGGCAACTTCGCTTCCTATGCCCGTTGCGTCGACAGTGCCCACTACTCCAACGGTAAGAAAAAGGGTACAAGAAACACCAAGAACGGTAACGCCTACCTGGTGTGGGCGTTCATTGAGGCAGCTAACTCCGCGCGGCGTTTCAGCAACGAGGCCAAGCGCTTCTTCGAGAAGAAGCAGGCCAAGACGAACCGCGTGCTCGCCACCAAGGCGCTGGCCCACAAGCTGGCACGCGCAAGTTATCATATTTTGAAGGAGCAACAGCCCTTTGATGTGAAGCGCTGTTTCTCCTGAGGCGGTTAAAGGTGGCGGCAGGTCAGCCAGTATTGGGGACTGGTCGTAAACCAATGAGTCTGAGTGGAGGCCTGCCACCACCGCCTGAGCGTTGTACTCCGGGTCGTCCGCCGGGTGAGCCAGTTGGGGATTGGACGCGCTTTGCGCGAGCCACGGGTCTGTGACCACTGCCGGACACTTCGGCGGCACCAACTTTCTCTGGGGCAGTTTGACTGCCAGGGCGGCACCAGAACATCGGTCGACCGCTTGATCCAAATGGGTGACAGGTACGACTCGGTCGTAGCCAGAAGTGAGGAAACGGGTTCGACCGGAACAGCAGTTCAGGTCTGCAAGGTTAAAAACCTTGCCGTCAAATATAAAACGGCAAGGTCAGGTTAGTTTTACCCTTGACACAGGGCCGGCTAATGGGTGTCCCCTATATGCCCTCGCATCAATGTGTTTCGCCAAGTTTTTCGAAATTGATGGAATATGCGACATAGAGTGATACCAAGGACAGGGTTCCGGCGAAGAATCCCATCGTAATCGGGATCAGGCCAAACGCACCTAGTAGGCCTCCGCCTGTTTCGGCACTTCGGTTAGCATTCCGAATCGCTAGAAATCCGAAAATAACCAATAGGATTGCAAACGGAGCCAGCACGTAGTGGGTACGGCGGAGTGCCGTCTGTAGTTTCGTGTTGGGTCGCCAGAGCCGAATACCAAGGATCGTCAGCCAGATCTGTGCGGGGAGGACAATTGGTATAGAAAAGACACTAAGAAACAGATTGCCTGGCAAGAGAATGATCGCGACGATGATGTGTGCCACACCGAGGACCCGGAGAAATATAAGCTTGCTATTTGTCATTTGAAGTACCTTTACTCTGCGTATTTGAGATTAAAATCTAAGAGCGGCAAAGTGTCCACAAGATCTCCACGAAATCGATGACGGGTGTCCACTAATAATCTCACTGACAATATTTTCGATCATATGCCCGTTACGGGCTCTCCCTGATGACGTTCACGTTTTTAGTGTTCGAAACACGTACATTTTTACTTTCCGTTTGTCGTCGATACGGGGCAATGCTAGAACCCCACAGATAGAAATACTCAGCGTCAGCGATTTACTATACACATTGCCCTGGATTCAGAATTATGGTGGCTAGGAATGACAGCGGCTTGCGCAATGCCGCGCACTTTTAGGCATCGTGAAGTAATCGGTAGCTACGAGTACGCTATAGATCTCCTTGGGGATGTTTGGGAGATTAGTTCACCACCGATCTGCACCCGTGTAGAGCTAGCGAATAATGAATCGTGGTAAGGTATTCGGATAACAAGCGAACCTCGTTTTTCCACAGAGATGCTACAAATTGGATGAGTGTTTGGAACACGAAAAAATAATCGGGCCGGTACAACGTTGGGTGGAATCCCTGGTGATAGGTCTAAACCTTTGTCCGTTCGCCAAACGCGAGTGGGTGAAGAACCGGGTACGCTGCTCTGTGTCAGAAGCCGTAACTGAAGAACAGCTGTTGGCGGATCTACAAGACGAGTTGGAATTGCTCAGTAGCGATGATGCGATTGAAACCACTTTGCTTATTCATCCGAGGGTGCTGAAGGAATTTTACGATTACAACCAATTTCTGAACTACGCCGATAGTTTGTTGGTGCAGATGAGATTGGACGGGGTGTATCAGATAGCCAGTTTTCATCCTGAATATCAGTTTGCCGGTACAGAGTCAGATGATGTTGAGAATTATACCAACAGGTCCCCCTATCCCTTGCTGCACCTGATTCGGGAGGAGAGCCTGGAGCGGGCTATATCTAATTATCCGGATTCTTATCAGATACCCGAGCACAACATCGAATTATTGAATAGCCTGGGACGAGATAAGATACGGGCTTTGTTACAGGCTTGTTTTAACGATGTTTAATAGTATATTTTCGGAGCCAATAGGGGGCGGACCAGGGTTTAGCTGAGCATCAGCTATGATCAAGCAATTTCAGCGATTCGAAGTATAAAATCGGTCTACCAAAGCGTACCGCTGCGACGATCGAAACGCGCGATTTCCGATCGCCTTCATTCTCATGCGCTTACGAGCACGAAAATAGTGACGCATCCCTGCACCACACGAGCGCCTCAAATTATTCGATATGCCCTTTATCAGTTTATCTGCACCGCTAGGTGTTTCTGACGGGAGAACTAGATGGAGTAATTGGGCCTGAATACGTAGACGTGGATAGCTTATTCATGCTTGCGGCCATATTCGTTCAGCCAATGGGGATAGGCGATGTAGTCACTGTCAGCAAAGAATCAGGCCTGGCGATTGTTGCCGGGGTGTGTGAAATGCGGCGGTAGCTCGGCGAGGGTGGTGTGTGGCCGTCTTGGCATGGGGGCTTCCTTCGGTCGAGTCGATAAGCGGCCATCGGCGTTGTTGTACTCCCTTGAATTAGCGGCGGCTAGCCCTTCGGTCGTACGCCTAACCACTGACCGCTTGTCGGCTCGCTGGGTTGGGCAATATCATCTTGAAGGCGTACTAGTCGAGGGCCTCCACCTTTAGGTACATACTGCGGTCCTGGTTACTGCTGGTGGCTACATTTATTCCCCCCTGCTTTTGATCGCCAAATCCGTCCCGGGAAGCGCCGCCTAGCGGCATCCACTCACCGATATTGCCCGAAATAGTCGTGCTGCTGCGCTGGGCATCGAAGCGGTCGTTTGTGCTGCCCTGCTGAATCTGCTGTGAGTTGATCTCTACCGTAACCTGGTTACCGTTGGTGCGGGCCAGGGCGTAGAAACCCGTTGTGGCGTTTTTATAGCGGGTATTGATCGCTGCGCCATAGGCTAAAGGACCCCTGCCGATCGCTCCTTCGTAGACGGGTACCTGGGTTCCAATTTCGATATATGCGGGTTTACCCTCAATTGCCTGGATACGCTGGGTTTGATCCCGGCCACTGCGAGTTCCGGCATGAAATCCGGAAGACGCTGTTGTGACACCGTCGGGTGGTAGACCGACTATCATTCCCGGTTGCACCACGCCGCGATCGGAGGGCAGTCCGACGATATGGCCTGAATCGCTGTCAGCCCCGGTCACAGGGGTACGGTTACTAAGCAGATCCCCCGGACCTTGACGCACATAGATCATCAGGCGTCTCGGCGGTTTGTCTAAGCTGGCAACTATTTTTTTGATCTGTTTCATGTTCTCGGGTGATGTACGTATGACAAGCCGGTCGTTCATACCGGCAACTGATCCATCCTTTTCGATGAACGGTTTGATCAACGGGATAATTTCCTCTGCCGGGTGGCCTTGCAGTTGCAGGATTTCAACTGGATAGTCGGCCAATAGTGACCTGCTGTACAGCGCTACTATTAGTATGCAAACAAGGTGTTTCATTTGAGTTCCCGGGGATATTAGTCACTGATGTGGTTAACTAGTGTTAACGGCAGTTCAACTTATAATTTTAGACACAGGAATTCACGTCACAACCGCTTCATTGTGCGGCGTCGCGGATTGCATTGATCTCGTTTCATTTGAAAAGTGGCACTCCGGCCCCATACGGGAAGATAGGATATGAAATTGGGTCGATCACCTCCCAAGTGATGGAAATAGGGAATCCGGCTTCCATCCCCAACGCCACTGGCGCAGCGGCACAATTTCCGGGGCAATGCCATTGTCATGGAACTTGGAATCAACCACCCATTTTTTGCCGGTTAGCTGGTTCTTCAAGACAGCCGATGTGTGCGGCATGCCGAATACGAAATAGCCAGGTGTAGAACGTCCCTCCACTGTGTGCCAACGCAGAAGCCCTGCACGTGCCAGCATGGTCAGATAGCTGGTGGTATTTGTAGACTCGTCGATACAATCCGTTTGATCGCCTTAACTGAACATGCCCTCCAGTTTACCACCCTTATCGTTACCAGGGCTTACTTGGCAAACGGGTGGTGTCCATGTAAGAGGTTCCCTAAGAATATCGATAATACCCTTGTCTTACGCAATTGTGGCATTGGGTATGTGCGCGGGCGAATAGTATCCATGCTGCAGCAATGGTATCAACTCACTTACAGGTAGCGGCTTGCTGAAAAGATAGCCTTGGGCTTCTTCACAGCCCTCGTTGATCAGAAATTCAAGCTGCTCTTTAGTTTCGACACCCTCAGCAACGATCGACATTTGGAGTCTGTGACCAAGTGCTACGATAGCGCTGGTAATTGCCATATCATTGGAATCATCGGGGATGTCTCGAACAAAAGAACGATCGATTTTTAGCTTTTGAAAAGGAAGTTGCTTGAGATAGCTCAATGAGGAATGACCTGTACCGAAATCGTCTATAGCAAAGCTTACACCCATTGCGCGCAATGAATTTAAAAGCTCTATAACCTCGCCCGGTTGTTTCATGATAAAGCCCTCGGTAAGCTCAAGTTCCAAGTACCGAGGATCAAAATGACTTTGCTCTAAACTGTCGGTAACTGTCTGCAATAAGCCTCCCCCCACTATCTGCTGCCCCGACAGATTTATCGACATTTGAATTGCCGGAAGTCCTTGCTCGAGCCATGCCCGACCCTGCTGACAAGCAGACCTGATCAGCCATTTGCCAACTGGGATCATCAGGCCACAATCCTCTAGCGTCGTTATGAATTCATTCGGTTCGATCAGTCCCCGTTCCGGATGCTGCCATCTAACTAAAGCTTCGACACCTGTAATTTCGCCAGTTTTAGTATTCCACTTGGGCTGGTAGTGCAGTACAAACTGATCACGGTCTAACGCCACACGTAAACTGGATTCGAGCCGGAGATTAGCTTTGGCGATCGCCGTAAGTTTGCTTGTATAGAATTGGTAATTATTTCTTCCTTTTTCCTTTGCCTTATACATAGCGGAATCAGAGTTTCGAACGAGTTTATCAACCGTAAGACCGTCGTGCGGGTATAAACTGATACCAATACTTGCGGTAACGAATAACTTATGACCCTGGACATCAAAAGCCTGATCCAGTGATTTAAGAACCTTGCTGGCTACAATATGAGCATCCTCAGGTGATCGATAGTTTTCCAGGAGTATCATAAACTCGTCCCCGCCGAGACGGGCAACAGTATCGCCCTCGCGAATTAAATTGGATAGCCTTGACGCCAAAAGGACAAGCAAGTGATCCCCCACAGTATGTCCAAGGGTGTCGTTAATATTTTTAAACCTGTCGATATCGAGAAAGATTACTGCTAATCGATGGCCTTCTCGATGCGCGCGATGGATGGCGTGAGTCAGCCTATCCTGTAAAAGCAGGCGATTGGGTAGGCCTGTGAGCGTATCGTGGTGAGCGAGATGATCAAGTTGTTGCAACGATCGTCTGATAATCGCGACATCGGAAAAAACCGCTACGTGTTGCCTCAGATCGCCTCTACTATCTTTAACAGCATTGATGGTAAGCCACTCCGGATAGAATTTTCCGGATTTTTTGCGTATATATATCTCTCCCTGCCAGCTTCCTTTTTGAACAAGAGTGTCAAACATTTCTTTGTAAAAGGACTTGTGGTGATGTTTAGATCTCAGCACTCGGATATGCTGCCCGACTATTTCATTTTTCTTGTAATCGAATGATTTTTCAAAGGCTGGATTGACAGCGACGATACGTGCTTTCCTATCTGTAATAATTATGCTTTCTCCAGTACTTTCGAAGACCATTGCAGCCTGTCGAATATCACGTTCTTGTTTTCTCATGGTTACTATAGAAAAAAACGCTAATAACAACAATAAAATAAGACCGACTAGGAAAACCAGAATTAATAGGATTCGGTTTGCACCTCGGCTTTTCTCTAAATGTACACTAAGCCCATTGGCTTGGTCCTGAACCTCTTCAACCAACTGCTCAACTTGGAGATTTAGCTTTGTTGCAACATCTCGATTGGTTGTTAAAAGTTGCTCTATTTCAGTGACTACGGCTAATTGTTCCCGACGAATATCGAACAGATTGTCAGGGCCATCACCCATTGCGCGTAGTCTATCTTCGATTCTTTTTACGTTGCCGGCGAGAATTGGATTTCGCAGCGATAATCTACTTTTCGCAAATTCAGTCGCCGATATCAAAAAAGTAGTACGGGAACGCTTGAACCGATCTTGAAGAGCCGACACGCTTTCCCGGCTATCAGCATCGGCTACCGCAGCCAACAGCGCGAACAGCAAGTTCCCCTCAGCCTTGATGTCCAGTGCGTACCCCATATCCTTGACAGATTGCTCAACGAAACCGGCTATAGATGATTGTGTCTTCTGCAATGCTGCCGAGAATCGCTGTGATAAGGCGTCTTGTGCTCTTTCAACAGCTTTCCCTAGCAGAGCTTCGAATCTGAGATCGCGTCTAATTTCATTGATTCTCCGAGAGGTAGTCAAAGTCTTTCGAAAATTCTCTCCGGACTCAATCAGCTGTTGGAAAAACGGGTCCTTCGAATAAGAGGATTGCGCGAAAATTGCTAAGCTACGATTCCAAACCGCAGCAAAAGTTTCACCTTCCAAGTGTGCGAGGCCGCCGAAGGTCTCTCGCTTCAACAGATCGCGGTAAGCGAGTTGTAATTTCATTAGAACGATTAAGTTAGAGACCTGTTGATCGCGAAGTGTTTTCAGTTCCGAGACGTTGGCACGGGTAGCACGTTTGCCAAACAGACGAGTCAAAGAGGACACGCCCCAAACAACAGGGCTTACGGTATCCGAAAACTCGCCGTGAACATCTCGGATGTGAGTCAGTGCCTGGAAATTTCGTGCGTCCAAACTGATTCGATGAATAGTAACGACCTTCAACTTAGACAGCGTTTCCGCAAGTATTGCTACATCATGACGGATTTGACTTAGCAGTTGCGATTCAGAGGTCTGTTCTAAAAAGGAAAGATTGATGCCAATTTCGTTTTTCAGCTTATCCAGGCGTGCTCCAACCTTATCGATTTCCTTTGGGTCGTAGGCGTTAGTGAGGCTTGGAGCAGATGCCGCAAGCAATGCACTGTGTTCCGAAAGTCGCATTGCCACCGTTGTTTTGGGAAGAATATCACTAACTGCCTGCTCTACCGCCGTTCCAAGCTGGCTCATTAGATACAGGGCGAATCCACCGGCTGAGAGAAGTATTAAGGCGCTACCCGCAAAAGTTGCGGACAGTATTCGTCTTAGACTTGTGCTCTGGTTCTGTCTGTTTTTCACTATGATTAGTCGGAAAATCAGGTATAAGAAAAGATAGGGCCTATTGCGAACCAGATGAATTTAGTATCTCTTGCGCATTGGTACTATCAATTGTCTGGGTCGGTAGTACTATGCGTTTCGGAACTGCATGGCCTTGTAAAAAACGCAGCGCCTGCCGGATTCCTTCGTCTCCTGGTGTTTTATATAGGAAAGTGGCGTCCAGAATACCCTCCTGTACCCATTTGACGCCCTCGGCAGGTATGCCGTCGATTCCAAGAAAAAAGATATTTGATTCTCGACCAACGTCGCGAGCCGAGAGATAGGCACCGTACGCCATCGGGTCATTGTGCGCATATACCAAATCAATTTTGGCATGGACTTCTAATGCATTGGTCATGATTTCGTAGGATAAATCCTGTTTCCAGTCGCCATCTTGGGGTGAGTTAACAATTTTAATTCCCGGTTCATGAGAGATAATCTCGACAAATCCGTCGTGACGGTCGTTAGCGGGAGACGATTCCATTCCACCCCAGATTTCAATAACATTGCCCTTTGCTTTCCCTGTTCCACCGAGTAATTCAATCGCCCTGCGTCCCGCTGCCCGGCCGATCTCTCGATTGTCCCCGCCAATGTATTGCGTATAGCGGTCATTGGCCAAATCACGATCTAGAACAAATACCGGGATCCCCGCCGCAAATGCCTTGCTCACCGCCGGGGTAAGGTCTTCTGTCACCTTTGGCGAGATCAATATGGCATCAACATCTGATGAAATGAAGTGTTCCATGTCGGCTGTTTGTTGGGGGACGGAATCCATGGCATCACGAGCATTAAGTTCTATCTCCGGGTACTTTGCAGCCTCCGCTCTCAATTCTTTGTTAAATAATAATCGCCACGGCTCGGTGGTTGTCGCTTGGGAGAATCCGATCACGTATTGCTTTTTATCACCTGGTTGGCCAGGCTTGGGGCCGGCGTGCTGCTTCGGAAGATTCATCGCCGCGCGATAAACGGCCAGTTGTTTCTCACGGCCCAAATCGTTGGTGATACGTTCCCACTCCAATGCGACACGATCCATGGCTTCCTTGTTCGAGGTTTCTCCTCGCAGAATACCGCTTAGTTCTTTTTCAAGTGCTTCGGTATAGCGATAAAATCCAGGGATGCGCAGGTCGAGGGCTACATTTTGCGAATCTAGGCTGGTGCGCACGACATCAAGATACTCTGATGCGGCCGTAATGGAGAGGGCCTGAGTCCAAGCGTCTATATTGGTGAAGTGGGTAAATCGATAAGGGTTGATGCCGGTCCCACTGGTGACTACATCACGAAGGCTGTTCTCCGGATTGGAGAACCACATAATGTAATCCCATGCAGCTTGCGGATTACGGCTGTTTTTGGGTACACCCGCTATCCAGCCACCGAATGCAAGGAAAGGGACCTTATGGACCGATTCAGTTTCGTTCCATTCCCAAAATCGGCCATTCCAAATCTTTTTCGTTCCAGGCAGTACGAAATAGCCGACCTTTCCGGAGATTTCTGAATGATTGGGATCTGTGGCGATTTGAGCTGTGTCGCCCCAATCCAGGGCCATGGCGGTACGGCCGCTGAGAAAGGCGTTTCTTGCTTCCACAATCCCATAGGTATCTGCGTTCGGTGGGCTGAATTTCAACATTTCCTTGTACTCCTGTACTGCTCGTAGCCATCCTGGATTGTTGACTTGGGCGCGCATGGTATCTGGATCAAAAAACTGAGCTCCAGGATGGTTCGGGTGATTGGTATAGGCGGAGGCTCGACTGAACAAGGTCCAGAATTGTTGCCCATTACGGGCGAAGGCTTCGGCTGTACCGTACATGCGACTACCGTCACGAAGCCTTCGTCCGGTGAAGAATTCAGCTATATCGCGGTATTGACGCCACGTATCAGGAGGAAACAGTTCGTATCCGTAACGGCGGCGAAAATCAGCCTGGTTTCTGGGGTCTTCAAAAAGATCCTTCCGGTAATAACCGCTGAACAGGTCGCCATCCACGGTCACTGCGATCCATTTCCCATCCCATGTCATCAGTCTTTCCCTATAGATCGGATGGATATCATCGAATGCCTCGTTTTCACGCAGATCGCTCGGTAGTTCCATTAGATAGGGATAAAAATCAGCGGCCCAAGCGGACGGAAACAGCAGCACGTCATAGACAGGGTCAGGAGCCTTCAAAGAAGCCATATATTCAACGAAAAGCTGGCCAAACTCTGATTTAAGTACCAACGCGACACCGCCGGTATTTTTCTCCCAGGTATCAGCATGCACCTCGGCTGGACTGCCAATGGCCCTGGCGTTTTGCACTCCAATCTTGATGCGGACACCAGTAAAATCCTTGGCATCGGCGAAGCAGACGCTAGTGCCGGCCAAGATGAAGAGCACCAGCAGTATGTAGATAGTTATCGATCTATAGATGGTTTCGTACAATGCGAGTGTATCCTTGATATTCCATAACTCTTGCCAAAAATGGCGTCGTTATATTTCCGTGATCAACTAAATGAATACTATCAAAAATTGATGTAAAGGGGCGGTCTGGGGTGAACTATGCTGCCTGGATTTCGTTGGTTTAACCGATCTCGTGTATTTGCTACTGTCATTTTTGCCGGGCCCTTCTGGTTTTACTCATAGCGTCCTGATATGCGGCCATTAAAGCGGCTGTGGTAACGCCGATCATAAGCACACCATTGATGGCCTGTATGGGGCCAAGAAGTTTGTGCTCGTCTGACATGACGATGTCGCCATAGCCCAGCGTGGAGAAGTTTACAGCCGAGTGATAGAAGGCTGTTTTGAATTGATGAAAGTCTCCGAGAATCTGGAAAAGCAAGGCCCAGATCGCTACCTGGGCCAGGTTGCCAATGACTAGTAACAACATCACACTATTGATAACAACCAGGCTGGATAGAAACGAAGGGCTGCTGACCAGGTACTCGTGCCGCGAGTAGTAGTGGCTTGCCGCAGCCAGCAAAGTTGACTGCAGCAACAGACACAGCGCCATTATCGGCAAACCAAACAAAAGATTCATCAGCATCAGTTCGACTCCGTTTTCCACGACAGCAGAGAAACTCGATTAAGGCGCCGGGTGCGCAGTTGCTCAAGGAGATAGAGCGCCAGCCAGGCATATAGCGTAACGGCGAAAAACAGACCCATGCGGACCGCAAAGGCGGCATACACATCTTTGCCGTTGGCACTGTCCTCTACGGCGGGACCCAACAGGATCAGCATGGTCACCACCACGTTCTGCCAGAAAGAGGGTGGATGCCGGCTGGGGATAAGCAGATAGAGCTTGCTGGAGAAATACACTCCGAACAGTAGCATCCATAGAAAGAACATCCATAGGTTTGTAGCCATGCCCAGCATGAACCAGAAGAGTATCGCGAAATAGCCACCGAAAAAGGTGGAGCCCAGCAACTCCCGCCCTGCATCGCGGGCGCTGACGACCGAACCTTGTTGTCCCAGGGACACGGCTTTCATGATGATTGCCAGGTACATCGACGGATTGGTCAGGGCCAACAGATAGGCTGGCAATACGATAAGGCTGGCGCGAAGGGCTATCCAATTGGATTGGTTGGGGGCGTTTGGGGGCTTGGTTTTCTTGGCGGGAGAGATATCCTCCGGAAACCAGGGATATACGATCCACTGGCAGACAATAGCGAGGCCAATGCCGAACACCAGCGCTGTGATGACGCTGACGGCAAGGGAATAGCTGACCATGCCAGCCGCGGAGATAAGGGTAAAGCCGACAGTCAGGAGTGCACCGATCAGGCCTTTTCCCATGTTAAGCGTCAGATAATTGCTGAAATAGAGGCCGACTGCCACGATCAGAATCGCTGATGTGGGATAGTGGATCAGTAACGGAATCAGCAGCAGCCCTACGCCCAGGGTGATCAGTACCACCAGAATCAAACCAAACAGCCCTTTTACGCCAATCGGCGGAGCCGGAGCAGTGGTGAACAGCAGTGCAAACAGCGGGGCCAGAAACGGCAATGGCAGTTGCAGAGCATAGGCGCCAGCCAGGGACAGTGCCAGGGTCAGGCTCAGACGAAAAATGCGCCTTGCCTTGATCGGCATATCAGATCTGCCCGCATTCAATAGGCATAGGAAAGCCAGCTCTTCAGGCGAATATAGGCCTTGCCCAGCATTTTAAGCAGGCCCCATTCGTTGCTGTAGGCGATTACTGCCGCCTGGCCGCCTACCCTAAGCTGCTGGCGCAAGGATTCCTGCTGGGCGATATCGAAACTGATCACTACCGGAAACCGTTGCGCCTGGCGCAGCCAGTCGCGATTGTTCTGCACCGTTGGCAGAGTTCCGGGGGGCTGGGCCTGGCCGGCACTAATCCCGAGGCCGATACTGCGCACTTCACCTTGGAAAATTTGACCAGGCAGCGCATCGAACAGAATCTCCACGGGACTACCTGGGTGCATATGGCCAAGGTTGTTTTCTGTGAATTCAGCATTGATCCATACGTCGTTAATGGCGACCAATGTCATAACAGGACTGCCGGTACCCGCGTATTGCCCCACGTCTGTGCGTAGATCCGTAATCACGCCGCGTGAGGATGCCTTTACGACCGTGTTGGCAAGATCCAACTGCGCCTTTTCCACCGCGCTCTGAGCGGATTTAAGAATGGCATTGTTCGTATCGTCATCTCCACCTTTCTGTTCAATCGCCTGCTGGATCTGGGCTTCTGCCGCCGATACCTTGGCTCGTGCCTGGTCCAACGATGCCTGCGAGACCTCCAGCCGTCGCACCGAGATGGTTCCTGCATCCCCGCGGTGCAGCCGCTCTAGGCGCCTGTAGTCTTTTTCTGCTTTTATTTTATTGGCCAGCGCCGCGCGCAGATTGGCTCTTGCCGACTCTACACCGGCTGTGCCGGCATCCACCTGGCTACGGGAATTTTCCAGATCCGATTGCGCCCGTTCCAGGGCGATCTGGTACTGGGAAGGGTCAACCTCAAATAAGGGCTGACCCGCCTCAACCCCTTGATTGTTTTTGACCCATACCTGAGTTACAACGCCCGCCACTTTGGGTGCCACGCCAACCACATAGCCTTGCACCCGCGCCTGGGTTGTGAAGGGCGTGAAACGATCGGCGAGCAGATACCAGCTAAGGCTGAGCAGAATTAACAGCCCTATGATGGAAGCTCCTTTTCTGACGGAGGCAGTTGCGGCTTCTTCCGTTGGTGACGTGTATTCTGGGGATTCGGCTATATTGTCCCCAGGCGGCAGCTTTTGATCACTCATGCGGTAAAGTCTCAGAAGTTGGTGGCGGGTTGGTCGAACCGGCCGGCAGATGTTCGTCGAGCAACGAGCCCCAGTCGCTGCGCTCCCGCATGGTGTAGCGTACTGTTTCGGGCACCAAGTTCTGCACAGACACGTCGGTCCAGCCTCCGCCGAGGGCCTTGTAGAGGGCAACTACGGAACTGATTTGACTCCCCTGGTTAATCAGCTCTCGCTCCTCCTGGGAAAACAACGACCGCTGCGCATCGAGAACCCGCTGAAAATCGGCGTAGCCTTCCCGGTAGCGCGTGTTAGCAAGTTGCAGAGACCGCCGCGCTGCTAACACGGATTCGCGCAGTACCTTCTTCTGTTCTGCTGTTTTCACCACACTGATCGCAGCATCGTCGATGTCCCGCGTAGCCTGCAAAACAACATCCTGATATTGCTCGATTAATTGCTGTAAACGGGCATCCTGCACCCGCACATTGTTCGCGATGCGGCCATAGTCGAAGATGTTCCAGGTAACTCCCGGTCCCACTGCCAGGCTGTTGGTATCCGCTCTGTTGCTGTTGGAGTAACCAGACCATCCAATGCTGCCTGACAGGGAGATCGATGGGTAATAATCAGCCTCGGCAATGCCAATTTGTGCCGACTGCGCGGCTACTTCCCAGGCAGCGGCTCGGACGTCAGGTCGGCGCATCAGCAGCCGAGCTGGTATATCCCGGATGACCAGAGGTTCGATGTCTAGAAGTTCCTTGGTCTGTCCAGTCAATTCCGGCAGATCTACCGGGGGGCGACCCAACAAGGTGCATAACGCGTTGCGGGTTTTAATCAGGGTGATCTGCAGATCGGGTATAGTCGCCAGGGTTGACAAGTATTGGGTTTTGGCCTGCTGCAGATCGAGCTCTGACTGCTCGCCACTCTTGAAGATGCGCTCGGTGATTTCGTAACTGCGTTTCTGAATCGCCGCGTTTTCCCGGGCAATGTGAATTCGCAGTTCGGTGGTGCGGTAGGCGAAGTACAGGTCGGCTACCTGGGCACTGAGCAGTGCCTGGACATTCTGCTGATTCGCAATTGAGGCGAAGAAGGCGGCATCGGCAGATTCGATGCTGCGTCTGAAACGGCCCCAGAAATCCAGCTCCCAACCCAGATTGAAACCAGCCTGGTAGTTAATCAAATTTTGTTCACCGTTTGGCAGCGAACCGCCGCGCCGGTGTGTATTAACATAGTCAATCGCTCCGCCGAGTTGTTGTAACTGCGGATATAGGTTACTGCCGGCGATACCCAACTGGGCCCTGCTTTCCATGATTCGCAGGCCAGCGATACGCAGGGAATGGTTCTCCTGTCTGGCAATCTCGATCAGCCGGTTCAGAGCGGCATCGTTGAACAGCCGCCACCAGAAGTGTAGATCGACTCTGGATTGCTGTTCCGGAGTGTCGATCTGTCCGTACAAAGATGTTTGCCAGTCGTCAAGCCAGGGCAATTCGGGCTCCTTATAGTCTGGCCCCAGGATGGTGCAGGCGTTCAGTGTGTATGCCGCGCATAGCAGCGCTATACGCGTTACAGTGGCCTTGGAGATAAATGCTGGGAACTGCCTATTCACCGCCGGTTGTGGCCTGAACAGTCACTTCAGTCTGTTCCGACTCTGCAGTCGCAATTTCTTCCCCTTCGTCAACCCAGCTCATGAATATCTGGTAACCGACGGCCAACATGACGGCGCCAATAAAAAGCCCGATGATGCCACTGGATACCATGCCACCCATGGCACCAAGTAGGATGACCGGCATTGGTGCATCAACGCCGCGGCCGAGCAGCAGCGGCTTCAGTACATTGTCGGCCATTCCCGCAACCAGCAGGTATACAGTGAAAAAGATATTGCTTGCGGTGGAGGCATCGCCGGACCACCACAGATAGGCAATAGCCGGTAAGGAAACAAGTGCGGCAGGCATTTGTGCGATGCCCAGAATCAATACGATCACCGCCAGAACGCCAGCGGCTGGAATACCGGCCAGGACAAAACCCACGCCGAGCAACAAGGCCTGGATGACGGCGACGCCGATGACACCAGTGGCTACCGAGCGGATGGTCGCTGTCGATAGACGGTACACTTGCGGTCCCTTTTTCGGTCCACTCAGTCGGGATATAATACGCTGCATCGCCTGGCTCCCGGATTCACCGTAGGCCATCATGATACCCGCAACAATCAGAGCACCGATGAACAGAAACAAGCCGCCTGCCGTGCTCGCAGCAAACGATAGTACATATTTTGTTAAACCCTCGATATGTGGCTGGTTTTTCTTCAGGAATGCAGGTAGATTGTTCGCCGCCTGGCTCCAGGCGGCGTGGATTTTTTTTCCAACCACAGGCCACTCGGCCACCGCCGGGTCAGGCTGCTTGAATTCGATGGTATTGTTCTCGATAGCGGTATACGTATTGTGAATATGGTTGGCGAAAGAGCTGCCGAGCATCGCGCTAGGTACTCCTATCAGCAGTAAGCCTGCCACCACCAAAAGTGCCGCAGCCCGGCCTTGCCGGCCGCTGAAGCGATTCGCGAGGCGCTGATTCAGTGGATAGAGTGCGACAGCGAGAATCAGCGCCCACAGAACCAGGCCCATAAACGGGGCAAATACCCGCACGCATATAAAGACCACGAAGGCAATCAAGCTCACACGGATCAGCACATCCGTCAAGTCCTTGGAAAGAAAATTTCGTAATGTTGTATTGTCTGATTGCATCTGGTTATTGACTCCTCATCAGTGTTATTCGATTTTACCGGATTATCAGTCAGGTTCGCACAATGAGCCAATTTAAGGTGGGTTAAAATGTTGCAGAGAAGGAAAACTTGACGGGTATTCATAAGATTCAGAGAAACTGATTTATTCCTCGCTCCGGACAATGCGTGGCGTAAATCGACTCCGATACACCGCCGATCAAGAGAAACGGGAGAAGCAGACATTTGAGAAAGCAGAGGCGTCGCACAAACGGAAGGTGGGCCCTAGTACTTCAACCGCGATACCTTCAGGTGTTTCGTTCCGGGGCATGATCGATTTGACGGGTGTAAATTCGATAGAAATTTCACCACCGGTCAATTCTGAGAGCTTAGGCAGCCAGCGTTTACCCATAAATAGAGTATCCTCCAGACTTTGTCGACGTCTGAACTTTAAGCGTGGCTCCGGCTTGAGCGATGCCGAGAAGCAACGGGCTCGCTATGAAAATACTGGCAGCATAACTGGTAAATCGTTTAGATATTGCATGAGACAATGTATACATTATATTATGCGTTATGATTCAGAGGCGGGGGGTTGGGATGGATATGGCCAATCTAAAAAATAGGTCTCGAGTCGATAATGCTTATGACCGTCAGAGGGAGGGGATTCTCGAGAATCTCATATCTCCGGACTATCAGGCACCGGCGTCTGACATCGCGCTACGTCTCGGGATGAGCCGCACCCCCGTGGGTGAAGCCCTGCTCAAACTGGAGTCGGAAGGCCTCGTCGAAATGATTCCTCGCCGTGGTGTAGGCATACTTAAAGATTTCAAATTCCCCAGCCTGTAGTTACGGTTTGATATAGCTCAATAGGACAATCATGATGACCGACCAGGCGATACCAATCACCTTAATCAAAGGAGACGGCATTGGAGTCGATGTCATCGATGCCACACTCGCAGTGATAGAGGCTGCCAGCGGAGTAACCGGTGGATTTCGACTGGCATACAGCGAGATTCAGGCAGGCGCAGGATACTATAAAGAGACCGGTGTCGATATCGAGCCAGGCGGTGAAGCAGCAGCAGGGGAGGCCGATGCAATCCTGCTGGGAGCAATTGGCCTGCCGACAATCCGGCGTGACGACGGCACAGAGGTTTCTCCGCATCTGCGCCTGCGTGATATTTATGGGCTATATGCCGGGGTACGACCGGTAAAGGCCTACCCGAATGCCCCGCAACGTCTCGCTGATCCAAGAGCTGCAAATATCGATCTGGTGATCTTGAGAGAGTCGACCGAAGGGCTCTTTTATTCTGCTGCTGTCCATAATCGAAGTGTGGTGATCGACGATAGCGAAGTACGAGATACTTTGCGGATCACGCGCACAACGACTGAAAAGCTGCATCGCTTCGGTTTTAAACTCGCGGCGAGACGCAAAGCGCGTGGCGGCAAGGGAATTTTGACCTGTGTCGACAAAGCAAATGTTTTCAAGTCGATGGCATTCTTCCGAAAAATCTATGATGAAATTGCACCTGAGTTTCCTGATATTCAAACTGGCTACAATTATGTCGATGCGCAAGCACTCGATTTTATTCGCCGCCCGTGGGATTTCGATGTGCTGGTCACAGAAAATATGTTTGGAGACATTCTGTCTGACCTCGCGGGTGGACTGGTCGGCGGCATGGGTATGGCGGCATGCGGAGAGATTGGAGACAAGATCGGTCTGTTTCAGCCCGCACACGGGAGTGCTCCCGATATCATGGGGCAGGACAAGGCAAATCCGTTGGCTGCGATTCTTAGTGGCGCCTTGATGCTGGACTACCTCGCGGACAAGCGAGATAACCCATCCCTGGCGCAAGCGGCACGCTTGATTGAGAACGCCGTTTACCAAGGTTTTGAAGAGAACCGAATTCGCCCTATGGAATTTGGCGGTGCTATGGGAACAAATGCCGTAACCGATGAGATTGTCTCACTAGTAGATGAATTAAAAAGCGAAGAGAGACCGGAGTAGGGGAAGCGCTAATCAAATCTTCTTTCCCGACGACGGGCTGGGTAAGCCTGAATATTGCGTCGGTTTTTTATGCTGAACGAACCGGGATGTAGGGACAATGTCTGCTGACACGAGAAGCCTTTTTTCCACACAGGCCGGCGGGTGGCTCGCGGTATTCGGCTCAGCATTCTGTTTTTATCTTGCCACCGCCATTATTCGCTGGGCGGAGCTATATGTAGTGATAGAAACACCCTATTTCGTATTTTCCAGATTTTTCATGGGATTCTGTGTTGTCTGTGTAACCATGCTTATCAGCAGACGCCGGGTACACCCCCGTAGATACGATTTGCTCCTAGGGCGCACCGTGACGAACACAATTGCTGTGTTCTGTTTCTACAAGGCGGTGGAAGTAGGGTCGTTGGCAGAGGCCAATATACTGAACATGACGTACCCTCTTTTCGTCGCCCTTTTTGCCTGGTTTCTCATAAAAGACCAGCGGGATGCATTTGTTCTGCTGATTGTTGGGGTTGCGTTCGTTGGTATTTGGTTGATCATCTCCCCGGGTGATATTGGTATGAAATGGGAAAACATATGGGGACTCTGTTCCGGTATTACGGCATCGCTGGCGATAATCTATCTTAACCTGAGCAGAAGACACCACGATTCACAGACCATACTCTTCTACATGTTCGGCCTCGGATCTCTGTTTGTCTTCGCACTGTTCAGTGAGGCTATTTTCCGGCCGAACGGGCGCGAATTATTTTTTCTATTTACCTGTTCGGCAGTGGGCGTTCTCGGTCAATATCTGCTGACCTATGGCTTTCTGTTCGTGACTGCCGTCGAAGGTTCGATCATATCTTCGAGCAGAATATTCATGGCGGCGCTCTGTGGTCCTCTGTTGGTGGGAGACCCGGCTTTGACACTTACCGGGTGGTGTGGGGCGTTGCTCATTTTCGCCGCAAACTCCGTTCTCGCCTATCGCAAGTCACTGGCATAGCCACCGAAGCATCTCCAAACGGCCTCTCGTTTGATTCGATTGGGGGTATGCTTTATTTGCGTTAGCAGCTATAAAAAATATTCAATCGATTCATATTGTTTGTGTATTTTAGTCATTCAACCGGGGGAGCTACTCTGAAATAATCGATATTCTCATTCTGTGTTTTCAAGCAAGTACGTCCGGTGGTTTTTGTCTTCAACTGATGTAATCTGATCTAATTTTCAGAACAGGGTAAACCATATGAAAAAGCTGAAGAACGAAAAAGAACTGCTCAGAGAAGCTATTCGTGTCGGTATGATCTATGCCGAAAAACGGGGTGCTGCTGAGTTCGAAAAGACCGACGCACAGCAGTTGAAGGTTGAATATGTCTACAGGCTGCTGGTCCACGACAAGCTGATTCAACCGTTAGCGAAAGAGCAGATGGGCGATCCGGGTATGAGGCACAAACTCGCGATCTGGATTTCAAAACAGTTGCCCGACGATCATCCGCTCAAAAAATAGTCGATTGACCTGGTTCGGTCAGAAGCAGGCGGGATTTCACTCATGACCATTTGCAGTATGTAAATTCTCCTCCAGAGGGCTGTTTCCCTGAATACGGCCAATGCAATGGTCAGCAGCGCAAAGAGCGTGTGCAGGTCGGGTAGTTCCCGCACTAGCATATCGGAGAGTAGATCGCCCGCATCTGACCCGGAATTTTTCAGTGCCGGCGGAAACACACCCGGACCGCTAGTCGAGATGAAAATGTCGGTTAGCGGCCGAGCGCGTCCGCCAGTTGAAGCATCTTCGGAAAATTATAGAGTAGCAGGGCAATCATGGCGATAGCCGCAGCCAGCGTGACGCCGCTGACGCAGTTGATCAGCAGATTATTTCCTTTGCTTTTTTCCGCCAGTGCGTTAGCCACATCCTGCAGGTTGATCAGACCGAGAAAACGGCTGCCGCGGTAGACCACCAGCCGTCGGCATGCGTTGCTGTTCATCTTTCGAATAGCGTCCTGGCAGCTGCTGTCGCTGGAGATGGAAACCAGGTCGCGGGTGCAGACATCTCCCAGCGTGAGGGTGGAGGCCTCTTTTCCCGCTCCAACCACCCTGGAGACCAGGTCACGCTCGGTGAACAGACCTATGACCTCGCCTGCTGCGGTGACTACCAGCGAACCGGCGTTCTTTTCCGCCATCAAGCTTACGCCTTGCTGTACGGTCTCCGAATGGTCTACTGTGACCACAGATTCCTGTACCAGGCTGTCGATTTTACATTTCATTTCCGTTGTTTCCTGATGGGGAGCGTTTGTGTACTCGCTTCCTGCAATTTGCTTCTTTAAAGATGTGCAAAAAATAGACCACTGCATGTGGCGTAGGTACATTCCTTTGAAAACCCCACATTACAGCCGGGAAGGAGCCCGTTTTTCGCTGGCGTGGGTTGATACACGGATACACCTATGGTTCGTTAGTATGCATCAAAATCGTGCGCAAACAACAGCATTCTCCCTTATCCGGGCAATGCTGGTGCGCTACCAGGCGGGAACTTTCAGGCTAAAAGTCAGGATGTTTTGTCTGATGATTCCAATTGCAAAGCCGATTTTCTCATTTTCCGCTCATCAGCCTCCGTTTATATACCCCAGGCGTGGATCCAAACGGGCACGCCGCTTTTTTGGCGAAACTGTCACTTTTTTTTAGCGGAGTTTTGAATATATAGGGAGGGGGTTTTTCGTTGAACTCAGTTACTCTGCGTTTCCAAGCGCCGGAAATATCGGGGATTTACAGGGAAAGCGGATTGACGCTTGGACACGAAGCGTTTAACAATGTGGCATTTCATGCACGGGGCATGAACTTAACCTAACCAGTAAGGAGAATTTACCGTGGCTATCATCGATTTTGGCGGTGTGAAGGAAACCGTCGTAACCCGCAAAGAGTTCAGCCTGGCGACAGCCCGTAAGGTGCTGAAGAAAGAGACCATCGCGATTATCGGCTATGGCGTGCAAGGCCCGGCCCAGGCACTCAATTTGCGCGACAACGGTTTCAATGTGATCGTCGGCCAGTCGAAAAAGTTCATGCAGGACTGGAACCGCGCCAAGAAGGATGGTTTCGTACCCGGTGAAACCCTTTTTGAAATCGAGGAAGCGGTCGAGAGAGGCACCGTTATCCAGTATCTTCTCTCAGATGCCGCGCAGAAAATCTGCTGGCCGCAGGTCAAGCGCAATCTCAAGGAAGGTGACGCACTTTACTTCTCGCATGGATTCTCCATCGTCTACAATGACCTGACCAAGGTGGTTCCGCCGGAAAACGTAGACGTGATCCTTGTCGCCCCGAAAGGCTCAGGCCTGAATGTCCGCCGCAACTTCCTGAGCGGTGCGGGTATCAACTCCAGCTTTGCGATCCATCAGGACTTCACCGGCCGGGCCGAGCAGCGCTGTATGGCGCTGGGTATAGGTATTGGCTCCGGCTACCTGTTCCCAACCACCTTCGAGAAGGAAGTTACCTCCGATCTTGTTGGCGAGCGCGGAATTCTGATGGGTGCGCTGGCAGGGGTCATGGAAGCACAGTATGATGTGCTCCGCAAAAATGGCCACAGCCCGTCTGAAGCCTTCAACGAAACCGTAGAGGAGCTTACCCAGAGCTTGATTCGCCTGGTCGACGAGAATGGGATGGACTGGATGTTTTCAAACTGCTCCTCCACGGCGCAGCGCGGTGCACTCGATTGGGCTCCCAAGTTTAAGAAGGCCACCCTTCCTGTCTTCCGAGACCTTTACAAGGCCGTTAAGAACAAGGATGAAGCCAAGCGCGTCCTGCGTATTTGTGGCGCGAAAAACTACAAGGAGCGTCTCGACAAGGAATTGGGCGCCATTCACGACTCGGAAATGTGGAAGGCTGGAGAAGCCTCCCGTTCGCTGCGTCCGAAGGGCAAGAGGAAAGAGATCGCTCGTGGCACCAAGGGAGTTTCCGGTCGCACCGGCAACTAATGGTGGAGCCGATGCCTGCTAGTCGTTAGAATGAAGAAAGCCCTCCGTTTTACGGGGGGCTTTTTGTAGCCTTGCACATCAGCGCCAAGTGACGGCGCACTAGGGCCCGTTAACACTATGCGGATATCCATCGACGGAGGGCATTTTTTCTCAGGACAAGGCACACTGAGCGCCGTGTGCCTGCCGTACACAAATGAAAGTACACCGACCAAAGGCGGCATAGTCACTAATCACACATGAGACGACTGTCTATTTCAACTGGCCTGCTTCTAGCGCTGATAATCGCAACTGTCGAAGCAGCTGACAGCGAGTTGTTTCCATTGCCCGATACATTGCGGCCGGCCGTCGCTTTCTGGGTGCGTGTGTATACCGAAGTCGATTCAAATGCCGGTTATATCCACGACAGTCGCAATCTGAATATCGTCTACCAAGCGTTAAAATTTAAGACTTACAGCAATCCACGACAACAGAAAAAGGAGATTGAAAAAGCGATTCAGCGCTATCGTACAGCATTGAAGGCGCTGGCCGCAGGTAAGCGAAAGGGCCTCAACGACGATGAAAAAAAGGTGTTTGAACTCTGGGGGGCATCGGCTGGTAGTGAAAGGCTGAGTACCGCGGCGAAGGATCTGCGGTTTCAACGCGGTCAGGCAGACCGACTTCGCAGCGGGGTCATTCATTCGGGAGCCTGGGAGAAAGAGATACTCGAAACGTTGAGCAATACCGGATTGCCGCACGAACTTGCGGTTATTCCGCATATCGAATCCTCCTACAATCCAAAAGTACGCTCTCCGGCCGGCGCAGTGGGTCTTTGGCAGTTTACGCGACGAACCGGAACAAAATTTCTTCAGATTGATCATGTAGTGGACGAACGTCTAGATCCGCTCAGATCGACTGAAGCCGCTGCTGCGCTGCTTAAGCAGTATTACGAGGCTCTGAACAGCTGGCCGCTGGCGATTACTGCCTACAACAGTGGGGTGTCCAGGGTTCGACGCGCGGTAAGGGAAACAGGTACTGAGGATATTGGAGTCATTGTTCAGAAGTACCGGGGGCGCCGCTTCGGATTTGCGTCACGAAACTTCTATGCGGCTTTTCTTGCAGTAGCCGATATTGCAAAAAATACCAAATCCTATCTAGGAACGGTGAAGCGCTCTGGCCCTGAAGATTATCATCTTGCCGAGATACCGGCTTTTATGGAGGCAAAGGTTGTAGCAGAGAGTCTTTCTGTGGATGAGGAGGTATTAAAGCAGTTGAATCCTGCGCTTCAATATTCGGTCTGGAATGGCAGTAAACACATACCAAAGGGCTACTTTCTTAAGCTGCCCTCTGATCAGCGTATGGCTGATGTTAGGACTCAGCTGGCACGTCTTGCTGCTACTCAAGGCTATAAGGCACAAATTCCCGATACCTTCTATAAAGTAAAAAGCGGGGATACACTGTCGGCTATAGCGCTGCGCTATCGTATCAGTGTGCGAGAATTGGTTAGACTCAACAATCTCCAGAGCAGGCACCGTATCAGGGTGGGTCAATCTCTTCGGCTCCCGCAGGGTTGAGTGGTCCGATCAAAGGTTGCCACAAATCCAGAATCAGACGGTACACTGTGGTTGTTTTCACGAAGTTTGAACTACTGGTGAGGACAGATTTGGAAGATTACCTGGCTTTGCAGGAGCAACTGAACTTGAAGGAGGGGATACCCTATACTCCTGACTGGTCCGCGGGAGCCGATTTTCTGCAGCTCATTGTCGATTACTGTCTCCGGGCCGGGCCTTCACTTATCCTGGAATGTGGCAGCGGTCTGACTACCCTGATGCTGGCGCGTTGTTGTCAAATGAATGGACACGGCCGGGTTGTCAGTCTCGAAGACGGGGCGGAGTATGCTGCGAATACGCAAACCTATATTGATCGTTACCGGCTTGGCCGGCGTGCCTCTGTCATCCATGCGCCTCTGCAGAAGGTCATGCTCAATGGGGTCGATTACGTCTGGTACACGGCGCAGGATATCCCTGAACAGCCGGTCGATATGCTGATCGTCGACGGGCCGTCCGGGTTTATCCAGAAAAACTCCCGCTATCCGGCACTGCCGGTACTCTACTCAAGGCTTTCATACGGGTGCAGGATTTTTCTGGACGATGCAGCCAGGCCGGATGAGCAGGAGATCCTGGCCTTGTGGCAGACCGGGTACCCGGATGCGACCCAGGAATACCATGAAACTTCGCGGGGCTGTTCGATTTTGACCATCAACAGGATAAGTTAACTTCAATGAGCCGCGCGGCCAGCGACTATTTTGGGGACGCGTTGTAACAGGTCGCCCACTCGTCAAGCGCCTTTCCCAGGTCTCCTTTTGCACCAATTAGCTGCCAGAAGCGCGGGAAATCGGTCGTGGCACTCTCCAGGCGGAAATCCATCCGGCGCGTTTTGTCTTTAAGAAAAAGGGTGATATTTGACTCAATCGTATCCAGGTAGTCTAACGCAATGTCCTGCGTGCTTTGCTGCTCACCTCCCTGTAGGATGCCTTCCCGGTACGTCTTCATGATGCCAAATTCTGCGCGCCGCCCAAAACTTGCTGCCGACTCATGCCGGTCTCTCGACAGATGAATATAGAAGGCGTTATTTCCAAACTGGCGATCGAGGCGCCCGAGCATCCAGCCCAATCGGTTGTCCGCTTCGATGTGATCAGCGGGATAAGCAAGTCGCTGTATTCCGGTAAGCGTCGAACGCGACTCATGCAGTGCGGTGTAGTTGGATACATGTTGACAGGCCTGGATAAAGGTTGTCGAACCACACCTTCCAGCGTTGAGTATGAATACGTTCATTGACTTGCCTGGGGCCGTAGGGTTTTCTCAAGGGCCGGTGGAGAGTGTTTCCTGCCAGATGGCCCTGTCTTGCGGCAGTTTCATGATGGCATCGAGGATCTCGCTGCAACGCCTGTTCCTGTGACTATCCGATTGAATCATGCGGTGAGCCGGCGATACTTTACCGAAGTTGAGCTCCATATTGGTGATGAAGCGCCGAAAGTTCGCGTTTGCGGGTTGGCTGTCAGGAGTTTGGCACCACCAGTTTTTCGGATCGCTAAAACATGACTTAAAATCCTCGATCCTCCCCTGTATCTGGGCATGCGTATCGCTGTATTTCCGCTGCAACCCGGCCTCTACCCTGGTCAGGGTTTCTCTTACACGCTGCTCGGATACGGTCTCAAGCGGGTATCCCTGTTTGGTCAGGCTTTCAATGGTAAAGAGCATCACGTCGCCATAGAACTGGCGTTCGAACTCCCCAGACAGGTCTATGCGGTCGTTTTCCCTGTCGATGCCGGGTCTGAACTCCGACTGGCCGATGGTATCGACAGTGCGCTTATGCAACATCGGGAGGTTGGCGGAAACGAACTTCCGGCCCTTCTCCGATTGCAGGATGCGACCCAGTACCGGGCCAGCCATACGCAACTTCAGCCTGGCAAAAGGAATAAAGTACTGCAGTGCTTCGGGCCTGAAAACATAGTTTCCGGTGTAAACGGTTCTTGCCGGTTCTATGCTGGAAGGGAAATGTTCATATTCGTAAGAGGTCCAGCGGGTAGGGTGTTCGCCATCAAAAAAGCGGTTCAATTTTTCCGAAAACCCGGCAAAGCAAGCTGCGTGGTCGTGGGGAGCGTTGAGTCTGCAGTGGTAGTGTGACGAGCTGGTTGCCGGTTTAAACCCGAACAGATCGGCCATGTCATGGTAAGAGGCGTCATCGGCCTTCTGTATCCCCCGGCCGTGAAACTGGCAGGCCTGCCGCGGATCCTGTTTTGCCAAGTCGGAGAGGAAGCCGATTACGTCTTCCAGCAAATTACCCGCCATCACCGCGGGAGAAACCGGTGGGTCACCGACGACCTTGCCTGTCAAGACGAGAGTTTCCGTGGTCGAGAAGATCTGATTGAGGCGATGAAAATAGTTAATGACGTAGACATTTCTATCGTCATTCCCGCTGTTGCTCCGGAACTCCTGGTCGCTGTCAATAAACCAGAAGAGCCGGTGGTCATTGTCCCCTGTCAGCTGCTTGAGTTTCAGGTAGCTGATGTTGCGGGTGATCGAGGCGCCCTTGTGATAGAAAATCGTGGCTGGATTATTGCCGATGATACGATGCAGTTTGTCTTTCCGTTGCTCGGTTAAACGATCCAGCTGTCGCAGTTGCTCCGCCTGGCCGAAATACCGTGTTTTCAGTCCTTGCCGACAGAAAAACTCAGATATCTTCTTGTGATGGCTGATGTTTTCAGGGTTCTTGCTGTCGTCTGCAACCAGCACGCTCACCTTGCCGTATTTCCCGTTCAACATGCCACCGTAATTAAATTTTTGGCACAGCTGAAGCAGGCTGTTGAGGCAGTTTTCCAATTGTTTTGGTCGATCGGCTACCGGTATAACGACCACGAAATCATGGCGTTTTTTACTGCTGGTATACGCCATCTGTGATTCCAGCTCGCGAAACAGTCGATGGTAGAGTTCAAGAGTGGCTTCCGGGTATCCTGATTTATCCAGCTCTTCCTCGACAAACGAGGTTGCCGATTCATAAAGCTCGACCAGTGCATTTCCGATCTCTTCGGCGGATTGCTCAGTTTTAGCTCGCCGCCAGCGCTCGACGAGTGTGGAGATACCCCGGCGCCTGCCGTAACGATCAAAAAACTCAGCGAGCGCTTGCTGCTTAATGGCCGCCATGGTATCCGAAACTCCAGGGCTACCGCTTGGACGAGTAGTTCGGATAAGTGTCCTTGTCGATTGGGATATCGACAAGATTGATCGCCTGCTTCAGGTCATAGTGCTCAAACAGATCGTCGAGGTCGGCGAAAGTCGTCACCTTCTTGTAGTTGATGCCAAAAGAACGTGCAAGGTCGCTGTAGTCCGGATTGATGAAATCGCAATTGATGAAGCGACCCTGGTAGAGTTGCTGCTGATTCTTGCGTATCAAGCCCATTGTGCCGTTGTTGAACATCACAATATTCAGTGGCTTTGCGTAATTGACCGCTGTCATGATCTCCATACAGCACATCTGGAAGCCGCCATCACCGAGTATTGCGAAGGTTGGTCTGTCTTTGAAGAACTGCGCGCCGATGGCTGCAGGGATGGCATGGCCCAGGGAGGAGATCCCGGAGTTAGGGTAGTAGTGGTTATCTTTTGAAACGCTGAAAAAGTTCTGTGCGAATATAATATTGTCATCAAATACGGCAGCGTTGGTCGGGAAATGCATCTCAAGTTTCTTGAAGAATGCCTCGGCCAGAGAAAACCCAGACCTGAAGATTGCGTAGTCGCCGTTCGACGGTCTTTTCAGGTGCTCTATCTTCCTTAGCTCTCCGGATCTGTCGCCTTCCCTCGGGAACTGCGCCCGAATACGCTGAAGTAAATCGGAGAGCAATGTTTTTATGTCACTGCAGATCGCGATCTCAGCATCAAAGACCTTTTCCAACTGGTTGGGGTCATTGTCGATCTGAACAATCTGTTTTCCTTCCAGCAGCGACTGGTCCCACATATAGCTCGTCCGTTCGTTGAATCCGGCACCGAGGAAGAGCAGCAGGTCGGCTTTCTCCGCAATGAACCGGTAGGCGTGACCACTGGAGGTGACACCCAGGCTGCCAAGGGATAACGTGGATTGTTCACTGACGACACCCTTGCCCTTAAGGCTGGAGGTGACCGGTATCTGCATAAGATCACTGAGTTTCGCAACGACCCTCTGTGCGCCGGAACGAATGCAACCGTAACCGGCGACAATGACAGGTTGTTCGGCATTCAGGATAAGCTCCGACAGTCGTTCCAGAACCCTTGCGCTCTGGGTGGCAGGAGTTGTGGGCGGTTGGATTCTGAGCTGTTCAAGTATGGATTCATCGATCAACTCCTGTTGTACATTGAACGGGATACTCAGCAGTACCGGTCCCGGAGTGGGGGAGAGCAGTGCCCTGGTCACCTGGGTCAGTATCTGGGGCAGGTAGTCGGCTCTTTCCACTCTTTTGCTGTATCGAGTAATGTTTTTGAACAGTTCTACCTGATCGAGGCTGCCACCCTCACCAGAGCTTTCCTGCAGGCCGCCCTTGCCGAAGATATAGGTTGGCGCTTCGCCGGTGATGATCAAAAGTGGCTGCTTGTCGGCGTGGGCATTGGCGATGCCGGTGATCAGGTTGGTGGCACCAGGCCCCGCTGTGGCGATACAGGCCGAAATCTTTCCCGATGATCTTGCGTATCCTCCTGCCATAAAGGCAGCGCCTTGCTCGTGTTTGGCCAGGACGGCCTGGATTTCCGAATCATAGAGGGCATCATAGATCGGCAGGATGTGGGCGCCGGGCATGCCGAAGATGTATTCGATACCCAGATGTTCCAGATATCTAGCGATCAGTTCACTGACTTGTATGTTCATTAGCTGGCTTTATACCCAAGGCATTGTGCCCAAGGACCTTGTCGACAGCGGGTTCCCTTGATTCGCAGCGGACAGATGGTGGCAAGATGTCGCTTCTCAACAGCTGATTCAACGTGCCCTGCACCGCAGAAGCAGAGGAATTATACTCGAACACGACTGGATTTTTTCCGGTCGTTGACAGCCACTGTATTCTCCAATCGATATCTATCCCAACGAAACTCCCGGGGGTGGGTTGCGCTTGTCTTTTTCTAGTGTACCTCGTCACTAATCCTGTGACATTCAGAGCGCGCCTATGCCGGCAGTGCAAGGCGCGCTCCGCCGTGAATGGCTCGCCCTTTACCAGGAGCGCAACGCCGCAATGGCGGCATAGGCGCGCTCCCTTCGGGCGAGTCAGGCAGCGCTCATCCGCTGTGTTATGCCTCTTGGAAAGGGATCGGCCATTCCCTGCGAGGCATGTCTTGTGGCTAAGCGCTTCCTGGCTCGCTGAACGTTACAGGATTAGTGACGAGGTACACTAGGTGGCCCGGAGGATTCGGGTTGAAGAGAAAAATGCAGCGAAAACATATAATAATCAGAAAGAAAGATCCGGTGTTGGCGTCGAGCACTGATCCATATTATGCAAACTGATATCCCGCATTGGTCCCTCGGATCTTCCGGTTCTCGGTGCGATTGCCGGTGGCAGAGGCCACTACCCATGCGGCCTTGGACATTTTTCCGCAGCACCAGCATACTGACAGCGATCACTTCGCGCAGGTAGTGAACTGTGAAGAAATACCCTCTGAAGGATGATGATTCCTTGACTAAGGCCTATATCCATCTGGACCGCCTTACGCACAATCTGGGAATACTCCAGAAACTGGTTGGAGCGAGGCCTATGTGGCCTGCGATCAAGGCCAATGCCTATGGTCACGGGATAGAGATCGTTGGTCGACATCTGGTCGGTAAAGGCTATGACAACCTGTGTGTGGCACATGTGAGCGAGGCGGCCGAGTTGATCGATGTCGGTATAAACGCAAAATATCTGTTGCTATCCGCGACTCTGCCCGTCCACAGCGAGCAGATCGTCAACCTTGGTTGCGAACCCGTAGTGTGCTCAGTCGAAATGATCCAGGCATTGTCCCGCGAGGCGGAAAAAGCCGGTAAGTCCGTTGTGGTGCACCTGGCAGTGGATACCGGTATGGGGCGTATTGGCATTAAGCCGGAAGAGGTCCCTTCCTTTCTCGAGAAATGCCGCGCCCTCCCCTCACTGAGAGTCGGTGCGCTCATGAGCCACTTCCCCTGTGCCGACATGGCAGACAAGTCCATCTCCGGAGAACAGATAAAAAATTTCAAAGCTGTAATAGATGCAGCAGGGGATTGGGGAATAGAAATACACCACATGGCTAACAGTGCAGCCATTCTCGATCTGCCGGAATCCTATTTCGAGGCGGTAAGGCCCGGAATTGCGATCTATGGACTGCGCCCCTCCTGGGAGATACACAATCCGATCGTCAACCAGTTGAGGCCGGTATTGGAGTGGAAATCCGAGATTACCTTTCTCAAGGAAGTGCCTGCGGGAACCGGGCTAAGTTATGGCCATGCCTTCCACACTGAGCGGCCTTCCCTCATTGCCACCCTGCCCGTCGGCTATGGCGATGGTCTGAGTAGAAACCTGTCTAGCAATATCGATATGTTGGTCCGCGGTGTGCGCTGCCCCCAGGTCGGCCGCATCACCATGGATCAAACACTCATAGATGTGACGTTATTGCGTGGTCAGATCGAACCAGGCGAAGAGGTCGTTATCATCGGCAGACAGGGTAGTGAAGAGGTGACGGCAGACGAGTTGGCCGCAAAGCTGGGAACTATAAACTACGAGATTGTTACCGCGATATCCAGGCGTGTTCAAAGGGTGGAGGTCGAGGGAGATCTTCGGTAAATATCTGGCAGTTTCTTCGAAGTATCCTGGCTATGGAATTGGTCCCAGCTGCCCCTTGGCAGCGCCGACTGCTCACGCTGCCTATCATTCGGGACTTAATAAAGCCCCTCCGGTAGGTCGATCAGGCGCTGTCCCTGGACACCGGAACAGCCTCTTGTCGAAAGTGTTATTCCTGAATAGTCGCCAGGAAAAACACCAGTTCGAGTATTCGGGCTTGTACCTCCTTTGCGGCCCCAATGCCTGTGTCATAAGGGCCATATTTCTCTATCACTTCCGAATTATATCGATCGCCCCAGATCGGCATTTCAGATGTGCCATGGGCCCTTACTCTTTGCGGGTCTTCAATCCATTGGTAGACCTGCTTGTAGGGAAACACCCCCTCATTTTTCTTACTCAGCATTGTCAGATCCGAGGGCGTTTGCTTTAGAAATTCAAGAAACGGACCTGTTCCTTTCCCATCCATGCCATGGCACGCGGCACACTGTTTCTGGAACTCGAGCATGCCAATGCTATCCTGTTCGGCAAGGGCGATGCTGCTCAAGGCCAATACTGCTGCCCCTGCGAGCATCAAAAGTAATCTCATTCGCTGTTTCATCTGCCACCTCCTGTTGCTTACCTCCCGCTGTTATGCTGTCAATCAGCACAAACCCCTGGATTCATATATAAATTATAGTTCCTGACAACTTCCGGGTGACTCTTTATTGACCGTTTGTTTGAGGTAGAACACCACCATTGAATATTTTGGTGACTAGCCAATGCCATTTTGTCAGTCAGTTATGCTCCGCTTATCGCATAACCCCTCTATCCCCGGCATTCATTGCAATTCAAAGGCCATGGCGTAGTTGACTTGCAGCGGACAGGTAACCTCTGCTGGCGGTTGCGGAAAGGGCTGGGCCAGATCGATGGCTTGAGCCGCTGAACGCTTGAACAGCTTATGCCCTCGCTGGATATCGACTTTATCGATGGAGCCGTCGCAGTCCACGGTGAACGAAACCCTGACTTTTCCTTCGATGGCCCGCCGCCGCGCCATCTTGGGATAGGATTTGCGTTGCTCGATGCGCGCCGGCAAAGAGACGAGATACAGCTCTCTGAGTTCCGCTGTGCTCACCGGATTGACAGGTGGCTCCTGGGCGGGGGTTGGCGCAGCAGGTGGCGACACCGGTTTGGCTATCGGTTTCGACTTTTGTTTGGGCTTTGGTTTTGGTTTAGGCTTAGATTTTGGAACCGGCTCAGGTTTAGGTTCGGGTTCGGGTTCGGGCTCAGGTTCGGGCTCGGGCTCGGGCTCGGGCTCGGGCTCAGTAGGGGATGGCTGCAGGAAAGTGAGGCGGACTTGTGTCAGTTCGATTGGGTGGTTCTCTAAGGGAGAGGCAATGAGCTTGCGCTTGTTGAGCGTGACAAACAGCAGGCCATGGATCATCACTGACAGTATGATGGCCAGCAACCACCAGCCCGCTCTGGTGTGCGTCATGGCTGGCGGGTGAGTATGTCCAGTGATTCGGCACCGGCAGTACGCGCGGCATCGATCACTGTTACAGCCAGGCCCAACCGGGACTCATGGTCACCCCGCAGGCGCACGTACTTAGCGCCAGGTGCATGCAGGGCCCCTTTGAGGGTCTCTTCGAGATGTTCCAGTTGAACCTTTCTGCCATCGATCAGAAGTTCGCCGTCCGGGCTTACAATGACCTCGACAAACTCCTTTTCGATTGCCTCGTTTCCGCTCTTCGCCTTCGGCAGGTCGATATCGATTGCCTGTTCTTGGATAAAATGAGAGGTCAGCATGAAGAAGACCAGCAGCAGGAAGACAATATCGATCAGCGGTGTCAGATTGAGTATGGATCCGGCGCGTCGCCGCCGTTCAGAGCCCATCGGTCACCTTCTCCCAGCGCTGGGGTTGTTGTTCGGACTCGTCCGGCAGACAGTTTCTTGATCGACGTTCCAGCAGCAGTGCGCTGCAGCACTGCATGGACTGCCGGCGGCGCTCCACCGCACCCTCCAGGAAGTGGAGCAGTATCACCAGCGGGATGGCAACGGCCAGGCCCACGCCGGTTGTGATCATTGCCTCCCAGATACCGCCAGCCAGTGCCTGGGCATCCACTTTGCCTCCTGCCTCCTCGATCACCATAAAGGCCTTGATCATGCCGGAAATGGTGCCCAGCAGGCCCAGCAAGGGGGCTGTGTTCCCCAGCACACCGAGGGTGGGTAATCCGAACTCCATGCGTTGTTGCTCCTGGGCGCAGACCCGGTCTCCGACGCTCTGAAGATCCTTCACACCCTGTCGGTCGGCCTCTACCATCGCTTGGATGACATGGGCCTCAGGGCCTTTCAACTTGGCGACCCTCTCTTCTGCATCGGGTTGATCGAGCAGATGGTTTAGCTGCGGGAGCAGGTTCTTTGGCAGGCGGCGCAGCCTAATAAACAGCAGGTAACGTTCCAGGACGATGGCCAGGCCAATGGAAGAGTAAGCGGCAAGGACCCAGATCACGGGTCCGCCTTTGTTCAGCAGTTCGATGATATTCATGGTGCAATCCATCCCAGGGCGGTTCCTGCGCCAAGCAGCAGCAGCAAACCCACGCTGGCGTTTTCCAGGGTGCGGCGCCATTGTCCCAGGTGTTTGCGGACCTGAGCGCCAAAGTGGGCAACCCCCAGGGCGAAGATCAACGTGGGCAGGATCACCGCCCCCAGGCCGAAGCCCAGGCCCCGGGAGAGCCCGGCCAGGGCGCTGGCAGTGCTCGCCGCCGCGAGTATCACCGTGGTCAGGGGGGCGCAGGGGTTGAGTGCCATCCCGGTACCCATCCGAAAGAGCCCCCCCGGCAGCATGACCTTGGGATGATCAGGATTGCCGGGGATTGGAACCGCAATGCTTCTCTTGCCCTGCGCCTGCCTATGGGTGGCAGCCGTGCAGCGTTGTCGCCGGAGAATGGACAGGGCCACCAGGATAGTGGCGCCCCCCAGCAGCCAGCGAACCCAGGGGCCGGCAATCCAGTCCTGGACAAAGAGTCCGGCCGCACCGGCAGCGGTGCCGAGCAGGGCGTAGCCGGTCAGCCTTCCCAGGGAGAAGGGGAGCAGGGTGCGCCAGGAACCCCGAACGCCCTCGTTGCTGGTCATGAATACCGGGCCCAGATAGGGCAGGCAGGCGATGTTGCAGGGGCCGGAGCCGAAGCTCAGACCCAGCAGCAGCGCGGCGCCGAAGCTGAGCGAAACAGGATCCAGGGGCATCATGGCTGCTTTGCCTTCGGTAACGCAGCGTCGCCTTTCAGCATTGCAGGGAGATTGGCCTGTTCCCAGTTGCGCTGGGCCTTTTTCCGCTGTTTGAAATAGGCCGGGTCGGCGGAAAACACCGGCACCATGGCGTATTTCAGCTGCAACACGTCCTTGTCCGGGCAGAATTCCACACAACGGCCGCACAGGGTGCAGTCCTCGAAGGTCACGTCGCGCCTCTGCATGTCGGTATGGATCTCAGTGATATCCATGGGGCAGGCCTTGGCACAGAGCCCGCATTTCTCACAGCGGGGCTTGGCATTCTTTACCAGGCGCAACAGTCCCAGCTTGCGGAACACCGCGTGCAGGGCCAGCATCGGGCAGATGCGGCAGAAAGGCTGGCGCAGGGTCAGCGCCAGGGCGATCATGAGACCGAACAGAAAATCCGCGATCAGCGAGAGCACCAGGGTGGTGGTGTTGGCGTTGTCCAGGTAGAGCTGAGTGCTGTCGCCGGTGGCCAGGGTGGTCAGGATGCGGCTGGGGCAGATTCGGCAGAAAGGGTCTCCCAGGTCGTGATTGAGCCAGCCGATACCGGTCATCAGGGGAAATCCAAACACCAGCAGTATGAGGATCAACCATTTTACCGGTCGAATGCGCTCCACCAGTCCCCGCTCCAGGGATTCCCGCCGCCGCAGCCCCAGCTTCTGGCCAATGATGTGCAGCAGTTCCTGAAAACTTCCCAACGGACAGATCCAGCCGCAGAAGGCCTTGTTCAGAAAGACGAACAGGAGCAGGAAGGTCCCCAGGGTGATCAGGCTGGGCATCAGGCCCATCATCAGATTACCGCCACTGGCGATAGTCTCACCGAGGCGGTGGTCCATCTGATGCTGAAAAGGTATCAGGGTGCAGAGATCAGCACCCTGCTTGTCATAGGCACAGCTCAGGGCGGGCAGGGCGCCGGAGACCTTGTCCGCCAGGTAGTAGCCGGTCAGGGTGCCGCCGTTCACGAAAAAGACAAAGGCGCTGATCTGAACCAGTTTGCGGATGACGGAGAGATTCTTTATCGGATTCATCAGCTCTTCCTCCTTGAATCAGTGCGCCCGATGCGGCCGATGAACAATCCCGCCAGCATACCGATGCCGGTGACGGTCGCACCCAGCCCGAAGGATTGCCAGTGGCTGGGGTTGACCCGGTACTCCGCGCTGAGCAGGGTCTGATAGGTGACTTCGGCATTGGTCAATTCGGCGCTGATGCCGAACTCGGCAGTGCGTCAGTCCCGCTCTCCTGCCTTCAAACCGGGGAAGTCGTCCGGGATGTGCAGACTGACCCTGCCTCTGCTATCGCTGATGGAATCTACTTTGGTTCCGTGGCTGGCGGTGAGGGTTACGGGGATGCCGACTGCCGGTGCACCCTTGAAGCGCAGGGAAAAGTTCCAGGTCTGGTCGGAGAGGTAGTGCTGATGCTCCCGCGGTACAGGATCCGGAACTATCTCGAAGGCGGTCTTCTCGGCCGCGGTCAGTTCACTGGTGCTGTGACCACTGGGTTTGCCGTGCATCTACTCATAGCGGATGAGTGCCTCTTTCAGATCACCCCAGTCCTTCTCAACGACCAGTGCGTGGTAGTTATCGACACCGGTGCGGGGCAGGGTGATGCTGCCTTGCTCCACCTGCAGCGGCAGGGGAGTCAGGTCCGGCTTCCAGACCTTTATCACCGCCCCTTCTCCATTTGACAGCATAAACTTTTTCGGGCCGCGGCGATGTTGCTGATGTTGTTTTTGCTGCCTTGCGGTTCGCTCGGTCCCCGGCCCGGATGCGGTCTGGGCGGCCAGGTACGCAGTTGACGTCAGGAGAGAGGCCGCCAGGGCGAGGGTCGTGGGATAGATGCTTGCGTTCATTGGATCCCCCCTCACAAGGCGTAGCTGTAAGTCAGCATGTAGGCCTGCGGACTGGCGGCGGAATAATATTTCTTATGGGTATCCTTTTTCACCTCCATGGCATAACGTTTGTCAAACAGGTTTTGAACATTGAACGAGAGGGTGTGCGGGCCGGTTTCGTAGCTCAGCGCTACATCGGTGACAAAGTTGTAGCCCGTGTATTTCTCGGTGTTCGCCGTGTCCATGTAGTACGAGCCCCAGGAGTTGGCCTGAACCCTTGCGCTGAAGCCGTTGGGGTGGCGATAGTCCGCGAACAGGCTGTACTGCTGGCGGGGTACATAGGGCATACGGTTGCCGGAGCGGTCCACCGGTACCCCATCGACCAGTTCGGTAAAATCGTCGTACTCGTAGTCGCTGTAGGCAAAGCTGCTGCCCAGCCGCAGCCATTTGATCACTTCGTAGTCGCCGACGAACTCGAAGCCCTTCTTCGTGGTCTGGCCCGCGTTCTGGAATGTCGTGTAGCCATTGTCCAGGATGGGGACGATCTCGTCGTCGACCTTGGTGTAATAGACCGAGGTATCCATAGACCAGCGGCCGCTGCGCCCCTTGAGGCCCAGTTCATAGTTGGTGGCGGTGGAGGCATCCAGGTTGGTATTCTACGTGATCTCGTTTTCCGACGGCACCTGGTCGGAGCGGGCGATGGTGCCGAACAGATTCAATACCGGGGTGAGCGCATAGCTGACGCCGATGCGGGGGGAGAAGAGATTGAAGGTCCGGTCGGTTTTAAATCGGCCGGCTCCCCGGACGTATGTCCCGCTGGCATAGTCATAGGCAGTGGTCTGGTCGGTGTCGCTATCAAACCGGGAGCGGTCATAGCGCAAACTGAGATCAACCAGTAATCGGTCTGTGGGAGTCAGGGACTCCTGGGCGTAGACGCCATAGAGCGAGTTGGTCGCGCTTTGGGTCTCCATCAGGTCGCCCTTGGTATCCGACAGGGTGGCGGTGATTCTTCCCCCAAAACCGGTCTCTACATCCCTGTATTCGTACTTCTTGGCGTCATCGGTATCCTCGACGCGCGCCGTTACACCGGCGACCAGGGTGCTTTCACCCAGCAGATGATGCTCATAATTGAACTCGAGGTCGGTGCCGAATACATTGGTCCCGTTCCTTTGTTATCGTTGATTCTGCCGGTGACCGGATGATTCTGGGACCAGTGGTTGTAGTAGATGCGCGGCTTGAACAGCAGGTCCTCTCCCAACTCCTTCTCCAGTCTGGAGTTGAAGAACACGATTTCGGAATATCGCCCGGAGTTCTTCCAGGCATCCTGGGTCTCTCGCTGCTTACCCGCGTCCTTGAACTCCTCGTATTGATCCTCGCTCATGGATCCGGGTAATCGCAGGTCGGCCTGGGAATAGCTCAGCTCGGATTCCAGGGTGCCGCCATCTGACAGCAGCAGACCATGTTTCAACCCCACCTGGGTGGTGTCGAATTTGTTCCAGCGCCGCCAGCCGTTTTTCAGTTCCCGGCGGGATGCAGTGAGGGCCATCGCGTTGCTATCATTCAGATCTGCGCCATATCTCAGGTTCAGGTTGCGTGCATCGTAGTTGCCGAATCCCAACTTGATGCGATTGCTGTCCGTATCGAACACCGATTTCGAGATGATCTGAACCGTACCGCCCGCGGATCCCGGGCCAAACAGTGAGCCGGGGCCCTTGGTTATTTCGATGCGCTCTATATCCTGGGTGTCGATGAAGTCGAAGCGCGAGAAGCTGTCGGGGTCGGTCATGGGCACGCCGTCGCGCAGTACCATGATTTCGCGTACCCCGTAATTGGCCTTTTGGCCGGCACCGCGAATAATCAGGCGCACATCATAGCCGCCGTTCTTGGTATCAATCAGTACCCCCGGGGTACCCTGAATGGCGTCCTTGATGTTCATCATCTTCGCCCCTTCGATCTGTGCAGCGTCGATGACGTCGATGGCAAAGGGCACATCCTTGGTGGCGCGTTCGATGCGCGTGGCGGTCACGCTAATGGTGTCGACCGCAGGTTCTTCGGTTGCCTTGGCCGCCACGTCCTGTTCGGCAAAAACGACGCTGTTCCCGGCCAGCAGGACCAGCGCGCCTGCTGCCAGGCAAAATACGGGGTATTGTTTTGAGTTCTTGAAATACACGGAGGACTCCTCTTCCTATTGTTATTAATTAGAGTGCAAGGGCCTTCAATGGGGTGGTTTATTATTTACATATCAGGTGCCACCCACCGCTTACAGGCAACCAAATCATAAACAATAGTTATTTTGTTTAAAAGCAAAAAATGAAAAAAAAGATATAAAATCAGTAATTTACGTCATATCACTCAGTGTTTGTACGATATCCCGTAAAAAATTTTATGAATGGCTTGAGCTGTTTCGATCAAGTGTACGAGAGCGAGTATGTTTCGCGGCAAGGCTTGGCAATTTATCGAAACATTGAGTAGAGCGATGGCGAATGGACTTTGATTTGGTTGGGATGTTTGTGGCGTCTGCGAAGACCCTTCCGCCAGCTTAACCTGCGGGAGGGCTCGACATGGACAGGCCTATTGTGCCGGTCCCTGCTCAGGATACCTGGGGTTTCAGAAGTTCGCTGACGAAGATATCTGCGGGGTTGTTTGCGAGTTCGCGTGCGAAGAATCCCTGCATTCCCGCGATCATACCGCTGTCCTCTCCCATCTGTGTGGCCAGTCGCGCGATATAGTCCACGTCCTTGGCGGCGTTTCCCAGGCTGAATCTATGGCCGTCGTAGCTGCCCGACAGGGCACTGGGCACCATCTTGCGCAGGGTGTTGGAGTTTGCGCCGCCATTGCTCATCACTTGGTACATGAGCCCGCGGTCTATGCCGGTGAGGTCGCAGCGCCGCATCGCCTCGACGATCAACGCCACATGGCCCATAGTGATAAAGTTGTGGATCAACTTGGCCGTGTTTCCGCTGCCCGAATCACCGAAGCGAGTGACCAACTCTGAGTAGTGCTGAATCAGTGGGTCGGCCCGGGTAAAGGCATCGATCGATGCGCCGACCATAGACGTGAGGGTGCCTTGCTCGGCCGCCGGCGGGCCGCCTGTCACCGGTGCATCGACGAAATCGATGCCCCGTTCCGTCAGGCGCGCCGCCAGTTGCCGGGATGTGTCCGGAAGCGAGGTGGTGGTATCGATGACCAGGGATCCGGCGGCCAGCCCGGGCTCCAGGCTGGCCACTATCTGCTGCACGGTGTCGGCGTTTGGCAGGCAGAGAAAAACCACCTCTGCCGATGCTGCCAGTTGCTCGACGCTGGAGGCCTCTCGGGCACCCAGGGTTACCAGGCGGTCGATGGGAGCCCGACTGCGGTGTGCCAGCACCTGCAATTGATGGCCTGCCTGCAGCAGGTTCTTAGCCATGCCGGCACCCATAAGGCCGGCGCCGATAAATCCGATGATCATGGTTTCTCCTCCCGGTGGTTTAGGGCCATTCTCAGATATTGTTCAAGCCGTGGCTTTCCAGCAGTGTGACCAGCATACTGCCGCTGCGCTCACGGTGTTTGCGGTGCAGGTGGCGGGCCGTCTCGACATCGCCGTTTATGATGGCCTCCAGCACTGCCCGGTGATCCTGATTGGATTCAACCGGTTTGGGGCGCAGCCGCAGGGTGAGCATGCGGAAACGGTGGGACTGGTCGATGAAGGTGCCGACCAGGTCTATAAGGCGCTGATTACCGCTAAGCTCCACCAGCAGCCGATGAAAACGCTCGTCTGCACTGGCCCAGCCGTTCAGATCGTCCCGCTCCAGTGCGTCGTCCATCTCCTTGACCGCTTCGCGCAGGCCTGAAACCGCCTCGTCCGAGAGCGACTGCTGGGCGGCCAGCGCCGCAGCGGTTGATTCCAGCGATGTGAGCACCTGGCAGATCTCCCGCATATCTTCCATTGACATGGGTTTGACCCGCATGCCATGCCGTGGACGAACCTCCACCAGTCCCTCGTTGGCCAGACGGATCAGCGCCTCGCGGATCGGTGTGCGGCTCATGTCCAGGAGTTCCGCCAACTCCTGCTCCATGTATTGCTGCCCAATCGGCAATTCGTTTTCCAGAATACCCCGTTTCAATTGCCAATAGGCACGGTCGGAGAAAGACTTCCGGCGGCCTTTCTTCAGCGGTTGAACTTTCTGGCTCATATTGGCTTAGTGTTACCAGGTGAACGCCACATAATTTATGCCTCGGTCGCTGGCAGATCAATTCGGCTGCCACAGTCCGCGGACTGGTAGACGGCTTCCTCGATGCGCAGATTGGTCAGGTAGTCCTTGGCGCTGTTCACCAGTGGTATCCCCTGTTGCAGATGATCGAGCACGTGCTGCTGCACCAGGTAGACGCAGTCACCGGCGTAGTCCCGGTCCTGCCACTGGTAGTCAATGGTCTGCCATTCGTTGCTGTCGTGCTGTCGCAGTCGGATATTGCCGTCCCCGTCCAGTGTCAGGGTACCACCCGAACCCTCGATGCACATCTCGCCCATGGTCAGACGGCGGTTCTGAGCCCTGTGGTCGACCAGGCGGTTGCCGTCAAACAGGCCGCGCCGGCCGTTAGTGAAGTCGAACAGGATGATACCGCTGTCCTCCCCCGCGATCGCCGGGTTCAGCCGACGCAACTGAGCATAGACGCCGGTCATCTCTCCGAACAGATAGCGGAAGGTGTCGATCAGGTGAATGGCGGTTTCGTGCACCAGAAAACGTTCCATCTGCTGGAAGTAGGGCTGGCGGCTGAGATAGGCCTCTCTGCCCTGACCGTCCCCGGGGCGCAGCTTGAAAGTGACCTGGTAGGGTTCGCCAATGGCGCCATGGTCGATCAGTTGGCGCAGCTTGCCATACCAGGGCTGGAAGCGAAAATTTTCGTGGATGGCAACCTTGCCCGACTTGTCCTCGATATACGCCACCAGCGATTCCGCGTCGGCCAGCGATGGGGTGAAAGGTTTCTGGCAGATGGCGGCAATCCCGCGGTCAACCGCCGCCCGCACATACTCAGGATGGGTTGGAGGTGGAGTAATGATATCCAGCAGGTCAGGTTTGACCTGATCCAGCATCTCGGATAAATCGCCATAGGCCGTCTCAAAGCCAAAGCGCTCAGCGAACTCCTGGGCCCGGGGCAGGGTACGATTACAGACCGCGGTCAATTCGACCCGTCCTTCCTCCATCAGGTGCTGCCAGGCGTTGTAATGAAACTGGCTGAAGTAGCCGGTGCCGACTGTCGCAATACGCAATTTTCCCTGCATGAATATCCACCCTTTGGCGTTTGGCTGGTTTAGTATGCCGCGGCTTGCCCCACCGCGACCTCACAAATCTCAAGGCTGCCGACATTTACGCCCGGTTCAAAGCGGCGGTCAGACGACAAGATCATGCCCCAACCCGATTGCCGTCGGAACGGCGTGGCCCCGGGAAGTTCCAGTGTGTCGGCGCATGGCCCGGAATCGGACTTTTGAATCTGGCCAGGCGGTCGCCCAGCAGGCAGCCCAGATAGGCCTCGTTCAGGCCCGGTCCGGCGAATGCCAGGCTGGAGATGTTGCCTAACCGACGGCTCTTGACCTGGTCCAGATGTGGTCGGTTCATGGTTCCTGCCTGAAAGGCCTCTTCGACCCAGGCGAGGTGGGTCGGATCATTGTCCTCCAGCACCATGGTCTGGTTGCCGTCCGGGTCGACGCGGATTACCCGGTTGCTGACGATACTGGTGATCCAGACACCCCCCTCGGCATCGAAGGCCAGCCCGTCGGGGAAGGTCCCAGGGCCGAATTCCGTGATGGTCTGTCTGTTCGCCAGACTGCCATCGTCGCTGATGTCGAAAGCGGTCAGGCCTCGGGTGAAGGTCTCGTTGACGAACAGGCGGCGCCCATCGGGGTGCACCAGGCACTCGTTGGTGTAGCCCAGGCCGTCTGCGACCACCCTCGCACCGCGTCGGTCGAACAACACAATGAAGCCGTCGGCGTTGTCCGCGCGGTAGCCTTTGGCGCGCGGCACCAGCCGGGTGCTCACCGTCACCCAAAGGCGACCCTCTGCGTCCAAGTGGGCATAGTTGGTCGGTGGCAGCGGCTGGCCCTCGACCTCCACCAGGTAAGGGATCAGAGTGCCGTCTTCAGTCAGCCGGAAAACACCACCGTCGTCGTCTCCCAGATGGGTCAGCAACAGGGAGCCATCCGGCAGTAAGCAGATGCCGTTGGGTTTGATGTCGAAGCCGGGGGAGCGGGCCTGCAGCAGCCACTGGCTGCCGTCTGCCTCCATTACCGCGACCCCGCCACGCCAGTCCGCGCTGAAGATGCGGCCATTGGCGGTACAGAGTACGCATTCTGGCCGGTTCAGGCCCTGGCCGACAAACTCCAGGTCGTCAAGACCGACAGCGAGCCGGTTGTCGCTCACGGTGCAACACTCTGCCGAGTGGTGATAAAAAGGCGCCTGCCGCGACTGGCGGCCAGACGCCTGGGCTCCCTTTGCCGCCCGTAAACCATATCGTGTCCGTTTTTGTGTTGAAAAAAATATTAATTAATGTATACATTATAATCAGTCGCCTGTGAACCGTGTTGCCGAAAAAAAATGGCAATTTTCTCCGGGCGACAATCTGCGTCGCGAGACTACGCTTTGGAAGGCGGTTTGGAGAAGTGTTTTCACACGGCGAAAACGATAAGCACAAAGTGGAGGCATCCGATGAGTAAGTTACTAAGAATCCTGTCGGCCTGGCTGGTCGCAAGTTCGGTCGCTGTTGCCGGTGACTTTCCGGAACGCGACATCACCAACGTGGTGGTCTGGTCCGCCGGTGGCGGCACCGATGTCAGCAACCGGGTGGTATCGGCGGAGATGGCGAAGGCGCTCGGCGTCAACGTCAATGTCATCAACAAGCCTGGCGGCGTCGCCGGGTCGATCGGCATGAGTTATGTGTCCAAGCGCCCAGCCGACGGTTACACTCTGGTTGGACTCTCAGAATCCTGTGTTACGGCCGGTGTGCAGGGCGGTTGGGACCAGCGGATGAATATCTGGTATCCGTTTATCATCGGCGGATCGCCGGACCTCATCTCGGTTACCGCAAGTTCACCCTACAAGACCCTGAAAGACTTGGTTGAGGCGGCAAAGACGGACCCGCGCTCGATCAGGGCCTCGGCAAGCGGTGCTGGGTCGATTCATCATTTGAACCTGCTGGCGCTGATGAAAGGCACGGCTGCAGAGTTCAACTTTATTCCTTACGCCGGCTCAGCCCCCGCTCAGACGGCCGCCATGACGGGTGAAGTAACCGTGGTGGTGACCTCGCTGGCGGAACAGCAGCAATTGATCAAGGGCGGCAAACTGCGTGCCCTGGCGACTCTCACTAAGTCGGGCCAGACGCTGGAAGGGGTCGGGGAAATACCGTCGGCATTTGATTCTTACGCCAGTCTTAGCGAGTATCTGCCCATTTCGCAGGCGATCGGTATGGCGGTTCTCAACGACGCTTCGGATGAAGTCAAAGTGAAATTATCCGATGCCTTCAAGCAGGCCCTGGCCAGTGATGCAGTCAAGGAGTGGGCGGCAAAGAACTATTATGTGCTATCTGGTAAGACCGGCGAGGAAGCGCGCGAGGAGTTTGCCATGCTCGAGTCTCTGTTCGGATGGACCCTGCACGAACTCGGGGCGGCCAAGGTCGATCCGGCCATGCTCGGTATTCCCAAGCCGTAACAGAGTCTGTACCGTGAGGGGATCTGGGCGGCCGATTGCTGGCTGCCCAGGCCCTGATGGCTGATTCTCCAGGCGCACAATCCGGGAGGTCGACGGTAATGGAAGACGACAAGAGCAGGCTGCGCAGGCAGGATTTCCGCACTGGAATCCTGCTGATCCTGCTGGCACTGGGCATCATCTGGGAGGCTTCTTCCTACCCTATGACCGATTCCTACGGTGGTGTGCAGAATGTCTGGTACGTGTCACCGGCGCTGCTTCCCATTATCGTCGGCGTGCTTTTGTTAATACTGGCGTTGGTATTGACCGGTAATGCGCTGGCCTACCACGGTTGGCCCGCGGTATTAACGAGTAAAGCAGCTAAAACAGCGGAATCGCAACAGGGTGATCGTCGCTTTCTGGTGATCGTGCTGCTGATTGCCACCTTCGTCTACGCCTTCATACCGGTAGTTGATTTTTTCATCGCCAGTGCCTTTTTTCTATGTGCCTTCAGCGGTGCCTTCTATCTGGGAAGGCCTGCCGCCCTGCTGGCGAATGCCCTTGTATACTGCGCCGTCGGTATTGCCGTGAGGTTGGCGGGAACGGCCGGTATCGTTGATTCACAATGGCTAATGGATAGCGTCACCGCCGCCGGCATTCTGGTTCTGGTGTTGCTCGGCGCCCGTATCTGCAAGCAACAGCCTGACTGCCAGCGGCGCCTGAGAATCCTCCTGCTGGTCTCGTTGCTGGTGCCGCTGGTGCTCTGCCCGCTGTTCAAGTTCGGGCTGTTGGTGCCCCTGCCGACGGAGGGGCTGTTCATCGAGTTGATGGATCAGGCGAGATACGGCCTGCGAGCGATGATGGGATAGGGGAGCGGAATGCAGGCACTGGGTGACTTCGGGGTATTCTTCTGGACCATTTTCGGTCTGCTGGCGCAGCCGTCCAATATCCTGCTGCTGCTGGGCTCTAGCTTCCTCGGTATCGTCTTCGGCGCGCTGCCTGGCCTCACCGCCACCCTCGGTGTCGCCCTGCTGACGACGCTGACCTACGGAATGGACCTGAACACCGCCCTGATAGCGCTGCTTGGGATGTACGTGGGGGCCATCTACGGGGGTTCCTACCCGGCTATTCTGATCAATATTCCGGGGACCGCGGCAGCGGCGGCGACCGCTATGGACGGCTACCCGCTGGCCGAGCGCGGTGAAGGCGGCCGGGCCCTCGGTCTGACCACCACCGCGTCTTTCATCGGCACTACTTTCGGCATGGTCGTCCTGGTACTGGCGGCGCCCCTGATTACCGAAATGGCCCTGCAGTTCACTTCGTACGAATTTTTCCTGCTGGCCATTTTCGGTATTGTCATCAGTGGCACCCTGACCAGCAAAGACCTGGTCTACAAGGGTTGGATTGCCGGTCTGCTGGGGCTGATCCTGGCCTGCATCGGGCGCGATCGCCTGCAGTTCTTTCCAAGATTTACATTTGGCGTGCCGGAACTCGACGGCGGTATCGAAGTGGTGCCGGTGCTGATCGGCGCCTTCGGCATTCCACAGATCATCAAAGTGCTGCGCAACCGTCTGGCCCTGACCAAGCCGAAACCCTTTAGCCGCATCCTGCCCGAATTCGGTACCATTCTGCGTAACATGAAGCACATCATCCGTTCGGCCATGATTGGTGTCGGCATTGGTGCGGTGCCCGGTGTCGGCGAGGACATCGCCGGCTGGGTGTCCTACGGCACCGCCAAGAACACCTCGAAAAACCCCGAGGATTTCGGCAAAGGCGAACCAGCCGGTGTGGTCTCCACGGAGACCGCCAACAATGCCTGTATCGGCGGCGCGCTGATTCCGCTGCTCACCCTGGGCATTCCCGGAAGCCCGCCGGCGGTGATGCTGCTTGGCGCCCTGATGTTACATGGGGTTACGCCGGGTCCCATGATCGGACTGGAACGGCCGACCTTTTTTGTTGAGGTCTGCGCCGTCCTGTTCCTGGCATCCCTGGCGATGTGGTTGAACGGGATCTTTCTGGCCCGCCAGGTGGTGAAACTGCTGCAGATACCGACTGCCCTGTTTCTGCCGGTGGTGGCGGTGCTGTGCGTGATCGGTTCCTACGCCCTCGGTCTGAATATCTTCAATCTCTATCTGATGGTGCCGATCGGCATCATTGCCTATTTCCTCACCGAGATGAAATACCCCATCGCGCCACTGGTGATCGGCGTGATCCTGGGTCCGATGGCGGACGAGAACCTGCGGCGCGCGCTGATGGTCTCGGAAGGCAGTTTTGCTCCGTTTCTGGAGCGACCGGTAGCGATACTGCTGATCCTGGTTATTGTGTTGACCATTTTGAGTCAGGTACCCGCCTATCGGCGCTGGCGCACGCGGCTGTGGCAGCGCATCACCCAACCAAAGGAGCCCCGGGAGGGCTGACGCATGTCTATCGTTCTCGGCTGTATCGCCGACGATTTTACCGGTGCGACCGATCTGGCCAACACCCTGGTGCGGCAGGGGATGCGCACCGTACAGGTGATCGGTGTACCCAGTCCGGCCGCCGAAATCGGCGATGCCGAGGCGGTGGTGGTAGCGCTCAAATCGCGTACCGCGCCGCTCGAGGACGCAGTGCAATGGTCGCTGGACGCCCTGACCTGGCTGCGCGCCCGGGGCGCGACGCAGATATTCTTCAAGTACTGTTCGACCTTCGATTCTACCGACCGGGGAAACATCGGGCCGGTTAGCGAAGCGCTGATGCAGGCCCTGGAGAGCGACTTCACCATCGCCTGCCCGGCCTTCCCGACCAACGGCAGGACCGTCTACCAGGGTTATCTGTTCGTCGGAGAGAAACTCCTTTCGGAGTCGGGGATGCGAGATCATCCTTTGACGCCGATGACCGATTCCAGTCTAGTCCGGGTGCTGGGGCGTCAGGCCAGTCATCCAGTCGGACTGGTGTCCTACGCAACCGTGTCCCAGGGTGCCGAGGCTATCGCCGATGCCTTCCGGGAGCTGCGTGCATCGGGCAAACGCCATGCCGTGTTGGATGCGGTGACCGACCCGGACCTGCTGGCGATCGGGACTGCCTGTCAGGGTCTTCCGCTGGTCACAGGCGCCTCCGGTGTCGCCCAGGGCCTGCCCCAGAATTTTCGCCGCAGTGGCCTGCTGGGCGCGGGTTCCCAGGCGCAGCTGCCCGAGGTCGACGGACAGTGCGTGGTGCTGGCCGGCTCCTGCTCTGCGGCTACCCGGACCCAGCTTGAGGTGGCGCGCAACTGCTGGCCGGGGTTCGCTATCGACCCTTTGCAGATCATGGACGGTCGCCAGACGGTGGAAGACATCCTCGACTGGGCCGAGTCCTGTATGGGGCAGACGCCGGTCCTGATCTACTCCAGTGTAGCACCGCGGGCGGTACACCATATTCAGCAGGAATTAGGGCGGAATCAGGCCGGAGAATTGGTGGAGAATACCATGGGCCAGCTCGCCACCGGGTTGGTGCAGCGCGGCGTGCGTCGACTCATCGTCGCCGGTGGAGAAACCTCCGGCGCGGTGGTACAGAGTCTGGGCATCAGTGGTCTGCGTATCGGCCCGGAAATCGACCCGGGCGTACCCTGGTGCGAGACCATCGACCCGTCACCACTGGCCCTGGCGCTGAAGTCCGGCAACTTTGGTGCAGACGATTTCTTCCTCAAGGCCTTCGGAATGCTGCCGTGAATGAGAACACATTGCGCGAACAGATTGTCCGGCTGGCGAAATCCCTCTTCGATCGCGGGCTGACCTTCGGCAGTTCTGGCAATATCAGCGTGCGTGTCGACGATGGCTGGCTGATGACGCCGACCGGTTCTTCCATGGGCGACCTGGACCCGGCGCGTATTTCCCTCCTGGACGAGGCCGGTAACTGGCGGTCGGGGGATAAGCCCACCAAGGAGGCTTTCCTGCATCTTACAATGTACCGGCAGCGTGCGCAGAGTGCTGCCGTGGTGCATTTGCATTCCACCCATTCGGTTGCCGTAAGCTGCCTGGCGGACCTGGACCCCAAGAATGTTTTACCCCCGATCACGGCTTACTATGTAATGCGGGTCGGTAGCCTGCCGCTGATTCCCTACTTCCCGCCCGGGGATGTGGATCTGGCCCGGGCGGTGGGAGAGATGGCGTCCCGACACCACGCGGTGCTGCTCGCCAATCACGGTCCGCTGGTGGCGGGAAATTCACTGCTGGATGCGGTTTATGCCACCGAGGAACTGGAAGAGACAGCGAAGCTGTTTTTGCTGTTGCGGGGTGCCCGTACGCGCTTTCTAAACGAGCAACAGGTCAGCACGCTGAAACAGCGCTTTCCGTCCTGACAGAGGTATCGCTATGTACATTGTCACCGTGGACTTCTTGGTGGAAAAGAACCGGCTGCAGGCGTTTCGTGAAGCGATGATGGAGCAGGCGAGCAATTCCCTGCAACGGGAGGCCGGCTGTCTGCGCTTCGATGTCGCCTGCGATCCGCAACGGCCAGAGCTGATCTTTCTCTACGAGATCTACCAGAGCAGGGAGGCCTTCGATCTGCATCTTCTGTCGCCGCACTTCAAGGCCTTTGACGCCAGGGTGAAAGACTGGGTGGCGGAGAAGAAGGTACGACCGTTTCAGCTCCTGTGGCCGCTTCCCTCCGGCGGTTGAAGACAAGAGAGTAGTGGGTTGCAGGCAGCACCGGCGGCCGCGCCCCGATCAACACCCTAAGCCGCACCATCCGACTGTTGGCACAGGGGGGGGAGTCGTTGCGCCTGTTGTGGCGCGGCGGGTCCTTGCTGCGGCTGTGCGACCGCCTTCGGAAACCAGGCCAGCGAAGCTATGTTGCAACAGATTTTCAGTGTTGTCTTTCCCATCCTGACCATTGTGCTGGTTGGCTATTTCTATGGCCGCCGACATGCGCCGGATATGGCTGCGGCCAACCAGATCAATATAGACCTGTTCGTCCCGGCGCTGATTTTTCACGTGCTTTCGGCCCGGGATTTTCACCTGGGGGAATACCAGACACTGGCCCTTGCCGGAATGGCAGTGGTGCTGGGCTCGGGCCTCATCGCCTGGCCCCTGGCCCGCCTGCTGGGCTATCAGGTCAAGACCTTCGTGCCGCCGATGATGTTCTCCAATGCCGGTAACATGGGATTACCGTTGGCGCTGTTTGCCTTCGGTGAGCAGGCCCTGCCGGCGGCGGTGGTGCTGTTCCTGGTCGAGACCGGTCTCCATTTCAGCGTTGGCATGAAGATGATGGATACCCGCACCTCATTGCTGCAGCTGCTGCGCATTCCCATGTTGCTGGCGACCTTTGCCGGCCTCTCGGTTAGCCTGACCGGCCTGGTCGTACCTGAGTTATTGGCGGTGGTGATTGAAATGCTCGGCCAGGTGGCGATACCGTTGATGCTGTTCTCGCTTGGAGTTCGCATGACGGCGGCAGATCTGCGCGACTGGCGCATGGGCGTGGCCGGGGCCCTGCTGTGCCCGCTGAGCGGCGTTCTGATGGTGCTGCTGCTCGGGTCGTTGCTGGCGCTGACCGACCTGCAGTTCAAGCAGTTATTGGTGTTCGGAGCACTGCCCCCGGCGGTGCTCAACTATATGGTGGCCGAGCGCTACCGGCAGGAACCTGACCGTGTCGCCTCTATCGTGCTGATGGGCCACCTGGCCAGCTTGGCGGTCATCCCTGTGACTCTGTTCTTTGTGCTATGAGCGGCAGTGGCGGGGCCAGTATACCGGTAGCAGAGAACAGGCATCCGGCCAGTGCTACATCTCTTCGGCAGTCGCCGGTGCGTACCATATACGGGTAGGTTCGCCCATGTCGCTGCGTTCTATCCATACGAGATGAATTCCACCTTCGTCGTCCATGGCAATGCTGGGGTTGGATTGCTCTCCCGGGCCGGAAGCGGGCGGCGGGGCGAAATCGTCGCTCCAGGCCAGGTCTTCGAAGTCGCTCAGCCAGATGTCGGAGGTGCCGTTGCGATAGTCATCCCAGGCAACGACGAAGGCGCCGTCGCTGTTGCCGGCAACCGCGGGGTTGTAATGGGGCAGTTCGTCACCTCGGCTGCCCTGCACCCGTTCGTTGGGGCCGTAGCTCTTTCCGCCTTCGCTGCCCAGGCTGGCATAGATGGCATATCCTTTCCCGCTCCTTCTTTTGTCCATCCAGACTGCCGCCACTTCGCTGTCGCCGAATCTCGCCAGGGCGACCCGGGTTACGCCGTTGCCCTTGTCGTAGGCGTTTCGATTGGATAAGAATTCGTTGAGTTCCCCGGGTGGGGAGAACTGACGACCGTCCCTGGAGTGGCTGTAGAGCAGCCGGGTGTGCCCCGCCCGGCGGTCCTCCCAGGCAAGGGCCAGGCCCGAGGCGCCGACTGCAATGCTGGGATAGAGTTGCGGTGCACCGCTGTCGGCGAATTCGACAGCTAACGGCTGACTGGCACTCAGTTTTCCGGCCTCGTTCGCGCGCAATTGGCTGACATGGATCGCAGGATGCGCTGCCTGCCGCTCACGCCACGCGGCGTAGGCCTGGCCGTTCCATGCGTCGACGCTGATATGGCCCGCCGCCCGCGTCGACAGCTTAATCGAGGGACCCAAGCGGTTGGGTTCGAAAATCCTGGCAAACACCGCATTGTCTTCTTCCCAGACCAGCGCAAATCTGCCCTCGCCCAGGCCGGCAATCGCCGGTTCGTAGGCGTCTCCCTCGCCACTGATTAGCGTCGGGCTGTCGAATGTGGATGCGTCGATGCTTTTGCTGCCAGCGTAGACCCGGGGCCTGCCGTCGCGGTTGTCTTCCCAGGTGACGGCAACCCGGTTACCGGAGAGCGCGATGTTTTTGCGGCCTGCCGAGTCGAGGTGATGAAAAACCCCCGTTTTTGGCTCATCGGTTACGGCGATAGGTTCGGCGAAGTGCCAGCTCCAAGCCGCCTGCGCCTGAAAAGGCAGCAGCAACAGCAGTAAAGGCAGGAACTGTGTCTTCATCGCTTCATTCAGCACCTATGTACTGTTTGAAGGTCTGAGATCCATAGTGTCCGCCGATGATGTAGTCGTCGTACTGTTTCATTTTTTCAATGCTCTTGAATCCAGCCAGTTTCATCAGCGGGGTTTCGTCGGGGGTCAGAAAAATAAAGGTCGGGGTCCCCAGAATCCGCGTGCGGGACGCGAACTGCATCTCTGTGATACGTTCGTCGTTGGGCAGGGTCAGGCGTTCGCCGCTCTCAGTGTCCACATAGGCCAGTATGTAGTGATCGTTGTAGCGTTGTTTGATCTGATCGTCGCTGAAGACCTCCTTGTGCATCTTGCGGCAGGTGCTGCATCCATAGCGCCCAAAATAGAGGAACACCGGTTTCTTCTGCGCTCGTGCCTGGCTCATGGCCTCCCCGTAGGAGAGGAAATTATATCCTGCCGGTAGCGCCGCCTGCGCTTGGGCGTTTATGAGTAGGCTGAAAATGCCCGTGACCATCGCCAGCAGCAGGTGGCCGTAAATCTTTCCTCTAGCTTCTTTCATGGTGCATGCCTCAAACCTAAAATAGTGTTAGAAGCATAGGGCAGCGGAGATGCGTCACGCAATCCCTTGCGCTGTTTATCCGCAGCCACTTTGCAATGCGGGCAGAAACTATATTCCTTGTGTCAAAAGTTGGTAAGGAAGAACGGGATCAGCACTGCGTTGACCAGATCGATAAAGAAGGCGGCGACCAAGGGCACGACGATAAAGGCCAGGTGCGAGGCGCCGTAGTGTTGCGTCACCGCTGCCATGTTGGCCATCGCGGTGGGGGTGGAGCCTAGCGAGATGCCGCCAAAGCCGGCCGATACCACGGCTGCGTCGTAGTTGCGTCCCATGACCGGGAAGATGATGAAGATATTCACCGCTACGGCTACCGCGAATTGCGCCGCGAGAATGGTGATGATGGGGCCTGCAAGATCGATCAGGGTCCACAACTGCATGCTCATCAGCGACATGGCGAGGAAGGTGCCGAGCGCGATGTCGGCGATCAGGGCGATCGCCGGGGTGCGGCTGGGCCAGCGCCTGCCGCTGATACGCGGGAAGTTCTTGGGGATCAGGTTGGTGATCAGGATGCCGGCAAACAGGCAGGTCACGAACAGCGGCAGTTTCAGGCCCAGTTCCTCCAGGCCCTCATTCAGCAGCAGGCCAATGATGGCGGATATGTGTATGGCGAGCACCGCGTCGAGAAAATCCAGATGGGTAATACCCCTGTCAGTCCTTTCTTCCGACAATCCCACGTCCATGGGCTCCACCGTTTCGGGCTTGAGATTGTGCCGGTTGATGAGGAACTTGGCGATCGGGCCGCCCATGAGGCTGGCGAGAATCAGTCCGAAAGTGGCGCAGGCCACGCCGATCTCCATGGCATTGCTGACACCGAAGTCCTCGGCGATCCTCGGGGCCCAGGCGATGGCGGTGCCGTGACCCCCGATCAGGGAGACAGAGCCGCCCAGCATGCCGACTGCTGCTGGCTGGTCGAACAGGGAGGCGACCGAAATGCCAGTGAGGTTCTGCACAACCATATAGGCGATGGTGATGGAAAGCAGTATCACCAGGGGTTTACCGCCAGCCAGCAGGTCTTTCACGCTGGCGTTGATGCCAATGGTAGTGAAGAAATAGACCAGCAGGACATCACGGGCAGCCAGATCGAATTCGATCTCGACGCCGGTAGCGGCATAGACCAAGGTGAAAATCAGGGTGAAGAGCAGCCCGCCGGTTACCGGCTCCGGGATACTGAAATTCCTGAAGAAGCCGACGGCGTTATTCAGCCGCTTGCCGGCAAAAAGCACCACGATGCCGAGGGTGACAGCAAAGAAGCTGCCGACTTGAAGGACCCCGTCATTGATTTGCAAGATTTCCGACATTGCTTCGCCTTTGGTTTGGGTGTGATTGCGGGGGATAGGGTAACGCAGATGTCGATGTCAGATAAAGACTCTGTGCTCGCTTGCCTTCGCCGGGGAGGGGGAGGCGGGAAGACTCAAAAAACACCAGGCATGGCCGCCAATCTACAGGACAACCAGGTGCTGTCAGGATAGCCGTCGATTCCCCGAAAACCTTGATGGAAACAGGAACTTGTTGAAGCTGATCGAAAAAGCCCGCCGCCATGCCTCGATTGCCAGCGGTAATTTTGCCAGACTGTTCGCCGGTGCGGAGATACCGCCGCTGCCGGCGACCGTTTCCCGTCTGGTAAAGGAAGTAGGCAAGGATGAGCCGGACCTTCAGCGCATCAGCGAACTGATTACGGCGACACCGGAGATAGCGGCAAAGGTACTGCAGACGGTCAACTCCGCCTATTTCGCTCTGCCGAAGCCGGTTTCCAGCATCATGCGGGCGGTGACCATGCTGGGGCTGCGTCAGATTCGGCCCCTGATACTCTCCTTTTCCATGAAAAAATCGCTCTCGCCGGCCAATGATAGCTTGTTCGATCAGCAGGGGTTCTGGTCCGACGCGCTGCTCAAGGCGTTGATCGCCCGCGCCCTGGCAGACAAATGCTGCAGGGATGAGCGCGAGGAGGCATTCACCGCCATGCTGTTGGCAGATATCGCGCTGCCCATGCTGCTGACCGCCTGGGGGGAGTACTACACGCCGGTGATCCAACAATGGCAGGTTGAACAGACCCGCCTGTCCCACGCCGAACAGGCGAGTTTCAAATGGGATCACGCCCAGGCCGGCGCCTGGATCCTGCAGAGCTGGGAGTTCCCGCCGGAACTGGTCTGCCTGGTCGGGTTGCATAACACTGATCTGGAGAAACTTCGTCAGATTGGTCTAGAGGACTCGGCCGCGTTGCCGGTGACTATTGCCGCACTGGTCCCAAGCAGTCTGCGGCCTGGCGCCCAGCGTGCGCAGCAGATGATAGATACTGCAACCAGCCAGTTGCCGCTGGATTTCTCTGCCCTGGCTGAAATACTGGGGCAAGTGCGGGCCGATTTTCAGGAAATCTGTGGCCTGTTCGATCTCACCCCGGAGTTGGGTCTCCTGGCACTGGAGGCCTTAGACCAGGTGTTGGTCAGGCAAGGCGTCGAGGTTGCCTCTTGAGCAAGGGCCGCGACCAGGGGGCTGTCAGGGGTGAGGTGACGGAAAGTGCACCGCAATACGGCCTGCTGTTTCGGGTCATCGCGTTTTTCACCCATCTGCAACTCGGTTATCTGCTGCGTGACGGCAGGCACTCGCTTAGTGCCGTGCGTATCTTTGTCTTCCTGGAGGGAGTGAGTGCGCTGGCGATCATCGCTGCTGCGGCCTACCTGGCAAGGCTTCCGCTGCTGTTCCCACCGCTGGCACCATCTGCTTTCATCCTGTTCAGAACACCGCTGTCCCGGCCGGCCAGTCCGCGGGTTGTTTTTCTGGCTCACTGTCTGGGGATGCTTGTAGGCCTGCTTATGCTGCATTTATTTTCCCTGCTGTTTCCCGAGGCGAATCTGCAGGGTGACGATGCACTCAACTGGCCGCGTATATTTGCGCTGGCGCTGGCCATGGGCCTGACCAGCCTGGTAATGATCCTGTTCGACTGCGCCCATCCGCCTGCCACCGCCACCGCCCTGGTTGCCGCCATGGGGTATTTCGACGGTCTGCTGCAGATTGCGGCGCTGCCTGTTGCGGTGCTTCTGCTGCTGGCTCAGGCGCTGGTTTTCAACCGGTTGCTTGGGGGGTTGCCATTCCCGCTCTGGTCGTTCGACCCCAAGGTCGCAAGACAGTACCCCGATCTGGCAGGACTGGGAGATCAGCAGACACCCTATTGGGATAAGGTGACGGAAGAGGTTTTCGAGCGGCGCAAACGCTGAATGTTGGGGCATCGAACTCGGCCCCCAGGCCATTAGCGATTCGGCACAGTCAGCCGGTAGTTTTTCGGTTGCCCCCGGCGCCCTCCGCTAACCGCATGTCCAGCCAGCCATGCACAAGCAACGCAGTCAGGATGATCGTACCACCGATCAAAGATTCCCGGGTGACGGACTCTCCCAGCATCAGCCAGACCCAGACCGGGCCCAGCAGGGTTTCCAACAGCAGGAATAGACTCACTTCGGGTGATGTCAGGTAGCGGGTACCAGAGCTGACAAGCACCAACGCCAATGGCATCTGCACAAGACCCATCAGCGCCAGTATCGTGTAACTGTGGAGTGACAGATGAAGGGGCGCACTCTCGGGTAAGGCGATCGCCGCGGTAATCAGTCCACTGACCGCGACTAAAGGAATACGAGGCATGTCGTGATGGCGGCGTAGCAGGGTCAAGTTGCCACCCAAAGTCATGGAGGCACCAAGGGCATAGAGATTTCCCATGGTTTGGGAAAAATCCAGGGAGCCGCTGAAAACCAGCGAGACGCCGACGACTACCAGGATACAGGCGAGCCAGGTGTGCAGGGCAACCCTTTCTTTCAAGAGAAAATGACTGGCCGCGGCGGCAAACAGAGGGGCAGTGGCGATGAGCACCACTGTGTTGGCGACACTGGTCGAACTGATGGCGAGTACGAACAGTGCACTGCCGATACCCTGCAGCAGTGCCGTGAAGAGCGCCGCCAGTCGAAAGCTGACAAACAGTCGTATCGATTTTTTCTGTCTTTGCAGGCCGATGAGAAGGAACAGGGAGAGGGCCATAAACGCCCCTCGCCAGAAGATCACGTCCCAGGCAGCTGCACCGGCCAAACGAATCAGCAATGCGTCGAAACTGAGGACCAGGACCCCGCAGACGACGATGATGATGCCGGTTCTGTGGGGGTATTTGACACTGCCTGATCGCATCTGTTCGATTCAGGATATTTAGGCGACAGCCCTAGATATCCAACGGCTCCGGTGCTCCCAGTTCGTATCCCTGGGCATAGTCGACGCCAATAGTCTTCAGGATGTGGAGAGTCTCTTGATTTTCGACATGCTCAGCGATGGTTTGAAGCCCCATCACATGGCCCACCTTATTGATTGCCTCCACCATGACCCTATCGACCTCATCGCTGGATATATCCCGGACAAAGGTACCGTCGATCTTTAGAAAGTCGACCGGTAGATTCTTCAGATAGGCGAATGACGACATGCCGCTGCCGAAATCGTCCAGCGCAAAACGACAGCCTAACTGTTTTAACTCAGTCATGAACAGGGTGGCGCGTTGCAAATTGGCAATCGCCGCGGTCTCGGTGATTTCAAAACAGATTTTGCTGGCAGGGACTGCTGAATCCTTTATCTCATTGATTAAAAACTGGAGAAAAAAGTCATCGGCCAGGGTGGTGCCTGATAGATTGATAGTGAAAAATACCAATGTGTCCAGTTGGAACTCAGAATCGCCCAGCCATTGCAGGGTGGTGCGCACTACCCAGCGATCCATCGTGGGCATCAGGTTGAATCTTTCTGCGGCGGGAAGAAACGCCCCGGGGGGGATCGTATGTCCGTCCCTGTCCCGCAACCCGATCAGAATCTCGAAACACTCCCCCCTCGCAGGGTTTGGATCGATGTTTACAATGCGTTGTCGGCGAAGGAAAAAACGCTTATCTTCAAAGGCTTGATGAATGCGGGATACCCACTGCATCTCGCCATGCCGGCGCACAAGATCGACATCATCGGGTTCGTAGACGTGGGCGCGGTTACGACCAGCCTCCTTTGCGGCATAGCAAGCGGTGTCGGCTTTGCTAAGGGCGGTGCTGATGCTCTCAGTGGCCGTATTGATGGCCACTATGCCAATGCTGACCCCGATGCTGAATATTTTCTTTTCCCAGACAAAACGGAACTCCTGCACGACTGAACGCAGATCGTCCACCACGCGCATGGCGTCTTCCATCGGGCAATTCTCGAGCAGTACACCGAATTCGTCTCCTCCCAGGCGGCCCAGGGTGTCGCCCTGACGGACCCGTTTGTGCAACACCGTACTGAGTTGGCGAAGCAGCTCGTCTCCAGCTACATGACCGCAGGTATCGTTGACCACTTTGAACTGGTCCAGATCCAGGTAACAGAGTACATGTTCCGCCTCTTCCGCTGCCACGCTCTCCATCGCCTGGCGCAGTCGGCGCTCGAATGCGTAGCGATTCGCTAGCCCGGTCAGGGAGTCGTGGGTTGCAAGATAGTCCATCTTGCGCACCATCGCCCGGTTGTCCGCTACATTGCGAAACACCACAACGGCGCCCGCTATTTTGCTCTCTTCACTGAACGGGAAGGCGGAGTATTCCACCGGGAAGGAGCTGCCATCCTTGTGCCAGAAGACTTCGTCGTTTACCCGGACCCCTTCTTTGCCCGTCAGCGCCTGAAGAATGGCGCACTCCTCTGCCGGGTAGGCCAGGCCCCCGGGGCGTGTATGGTGTGTGAGCTCGTGCATGTTGTTGTCGAGCAGCTCTTGGTTGCTAAACCCCAGCATCTCCTGGCCGGCGCGATTGACGAAAGTGCAGTTTCCTTCACTGTCAATGCCGAAGATGCCCTCTCCCGCCGAGTCGAGCAGCAGGCGATTACGCTCGTTAACGCGCAGCAGTTCGCGCTCGGTCTTTACCCGTTCGGTGATATTGATGCCGGTGGCTATGATATAGGTAATATCTCCACGGGCGTCAACGAGCGCCGTATTCGACCAGTCGATCATGTATCGGGTGTTATCACGAGCGATCCACTCGTTCTGGTGTTGATTGGGGAAATGTCCCGCTGTGAGTCGCTGAAATACGTCGCGTACCGGTTCCCGGTCTTCGGGAATTAACAGGAAATCCCAGGGGTATCGGTCTTTGATCTCTCCAAAACGATATCCTGTCAATTCCTCGCAGCTTCGGTTAAAGCGGACAATATGCCCCTGTTTGTCCATTACGATCACCAGGCTGGCGACAGTGTTCAGTATTGCATCGGTGAAATCCCTCTCCCTGCGTAAATCCAGCTCAGCCTGTTTTCGCTCCGTAATATCCTTGCAAGCCGAGATGAAATACTGGGGTGCACCTGTTTCGGATCGCACCAGGGAGACAATCATCTGGCCCCACACCAGACGGCCGTCCTTGTGTCGATAACGCCTCTCCAGGTTGTAAGTGTCAATTTCTCCCGAGATTGCCTTCTGCCGGAGTCGAAGACTCGCCTCCAGATCGCGGGGATCACTGATCTCCTGCATCGATGACCGAAGCATTTCCTCATGGGAATAGCCGAGGAATTCACAGAGGCGCTGATTGACCTGAAGGAAATGTCCTTCCAGATCCAGCTGGGCAATGCCCACTGCCGCCCGTTCGAAGATTACCCGGAAGCGAGCCTCGCTCTCGCGGAGGCGCTGCGAGTACTGCTGCAGCTTCAGGTACCAGATACCCAGTAGGAGTCCGGTACCGGACCCAAACAGGATCGGCACGGTATATCCTTTCAGCAATAGCAGGGGTACCCCGAGAGCTAGTTTCTGAAGCATGGAGAAGCAGATCAGCAGCGCCATGCCAGCCAAGGCAAAGGAAGAAAGGGTCTTTATGGGCTTATTTGTCATATTCCGGATTGGCCATTCTTTCACTGGCGGTTTTTCCTGGTGTCCCTTCGATGAACAACCAGTGTTCTGGGATACAATCTGAAGGACATCCCGGAAAAATTCGAGGCACCCCTTCCGGTGCGCGGACGCAGCACTGTTTTCGTGCGCGTAAACGCATGAAAGTAAGTTGGTATTGCCGGTAAAAGACAGTTTTCTGTTTTCAAACTACCGATTTACGATTACTCGATTACGGCCGTTTTCCTTGGCGGTGTAGAGGGCGGAATCCGCTAACCGGATCAGCTCGACAGGGTCCTGGACATCCATCTCCGGGTAGGAAGTGACTCCCAGGCTGACGGTGGTCTGAATCTGTTGCTCACCCTCGACAATGGCCGTCTCCTCAATGACGCGCCGCACGCGTTCTGCTACCTCATAGCTGTTCTGTTTCGAGGCGCCCGGAAGAATGATCAGAAACTCCTCGCCACCATAGCGAACAAGAATGTCGCCCTCCCGCAGGGCGGTCTGACTGGCGTGGGCTACCCGGTTTAATACCCTATCACCGATCAAATGACCATAGCTGTCGTTTATTTTCTTAAAATGATCGATGTCGTACATAAGGATGCCAAGCGGCGAACTGGTGCGTTGAGCGCGCTTTAACTCCTCCCGCAGGCGGGTCATCCCAAACCTGCGATTGTAGGTTCCAGTGAGCGGATCCATGGCGGCCATACGCTGCATGCGGTCATGAGTTACGGCGTTGTGCAGTGCAAGACAAAAGCTCTGGCGAAAGAGTTCCAGCAGTCTCAAGTCGTCGGCAGTAAAGGCGCGGGTGCTGGCCAGAACGATGGCGCCTAAGACCAGCTCTTTGTAGTTGATCGGCAATACGATCAGTTCACGCGGCTGTAACCTGGCAACGAGACCGTCGATAGCCGTATCTTCGGGAAATGTAATTTTCTGGTACTCCAATGTTTTCAATGCGATACGAACATGATCACTGTTTGCCAAATGGCTGGCCTCTGTTAGTCCATGCTGAGCAATATTGACCATCTTGCCTTCCTGTTCCACCAGTATTGCCCCGGCGGTTGCCCCCGCGTACTTCTGAAGAAGCCCGAGCCCCTGCTCAGCTAATAGCGGTACCTCCAGTTGAGAGGAAAGCGCTTTGGTGAAGGCGTTCGCGGCATTCTCCACCTCATGGGCCCGTATCAGTGCGCTGATCAGGCCATTGAAAGAACTGGCACATTCACCCAGTTCATCGCGAGTATCAACCGGTACCCTGCAAGTCTCTGGATCACAATCATACTGACCCGCCGAATAGGTGGCGTTGCTGATGTTCTCGGCGACCGTGTTCATGTGCCGAGACAACAGGCGTAAGCGGGGTTGAATCACATGACGGGCCAGTCCGAAATTAAAGGCCCCCACTGCCAGTCCAGCTACCAGGGTGGCGCTAAAAAAACGCATGCTGAAGGCGATGTCCGGTGAAACCCCCAGCAATGTGATGAATGCGGGAAATAATAAACCGACCGTCAATCCAAAGCCGACCATCCAATATGCCAACGCCCGGAAAAGGTTTCGCTCCCGCGGGATCGCAACCGGTCCGGTTCGGCCATCCTGCATTTTCGATTCATCTGTCATCACATCGCCTTTCAGATAGGGCTTTCTAAACTGTTCAGGTCAGCGCAAGCAAACAAGGCGAAAGCCGCGTCGCAGATTTCGCAAAATGGCCGATTGAGCCTGGACAGGCTTACACCGGGAAACGTCTATTGGGTACTTCGACTAGTCCCTTCCATCGGATTGGTCGATATGACGATCGAAAAAGAACGATATTACATATCCTTTATTTTCATCCGGTTACGCGCACAAAAAATAGTGATGCATCCCTGTAATATAGGAGCACCTCGAAATTTCCGAGAGACCCTATGTCCCGTTAGAACCGACGCTCTCATCCTGCAATCCACACCCACTACCAGATTTGTCGGCTGTCTAACGAACTTTGTTAAATATATCTGCATAACATGTTGAAGCACCGACTCTAGAAAGTAAATTCGGGCTGCAAATTACCTGATTCTGTAACCACCAAAAACAAACCCGGAGACCTTTCCTCCCGAGGTATCGTAGACAAATAGCTGCAAGTAGCATCAGCATCCTTTTTTTCAGTCTTGCGGGAAGAATCGAGAAAATGCTGTGCGCCGTGGAAAGATACCGGGTCTGGGGATCTTTTTGCAGGTCCTCTAGTGTCTAAAGGAAATCCTGGCCGCACCGATAGCAAGGAGGTAACGGACCGCAATAGACGTGCGGCGTCAAAACTCAATTTTATTTAGGCATCAATATGAAGGTTATGACCATCCGAACAAAGATGTTGGCAACCTTTGGCGTACTGATTCTGCTGCAGGGGGTTCAGGGTGCCTTCCTTTTCACGCACTCGGCTCGAGTGAACGAGACCGCGGTTCGGGTCGCGGAGCAGTATCAGCCGCTGGTATCCAAGGCCTATGAACTGAGGATAGCCGTCATCCAGATACAGCAGTGGCTGACCGACATCAGTGCCACCCGGGGGCTGGACGGTCTCAATGACGGTTTCGACCAAGCCGCTGCCCGTTATCAATTGGCCAAGGTGCTGCTTTCGGAGCTGGTAACCCTGGATGCGCGGAACGCGGCATATTATGAAGAAGCAGGCCCTGCGCTGGATGCCTACTACAGTGCCGGGAAGACCATGGCGCAGGCCTATGTTGAGCAGGGGCCGACTGAAGGCAACCGGCAGATGGCAGGCTTCGACGCTGCCGCCGAGGCGTTGACTCAGAAGGTGGATGAACTGCTGGCGTCCGCCCGGGAGCGCCTGGATCATCAGGTGTCGCTGCAGACCGACTCCGCTTTTCTGATGAAGAATATGACCCTGCTGTCTTCAGTGCTGTTTTTGGGGATTCTTGTCTCTCTGGCGTTGGTTGCGCTGCGTACAGTGCTGGCGCCAATCAGCGCCATGACCAGGATGGCCCGGGATCTGGCTCAAGGGGAGGGGGATTTGACCAAACATCTCGACGATTCACGCGGCGATGAACTTGGTATCGCGGCAAGCTGGATTAACCAGTTCGTCTCCAAAACGAAGACGACCATACAAACAATCAACGAGGTAACGGGGGAGATCCGTGGCGTTGCGGGGCACCTGGCCTCTGTCGCGGAACAGGCGGACAGTGATATGTCGGCCCAGCTGCAGGAGAGTCAGCAGGCGGCGACCGCCATGAATGAGATGCTTGCCTCGGCGCAGGAAGTTGCACGCAATGCGAGCGAGACTGCCAGCGGTACCGAGGCGGTCAACGGCCAGTCGCGCGCCGGCAAGGCGGTCATAGATACCACTAGTTCACAGATTGAGGCGCTTGCCAATGAGATGGACAAGGCGCAGAAGGTGATCGAGCAACTGGGAGAAGAAAGCGCGAGTATCGGTTCGGTGCTCGATGTCATCAAAGGCATTTCCGAACAGACCAACCTGCTTGCCCTGAATGCCGCTATCGAGGCCGCCCGGGCCGGCGAGCAGGGGCGGGGTTTTGCGGTGGTTGCCGACGAGGTGCGCACCCTGGCCAGTCGTACGCAGCAGTCCACGGAAGAGATTCAGGAGATGATCAACCGTCTGCAGAGCAGCAGCAGCGAAGCTATTTCAGTGATCGACGCCGGAGGCAGACTCGCCCACACATCGGTGAGTTCGGTGCAGCAGGCGAACGAATCCCTGGAGGAGATCCGCTGTCGCATCGAGACTATCAGTGAGATGAATACCCAGATCGCGACTGCGGCCGAAGAACAGAGCCAGGTATCGCTGGAGATCGACAGGAATATAACGAACATCGCTCAGGTTGCCCAAAACAACGCGCAGAGCGTCTCTCTGCTGAACAGTACCAGTGAGAAGCTGAAGTCGAACCTGCAGCATCTGGATCAGATAATGGGGCAGTTCAAGACCTGAGGCGGAGAGACTACGCTTGCCCGCACTTCGTTTCCCGGGACAGCAGTTAGAAAGGCTGGTGCGCGACGCACCAGCCCAATTTTTTCCCACCGGCGCCGAACGGTGTGAACCCTTCAGGGTAGCGGTCAAGGTTGCCTTTTCTACTCCATACGTTTGAACTCGCGGCTCTCCAGATAGAGATAGCGCACCATTTCGTATTCGAAAGGGGAGCTCAGGTCGCCGTAGGAGAAGGCGAGATTATCGCGCGTCTGGATCACTTCCAGGACCGTCAATGGAAGAGAGGCCCAGATTGCTTTGCGGACACCGAAGACGTTGATCTCCCGGCTGATCATAAAATCACCTACCAGGCCAGTGGTGTCACGCATGGAGGAGGGCCCGAACAGGGGTAATACCAGGTAGGGGCCGGTGCCGATTCCGTAGAAACCCAGGGTCTGGCCCAGGTCCTCTTCGTATTTAGGCAGGTCCAGGCGCGATGCCATATCCATCAGACCGAGGATACCGATGGTCGTGTTGGTGGCAAAGCGGGCAGCGCTGGAGGCTGCCTTCTTTCCCTTGAACTGCAGTGCCAGGTTGACAAAGGTCGTAACCTCATTCAGATTGGCGAAAAAGTTGGTCACCCCTTTCCGCACAAGCCCAGGAACCGCAAAGCGGTAAAGTCGCACGGCCGGCAACAGCACATAGTTGTCCAGATAGCCATTGAAAACGTAAAGCCTTCGGTTGACCGGTCCCCAGGGGTCGTAAACATCAAAGAAAGATAGTTGACCCGGTGGCGGAGTGAAGCTCTCTTCCATCCCCTGGTAGAAACCTGGGTCGGTTAGGCCGCTTTGATCCTGCGGCGGCGACTGAACCGGTTGCATGGCGCAACCGGAAGCGGCCAGCAGGAAAAGTGCCAGCAACAGCACGATATACTGCCGCCTGCAGGGGTTCCTTCCCATATTCCCGCTAGCCTCCTTTGGCGTCGAAAAAAGCCAGCATATGCGCGACGTAATCCCGATGTTGTATATTCCCCAGGTGGCCGCCGCGGGGGAAAATGGTTGCCCTGGAGCCGAAGGTCTCGGAGAGAAAACGGATATCCCCCGGCGCCAGGATGATTTCGTCGGCGTTGGAGATAACCCCTATTTTTTGTGCTCCCGCCAGGTAATCCCGCAGCGCAAACAAACTGATCTTTGCGATCAGGTGATCCCTGCTATCCTGCGGATGCAGATGCTTCCAGTAGGGTATCAGCAGGAGCTCGAAGTAGTCGGTGAATCGCCACCAGAGACCGCGCTTGAAGTACTGCTCGAGGGGTGTGCCCAGGGTCAGTCGCTGACCCTTCTCGACCACGTAGCCCGTCTGGTTAAGCGCATCCACAGTGAAAACGAGCCCGGCGGATGTGAATCGAAACGCCGCGCCGATCAAAGCCATGAGCTCTTCTTTTTCCAACGATTGATCGCTCTCCTGGAATTTGAACAGGAAGGCCTCATCATCGAGCCTGATCATGCCGTTTTCCTTGAAATACTTGGTAAACTTCTCAAACAGTCCGTTAAAAAAGAGATGGGCGTTTTTCAGTCTAGGGTCACTGCTGACCAGACCATCGAGAATCGAAGCCGAGGTGTAAAGGCTGACTGGAGGGTTGAGGAGCAGCACTTTACGGAAGCCTATCGCCTTTTCCTGTTCGTCGCGTTGGCTGACGAATGCCGCTTGCAGACCGCCCAGGCTGTAGCCGGTGAGATAAACATCGGTCACGGAAATCCGGTCTTTCACCCGCTCGAGAGATAACTGCATGACACGGTACAGGTCCCCGGCATCCTCGGCGCTTATGCCCGGGTACCGCGATTGCGAGGCGGCGGTGATGAACTCATAGCTGGTGGGGGATGAGAGGGTGATGACGTGAAAACCTGCCTGATAGAAAACACGCTGAAGGAACCTCGCGGTTGCCGCGCGATGGCTGCCACCGGTGCCGGCGATGACGAACAGCAGTGGAGAGGCCTGTTCCTGGTAGGCCAGGGTGAACTCCAGTTTGCGCACCGACTGGAAAAGCGGCGGCATCTCCCGCCCCGGAAAGATGTCCAGGTCGAAGCTGCGCACCCGTATCGGTTTTTCCTGATCGATTTCGTGCCTGAGTTCGACCGGAGTGCCGGTCACGGTGGCCTCGAATGGGTCAGTGATCGGGTAGGCGTAACCGGAAAAGTCGCTGCTCTGGATTGCCGGTGCGAGTATTGAAACCAGCACAGCAAACAGCCACCGCAGTCGGCAGCGGCGCTGTCGAGGGGTGCAAAATGACGATATCGATGCGCCGAGCGAATGGATTTTAGTCTGTTGCAAGGCTGATACCTGGGGGGAATTCCCGGACGATTCGATGGCGCCCATGTTACTAAAAAAAACGTCCAATATGCGATATTGAAATGCGAAGGCTGCCGTAAATACATCCGTGTAGGTTTGACGGCGGCATCCGGCAATTGCTCCTGCATTGCCCTAACTGACTACATCCTTGTAGCTCGCTTGCCGTCGACACCTCGGTATTTCTATGTCGCATATCAAATGACCACCTTAGTAACACCCGGTGCAACGGGTTTCAGGTAGCGCCCCGGTTTTTCCAGTCCGATCAGGAGGCAATCTCACACCAGCGATAGCGGTGCAGCGCTGTCGCTGTGAGATTCCACCGTACCGATCACGGCTGTGTCACCATAGCCGAGCCTGTGCAGTGCGGAAACGCAGTCTGAGACAGTTTCAGGCGGAACTCCCGCCAGCAATCCGCCGGCGGTTTGCGGGTCGAATAACAAGGGATAGTTCCGATGACATGCCGCCTGCCCCGGGTCTCTGATGGCACGGCGCAGTCGCAGATTCTGTGGCTGCAACGACGACAGGATGCCGGCAGCGACAGTTTCGGTCGCACCGTCCAGCAAGGGTATGCTGTCCATCTGTAGACGGGCATCCACACCTGAGGCGCGGGTCATTTCCACCAGATGACCGATCAGCCCGAAACCGGTGAGGTCGGTGCAGGCCCTGGCATGGTATTGACGCAAACACGCAGCCGCTGTCTGGTTCGATATCAGCATCGAGGCAATGGCGGCGTCGATCCAGCGGCCCTTTGCGCGTCGACGCATATCCGCCGCGAACAGCGTACCGGTCCCCACTGCCTTGGTCAGCACCAGGGCATCGCCGGGCTGCAGGCCACTCTTGCGCCACACCTGGTCCGGATCGATCAGTCCATTGACCGTCAGCCCAAAGGCCAGTTCGGCACCCTCGCTGGAGTGTCCGCCCACCAAAACCGCCCCGGTCGGATCCAGGATACTCAGCGCCCCGGCCAGCAGTTCGTAGAGCGCCTCTTCCACCACCCGTTCCCGGCCGTAAGGAACGGTAGCGATCGCCAGGGCGGACTGAGGTTCGGCACCCATTGCAAACAGGTCACCCAGGGCATGATTGGCAGCGATGGCGCCGAAGGTGTAGGTGTCATCGAGAAAGGCCCGGAAATAGTCGACACTCTGTACCATGACCTTTCCCGGGGGTATGGCGAGCATCGCCGCGTCGTCCGGGTCATTCATTCCCACCAGCACATCGTCGCGCCGGCCAACAGGAAGCCGTTGCATGACCCGAGTGAGCACGGTACTGCCCACCTTCGCACCACAGCCGCCGCAACGCATAGCGAGGGTCGATAGCTCCTTGATCGCTTCGCTGTCGGCGATTCCAGGCGGCAGCTCGGGGTTGTCTTCGCTGGCCATGTCAGGCAGCTCGTTGTAGCGTTTCATGAAACGACGGTCGATCCAGTCCTTGGCCTGCCATAGCCAGGCTCCCTGCATAGACCAGTTGCCGCGAGATGCCACCGCATAGCGGTCTCCCGTACTGATGAGCCCGAGAAAGGCGCGCTGGGGTCGATAGGTTCGGAATTTTTTGCCAAGTACGGCACGGCGCAGATTGTCGCTGAGTACCCGCCCCTGGCGCACCGCAAACACACCGGATTTGGGCCTGGGATCCGGCAAGGCGGCTACATCGCCGGCAACGAATATACCGGGGTGGGAAACCGACTGTAGATGCCGGTCGACCAGGATAAAACCGGCTTCGTCCACCGCCAGCCCGGCGGCCGCGGGCCAGGGCGGGGCTGATGCCGTGGTCACCCAGAGCACCCTGTCTGCCGGAACCGGGGCTTGTTGTTCCGCTTGTACCCAGCTTTCTGTTACCGCCACTACTTTGTGGTTGCAACGAACCTCGATGCCACGTTCAGCGAGCACTCTCTCAAAACGTCCGCGCACCCCGGCGTTGTGGGTAGCTAGAATCTCCGGTCCCTGGGTCAGGAGGGTAAAGCTCAGGCGTTTCGGGTCGCCACCCTGCTCGGTGAGCAGCCGTTGCAGCCGATACTGGGCGGAAAGCGCCAGTTCGACCCCGCCGGCGCCGCCACCGACCACCACCACTCGGAAGCGATCAACGCTTTCCCGGACACGATCAACCAGCGTCTGCCAACCTTCCAGAAATCGATCGATCGGCTTGGCGGCCAGGGCATACTCGGCCGCGCCGTCCACACTCACAACACTTGGGCGGGATCCGGTATTGATCGATAACAGGTCGTAGCCTACAGGGGGCCGGCCCGCTACCTGCAGTTGGCGGCGTTCGAGGTCCAAACCCTCTACCTCGGCATGGTACAGCCGGGCGCTCGCGAAACGCGCCAGCGGACCCAGGTCGATGTGACAGGCGTCGTAGTCATAGTGTCCCGCGATATGGCCTGGCAGCATCCCAGAATAAGGCGTGTGGATGTCGCGCGTGATCAGCGTGATCCTCAAACCAGCCAGCGGTTGCATGCCGAAACGACGCAGCACCGAGACATGGGCGTGACCGCCACCTACCAGGACCAGGTCTTTTACCACCGGTGTGTTGGATTTTTGCATGGATCTCTATGTGGCGTGATGGTTGCGGTCGAAACAGGGATTCAGGAATTGTCCGTGCGGAGCAGGTGAACACTGAACAGCCGGTCTTGGTCGGTCCAGACGGTCATCGGCATAAAACCGGCGCGTCGGGTCAGCCGCTGAAACTCCTCGACTCCATATTTGTAGGAGTTTTCGGTGTGAATGGTTTCGCCTCTGCCAAAGTCAACGGATGTCCCAGCAACGCGTACTGTTTGAGCGGCAAGGCTTTCCAGGTGCATTTCGATACGTCCCAGTGATTCATTGTAGAAGGCCTTATGGCGCCAGGCGGAGAGATCGAAGTCTGCACCCAGTTCGCGATTGATACGGGTCAGCAGATTCAGATTGAAGGCGGCGGTGATCCCGCCGGCGTCGTTGTATGCAGCATCCAGCACCGCTTTTTCCTTCTTCAGGTCGACCCCAATCAGCAGGAAGCCTTCAGCTTCAACCAGCTCCGCCACCGTGCTGAGAAAGTCCACCGCGCTGTCAGGGTCGAAGTTGCCGATACTCGAACCGGGGAAAAAGGCTACCCGTGCCCCTTCAGGTACCGTATGGGGTAGCTTCATCTGCCGGGTGAAGTCGGTGCAGGCGGCATGCACCTCGAGCCATGGGAACTCCGCAGCCATCTGCTCGGCCGCCAGCCACAGGTGGTTGCGTGATATGTCCATGGGCACATAGGCACACGGCCTGAGCCCCTCCAGCAGAATGCGCACCTTGGCGCAGCTTCCTCCGCCCGGCTCAACCAGCAGGCTGCCCCTACCCACGGTTTCAGCGATCGCCTTGGCATTGGTCTTCAGAATGCCGACTTCGGTGCGGGTCGGGTAGTATTCCGGGGTCTCGGTGATGGCGTCGAACAGCTGTGAGCCCTGGTGATCATAAAAGAACTTCGGCGGGATGCTGCGCGGTCGCCGTGCCAGTCCCGCCAAAACCTCGGACGCCAAATCGTCAGTTGTGGGGTGCAGGTCGTGAAACTCTATACGCCCGTGACTCACAACAATTCTTTCCAATCGATGTTACAAGGCACAGGTACGAAATCCCGCAAACACGTCGTTACGATCCGGCCCGTAGTAGTTTCGCCAGGTGTTGCGGATGAGTCTTCCCCGGGTGGCCCAGGCGCCGCCGCGCAAGACTCGGGTGCTACCGAACAGCGGCTGTGAGTAGTCCTGGTACATATCGGGCTTGAAGCCGGGATAGGGACCGAACAGGGTGTCGGTCCACTCCCAGACGTTGCCGATCATCTGGCGACACCCGAAGGCGCTGTCGCCGTCGGGTAGGGCTCGGGCATCGATGGTGCCCAGTGCGCCGCCATCCAGGTTAGCGAGAGCGGGTGTTGGTTCCCTGTCACCCCAGGGGTAACGTCGTTTACGGGCGGCCAGCCTCTGCCCATCGACGGTGGGTTCTCCGGCTGCCGCTACCTCCCACTCCAACTCACTTGGCAAGCGCCGTCCAGCCCAGCGGCAGTAGGCCTGGGCCTCATGCCAGCTCACATGGATAACCGTGGCGTCGGCTGGCAGGGGTTGCCAGCTATCGAAACGTCTTAGCTGCCACTCCTCTGCCGTGCGTCGCCAGTAGATTGGGTGATCGAGCTTGACGGCAGTACGCCACTGCCAGCCGGCGTCGTCCCAAAACTCCCGGCGCTGATAGCCGCCGTCATCTACGAAGTCGGCATATTCGGCGTTCGTGGTTGCGGTCCGGGCAATACCGAACGGCGCGACTTCGACCGTATGCGCCCATTTTTCATTGTCGAATACGAACCCATCGTCGATACTCGCGCCGAGTTGGAACAGACCACCAGGAATTTCCGTATCTCCGGCCAACTCGGCAATTTGCCAGTCTGGCTCTGGTTCGGGTGCGATATCAGGTTGCGGGTAAGCCAGTGTCTGGCGGGTATAGGTAAAGGCCTCAGTGTGCATGTCTTCGTGATACACCGCGTATCGGGTCAGATAGTCACGCCGCGGATCGGCCTTGCCCTCGGCAAGCCGTGCCCGCACCCGCGAAAGCACACTTTTCATATAAGCCAGGGTGTCCGGCATCGATGGCAGCGGAAGGTCCCAGCGATCATCATGAGCGATACTGATCGAGTCGTACAGGCGGTCTACATCCGGACGACCCGCGGCTTCGCCAAAATGGTGCCGCAAGACCCAATATTCGTAAAAGTACGCGGTGTGGCCTATCTCCCAGCGCAACGGGTTGACGATAGGCAAGGGTGGTCCCATCAGCTGTTTTTCATCCAGCTGTTCAATCAGTTTCAGGGTGCGGGCCCGCGAGTCTTCGATTTGCGCAATGAGCTTGTTTTGTCCATCCATTCACGCTGCATTCTTACAAGCGATGGCGGAGATGTCACGCAGAGGGCGCAGCAGAGGTCAGGAATCGATCCGGTGCGGGAGCACCCGACTGATCGCTCAGGCATAATGGGTGGGAGAACAGGGCCGCACAATCATGCGTATCATACTCATTACACCCGCGCCGCCCCGCTCCCGGGCCGGCAACCGTGCTACCGCCACCCGCTGGGCTGAGATCTTGCGCTCACTCGGGCACAGGCTGCAGATTTCGGTGGACTACATGGGGGAGGCTGCGGACCTGATGATAGCGCTGCACGCCTGGCGCAGCGCCGCGGCTATCGATCGTTTTGCCGCAGCCTATCCGGGGCGCCCTTTGATCGTGGCCATTACCGGCACAGATGCCTATCGCTTTATTCATAGTCACAGGGAAACCACCTTGGGCTCCATCACCCAGGCGGACCGGCTGGTCGGACTGCACGCCTGCATTGCCGATACCCTGCCTGCGGATCAGCGCGATAAGCTGAGGGTTATCTACCAGTCAGCAAAACCGCTGTCCGGTCGAGCGCCGGTTAAGCAAAGCTTCCGAGTCTGCGTCGCCGGTCATCTGCGTGAGGAAAAAGACCCTTTGCGGCCGGCCTATGCGGTGCGTTCTTTACCTGGATCGAGTCGCATACGGGTCGACCATTTCGGTGCTGCTCACACCCTGGATTGGGCGGCGGCGGCCAGGAGTGAACAGGAGCGGAATCCCCGTTATCGCTGGTATGGCGAGGTGCCTCATCATCGTGTCCGTCGGGCCTACGGCCGCTCACACCTGCTCGTGCTGCCTTCGCGCATGGAAGGTGGCGCGAATGTCATCTCCGAGGCCGTTGTCGCGGGCCTGCCTGTGATAGCGTCGCGCATTGCCGGTTCGATAGGTCTTCTCGGCGAGGACTACCCCGGCTACTATACGCCGGAGGACAGCGATCAACTCCGTGTCCTGCTGTTGCGTGCCGAATCCGACTCCCTGTTCTACCAACAACTGGCCTCGGCTTGCCGTACCCGGCGCGTGTTGTTTACGCCGCAGCGTGAGGCGGAGAGTTGGAGCCGATTATTGAACGAACTGTAACGGCAGGGCCTAGCCTCGGTGAGCGTGCATGACTGATTACCCCTGACCCCACCGACTATCGATTACCTCCGCACCAGCGGTCAAACTGGAAAAAGTTTATTATTGACGGTAATCTACTGCGCCTCTCAACAAACCGCGCACTATGCCCTCAAAACTCTACATCAAGACCTTCGGCTGTCAGATGAACGAGTACGATTCCGCCAAGATGGTGGATCTGCTCAGGGAGACCCATGATCTGGAACTGGTCGATCGCCCGGAGGCGGCAGATGTGCTCTTGCTCAACACCTGCTCCATCCGTGAAAAGGCCCAGGAGAAGGTCTTTTCCCAGCTTGGACGATGGCGCCCCTGGAAGGAGCAGAGACCGGAACTGGTGATCGGTGTCGGGGGTTGTGTCGCGAGTCAGGAGGGTGAAGCCATCCGGCAGCGGGCCCCCTTCGTGGACCTGGTTTTTGGCCCTCAGACCCTGCACCGACTGCCGCAGATGCTGGATCATGTGCGGGACCGGGGGGAACCGCTGGTGGATGTCTCCTTTCCCGAGATCGAGAAATTCGATCGCCTGCCGGAACCGCGATCCGATGGTCCGTCTGCCTATGTCTCGATCATGGAGGGGTGTTCGAAATATTGCACCTTCTGCGTGGTGCCCTACACCCGGGGTGAGGAGATCAGCCGCCCGTTTGACGACGTCATCTCCGAAGTGGCCAAACTGGCGGACCAGGGGGTGCGGGAGGTTAACCTGCTGGGGCAGAACGTCAACGCCTATCGCGGCCCCATGCATGACGGAGGGATTGCCGATCTGGCCTTGGTGATCCAGTACCTTGCGGCCATCGATGGTATCGACAGGATCCGTTTCACCACCTCCCATCCGCTGGAATTTTCAGACCGGCTGATTGCGGTTTACGGCGAGGTGCCGGAACTGGTGAGTCATCTTCATCTACCGGTGCAGAGCGGTTCGGATCCCATCCTGGCCCGGATGAAGCGGGGACACACGGCCTGGGACTACAAACAGAAAATCAACAGGTTGCGGCAGTTGCGGCCGGAGATCAGTGTATCCTCCGATTTTATCATCGGTTTTCCGGGTGAGACGGAAGAGGATTTCGGGCGCACCATGCAATTGATTGACGAGGTCGGTTTCGATCACTCGTTCAGTTTCATCTACAGCGCCCGGCCCGGCACACCGGCAGCGGAAATGGCCGATAATGTGCCGCTGGCGGTGAAACAGTCTCGGCTGGAACGGTTGCAGCGGCGGATTGACGAGATGGCCCAACGCATCAGCCGCGGCATGGTTGGGCGGGTGGAGCGGGTATTGGTGGAGCGTCCCGCCCGCAAGGATCCAAACCAACTGGCCGGGCGCACCGAGAACAATCGAGTGGTGAACTTCGACGGTCGGCAGGAATTGATCGGTCGGTTCGTGAATCTCCAGATCACCGAGGCGCTGCCCAATTCGCTGCGTGGGAGGTTGGTGGACGACCACCTGGCCAGGAGCGCATGATGAAAAGTCCCGAGCGGCTCCCCTGCCGCGATCTATCTGATCCCCGTGACATCGATTATGTCTGATCACCCGGAATTCATCGATCTTGTGCTCGCCCCGGAAGACAACCATCGGCTGGCGAATCTCTGTGGTCAGCTGGACGAGCACCTGCGCCAAATCGAGCGGCGATTGGGGATCGAAATCAACAATCGCGGAAATCATTTCCGGTTAATCGGCGAGGGAGAGTCGATCCGGGCGGCGGGTGAGATCCTCCAGCATCTCTACCGGGAGGCCAATGACCAGGTGATTACGCCCGATCAGGTGCATCTGTTTCTGCAGGAGTCGGGTATCGAGACGATGCTTCGCTCGGAGGCGGAGCGGGAAGTGCCGGAGGTGGTGATCAAGACCCGTCGCGGCCTGGTCCGTCCGCGTGGGGCCAACCAGCAACAGTATCTGCACAAAATAGTGACCCACGATATCAATTTCGGCATAGGCCCGGCCGGCACCGGTAAGACCTATCTGGCGGTAGCCTGTGCCGTGGATGCCCTGGAGCGTGATCAGGCACGGCGTATTCTGCTGGTGCGCCCGGCAGTAGAGGCGGGTGAGCGCCTGGGATTCCTGCCCGGGGATCTGGCACAGAAGATTGATCCTTACCTGCGCCCTTTGTATGACGCGCTCTACGAGATGCTGGGATTCGAGCGGGTGGCCAAACTGATCGAGCGCAATGTCATCGAAGTGGCGCCTCTGGCTTATATGCGGGGCCGCACCCTGAATGAATCGTTTATCATCCTGGACGAGGCTCAAAACACCACGCCAGAGCAGATGAAGATGTTTCTCACCCGTATCGGTTTCGGCTCCACGGCAGTGATTACCGGTGATGTCACCCAGATCGATCTGCCTCGCGGCCAGGTTTCCGGACTGCGACAGGCGGCGGAAGTGCTCGGCGAGGTGGATGGTATCAGCTTCACTTTTTTCAGTGCCCGTGATGTGGTGCGCCACTCCCTTGTTCAGCAGGTGGTGCAGGCCTACGATAAGTTCGATCGGAGTCGGAATGAGGGTTGACCCCGCCGCAGGAATCTTCTGAATATCAGATATGGGACTCATATTGGAGTTGCAGCGGGCCGCCCCAGGTGTGGATATTCCGGAGGAAAAGGAGTTTCGCCGTTGGGCCGAGGCGGTGCTGTCAGGTCGGCGGCAATCGGCCGAACTGGTCATCCGGGTTGTGGATGAGGAAGAGGGGCGGGAACTGAACCGGCGCTATCGCGGGCGGGACAGTGCGGCCAATGTGTTGTCGTTCCCGTTCGAGCCGCCGGCAATGGTAGAGACCGGACTATTGGGAGACCTGGTTATCTGTGCTCCGGTGGTGGCACGGGAAGCGAGAGAGCAGGCTAAACCGTCGGTTGCGCATTGGGCCCATTTGACAGTACACGGGCTCCTGCACCTACTTGGATTTGACCATCTGAATGAGCAGGAGGCCGTCGAGATGGAAAAGCTCGAGGTAATCATTCTGGAGGAACTGGGGTTTCCCGACCCTTATCTGGTCAGTGGGAATAGATGACTAAAGATAAAGCTGGCAGTGATCTGCTGCCCCGATCCTGGCTGGAAAAGCTGCGGCAATTCTTCAGCTGTGGACCGGAAAACAGAGAACAGTTGATCAAACTGCTGCGCGATGCCAGACAACGCGCACTGCTGGATAGCGGGGCGCTCTCCATGATGGAAGGGGCGCTGCAGGTCTCGGAGATGCGGGTAAGGGATATTATGCTTCCCCGGGCCCATATGGTGGTGATCGACCGGGACGATCCGCTGACAAAGATACTCAGCATCGCCACTGAATCGGCCCATTCCCGTTTCCCTGTCATCGGTGACGACCGTGGCGAGGTGATCGGCATCCTGCTGGCCAAGGATCTGCTGGCCTACTGTGGCACGGACAAGGGTCGCTTCGATATCCGCGATCTGATACGGGCTGCCGTGTTCGTACCGGAGAGCAAGCGGCTCAATGTGCTGTTGAAAGATTTTCAGGATAGCCGCAACCACATGGCGATTGTGGTTGATGAGTACGGGGCCTCGGCCGGTTTGGTCACCATCGAGGATGTGCTGGAACAGATCGTGGGTGAGATCGAGGACGAGTACGACTTCGATGAGGGGACTGCCATTCTGCGGCGCAGCGAGCACGAGTTTACGGTCAAGGCCTACACGCCGGTGGAGGAGTTTAACGAGTATTTCCATTCTCAACTCCCGGATGACGAGTTCGACACGATTGCCGGGCTGGTGGCCAGCGCCCTGGGGCACCTTCCCAAGCGGGGTGAGCAGGTGGATATCGACCATTTCCGCTTCCGGGTCCTGCGGGCCGACAGCCGGCGTATCCACCTGCTGAGTATCCGTCTGATCCCCCGGGATGCGAGTGGGGATTGAACGGGGATTGCCCCTGATTCTGAGGCGCCTCCCTGCCGGTTGGCGGATCCTGATCGCATTTTGTGCCGGCGCGGTGACCCTGCTTGCCTTTGCACCCTTCTCTTTGTTTCCCCTGGCAGCGATAGGTCCAGCTCTGCTGTTTCTGCTCTGGCTTGCCGCCTCTCCCTCCCGTGCCTTTGCCGAAGGTTGGGTTTTCGGGCTGGGCCTATTGGGCTTCGGCATTTTCTGGATGCATATCAGCATCGATCAGTTTGGTAACGTCGGTACAGCCCTGGCCATTCTGATTACCCTGGCCTTTGTCGCCGCCATGGCGCTCTATTACGGGGCGGCCGGTTGGCTTGCTCTCAGGCTGGCCGGAACGGCAGCCGCCCCCTGGCGACGACTGCTGATCATCTCTGCCCTCTGGCCGTTGAGCGAGTGGCTGCGCGGTTGGGTTCTGACCGGCTTTCCCTGGCTGACCCTGGGGTATTCGCAGATGGATTCACCGCTGGCGGGATGGGCGGTGCTGCTGGGGGGGTACGGGGTGAGCTGGGCGCTGGTGTTGACCGCCGCCGGTCTGGTTTTACTGTTGCTTGGCCAGGGGCGGCATCGGGTATTTTGTCTGGTCGGGTTGGCACTCCTTTGGGGCGTGGGCGGGCTGTTGGGTGAGCGACATTGGACGAAGAAAGTGGGGGCGCCGATTCGTGTCAGTATCGTTCAGGGCAATGTGCCGCAGGAGGATAAGTGGTTGCGGGACAACCTGCTCCCCACCCTGGAGCTATATTCCGGCCTGACCCGACAGCATTGGGACAGCGATCTCATCATCTGGCCGGAAACCGCGGTACCGGCCTTCGCCCACCAGGTTGAGGAGGCGCTGCTACGGCCACTCGAGCAAGAGGCACGGGAACAGGGAAGTGAGCTGCTGATCGGTATTCCCGCCTGGGAGCAGCAGGGTAATCACTATTACAACGCCATGCTTAGCCTGGGCCCGCAGCGTGGGGTTTATCACAAGCGCCATCTGGTGCCCTTCGGTGAATTCATGCCCTTGAAGTTTCTGCTGCAGCCTCTTATCGACTGGTTGCAGATCCCGATGTCCGATTTTACCGCCGGCGACGCCGACAGGCCGTTGCTTACGGTAGCCGGTTATCCGGCCGGCATCTCTATCTGTTACGAAGACGCCTTTGGTGAGGAGGTGATCCAGGCGTTGCCTGAGGCGGCCTTCCTGGTCAATGCCAGCAACGACGCCTGGTTCGGTGATTCCCTGGCCCCGCCTCAGCACCTGGAGATTGCCCGCATGCGGGCGCTGGAAACAGGCCGTTATCTGCTGCGTGCCACTAATACGGGTATCTCAGCCCTGATCGGACCCCGGGGTCAGGTTCTTGCTCGTTCGCCCGCCTTCGAAACACACGTTCTAACCGGCGCGATCAGTCCGATGGGCGGGTATACCCCCTACGCCTGGATAGGCAACTGGGCGGTGGTTTCACTCTCTGCCACCCTGCTTCTGCTCGCACTCGCCCTGCCCCGCCGGAGGGGGGAAAAGGGGGAAGCGGACTAGCCTGCAGCCAGTGTCAACCGGCCGTTGTCCATCCGTGGTGCGGCATCACCCGCCAGAACCTTCAGCAAGGTTTCCCCTGCCAGGGCGCCCCGCCAGCCGTGGAGAATATCCAGATCCCGCTCCCCACTGGCCAGCCGCTCCAGGTCCTTGCGACTGCCCAGGGCCGTTGGGGATATAGCGTTGGTCTCTGCCACCAGGCGCAGGCTGCACATCAGCAGATCGGCTAACGCTTCCTGATTGGGGGAGAGGCGCGGCGGGATCCCGGACTCTTGTGGCCACTCTGTTCTCGGCAGCTGGCGGGCCCGTTGGACTATCTGTAGCAGAGTCTTTCCCTGCCGTTTCAGGGTGCCCACTTCCAGCCCCCGAATCTGCTGCAGCTGCTCCATGGACCCTGTCTGCTGGCGGGACAAGTCGAGCATTACCTCATCCTTGAGAATCCAGCGTCTGGGTTTGTTTACCCGCTGCGCCTCGGTTTCCCGCCAATCCGCCAGGGCCTGCAGCACCGCTAGCTGAACGCCCTTGAGTTTTTGCCGCCCTTTGATTTTTTGCCATGCCATCCGCGGTTCTGTGATGTAGGTGGCCGGATCGGCCAGCAGTTCAAAGTCATCGGCAAGCCAGGCTTCGCGACCGAGATCTCGCAGTCGTTCACGGAACCGCTGGTAGATTTCGCCCAGATAGATGACATCATCCAGGGCGTAGCGCAACTGGTCCGTTTGCAGTGGTCGCCGGGACCAATCGGCGCGGGTGTGACCTTTTTCAAGGTCGCGCCCCAGCAGCTGCCTCACCAGGTTGCCATAACCCACCTGCTCTCCCAGGCCCAGCAGGGTGGCGGCCAGCTGGGTGTCGAACAGGGGGGTGGGCAGCCTGCCCCAGAGATAGTGGAAGATTTCGAGATCCTGACGGCCGGCGTGGAATATCTTGACGATCTTCGGGTCATAGAGGATCTCCAGCAGGGGATCCAGTGTTTCCAGTACCAGTGGATCGACACTGGCGGCGAGTTGTCCATTGCAAAGCTGCAGCAGGCAGAGTTGCGGGTGATAGCTCTTCTCCCGCATGAATTCGGTGTCCAATGCCAGCCACTGACTGTCGCGAACACTTTCACAAAGTGTAGCCAGTTGTTCCGGCGTTTCGATATGGCGTTCCTGCATCAGTTTGCCTCAATATGACGGGATAGCGCGCTACAGCATAACACCCGGCGGGTAGTCGTTGTTTTGCCACTCGAGGCCAGGGGGTATGATGCGGAATTGTTCTGTTAGCGAAACGGCTTCGGGTGTGGTGTGGGAAAACTGCTGAATATATTTGTCGATATCTGCCTGCTGCGGGCCGGTCCCCAGGATCTCCCGACCTCCAGGTTTCTGGCGGTCATTGCCGCGCTTCTCGGATTGCTGACCGGCGCACTGGTGATCGTGGAGAGTTTTGGCAGTGTGCTCTATGCCCTGTTTGCGCAGCTCTTGGACCTGCTGTTATTGCTAACGCTGTTGCGTATCGGTCTTGTCTACCGCCGCCTGGGGGCAAGGTTTCTGCAAGTGGCCACCGCACTGTTCGGCAGCAGCGCCCTGATCAACCTGGTCACCATGCCGTTACAGCTGTTAATTGGTGAAGATCCCTCCACAACCTTGGGAGGCGAGCTGGGTGTGCTGCTCTACCTCTTCCTCCTGGTCTGGGCCCTGGTGGTGATCGGTCATATCCTGCGCCACGCTTTCGATATTCGCTTTAGTGGCGGTATCCTGGTCGCGCTGGTGTATTTTTTGATGATCAACTGGCTGGTTCAAATCTTTTTTCCGGTGGCTTGAAATGCATTTACATATCCTCGGAATCTGCGGAACTTTCATGGGCGGGGTTGCACTGCTGGCAAGGGCCCTCGGGCACCAGGTGAGCGGCTCCGACAGCAACGTCTATCCGCCGATGAGCACCCAGCTGGAGCAGGCGGGTATTCGTCTGCTGGAGGGGTACTGCGCAGAATATCTGCAGCCGGCACCGGACTGTGTGGTGGTTGGGAACGCCCTGGCGCGGGGCAATGCAGCGGTGGAATATATGCTGGATGCCGGACTCAATTACACCTCCGGCCCCCAGTGGCTGGCCGAACAGCTGCTATCGGACCGCTGGGTGCTGGCGGTAGCCGGGACCCATGGTAAGACCAGCACGGCCAGCCTGCTGGCCTGGATCCTGGAGTATGCTGGCCTGACGCCCGGTTTTCTGATCGGCGGGGTGCCGCAGAATTTCGGGGTCTCGGCGCGGCTGGGGGAGAGCCCTTTTTTCGTTGTCGAAGCGGACGAGTATGACACCGCCTTCTTCGACAAGCGCTCCAAGTTTGTTCACTATCATCCGCGCACCCTGATCCTGAATAATCTGGAGTTTGATCATGCCGATATCTTTGATGACCTGGCCATGATCCAGCGCCAGTTTCATCATCTGATCAGGACAGTACCGGCTTCCGGCCTGATCGTGGCGCCGACTGCAGATCCGGCCATCGAACAGGTGCTTGCGATGGGCTGCTGGACGCCGGTGGAGCGGTTCAGTACCGTCCCCGGGGATTGCCGCTGGTGGGCCGACGACGCGGAATCCGACGGGAGCGGATTCGACCTGGTGCTCGATGGTCAGTCCCTTGGTCGGGTAGCATGGCAGTTGCAGGGGCAGCACAATATCGCGAATGCCCTTGCTGCAATCGCCGCTGCTCGTCATGCCGGGGTGTCGCCGTCAACGGCGGCCGAGGCCCTGCAGCAGTTTCGTAATGTAAAACGGCGGATGGAGTTGCGGGGCGAAATACACGGTGTCAGGGTTTACGACGATTTTGCCCATCACCCCAGCGCTATTGCGACCACCCTCAGTGGCTTGCGTGCCAGTGTGGGGGATGCGCCCATCACCGCAATCCTGGAGCCCCGTTCCAATACCATGCGTATGGGGGTGCACGCGGACCTGCTGCCCGCTTCGCTGGCCGCTGCCGACCGGGTGTTGATCTATGCCCCCGCAGATCTCGGGTGGGATGCCCGAAAGGTGTTTCATGGACTGGGAGAAAGGGTCGGAGTATTTGCCTCGGTGACTGAAATAGTTGACCGGGTCGCCCGGGACGCCCAGCCTGGGGAGCAGGTGCTGGTAATGAGTAACGGCGCCTTCGGCAATATCCACCAGCGTTTGCTCGATGCATTGCAGAGCGCGAACCTCTGCCCGGTTACCTGAGCGGAGGTTGCTCATGCCTGAACATAGAGATTCCATCGCCCTCGCCATCACCGGCGCCTCCGGCAGTTGTTACGGCTTGCGCTTGCTGGAATGCCTGATCGGTGCCGGCAGACAGGTCTCTCTGATGATATCCAGGGCCGCTCAGGTGGTGATTCCTCTGGAGACCGACTTTACCCTGCCGTCGCGACCGGCGGATGCGGAGGCCCAGCTGAAACAGCGCTTCGGGGCGGCCGAAGGACAGCTGCGTGTTTTCGGGCGGGAGCAGTGGATGGCTCCAGTGGCGAGTGGTTCCAGTGCCCCGGAGGCCATGGTGGTCTGTCCCTGTTCCACCGGCACCCTTTCGGCCATAGCTGCCGGGGCCAGCAACAACCTGATCGAGCGGGCGGCCGATGTGGCGCTGAAGGAGCGGCGTAAGCTGCTGCTGGTGGTGCGGGAGACCCCCTTTTCCTGCATCCACCTGGAAAATATGCTCAGGTTGTCCCGTTTGGGGGTGGTGATCATGCCGGCAAGCCCGGGTTTCTACCATCGCCCGCAGCGGGTGGAGGATCTGGTGGATTTTGTGGTGGCCCGGGTGCTGGATCACCTGGAGATAGAGCATCAGTTGACGCGACGTTGGGGTGGGCAGGCTTAACATGCACGTCTCAATGCCCCCCGAACAAATAGAAACTCAGGTTAGAGAAGGAAGCCTGCGCTCACTCCCTGATCAACAAAAGATCACCCTTTCGCCTGCGTTGGTTGGTGTCCAATGCCGCAGTATCCTGCAGCAGGGCTTCGAAGGCGGGCCGAAACGCCTTTGCCGTTTCGGCAAAGGTCAGTAGCCCCAGTATGCGTACCTGATTCTGTTCAGAAACGCTTCCCAGCCAGAGCGGTTCCTGCCCCGGTCGGAGTCGAACATCCGTAGACCAGAGACGCAGCACCAGTCGGCGGTCTCCAGCCAGAATCTTTTCCAGCACCAGCTGATCGTGTCTGCCGTCATGCACCTGCGGCAGCACCGGAAGCTCCGGCAGCGAAAGGCTTGGGGAAAGCAACATCAGCAGACTATTCCAGCTCAGCACGGTCGCGGAGCGCCAGCCGGATTCGGACAGCCTGCCCTTAAGCCACATTAGTGAACCCGCATACTGAAGATTGAGCGGGTGCTGCTGTTTGTTCCGCGTGTCGTTTCGCTGGGACGGCAGTTCCTGCCAGGCCGAGCGCCACCATTGATCGGCCGCCATCTCAGATACAGCGATGTTGGGGGTATGCAACTGCAGCTGGCGCTGGTGAGACAACCCGCTTTCCACCGCTACCGCGATCAGCAGAAGGGTGGCAGCGGCAAGCGACAACGGGCGCCAGTGGCTTTCGACATCGGTGTGCCGGTGATAGGCAATGCCCAGCGCCGATATCCAGGCCAGCCCCAGAGTGATGCTGCCGAGTACGTCGGACAACCAGTGGCTACCCAGATAGAGCCGGGACAGGGCTACGGCCGCGGTCAGCAGGCCGGCAATACTGTAGGGAATCCAACGCCAGCGGGGGGGGATGGTCCTGGCCGCGATCACCGACAGGAAACCGAACAGGACCACGGCCTTGAGCACATGGCCGCTGGGAAAGGCATAGGACGCATAGGGCTGAGGAATAACCGGCGGCCGGGCAATCTGCAGACCCATTTTCAGCAAGGGGGCAGCCAGCAGGCAGAAGCTTGCAGCTGCCAGCCAATGGAGAGCGGTGCGGTGGTGGCGCCGGGCGACCAGGAGCAAAAGAACACCCAGGATAAGGGCATAGCTGACGTTTGGGTCCGCCAACCGTGAAAAATAGAGCATCAGGTGATCGGCCCAAGGCGTGCGCAGGCTCTGCAACCCCTGAAACACTATCTGGTCGATCCCCGCCAGCGCCGTTCCCTCCAGAACAGCCCCCAGCACCAGGGCAAACAGCCCCATGGCGAGTATCAGCAGGCTGGCCAGAATAGAGAGCCCCTTGGCTTCCGGGTGTCCGGGGTCCGCCAGGGCGGCGGCGATTTTTCCCGCGCGGGGGTGCAGGCGGCTCCAGCGCAGCATGCCCTGGACCAGGCTCGAGGCGTGGGGGTGCAGCAGTAGGAAAATGCGATGCGTCAGCCAGATCACCAGCCAGATGACTGCCGCCAGCAGAAGAATCAGGATCACCAGCCGGAAGGCGACTTCCGAGGCCAGTTCCAATGAGGCGCCGAACACCATGCCCGGCAGGAGATAGGCGGGCGCCCAGGCCAGAGCGGAGAGCAGGTTGGCGATGAAGAAACGCCAGGGACGCATACCCATCATGCCCGCAACCAGGGGGATCATCGCCCGCACCGGACCGAAGAAACGGCCAAAGGCGACACTCTTGCCGCCGTATTTTTCGAAGAATGCGACACCCTGGGAGAGGGCCTCGGGATAGCGGGTGAAAGGCCATATACCCCTCAGGTCTTCCCGGTAGTGGCGACCAAGCCAGAAGCTGAGGCCGTCGCCCAGCACCGCCCCGGCGACGGCTGAGATCATGGCGGGCCAGAACTCGATAGACCCGGCGGCGATCAGGGCGCCGATGCCGAACATTATCACCACCCCGGGCACCATCAAACCGACGATGGCCAGGGATTCGGCCATCGCCACCAGGAAGATGAGCACCCCGGACCAATAGGGATGAAGGGCGACCCAGTCGAGAATCTGCTGAAAGAGGTCAGTCATGGGGCGATACTGGTGGTGCGGGGTGGGGCGCCCCGCACCGATTATGAGATCTCTGAAAAGGACTCGCCGGCCGCCTGAATGGTGGCATCGATCTCCTCTTCGGAATGGGCGGCGGAGACGAAGCCCGCCTCAAAGGCGGAAGGGGCCAGGTAAATGCCTCGTTTCAGCATGGCATGGAAAAAGGTGCGAAATCGTTCCTGGTCGCAAGCCGTGGACTGGGCGAAGTTGGTGACCTCGCCGGCATCGGTAAAGAAGATACCGAACATGCCACCTACCCGGTTGCTGGCCACAGCAATGCCCGCGCTCGCCGCCGCTGCCGTCAGCCCTTCCACCAGTCGCTCGGTTTTGGCGGTCAGGCTTTCGAAGAATCCGGCTGAGGATATCAGTTCCAGGGTGGCCAGGCCTGCGGTCATGGCGACCGGGTTACCGGACAGGGTCCCTGCCTGATAGACCGGACCCAGGGGCGCGATCTTTTCCATGATCTGCTGTTTTCCGCCGAAGGCCCCCACGGGCATGCCACCGCCGATCACCTTGCCCAGTGTGGTGAGGTCCGGCTGGATGCCATAGAGTCCCTGGGCGCCGCCAAGGGCAACGCGGAAACCGGTCATCACCTCATCGAAGATGAGTAGCGCGTGATACTGATCGCATACTTCGCGCAGTCCTTGCAGAAAACCGGGCTGGGGCGGGATGCAGTTCATATTGCCGGCCACCGGCTCCACGATGATACAGGCGATCTGTTCGCCGAGTTCTGAGAAAGTCTGCTGCACCTGTTGCAGATTGTTGTAATCCAGGGTAATCGTGTGCTCCGCCAGGGCGGCAGGGACTCCGGGCGAACTGGGCTCTCCCAGGGTCAGCGCACCGGAGCCGGCCTTCACCAGCAGGGAGTCGGAGTGGCCGTGGTAACAGCCCTCGAACTTCACGATCTTGTCCCTCCCGGTATAGCCCCTTGCCAGGCGGATAGCACTCATGGTTGCTTCCGTGCCGGAGCTGACCATGCGCACCAGATCCATGGATGGAACCAGTTCACACACCTTGTCCGCCATGCGGGTTTCCAGTTCAGTCGGGGCGCCGAAGGAGAGGCCCTTGCGGATCACCTCGCTCACCGCCTGGATGACCTGCGGATGGGTGTGGCCCAGGATCATCGGCCCCCAGGACCCCACATAGTCGATGTAGCGGTTTCCCTCGGGGTCGTAGACAAAGGGGCCGGCAGCACGCTCAATGAATAAGGGCTCACCGCCCACCCCTTTGAACGCCCTCACCGGCGAATTCACCCCGCCAGGAATGTGTTGCTGGGCCTGGGTAAAGCGATCATGGGAGCTGTTCATGGATGGAAACCTCAATTTATTCAAATAGTTGGTTAAATTGATTGCAGGCGGCACGAATATCTGGCTGACCAAATACGCCGTGGATCACGGCCAGCATATCAGCGCCAGCTTCGATCAATGCGCCGCCATTCTCGGGGGTTATACCGCCAATGGCAACTGTTGGGATTTGCAGTTCATTCCGCGCCCGATGCAGCAGTTCGATCTCGGCCTGTACCGCGTCCGGTTTTATCGATGACGGGAAAAATCGCCCGAAGGCTACGTAGTCAGCCCCGGCGCGCTGGGCCTCCAGTGCCAGTTCGAAACGGTTGTAGCAGGAAACGCCGATGATGGCCTCGGAACCGAGTTGTCGACGGGCACGTTCGAGGCTCGGGTCTTCTATTCCCAGATGCACGCCATCGGCTGCTATATGCAACGCCAGTTCCAGGTCATCGTTGATAATCAGGGGAACTCCAGCCTGCCGGCAGAGCGGTTGCAGGGTAGAGGCCTCCCGCAACTTTTGTTCCCTATTGTCTCCTTTGTCGCGATACTGGATCACCCGGGCGTGGCCGGCCAACGCCAGGGCTACTTGCCGGGCAACCCCAACCTCCGATGCAAGCCGGCGGTCGGTGATCACATACAGCCCGCTCAGCGGCGAATCCCGTTTCAAGCCTCCCCCCTATTATCTGCTGAAAAAAAATCGGTCTGGCAGAAGCTGCCCGCGACCCGATCGATAACCCTGCGAAAGCGCCTTCCAGGTATACTCCTGACCCCGCAGCACCGCCTCTTCCAGCGGTCGCCCCCGGGCCAGGAAGGCGGCGATCGAGGAAGCTAGGGTGCAGCCGGAGCCGTGATACTCACCTGGCAGACGGGGCCAGAGCGAAGCGCTTTTTTCTCCGCAATGATACAGCCGGTTGCTGACCTCACGCTCTTTCTCGTGGGTGCCCGTGATCAACACCGCCCCACAACCCAGTGACAACAGCTTAGAGGCACAGGCATCCAAGTCTTCTAGGCCCGTCAGGCGTCTGGCCTCCAGGGAGTTGGGCGTGATCAGCGTGGTGTGTGGGAGCAGTTGCAGGCGGATACTGTCCAGCAGCGTCTTGCCCGCCAGTTCGGTTCCCCCTCCGCTGGCGAGGACAGGATCCAATACCACCGGAATCTGTGGGTAGTCGCTGAGCAGCGCACCTATGATCTGCGCAATCGAGTCATTCCCCAGTAGTCCGATCTTGATCGCCTGAATCGGGATATCGGCCAGCAGGGTTCGCGCCTGCCGGTTTACCAGTCCCGGCTCTATGGGCGCCCATTCGGAAAGGTTCCGCGTATCCTGCACCGTCAGGCAGGTGACGACGCTGGTGGCCGCACAGCCATTGGCTGTCGCGGCTTCAATATCAGCCTGAATTCCGGCTCCACCGCTGGGGTCGTGGCCAGAGATGGTGAGCAGGGTGGGAGGGGAAATGGCTGGCATGGGATTCAACAAGGTCTCACTGCATAAAAAAATATTCTATATCAGTTCATAATGCAGATCGAAAAACAGCCCTTTGCTGTATTCTGCCCACCGGCGTAATTTGCATCCCATCACTGCTGCGATTCTCGTCTACAATTAGGTACGGGTTTTTTGGGTATTGGTCGTTTTTCCGGCTGGGAGGAATCATGAGTCCTCACTTTGACGAAATGGCAGAGGTTGCAAAACGGTATTGCGAACTGATCGAGACTATGTTCGAACCGGATACCAAGTGGTTGGAAGAGATGGCTATGTTGCTGCCAAGGCTCCATGCGGCGGTTGCCACTCTGGCAATAGCCGACAACAGCCACGGCTATTCATTGCTGCCTGATTTAGACGCCCGTTTCGAGCTTTTCGCCCGGCTTCGCAGGCTGCTGGGGAATAAGGACAGTTATTGGATGGCATTTGATGTGGCGCAGGATGGGCAGAGTATGAGCGGCAGCCTGGCGGATGACCTGACTGATATTTACTGCGAGTTGAAACACGGCTTGCGGCTCATAGATCAGGAGCCGAGTAAGGCGATGGATGACTGGTGTAGCGGCTTTCATATGCATTGGGGCCAACATTTGATGGATGCCGAGCGCCACCTGTACGAACTGAAGAGTCAGAATCAGCTCTGACAATAGTCTTTAAATTCCTTGTCCGCCTTATACCTCATGAACAACATGGTTAAGGTAAAGGAAGATTGTTATAATATCCTGCTCAATTTACGAATCTTATTATCCGGAGTGTTATCTAAATGAGCGCAGCCACCGCAAACGTCCTAACGGAAAAAGACCTTAGTCTAACCAATCCGGCCCAGAGCAAGATGTCGGAATTGATCCAGCAAGTTGAGGAGGAGATCAAGGGGGTCCGTGTCTACGCCGCTCCAGGCGGGTGCAGTGGCATCAATTTCGGCATGACCTTTACCGACCAGATCAACGGCAATGACAGCGTTCTCGAGTGTGACGGCTTTAGTCTCATCGTGGACAGCGATACCATGCAATATATGCAGGGCGTCGAAATCGATTTCGTGGATCGGGGTGATGGTGCCGCCAGCTTCGTGTTCAATAATCTTCAGCCGACCAGTTCCGGTTGCGGGACCTGTGGTTCTTCGGGTGGCGGTTGCGCCTGAGGCTGGCCTTCAACTCTGATTTGAAAAAACCCCCGTGCGGTGGCACTGGGGGTTTTTTCTTGCCCTCGAACCCTGTCTCTGAGGTTAAAACGGCTTTACCACGGTCAGGATGGCAATCGACAGTAGAAACAGGACAGGGATTTCATTGAACCACCGATACCAGACATGGCTGTGGCCGTTGCGGTCGGCTGCAAAATCCTTGATCAGCCTGCCGCAATAGAAGTGATAGGCGACCAGGGCTGCCACCAGCGCAAGTTTCAGGTGGAGCCAGACCATGGACGAGAAGGCAGCCCACGCATAGTCGTAAAGCATCCAAAGCCCCAGGGCCAGGGTTATCCACATTATCGGCGTCACGAACCGGTACAATCTGCGCTCCATGACCTGGAGTTGTTCACGGGCGGCACGTTCTTCTGTCATCGCGTGGTAGACGAACAACCGCGGCAGGTAGAAGATGCCGGCAAACCAGCTGGTCATGAAAAACAGATGGAACGCCTTGACCCAAAGCATGGCCATAATTTCCCCTTGTTTAGCGAATTCCCGAAGCGAGTTCCTGATTGGTATACGAGATGCGCATATTCGGTTATTGCACTGTCTACAGGGTGTATCCCGTAGATCACGCGACGGAACCATGCTCAGCCAGACCTCAGAGGGGCCAAAAAACCGTCAAGGCCGTTTGTCGCTGGCATCGTGGTAGAGGGCACGGAGTATATCACCGCGCGCCGGGCCGGGAAGGGGTGTCCCGGTCTCTTCCCGGCGACTTCGGCCGAACAATCCCCCCATTGCGTGGAAAGCCCTTTTCAGCGCCCTCCAGAGTTTGGGGAGTAGCCAGGCGGCTAGCAGAAGGAACAGCACCAATGCGGCGACAAAGGCCCAAGGGTAGTGAAGAGCGGTCCAGAGTCCACCAACAACCGCCAGATCTTCTGTTATGGAGGCGGTCCAGTTGGTGACGGGTTCCGGCGAGGTGTTAATCAGGACTCGGCTGCCGGTCTTGGTGGCATGGCTGGTAGCGGCCAGGCCGCCGCCCACTAACATGGCGGCGAATTCGGCACCCTGGCCGATTTCCAGTCCCTCTGCCATACCCGCTGCCAGCGCTGCTCCGGCCGGGATTCGTACAAAGGTGTGAATCACATCCCAGCCGGTGTCAACGCCGGGGGTTTTGTCTGCGAAAAACTCCACCATATACATAAAACCCGCTGCCCCGATTACCAGGGGATTGGTCAGGAACGCCAGTTCCTGGGGCAGCACCATCTGGCCGGTCGCCCCCAAGAATCCCAGCACCAGTACAGCGGCGTACAGATTGATGCCTGAGGCCCAGGCGACACCCAGGGTCATGGAAATAAGTTGCATGGTATCTAGCGGCATGATTTTTTCTCAACCACTGCCTGGGATACTGGGTCGAATCTTCCACGCCTGACATGGCGGGGTGTAGCTGTCCAGCACAGGAGGGTCGGACCTTTCAGAAGAATCAGGATGTGAGCAGTATATCATCCTGGAGCTTTCGCTTTTTTCTGGGGCGCCGTATGATTATCTGCTGTTCTCGATCAGTGTATGGCGCAGGATTTTTTGGGTAAGGCAATGGTAAAAGTAGGCATCGTCGGCGGTACCGGGTACACGGGGGTGGAACTGCTCCGTATCCTGATAAGTCATCCCGATGTGGAGCTTTCAGTGATTACCTCCCGCTCGGAAGCCTCAATTCCGGTGGCTGATCTCTTTCCCAGTCTGCGTGGGCATCTGGATATACGCTTTTCAGAGCCGGATCTGGAGCGGCTCAAGGCCTGCGATCTGGTTTTCTTCGCCACCCCGAACGGAACTGCCATGAAAATGGTGCCTGATCTGCTAGCTGCAGGCACCCGTGTTGTGGACCTGGCGGCCGATTTCAGGATTAAGGATGCGGCGGTCTGGGAACAGTGGTACGGGATTAAGCATGCCTGTCCTGAACTCATCGGGCAGGCCGTATATGGCCTGCCAGAGGTAAATAGAGAGGCGTTGAGATCGGCCAGGCTGGTGGCCAATCCCGGTTGTTATCCCACTGCGGCGAGCTTGGGTTTTCTGCCGTTGATAGAGCAGAATCTGGTCTTGTCGGAGGGATTGATCGCCGACTGTAAGTCCGGTGTCAGCGGCGCTGGACGAGGCGCCAACGTGGGCATGCTGATGGGAGAGGTGGGCGAGAGCTTCAAGGCCTACGCCGTTCCGGGGCATCGGCACCTGCCCGAAATTCAGCAGAATCTTTCCTTGGCTGCCGGTGGGAAAGTGAGTTTGACCTTCGTGCCGCACCTGTTGCCGATGATTCGGGGTATCCATGCGACGCTCTACGCGCAGCTTCGTAATGGCACGGATCTGCAGGCTTTGTTCGAGGCGCGTTACGCGACAGAACCCTTTATTGATGTGATGCCTCCGGGCTCCCACCCGGAGACCCGCAGTGTGCGAGGTGCCAACGACTGCAGGATTGCCATTCATCAGCCGCAGGGTGGAAACACCGTCGTAGTGCTCTCGGTAATCGATAATTTGGTAAAGGGTGCGGCCGGTCAGGCGATACAGAATATGAATCTGATGTTGGGATTCGAAGAAACAGCGGGATTGGGTGCGGCGGCCCTGTTGCCCTGAAACGAATAGAAGCAAGGTAAGGAATGAAATATTCAACCCCCAAGATTGTGCAGACAGACCGTCGCGGCAGCTACCTGTGGGCCCTAGTGCTACTCGGGATCGGAGGTGTGACCGGCTGGTATCTGTCGGGTATTGGCCACGAACCGGTGACGGATGACCGTCTATCCGCACTGCGCTCAGATGCGGCGGGCGAGCGGCAGCGAGTCGAGGAGCTTGAGCAAGAAAGGTCTTCCCTGCAGGAGCAGTTGGCGGTTTTGGAGCGGTCCGGTCAGATCGACCGGGAGGCCACCCAGCAGGTTCGTGAACAGTTAAAGACCTATGAGCAGGAGCGGGTGGAAATAGAAGAGGAGCTTACCTTTCTGCGCAGTATGGTGTCGACTTCAGATGGCAAGGGGGCGCTTCAGGTACAGCGCTTCAAACTGGAGTCGGGTGGTGCTGAAGGGACTTATCGGTACAGCTTTACCGTGACCCAGAGCATGAAAACTGATGCTGTAGCCAGTGGCTCCATCTTTTTGGCGGTGGACGGGATTCAGGGCGGGGAAGCACGTTGGCTTCCTCTTCGGGAGATCACAGAAGAGAAGGCCGAAAAGCTGAAAATGCAGTTCAAGCATTTTCAAGACATAGAGGGGATGATTCATCTGCCAGATGGGTTTAAGCCCCGAAAGTTTATCGTGGAACTCAAGCCGAATACCAAAAAGCTGCCGGAGATAAAAGAACGGTTTGACTGGGTGGTAACAGGCTAAAGAGGAATATTGATGCTAGGAAAAAAGAAGTTCAAGGCACCGAAAATCACCACTGTTATTGGAAGTGGAACCACTATCGAAGGGGATGTGGTCTTCTCCGGAGGACTACATGTTGACGGCACCATCCATGGCAATGTCCTGGCCGGAGAAGAAGAGCGGGCCGCGCTGATATTGAGCGAACAGGGAACTATCGAAGGTGACGTCAAGGTCCCCAATATCATCCTCAACGGCACAGTGGCCGGGGATGTGTTCGCCAGTGAGCGGGTGGAGTTGATTTCCAACGCACGGGTCACGGGTACGCTCTATTACAAATTGTTGGAGATGGCCATGGGGGCCGAAGTCAATGGACAGCTGGTATATAGCGAACAGGCGAATTCCCCAAGGCTGGGGTTCGATACCAAGGAACTGGTCGGGGTAGAGGAAGTGCCCGAGAGCGGGTTGCTGGAGCCGAACGAGGGGGTCAAATAACCCCATATCATCCAGGGAATAATAGTTGACTAATCTGCTGAGAAAAGACCTATAATACAGGCATCGGCGTTATCCTTGGGGGATGGCGTTAACATTTATTCTGAGAAATTGAGACTATGAGCGTTGCAGAAGCTGAAATCGAAAGTCCATTGGTATTCACCTCGGCCGCCGCGGCCAAGGTTGCAACCCTGATCGAAGAGGAAGGTAATCCAGATCTCATGTTGAGGGTCTATATCCAGGGCGGAGGCTGTTCTGGATTCCAGTACGGATTCACCTTCGATGAGCAGGAGAAGGAGGGCGACACGCGGATAGTGACCGATGATGTGACCCTGGTGATTGACCCCATGAGCCTGCAGTATCTCACCGGCGCTGAGATCGATTACTCCGAGGGACTGCAGGGAGCTCAGTTCGTGATCCGCAATCCCAACGCAACCACCACCTGTGGTTGTGGATCGTCGTTTGGTGTCTGATCTGTCACGCGGCGGGATAGATTCCGCCGAGTACCACGGGATGGGATGCGCCGGTTACGGCCGGCAAGTTGCCGGCGAGTCGATGCATGGTGCGGTGAGCGAGCCAGGCAAAGGCGGTTGCCTCGACCAGCCCAGGGTCAAGCCCATAGCGACTGGATGTCTCTACAGGAACGGGTTGGAGCGAATCTTGTAGTCGCCGCATCAGATGTTTATCGAATACCCCACCGCCGCAGACGATTACGCGCTGACAAGCCGCAGCCTGTTTTTTTATCCCTTGGCTGATGCTCAGAGCAGTAAACTCCGTAAGGGTTGCCTGTATATCCTGGGGATCCAGGGAGTTCCCTTTCAGCTGTTGCTGCAGCCACTCAAGGTTGAAATACTCAGGCCCGGTGCTCTTCGGCGGAGGGCGCCGAAGGTAAGGGTCTTTCAACATCTGCGCAAGCAGATCCTGTTTCACTTGACCGGCGGCCGCCCAGACTCCTGATTCATCGAAGGGTTTTCCCAGCCATTTTCCGGCCCAGCCGTCGAGTAGCGTGTTACCTGGCCCGGTATCAAAACCGGAGACCGCCTCACGGTTACCAGTGGGAAGGCAGGTGATATTGGCGATACCTCCGATGTTTAGAATCACCCTCTCTGCGGAATGAGAATTGAAAAACGCTGCGTGAAAGGCAGGTACCAGGGGCGCCCCCTGCCCTCCGGCTGCCATGTCCCGACGGCGGAAATCAGCGACCACTGTGATGCCGGTCTGTTCGCTGATCTGATTGGGATCACCGATTTGCAGGGTAAACGGAACGGGAGAATCCGGTCGATGGCGAATGGTCTGCCCGTGGCAGCCGATCGCGGTTACCTGTGAGGAGTGGATGCCGTTCTAATTCAGCAGTGTCAGGGCTGCGCTGGCAAAGGCACCCCCAAGCTCCTGGTCAAGGGGACCAAGACGTTCGATCTCACTGTCCCCGGACTGAGCCAAGGCTTGAATACGTTGCCGGATTGCTTTGGGCCAGGGCTGGTTGAAGTGGCCGACCAGCGCCTGGGTTTCTTCGCTGAAGCGAACCAGTACTGCGTCGATGCCATCCATGCTGGTGCCGGACATCAGTCCGAGATAGAGCTCTCCCGTCACTCAGCCTTTGCCATCATGGTCTCGGAGATCAGATCCAGCCGGGCAAGAAGTGGTGCGCTTTTACTGCTGAAATCCGCCCGGTATTTCTCCTTAATCGGGGCTGCCGCCGGCAGTTTTACCGTCAGCGGGTTACGGTGTGTACCATTTACCCGAAACTCGTAATGCAAATGAGGGCCGGTGGCCAGCCCGGTTTTACCCACGTATCCGATGGTCTGTCCCTGGCGCACGCGGCTGCCGTTTTTCACTTTGCGTCGAAACTTGGAGAGGTGGCCATACAGGGTGGTGTACTGGCTCCCGTGTTTGATGATCACGGTATTACCATAACCGCCCTTTCTACCGCGAAAGACGACCCGGCCATCCCCAGCCGCCTTGATCGGGGTGCCGATGGCCGCGGCGTAGTCGACACCGCGGTGCGGTCGTTTCTTACCCAATACCGGATGCCACCTGGATCGGGTGAAGCGCGACGAGATGCGTCGGAAGTCAACCGGGGCGCGTAGGAAGGCCTTGCGCATGCTGTTGCCGTCCGGAGAGAAATAGCTGCTGTGGTCCTGCTCATCCTGGTAGCGAACCGCGCGAAAGACCTTTCCCTGATTGACAAATTCTGCGGCCAGAATGGCCCCGTTCCCATATTTCTCCCCGTCGAGATATTCCTCTTCATAGATCAAGCTGAATCGGTCGCCGGAGCGGATCTCCAGTGCAAAATCGACATCCCAGCCGAATATATTGGCCAGTTCCATGACCAGGGTGTCGGTCAGCCCCGCCCGTTTGGCGCTTTCGTACAAGGAACTGGTGATAGTGCCCGATGCATGGGTCACTCGTTTGTCCAGATTTCGCTCGATCTTCCGCGCCTTGAAACTGTCTCCGGCCGGCAGTATCTGCAGACTGCGGACCTGGCTTCGCTGATGGATCAGTTCCAGCAGCTGCCCTTCGTCGTCGACGCGGACCCGGAGGACTTCGCCGGGTTTGATATGGGCCAGGCTCTTCGCTTCCTTCGAACTGTTAACGATTCGGTGCAATAAACTGGCGGAAAGATCCAGGCGGGAAAATATCTTGGCCAGAGAGTCGCCAGGCTTTACCTGCTCTTCTATCCACCTGCCCGAAATATCCACCGCACTCGGATTGCTATCCTCCAGAACAGCGTTTTCTTCAATGCTGTCGAGGTATGCGGAATTTTCTGTAGCTGGAACCGAATGAGTCCCCGGCTCTTCTGCTGTACCTACTAATTCATCAATTTCGAGGCCGGGCAGAGTCAAACTGAGTCGGGTCTCTCCTCCCGCTTCGCTCTCTACCACTGTTTTTGCTTTGTTTTGTAGGGCGGCTGCTAATGGGGATGGGGTTGTAGTCGCTGCGGGAGCCGGCTTCGATTCGGGGCGGGCCTCTGCTGTGTCGATTGGGTCGGCTGCACCCCCTCCATCCTGTTGCCTGGACTGATTTGTACTTGACGTATTCTCATCACCAGCCGGGTTCGTCCTGCTGAGCACCGGCAAAGAAAGGTCTGTTTCTATCCTGGACGGGGGTGTTGACGCGGTGGCCTGTGTATTCGGGGCCGAAGGCTCCTTCAGCACAGACTGGGACGCGTACAGGGCAGCCGAAATAATGAGCCCCAACAACAGAATACGACCGAAGCGACGTCCTCGACGGGGCTTGACCATTGTTCGCAGATCACTGCGGGATTTGTAGTCTTTTAGCATGATTCGATGCTAATACCTAGATATTTCAAACATTATTAACCAAAAACCAGGAAATTACCGGAATTTCTTTCCGGACGATACTGGCCTCCTCGATATTTGGCAAGTGGATATGCTCTGGTTAGCGGCATTTATGGTGGTTATGTTTACTTTTTTCGGTTC